>JAABUX010000993.1_pt1 | contig 45050 bp, 42 predicted proteins | sample 5561851 | NCBI WGS metagenome assembly JAABUX01 (sample SAMN10711883, study PRJNA513361) | rock metagenome | isolation source: Antarctica rocks | place: Antarctica: Victoria Land, Richard Nunatak red sandstone | collected 2016-01-03 | reverse complement strand
TATCTCGTCTTCCCAGACTGGAAGACGCTCATGCAGACCCTGATCGACTCAAGACCGCCGCCCCACGTCGAGGCCCAGCTCACACGGTGAGGCTGATGCAGCCAAACGGCCAATTAGAATTGCTGCGGCGGTTGTTCACCGCCCGGAGCGCATCCATACTTCGATGGTGAACACACTCGTAGAGCTTACGTTGAACGGCGAGCGAAGATTGCTGGACGGGCCGGTCACGGTCGCAGGACTGCTGTCGTCGTTGGGCCTGGACGGCCGCAAAGTGGCCGTGGAACGCAACGAAGCGATTGTGCCGCGCTCGCTGTACGAAGCCACGGCCCTGACGCCCGGCGACGCTCTGGAGATCGTGCACTTCATTGGAGGAGGCTGACATGGATGGAATGCTGCCGCGCAACGATACCTGGACGGTCGCAGGCCGCATTTTCACCTCGCGCCTGGTCGTCGGCACCGGCAAGTACAAAAGCCTGGAGGAGACGGCTGCCGCAATCGAGGCGTCCGGCGCGGAGATGGTGACGGTGGCGGTCCGCCGGGTGAACCTGTCCGACCCAGGGGCGCCGATGCTGCAGGACCATGTGGACCCCAAGCGCTATACCTATCTTCCCAACACCGCCGGGTGCCATACCGCCAACGACGCCGTCCGCACCTTGCGGCTCGCGCGCGAAGCGGGCGGATGGAACCTGGTGAAGCTGGAGGTGCTCGGGCCGCCGCCGCACCTGTATCCCGACATGGCCGCCACGTTCGAGGCCGCTGCGGCGCTGATCGCCGATGGGTTCGAGGTGATGGTGTACTGTGCCGATGACCCTGTGGCGGCGAAGCGGCTGGAGGAGATGGGCTGCGTCGCCATCATGCCCCTCGGCGCGCCGATCGGCTCCGGCCTCGGGTTGCAGAACCCGGCGATGCTGCACATGCTGATCGAGCAGGCCCGGGTTCCGGTGCTGGTCGACGCCGGCGTCGGCACGGCGTCCGATGCCGCCATTGCGATGGAATTGGGTTGCGACGCGGTGCTGTTGAACTCGGCCATCGCCCTCGCGACCGACCCGGTGATGATGGCGCGAGCGATGGGGGCTGCCGTGCAAGCTGGCCGCTTGGCGCACCTGGCTGGGCGTATGCCGCGTCGAATGGGTGCCGATCCATCGAGCCCGCTGGCGGGACTGATTCGTTGAACGTGAGTTGCGTTCACGCGAATCGTGATCTTGTGTGTGTTGCACTAAACTGTTGCAATGATGTGACAGCCAACGTCATCGTGGTGCGACAGCCACGATTACTCTGGCGAGCAGTAATGATGCATTGGACTACAGTCTAAGTCTTTTAGACTCGGCGTATCGGGACCCGAGATGGTAAAGTATACTGTTAGCAAAATTCGCGAATAACGTGAACGATGCAGCGATATGTAGCTGGAACGCAACAGATATGCACTCCGCCTAAGTGTCGTTTCATACCTCAATCCAAGTCTTCGCTTGATCTTTCATGCAGACGACGACGAAATCTGGTAGATTGCCTGCTTTAGCATCCCACGAGTTTCGTATGAAGCCATCCGTCAAAATACTATTGCCAAGCGTTATCGCCTCCGCCGTCCTTTGCTTGTCCTCGGCTGCTTCGGATGCTGCCAGCGGCGACCGGAGCGGCGTCGCATCGTGGTATGGCGCGTGGCACAACGGACGCCAGACCAGCAGCGGCGCAATCTTCGACCAGAACGCCATGACCGCGGCCAGCCCCAGCATTCCTCTCGGCAGCCGGATCAAGGTAACGCTGCATGACACCGGCCGGTCCGTCGTGGTGCTTGTCAACGACCGGCAGAGCCCTCATAGCGGCCGTATCCTCGACCTGTCCCGTGGGGCAGCGCGGCGGATCGGCATGATCGACATGGGACATGGCGTGGTGACGGTGGCGCCGGCCGATGGTACGGTCGAGGTTGCCGAAGCGCCCGAGGGCGACGTGAACGGGTTCGACGTCAGCCCCGCGCCACGTGGTCGGCCACATACGCGCCTCGGCGGCCGATCGGCTTCGGCGGGCCACCCGTCGAGTCCCTGACCGTCTGCAGTTCCAGTTCGGCGTTCAACTCCGCGCCAAGGAGCACGACGTACACCGTCACATAAAACCACATCATCATGCCCGCGACCGCGCCGAGCGGGCCGTAGGTTGTGTCGTAGCTCGCGACATGCCCGACATACAGCGAGAACAGCGCCGATGCTGCCAACCATAGCACCGTCGCCAGCACCGAACCCGGCGTCACCCACCGCCAGCGCGGCTGCTCGCGGGACGGTCCGAACCGATAAAGCAGCGACAGCGATCCCACCACGAAGATGAGCAGCAGCGCCACGCTGGCGGCCCGGGCCAGCACGGCGGACAGCGCGCCCATGCCGAGGAAGTCGAGCGCCACCGGCAAGCCGACCAGCAACGCCAACCCCAGCACCGCGCCCAGCAGCGCGATCAGGGTCATCGAGATCGCCGTCGCCTGGAAGCGCAGGAAACTGCGGCGCTCCCGCTCCTCGTAGGCGAGATTGAGCGCCCCCAGGATTGATTTGGTGCCAGTCGTGGTGCTCCACAGCGTGACCGCGACGCTGATCAACAGGCCGAGGGTGAGCGCGCCCGGCGGCTTGCTGACCACCAGGTGCACGCGGTCGGCAATCAGCTGATAGGCAGGGGGCGGCAGCAGGTCCTGCAGCACCTGCAGTTGCGGCTCGACGGTCACCGGGTCGAACACGAGGCCATAGATGGAAATCAGCATGGTGATGGCGGGGAACAGCGCCAGCGTGGCGTAGAAGGCGCATCCGGCCGCAACGAGGGAGATGCGGTCGGAGATCATCTCGTTGAAGGTGCGGCGGATCACCTGCTTCCAGCCGGGCCACGGGATGTCGGCCGGGCTGTGGGCGAGGCGGCCCAATTGCATCGCGCCGGGCATGTCGACGATCTTGTCGAGGTCGACGATATCGCCGCGGCCCTCGGGAATCGGCAGTGGCGCTTCGGCCTCCGCATCCGGTTCCTGCCCGCTCATGATGCAGCCTTCGTGTCCATCGTTCCGCCTCCAACGTGGTCTCGCGCGCCCAGGTTTCGCTTCCCTAATGGACGGTGTTTGTTCCTGCCGTAAATATGTGCGCGCGTGAACGTTTTTTATCTTGCGTGGGGAGTCGGTCGGTCCTATCTGCGGCTCCCACGCAGCAACGCACGTGCCTCTGGCCTCCGGGTTACGCAACGACGTCAAGCGTTCTGGCAATCGTACTTCTCGCTGGTTCGTTCGACCGTTTCGTCAACTCTTCGTCCGCCGCCACATGCATGAGGCGGACGCCCCAACGTAAGGGAGGCTTGGTGCGATGACACCTAAGATCGCGCGGTTCCTGGCTGAGCAGGTTCCGGCAACCCCGTGCCTGGTCCTCGATGTGGACCGGGTTGCGGAAAACTTCGGCAAGCTGCGCCGGGCATTGCCACTCGCACGCATCTACTATGCCGTGAAGGCCAACCCGGCGGCCCCGATCTTGGAGCGGCTGGTGGGCCTCGGCAGCGCGTTCGACGCGGCCAGCTTCGAGGAGGTGTCGTTCTGCCTTGCCGCCGGCGCCGCGCCGGGCGCGATCAGCTTCGGCAACACCATCAAGAAGGTGTCGGCCATCCAGCGCGCCTTCGACGCGGGCGTCACGGTGTATGCGTTCGACTCCGCCGAGGAGCTGGACAAGCTCGCCCGGCACGCGCCCGGCAGCCGCGTTTATTGCCGTATCCTGGTCGAGAACAAGGGCGCCGACTGGCCATTGTCGCGCAAGTTCGGCACCTCGGTCGAGAGCGCGCGGGAGCTGATGATCCGCGCGGCGGAACTCGGCATGGACCCGTATGGCCTGTCGTTCCACGTCGGCAGCCAGCAGACCGCGACCGATAGCTACGAGGCCGCGATCGGTCAGGTCGGCATGTTGTTCACCGATTTGCGGGACGCCGGGGTGGACCTCCGCATGGTGAATTTGGGCGGCGGCTTCCCGGTGCCGTATCGCACCGAGGTTCCCGGCATCGATCGGTTCGCCCAAGCCATCATGCACGCCATGACGGCGCATTTCGGCAACGACTTGCCCGAGATCCTGATCGAGCCGGGCCGCTTCATGGTGGGCGACGCCGGCGTGGTATCGTCCGAGGTGGTGCTCGTGAGCCAGCGCGTGAAGGCCGACCCGACGCGCTGGGTGTACCTCGACATCGGGCGCTTCGGCGGCCTGGCCGAGACGGAGGGGGAATCGATCAAGTACGAGTTCATCACCGCGCACGATGGTGGCGAGACCGGCCCGGTGTGCATCGCCGGCCCGACCTGCGACGGGGCCGACATCCTGTACGAGCGCAGCAACTACCGCCTGCCGCTCGGCCTCACCTGCGGCGACCGGGTCGAGATCGAGTCCACGGGCGCCTATGTCACCACCTACGCCAGCCAGCGCTTCAACGGTTTCGCGCCTTTGGCTGAGCACTACCTCTAGGACCGTTATCGCCGCGTCGGCTTGCGTCGCGGGGCACGCGGCATGCGGCCGGGCCAGTGCACCAGATGGTGCTCCAGCGGCCCAGCCTCGTCCTCGCTGATGACCCGATCCTGCACCGACACGCCCGCGATGTGCACGGTCGCCGGGTCGCCGGACACGAGCGGGTGCCACCAGGCCAGGTCGCGCCCCTCGGACAGGCGGCGATAGGCGCAAGTGGGGGGCAACCAGTCGATTTCGTCCAGCACCTCTGGCGTCAGCGACATGCAGTCCGGCACGATCGCCTTGCGCCCGGCGTAGTCGCCGCAGCGGCAGGTATGGGTATCGAGCAGCCGGCACGACACGTTGGTGTTCGCCAGCATGTCGGTGTCGGCGTCGCGCAGCTTGTGCAGGCAGCAGCGGCCGCAGCCGTCGCACAGCGACTCCCACTCCGCGTCCGACATCTCGGCCAGGCGCTTGGTTTTCCAGAACGGCGCGTCCATTCGCTACCGGCTCACCCGCGGATGATCCAGCGCAGCCCGTAGGCGACGACCGCGAGGCTGACGACGCTGACCGCCCAAATCCCGACGAACCATGCCAACCGCCGGATCAATGATAGTTGGCCCCCGCCTGCACCTTGCCGCGGAACACCCAATACGACACGCCGGAGTAGATCAGGATCGTTGGGATCAGCACGGACGCGCCGATCAGCAGGAAGATTTGCCCGGCTCGTGCGCCTGCCGCGTCCCAGATGGTGATGGAAGGCGGCACGATGAGCGGGTACATGCTGATGCCCAGGCCGCCGAAACACAGCGCGAACACGCCCAGGGCGCATAGGAAGGGCGTCAGATGGTGCTTGCGCTGCAGGCCGCGCCAGAAGGTGAAGGCGAGCACTGCGACCAGCAGCGGCACCGGGCTGGTGAACAGGATGCCGGGCCAGCCGAACCAGCGCTGCATGAAGGTGTCGTTCAGGAACGGGGTCCAAAGGCTGACGACGCCGATCAGCGCCAGGGTCGCGATGCCTAACCATTGCGCCTGCCGCCGGCTGCGGCGTTGCAGCTCGCCCTCGGTGCGCCACACCAGCCAGCAGGCCCCGAGCAGGGCGTAGCCGACCACGACCGCAACGCCGCACAGCACGGTGAACGGCGTCAGCCAATCCCACCAGCCGCCGGCGTAGTTGCGGTTGACGACCTTGATGCCTTGCAGCAGGCCGCCGAGCGACAGTCCCTGGCACAGTCCCGCGAGAATGGACCCGGCGAAGAAAGAAAAGTCCCATATCCGCTTTCCGCCCGGCGTCGTCGCCCGGAACCGGAACTCGAATGCGACGCCGCGGAAAATCAGGGCGAGCAGCATGCCGATGATGGTCGGGTACAGCGCCGGCATGATGGTGGCGTAGGCGAGCGGGAACACGGCGAACAGCCCGCCGCCGCCGAGCACCAGCCAGGTCTCGTTGCCGTCCCACACCGGCGCGATGGAGTTCACCATCACATCCCGGTCCTCGGCCCCGCGCTCGACCGCGAACAGGATGCCGACCCCAAGGTCGAACCCGTCCAGCACGACATAGGCGAGCACGGCGAAGGCGATCAGCCCCGCCCAAATGGCCGTGATGTCAATTCCGGACACTGGCCTACTCCGCAGGAAGCGGGCTGGCGGCGCCCGTGTTGGGGGGAACGGCGCCGACCGGGCCGGGATGGATGCCCGCGGTGCGGATCGGCTTGTCGGTCGGCAGCCCGGGTTCGTGCAGCTCCGGCGGCTTGGCCATCAGGCGCAGGATGAACATAATCCCGGCGCCGAACACGGCGAAGTACACCAGCACGAAAGCCACGAACGAGGTGGCGATGCCGGGCAGGCCGATTGGCGAGACGCTGTCGGCGGTGCGCATCAGGCCATACACCGTGAACGGCTGCCGTCCCACCTCCGTCGTGACCCAGCCCGATAGCAGGGCGATGAAGCCGGCCGGGGCCATGGCGACGGCGAAGCGATGCAGCCAGCGGTTTTCGTATAACTGGCCGCGCCACCGCAGCCAAAGGCTGAACGCGCCCAGGCCGAACATCGCAAACCCGAGGCCCACCATCAGCCGGAACGACCAGAATACGATCGGGGCATATGGCTGGTCCGCCAGCGGCCACTGCTTCAGGCCTGGCACGGCGCCGTTCCAGGTATGGGTCAGGATCACCGAGGACATGTGCGGGATCTCGATCGCGTAGTCGGTGTGCTGCGTCTTCATGTTGGGCAGGCCGAACAGGATCAGCGGCGCGCCATCGGGTCCGCTCGGGTCGAAGTCGCCCTCCATGGCGGCGATCTTGGCGGGCTGGTGCTCCAGCGTGTTGAGGCCGTGCAGGTCGCCCATCGCGATCTGCATCGGCGCCACGATCGCGGCCATCCACATCGCCATGCCGAACATGGTGCGCGCGCCGCGGTTCTGGTTATCCCGCAGCAAGTGGTAGGCGCCAACCGCGCCGACGATGAAAGCGACGCTGAGATACGACGCCAGCACCATGTGCGGGAAACGGACGAAGAACGATGGGTTGAAGATGATCTGCCAGTAGTCCTCGGGCATGAACCGGCCGTCCGGCCCGATGCTGTAGCCTGCGGGCGTCTGCATCCATGAGTTGACGGATAAAATCCAAAAGGCCGAGGTGAGGCTGCCGAACGCGACCATGCAGGTTGCCAGGAAGTGCAGCCTGCGGCCGACCCGTTCCATGCCGAACAGCATGATGCCGAGGAAGCCCGCTTCGAGGAAGAACGCGGTCAGCACCTCGTAGCCCATGACCGGGCCGACAACCGGGCCGGCCCGGTCGGAAAACGCCGACCAGTTGGTGCCGAACTCATAGGACATCACCAAGCCCGACACGACGCCCATCGCGAAACCAAGCGAGAAGATCTTGAGCCAGTACTTGAACAGGTCGAGATAGACCTGCTGGCCTGTCTTCAACCACATGCCTTCCAGCACCATCAGGTAGCTGGCGAGCCCGATCGAAAAGGCCGGGAAAACGATGTGAAAGCCGACGGTGAAGGCAAACTGCGCCCGCGCCAGGTAAAATGCGTCGATGCCGAACATAGCGACCCTCCGGATGGCCGGTATATGGGGAAAACGGCGAAGCTGCACTAGGCCTTTCTCAACCGCCAGGCGCCAGGCGTCCCCACGCCAGCCCCGGAACGCGGGCCACCGGGAAGCTGCCCGCGGACAGCACGCCGTCGCGGAGGGTAAGCGGCACCGTGACCTCGGGCTTCCCGCCCGGTGGCGTTTGCGCGAGCAGTCCCAGCAGCGTGGCCGCGACCCGGGCGTCGGTCGGCCGAATCGCGCCGGACTGCACCAGGGCAGCGATCGTGTCGAAATAGCCGGCAAGCCGCACGACGAAGCTGGCGCGCGGTTGCAGCGCCGGGTCGAGCGTGACGTCGCCGCTGCCTTGGGCGTCCAGCGCTCCCCAGTGAATGGCCGACTGGGTGACGACCAGCTTGCCGCCAGCGTCGCGCCATGCCGCCGCACGGCGGGGCAGATCGTCCGCGGTGGCCGGCAGCGGTCCCTCCAGTCGGGCCGTGGCCGCCACTGACGCGACCTGGCCGCCAAACGGCCACGACGGTCCGGCGGGCAACTCGACGCCCTCGGCCTCGGCCTCGACGACGCCGGGCAGGATGCGCAGCGTGGCACTCGCGCTTGTCGCGGACAACGCGGCGGCCTCGGCTTGGAGGCCGGTCGCGTGCACGACGAGGGGCTGGGCGTTGTCGTCCAGCGGCATCAGGGCAACGAGCCTCGTCGCGGTGAGGGTCGCTGCCGGCAGCGTGCCCAATCGAAGGTGCTGGACACCCTCAAGCGCCACCGTCAGCCAATGGCGTTGGAGGGGATCGAAGCGCAGCCGCACGCGGTCCGCCTGCCACGATAGCCCGCCGGAGATGGCCACATCCGAAAACGTCACGGTGGCGTTGAACGGCCAGCCGCCGCGCTGTGCCGGACCGGCGGTGGCCGACCAACCCTCGCGTCGCCGCTCGGCCAGCCAGGCAGCGGCATCGGTCTCGATCCGGTTCGTCGCCCAAGCCCAGGCGAGGCTGTCGGCCGTCACGGCGAGCAAAGCTATGACCAGGGCCGTTAAAGCTAGCGAGCGGCGCAAGAGAACGAAACCGGGGACATGGCGGCGTTATAGCTATCCACGCACGCTGCGCGAAGCGGGACCATCCACAGGCGCAAGGTCGTGGCTCAGCCCTGTGGATGCAGCGTCCGAAAGTCGTGAAGAACTGGGCCTAAGCTCGCGTAGGCCATGCGACAACTATTAGGGAAAACATGCGATTGTCTTGATGATGCACACTGTTTTCGAAATGACATTTTGTCCACAACTGGCCTAGGTGGCCTGTGGAAGCCTGGATTTTGAACCCGTTGGAGCGTGTGGCTTGTGCAACACGCAAGCTCGAACCGACTTCCGCCCACAGAGTTATACACAAGCTTACGAGGCAAGATGCGGCGGGAAAACCTGCGTCAGCCCAACCGTGGCGATCAGGAGTTTCGTGTATTCCTCCATCAGCAACCGCATGGTCCCCGGCTCTCCGGCGCCGCGCAGGGCCGGCGGCACCACGGCGTCAGGATACAGTGCAACACCCGGAAGCGCCCGCGCCAGCTCCGTCATCGCACGAGGCATATGGTAGCTGGCCGTCACCACGATCAGCGAGTGGACCTCATGCCGGCGCGCCCACTCGGCCGTTTCGGCAGCGTTGCCCACCGTGGTCGCCGCCGCACGCCCAAGCGTGACCCGCTCCTCCAAGTCGGCCGGGTCGAACCCTGCCCGGCGCACGAGATCGGCCAACTCCGCCGCGTGGCCTACGCCGGAAATGAGCAGAAAGCGCGCGCGGTGGTCGGCCAGCAATTGCAGCGCTGCCTCGATCCGGCCGACCCCTCCCGTAAGTGCCACCACGCCGTCCGCGGCTGCGGGCGGATTGCCGGTCTGGCGGGCCGCGTGCACGAACCAGCCGAACCCGGCGCCCCAGGCCAGGACGCCCGCCAACGCCAACCCGGCAAGCAGCCTCGGCATCCGCCTCATGGCAGCCGCCGCAACCAGCGCCGGACGGTGCCCTGGGCCGTTGCCCACCCGATGGAGGCTGCCACCGCCGGAAGCGCGGGCAAGCCGACCCAAAGCGGGGCAGGCAGGTCGGCGATGAGCCCGGGGATCCCGGCGCCCAACGGTGCGCCCGTGAAGGGGGCGGCCAGGCTCGCCAACCCCAGCAGCACCGGCAAGGCGCAAAGGGCGCCCGCGACGGCGCCGACCACCGCGAGCAAGGTCGCCCGATTGGCGAACCGGGCGGCAATGTAGCCATCGGTGGCGCCCAGCCCGTGCACGATCTCGATTGCGTCGCGCCGGGCCGCGAGTCCGGCGCGGGTCGCCACTGCCACCACCGCCGCGCTGACGCCTGCGACCAGCAGCAGCGCGATGGCGGCGCACGCCTGCAGGCTGCGGGCAAGCAGCGAAAGGCGTTCGAGCCACACGCCGTGGCTTTCCATGAACGTGCCCGGCGCCGCGCTCTCCAGCTTGCGCGCAAGGTCGTCTGGCAAATCCGCCGCGCCAGGCGTCAACCGCACCTCGATCACGGCTGGCAACGGCAGCGACACAGCCTCGGCGGTGCTGCCGAGCCACGGACGCAGCAGGTCGGCCAGTTCGTCGTCGGTCAGCACACGGATCGGGCCGACGCCGGGCATCTCGTGCAGGGCGGCGACGACGCGGGCGACCCGGCTGGTCCCGCCGGCGATGGCCCGGGGGCGAGGCACCTGGATGGTCATGACCGATGCTGCCCCCTCCCGCCAGTGCACCGCGAGCGCCGAGGCGGCGACCGCGCCGGCCAGGGTCAGCGCCGCCAGGAATGTCATCGCCGCCACCAGCAGCGGCAGCAGCCGGTCCGACAGCGCGCGTTTCAGCCCAAGGTCGTCGAACCGCGCCGGACGGAGGCGGGAGCGCCTATGCATTCGCGCTAGGAAGGTGGGCATTCGCGCTAGGAAGGTGGGCATTCGCGCTGGGAAGGTGGGCATTCGCGCTAGGCATGGGCGACCAGGCGCCCGCGATCCAGCCGCAGCGACCGGCTGGGGTGCCGCTGCACCAGCGCGTCGTTGTGGGTCGCGACGATGACAGTCGCGCCGAGCAGGTTCATCTCCTGCAACAGGAGCATCAACCGCTCGGCCTGCCCGTCGTCGAGGTTGCCGGTCGGCTCGTCGGCCAGCAGCAGCGCCGGCCGGCCGACGACGGCGCGGGCGATGGCGACGCGCTGCTGCTCGCCGCCGGACAGCTCCGCCGGGCGCTGGTGCAGCTTCCGGGCGAGACCGACCCAGCGCAGCATTTCCGCGACATCGGCGCCGATCTGGCCCTCCGGGCGTCCGGCGAGGCGAAGCGGCAGGGCGACGTTGTCGAACGTGGAGAGATGCGGCATCAACCGTAAATCCTGGAACACCACCCCGATCCGGCGTCGCAACGGCGGCAGGGCGCGGCGCGGCAGCTCGCCGACGTCACGGCCCAGCACGGCGACGGTTCCGCTGGTGGGCCGGTGCGCCAAGTACAGCAGGCGCAAAAGGCTGGATTTGCCAGCCCCGGACGGTCCGAGCAACCAACGGAACCCCCCGGTGGCGACGGTGAAGCTGATGTCCCGCAGGATCGAAGCCTCGGCGCCTCCATAACTGAGGCTCACCTTGTCTAGCCGCACCATGGGAGCGTTCCGTTCCAGTTAGGCGGTCATCGGTTGCCAAGTATCGCACGGTTGCGCAGAGTCGAGAGGTGCGGATCACCTGCCCCTCCTGCGACGCCACCTACGACATCCCAGGCCCGGTAGCGGCCGGGCGCGTCGTGCAGTGCGCCCGGTGCAGCACGCGCTGGACCCCGGTGCCGGCTGCCGTTGTTCCCCCGCCTGCCGTCCCCCCACTTGCCGTCCCCCGGCCTGCCGTCCCCCCGCCCGACGCCGTCCCGCCCGACGCCGTCCCGCCCGTCGTCGCCCCGCCCGTCGTCGCCCCGGTCATCAAGCCATTTTCCGGCGAGTTGCCGGCCCTCCAGCCGCGCACGGGGGCGAGCTTGGCACGCGAGCCCCCTCCGGTCTTCCGGCCCGTTTCTCACGCTAGGGTCGCGGTGATGGCCTGGATGCTCAGCCTAGCCCTGCTCGGCGCGGCGGCGGTGGCGACGGTCGTCTATCGCGAGCCCATCATGCAGGCCTGGCCGCCCAGCCAGCGCGCTTACGCGGCAGTCGGCCTGATGTGACGGCTGCTACGCCCCAAGCCGCTCGGCCAAATCGATCACGTCGGCCGCGACCACGTTCCAGTCGCCATCCGGCGCGAGATCCTTTGCCTGCGCCGGGCCGTATTCGGTCGGCCGGGCGATGAAGGCCGTTTGCAGCCCCAGCGCCCGGGCTGCGTGCAGGTCGTAGTTGTGGGCGGCGCACAGCATCACCTGCGCCGGCTCCAGCGACAGCAGCCGGCACGCGCCGAGATAGGTTTCCGGGTCGGGCTTGTAATGGCCGAACACCTCGGCCGCGAACACCATGTCCCATGGCAGCCCAGCGTAGCGTGCCATGTTGACCAGCAGCGCAACGTTGCCGTTGGATAGCGGCCCGATGATGAAGCGGCGCTTCAGCCGGGTCAGGCCGGGCACCGAGTCCGGCCAGGCCGCCAGGCGATGCCAGCCGAGCGTCAGGTGATCGAGGTCGCCCGGCGTTAAGCCAGCGATGCCGAATTGCTGCACCAGGATTTCGAGCGAGGCGCGGTGGAGGTCGTCGAGCTTGGTCCAGGGCAGCTCGCCACGCCGCACCCGGTCCATGGAGGGGGCGTAGGCGCCGCGCCAGGCGTCCACCAGGGCGGTCCAATCGGCCTCGATCCCGCGCTCGGTTCCGAAGGTGGACAGCTCGACGACCAGGCTCGACCGCCAGTCGACGATGGTGCCGAAAGTGTCGAACAGGACGGCTCGGATGGGCTGCATGACTCACCGTGGTTGTGCTCCCGGCACCCTAGCGATGGCGGCTGGGCTTGCCTATCGCAAGAACGCCCAGGCCGGTCGCGCTTGCCAGCCGATGCCGCGCAACCATCGCGTCGCTGGCCGTTCGACGGTGCGGGAGAACGCGATCCCGACGGCGACGGCCCCGAGCAGGCTGGCGAGCAGAAAGGCCATCACCGAGCGGGTCCCGATCAGGCGCCACGCGGCTGAGATGACCAGGCCATGAACCAGGTACATCGCGTAGGACGCGTTGCCCAGCGTCAGGCCCACGCGCCACGCCGGCACGCCGCCACTGGCTTCGATCGCCAGTGCGCCGCCGACGATGAGGGTCGCAGGAACACCCCAATACAAGCATTCCGGCATTCCCGGCCAAAGTGCCTGCAGGCTCGAACCCGCAGCGAGGCCTGCCGCGCCGCCGACGAATGCCGCCCATCCGGCCACGCGCCCTGGAAGGCGTCCCCGGGTCCAGGCGACCCCCAACCAGATGCCGGCCACGAACTCGAGCGTGATGCTGTCGGTATAGACTTGTCCAACGATGTTGCCGAACTCCACAACTGCGCCGCACGCGGCGAATCCGCCCAGGAGGACGGTGCACCACCAGGCGCGGGCACGCAGCGGCACCAGCAGCGCACAGGCGAACATGACGTAGAAGAACATCTCGAACGTCAACGTCCAGCCGGCCACGATGACAGGCCATGGCCTCCCGTCGGGGTCGAGATGGGGGATGAACAGCACGGATTGCAGGACGTGCCCCACGGTCAGGCGCATGTTCGGGAACAGGCCTGGAAAGGCGAGGGCGAGCCCTGCGACTCCGAGCGTCAGCAGCACGTAGGCCGGGGCGACGCGGGAAAGGCGGTCGAGGATGAAAGCGCCGGGCGCCGGGCCTGCGTGACGACCCAGATGATGACTCCGCTGATGACGAAGAACACGTCCACCCCGGCCGCGCCGGTCCGCAAGTCGATCCCGGCGCGCTGGGCGGCGTGGAACGCCACGACGCCCAGGGCGGCTGCCGCACGGAGGTATTGGATGGAGAGGATTTGGCCGGCTGACCGTGGCTGACCCAAACGAATGTTTCCCAGGCCGCAACATGCGGCAGGAAAGCCATGGTGGACTTTTGCCGCCGTGACGGGCGTCAAAAACCAACCACACCGCCGCTATTCTCAGTCAAAAATGCCGAACAAGCCACGCATGGCGCCCGGCGTCAGGGTGGCAAGCGGGTTGACCCCGACCGAGAGGTCTTTCAGCGGTCCGTGCACTCGATAGGTGGTTGCGAACACGCCGCCGCCCGGCTCCGGGCTGAACAGCCGGCCGATCAGCGGAATGCGCCCCGGCAGCGTGTTGAGGGCGTACGCCGGAACGATGGTCCCACGCAGGTCGGCGGTGTCGTGGCGCAAATCGACCGTTCCCTCGGTCGTGACGCCGAGCGACGAGCTGAATGCCCGCGCGTTGCTGAGGGTCAGGATACCGCTCTCCAGCCGGATTGGTATCGTGACGCGGTCGAACACCAGCCCAGGGCCGCGCAACGCGTCGACGAGGCCGTACAGGGTAAGTCCCTGCAGCACCTTGCCAAACACCGCGGCGCCACCGAGCCGGAGGCTGGTCACGGCGATCTCCCCCGCGAGCGGGCTGCCAGCCTTGCTGTCGTCGAATGCGCCGGAAAAATTCAGCGTGCCGCCGTTGACGTCCTTGGTGACGGCCAGCCCGCGCAGCAGCGTGCCGACGTCGCCCACATCAGCCGTCACGCGGCGCCGGGCATCGGTGGGTGTGACGCTGGCGCGAAATTGCTCCGGCCCGGTGGACGCCAGTTGCACCCGCACAAAGTTGCGTCCGTCGTTCTCGGCCTGGAGCGCGACTGGACCGATCACGACGCCCGCGGCCATCAGCACGCGATCGAACCGGAGATCGACCGCATACGGCGTCTTGGGCGCGCCCGGAGCCTGGTCCTGCTTGGAAGTGGGCTTGGCGTCCAACCGGCCCGACAGGTCCAGTTGCGGCCCGGTCAATGTCGCGCTCAGCGTTTCGCCGTCGTGCTGGGGAAAGCGGATGTCGCCGGCGGCGCGCGTGCGGCCGATCACGACATCCGTCAGATGCAGGACGGCGGGGCGTCCGTTCACGATTTCGGTTCGACTTCGTATCGTAAGCCCCGGCGCGTCCGCCTGTAGATCCTCGATGCCGACGAGGCGGTCATGGTCGAGCAGCGCGTGGGCGTGCGCCGTGCCCGCCGTGCCGGCCGGCTTGGACCAGCCGAACGGCGTCGTGATGGCGGCGGCGTCCAGCGTCGTGTCCAGCTTGACGTCCGCCTGGCCGTTCCGACGCGCGGTGTAATCGATTTGGGCGGCCACCGTCCCGGCCAGGATGCCCGCCGTATCCAGCCCCGCCGCGGCGAGCTGGCGGTCCGTGCCGCGGCCCGACACCGCCGCGTGCTGCAGCACCTGCGAGGGCGGGCCGTTGCGGAAATCCATATCGACGGCCAGGCTGGACGGCAGCCCCGCCAAATTCGCCGTGCCCGTCAGCTTCATGCCGTCATTGGTCGCGTCCAGCATCAGCGCGCCATGGTCCAGGCTCCGTCCGGCAAGGCTTCCGGATAGATGCGCGTCGGTGATCCTGGTGGTGGCATGAATCGCCACCGAATCGAAATCGACTTTGTCCTCCAGCGGCAATTGCACCGTGAGATGGCCCGCGACATCGCCTGTGGGCTGGTTGAGCGGGATTGGATGCGCCGAGAGCAGACGCAGCCGAGGATGTTTCAGTAGCGTCACAACGTCCGCCAGCGGGCCGGCCAGGTCGGCATCGATCAGGCCGATCTGGTCATGCACCGACAGGCCGGTGATGCGCATGGTTCCCTGCCGCAGCCGGATGCCGCCCTGCCGTGCGGTCGCCGCGATCTCCAGCGCGTCACGGCTTTGCAGGGTCAGGACGGCGTGGCCGTGCTCCATCGGCGGAACCGGGCGCAGCCAGGACACGGTCAGGTCGTCGCCAACGAGGCTGCCGCCAGCCTCGGTCAGGTCGAGATCGGACAGGTTCTCCGCCGCGTCCAGCGTCACGGTGAAATGGCCGTCATGCGCGGTGCCCGCCGTCACGTTCTCCGTCAGCCACGACCGTGCGCCACCCCCGGTGCCGGGCGGCCAAAGCTTCGGCAGATCGGCAAACGCGGCGTGGTCGAACGTGAGCGTCAACGGCGCGTGCAGGCGACCCTTGGCCCGAATGAGCGTGCCGGTCGCGCGGAGCGTGGTCGGATCGCCGCCGGAAGGGGAGGCGAGCACCAAGGTAAGGCTTTGCAGGGCGCCGCCGCTGCGGTTGCCGTCCGCGTCGAGGGTTGCCGAAGCGAACGAGGCCGGACTGGCGCCACCCCCTTTGGCCGGCAGCATGACGGTTCCGGCGCCGGCCTCCACGTGCAGGGCCGCGTGGATGAGGGCGAAACCCGGTCCGAAATCTGCCGAAAGCGTCGGGGTGATCGGCGCGTCGAGGATCGCCGGCTCGCCAAGCGCGTGGGCGAGTGCGGCCGTCGAGAGGGGGGTGGCGGTCGCGTGGACGTGGGTGAAGCCGGCGTCCTCGGCTAGGCTGGCGTCGGCGTCGATCCGGGTGGTGAACTCCCCGGCCGCCCAGGTCAGCGCGGCGACGCCGGTCGCGCCCCCGCCGGCGGCCCGGTCCAGGTCGATCGACACGTCCCGCGCCTGCCAAGCAACGCCGAGTCGCCGGTCGGCGACGTCGATTTGCAAGCCGTGCACGCTGACCTTCCGCAACTGCGACAACGGCGAGGCGCTGGTCCCCGCGTCCGATTGCGGCGGCCGGGTCACGTCGGCAATGGCGGCGTCCGGCTCAGGCGGCGATCCGCCGAAATCGACTCCCAGTTTGCCATCGGCTTCGTGGCGCAGATGGATCTGCACGTCCGACAGCGCGACGGTCCGCGGCACGATCCGACCAATCAGCAGCCGCCCCATCGAGAGGTCGGTGGCGAACTCCGCCGCGTGAACCGCCGCGTCTTGGCCCGGCGCCTGCACCTGCACGCCCGACAGCGCGACCTGGAACGGCGCATTGAGCCCCGCGTGAAAGCCGGCCCAGGCGACCGTGGCGCGGCCGATCCGAACCACCGTTCCCTTCGGCGCGACATGCCGCTCAAGCCGTTCCGCCAGCCACGTCACGTCGAGCGGCCGCTCGCCCAGCCGCCACGCGAGCACCCCGGCCGCGGCAATCGTCACCAGGGCCGCCGCGAGTGCCAGGCCGATGACGGCATGGACGAGCCCGGCCGCGCCCCGTCCGGCCCGCCTCAGCATGGCTTGACCGCGTCCGCAGCGCCGTCCGACCCTGCCGCATGTTCCAATTTCCAGCGCACTGGCCCGAGCCTGCCGATCCCGCCGCGGCCGCTCGCTTGGTGGAGCGGTTCAGCGAGCAGGGCGCGCCCGAAGCCCGCCTCGCGGCCCGGGCGGACGTGGCGGCGATGCTGGCGGCGATCGGGGGCAACAGCTCGTACCTGGCTGATTTGGCCGTGCGGGAATCGGCTTCCGTCCGCCGCCTGGTGCGCCTTGGGCCGGACGCGGTCGTGCGGACGCAGATGGCGGCGCTGCGGCATATTCCAGCGGGCAGCGACCGTGCCGCGCTGGCTGCGGCGCTGCGCCGGGCGAAGCGCCGGGTGGCTCTCGCGACCGCGTTGGCCGATATCGGCGGCATCTGGCATTTGGGGCAGGTCACGGCGGCCCTGTCGGCGTTGGCCGAGGCGGCGCTGCAGGCCAGCGTCGCGCATCTGCTGCGGACGGCCCATGCGCAGCGCCAGCTCCGCCTGCCGCATCCCCGCACCCCGGCGCAGGACAGCGGCTTCACCGTGCTGGGCATGGGCAAACTCGGCGCGCGCGAGCTGAACTATTCCAGCGATGTCGACCTCGTGCTGATCTACGATCCAGGGCGCCATGCCTATCACGGCGATGGCGTGGGCAGCGTGTTCACACGTTTGGCGCGCGACATGGTTGCGCTCATGGAAACACGGGACGCCGATGGCTATGTGTTCCGCTGCGATTTGCGGTTGCGTCCCGACCCGGCGGCGACCCCGCCTGCCATCGCCCTGCCGGCCGCGCTGACCTACTACGAAAGCATGGGCGAGAACTGGGAACGCGCTGCCATGATCAAGGCGCGGCCAGTGGCGGGCGACCTCGCGCTGGGCGAGCGCTTCCTGGCCGAGATACGCCCGTTCGTCTGGCGGCGGCACCTGGATTTTCCGGCCATCGCCGACATCCGCGCCATGAAGCGTCGTATGGACGACCATCACGCGACCGCGTTGCCGGACGGTCCCGACCCGGTGCGGCGCATCGCCGGGCACGACGTGAAGCTGGGCGAGGGCGGCATCCGCGGGGTGGAGTTCACGGCGCAGACGCTGCAGCTGGTATGGGGCGGGCGCGATCCGCGCCTGCGAGCGCCGGCGACGAAAGATGCGCTCGGGCGGCTGGTGGAAGCGGGGCGCCTGGAGGCGGACACCGCCGGCCGGCTTTGCGGGGCCTACGACGTGCTGCGCCAAGTCGAGCACCGTCTGCAGATGGTCGCGGACCGGCAGACCCATCGCTTGCCGACGACGTCCGGAGAGCTGGCGCGCTTCGCCATGTTCATGGGGTATGCGGACCCGGGTTTGTTTGCGTCGGACTTGTTGGGCCATCTCGAGGCGGTGCGCGCCATCGACCGCCAGCTATTCCGGGCGCCGGACCCGGAAGCGGGCGCATACGAAACGCTGGAGAGCCTGGCTGCCCTCGGCTTTGCCAATCCCGAGCGGGTCGTCACGGCGTTGCAGGCCTGGCGTGCCGGCCGGCCTCGCGCATTGCGGTCGGAGCGGGCGCGGCGGCTGCTCGACGCGGTGCTGCCCCGGCTGCTAAGGGCCCTAGCCATACAGCGCGAGCCGGATGCCGCATTCAACCGCTTCGACACCTGGCTGTCGCTGCTGCCGGCCGGCGTGCCCACCTTGTCGCTGCTCCAGCGCAACCCGGCCTTGCTGAACCGGATAGCGGCGGTGCTGGGAGCGGCGCCCGCGCTGGCGGACCACCTCGCGCAGGTTCCCGCCGCGTTGGAAGGGCTGCTGACCCCGGACGCCACTCCACCGCCTGGACGCCTTCTGGCTGCGCAACTGGGCGATGCGCGCGCGCTGGAGGATGCAGTGGCGCTGGTGCGGCGCATGGTCCGCGCGGAGGAGTTCCGGCTCGCTGTCGGCGAGATGGAGGGCCAAATCGATGCTGACGCCGCAGGCGTGGCGCGCACGGCGCTGGCGGATACGGCGATTGCGGCGCTGTTGCCGCGCGTGCTCGACGATTACGCTGGGCGGTTCGGCCGTGTGCCGGGGGGCGCGATGGTGCTGGTGGCGCTCGGCAAGGCAGGCGGACGGGAGATGATGGCCGGGTCGGATTTGGACCTGATGCTGGTGTACGACCATCCGCAGCATGTGACCGAGAGCGATGGGCTCCGTCCGCTGGCGCCTAGCCAATACTATGCCCGGGCCGCCCATGCGGTTGTCGCCGCCCTGACGGCGCCTGGCGCGGGCGGCCCGCTCTACGACGTGGACATGCGGCTGCGGCCGTCCGGCAACAAAGGCCCGGTCGCGGTGTCGCTTGCTGCCTTTCGCCGATACCACGCGGCTGACGCGTGGACGTGGGAGCGGATGGCCTTGACCCGCGCCCGCGTGGTTGCCGGGTTCCCGGCGCTGCAGGGCGCGACGGCGGCGGCCATCGTCGCGGCGCTGATGCTGCCGGCCGACCCGGCCTCGGTGCGGGCCGACGCCGCCGACATGCGCGTCCGGCTGCTGCGCGACCTGCCCGGCACCGGGCCGTGGGACGTGAAACTGCGGCCGGGCGGACAAATCGAGGTGGAGTTCATCGCCCAAACCCTGCAATTGGCACAGGCCGACCCGGTGCTGTTCAGCCCCACCACGCGCGTCGCCCTGGCCCGGCTGCACAAGGCGGGCGCGCTGGACGCGGCGGATGCGGCGTTGCTGACCGGGGCCGACCGGCTATGGCGGACCGTGCAGGGACTGCTGCGAATCACGCTGGGCCGGCGGGTGCCGCGCGACTTGCCGGTTCCGGCGCTGGAAACGCTGCTGGCGGTTCTCGGGTGTGACGAGGCGGCGCTCCATGCCACAGTGGCGCGCACGGCGATGGAAGTTCGGGCCGCGTTCGAACGGCATGTGGGGAAGGTGGCGACATGAGCATTGCGGAAGGCGCGGCGGCGCCCGCGTTCGAGATGGCGGCGACCGGTGGCCGGACCGTCAGCCTGGCGGCGATGGCGGGCCGTCCGTTCGTGCTGTATTTCTATCCCAAGGCCGATACCCCGGGCTGCACCACGGAGGCTTGCGCGTTCCAGGAGGCGTTGCCGCAGCTCGGCCGTATCGGCATCGAGGTGATCGGCGTGTCGAAGGACAAGATGCAGCCGCTGGAGAAATTCGCCGGGAAGTTCGCGCTGACGTTCCCGCTGGCGTCCGACGAAAGCGGCGTCACGGAGGCATACGGCGCGTGGGTCGAGAAGTCGATGTACGGCAAGACCTACATGGGCATCGACCGCAGCACGTTCCTGGTCGGCCGCGACGGCCGGATTGCGAAGGTGTGGCGGCGCGTGAAGGTGCCAGGCCACGCAGCGGAGGTGATGAAGGCGGCGGAGGGGCTGGGCTGATCCGTTCCGCAGTCAGCTTCCGGTGGGCTCTTCCACCTTCGGCAGGGTCACGCCTTCATACAGGGCGTTCAACGCGACGGTGACGCCGAGTGCTGGGAAGTGGAGCGAAGCGTCGCCGGTCAGGAGCGTGCCGACCCAGTCTTCGCCGATGCGCAGCCAACTGGTGGCGGCGACGGTGTCTTGCTCGACGACGACATATTGGTTGATGGTCGGAGTCGCGCGATACTCCCGGTTCTTTTCGATCGTGTCGCGACCGATGCTGGTGGGAGAGATGACTTCGACCACGACGACCGGCTCCGGAACGATGTCGACCGAGGTATCGTCGGTTTTGGTCGCTACGACAAGATCAGGGTAGCGGATTCGACCATCGACCAACACCTTCACTCCGGCCGGAACCACGCGATGAGTGCTGCGGTTTACCAATGTCCGCAGCAAAACCATCAAATTGGCCGCAATTTCGTAGTGGCCCAGGGTTCCACCGTTCATTGGGATGACCCGGACGCCATCGTACTCATGGGCAAGCTCCTGCTGTCGTTCCCAGGCGAGGAACTCGTCCAGCGTTAGCTTTTGCCGGGTCATGACATTCACGGTCGCACCCTATCACACACCGGTCTTGCCACCCAGGTAGGCGGCGCGGACGTCGTCGTTGTCCCAGAGGTCGGCGGGTTTGCCGGACACCAGCAGCCGTCCCGTTTCCAGCACGTAGCCACGGTCGGCGACCGACAGCGCCATGTGCGCGTTCTGCTCCACCAGCAGCACCGTCGTGCCGCGCTTGCGGATGTCGGCGACGATGCGGAATACCTGCTGCACGATCAGCGGCGCCAGCCCCAGCGACGGTTCGTCCAGCAGCAGCAGGCGCGGCTTGGCCATCAACCCGCGCGCGACCGCGACCATCTGCAGCTGCCCGCCCGACAGCGTCCAGCCCAGCGCGTGCTGCAGGCGGCCGAGGTCGGCGAAATAGGCGATCATCTCGTCTACCTCGCCGTCTAGCATCCGGCGCGGCACGCCGCGGCGGTTGGACGCCCCCAGGATGATGTTCTCCCGCACCGTCAGCCCTGGGAACACCCGGCGGCCTTCCGGCACATGGGCGCACCCCAGCCGCACGATCGCCTCCGGCTTCATGCCGAGAAGCTTCTGGCCATCCAGGGTGATGCTGCCCGACACGCTCGGCACCAGGCCGGAGATGGCGCGCAAGGTCGTGCTTTTGCCGGCGCCGTTGCTGCCCAGCAGCGCCACGATCTCGCCCTCGTCCACGTCGAGGTCGAGCCCTTTTAGCACCGGTCCCGCGCCGTACGCGGCCTGCACGCCGCGCAGTTCAAGCAGCTTCATCGTGGCTGCCCTGCTGCCGCGGCTCGCCCAGATAGGCGGCGATCACGTCGGGGTGGCGCAGCACGGCGCGCGGCTCGCCGTCGGCGATGCGGCGGCCGAAGTTCAGCACGGTGATGTGGTCGGCCACCTGTTCGACCAGGTTCATGTCGTGGTCGACGATCAGGATGGTCAGGCCGTGGCCCTTGAGGCGGCGCAGCAGCTCGCCGAGGGCGTGCTTCTCCGTCATGTTCAGCCCGGCGGCGGGTTCGTCCAGCAGCACCATCTGCGGGTTGCCGGCAAGCGCGCGGGCGATCTCGACATAGCGCTGATGGCCGTACGACAGGGTGCCAACCAGGCGTAGGGCATCATCGCGAAGGCCCACGAACTCGAGCGCCGCCAGCGCCCGCTCCACCACGGGGCCGGGCTGGCGGGCGACGTCGTTGCCGGGCCGCTCGGCACCGATCATGACGTTCTCCAGCACCGTCATGCCGCGGAACACCCGGATGTTCTGGAACGTGCGCGCCAGGCCAGCGCGGGTGCGAAGGTGCGGCGGCAGCCCGGTGATGTCGGCCCCGACGAACTGGATGCGGCCGGCGGTCGGGCGGTACAGCCCCGTCAACACGTTGATGAAGGTGCTCTTGCCCGACCCGTTCGGCCCGATCAGCGCGTGCACCGACCCGCGGCGCACGGCGATGTCGATGCCGTCCAGCGCGCGCAGGCCGCCGAAATGCTTGGCCAGCCCATCGATGCGCAGCAGCGTCTCGGTCGAGGCCGCCGCGGTCTGACCCAGCAGCGGCAGCGGGGCCACGTCGCCCGCGATACCTCGGCCGGGGCGGCGCAAGCGGTTCGCGGCAAAACCCCACAAACCGTCGGGCAGGAATACCATGATCAGGATGACGGCGCCGCCGTACACCGCGAGATAGATTTGGCGAAGGAAGCGCAGCCACTCCGGCAGCATCACCAGCAGCCCGGTGCCGAGCAGCGCGCCGAACGGGGACTGCACGCCGCCGAGCAGCGCCATCGTCAGCAGCACGATCGACTCGGCGAAACTGAACTGGTCGGGGCTGATGTAGCTGAACGCCCCGGCGAACAGGCCGCCGCCGATGCCGCCCAGCACGGCGCTGATGCCGAATGCCAGCACCTTGGTGCGGAACACGTCGATGCCGCAGGTCGAAGCCGCGATCTCGTTGTCGCGCACCGCCTGCATGGCGCGGCCGAGGCGGCTGGTTTTGAGGCGCCAGGCATACAACGTCGCCAGCACCATCGCGCCGAGGCATAGGCCGAGATAAGGGTCGCCACCGGTGAGGCCCGCCGGGCGCGCGATGTTGGCGACGCCGTCGGGGCCATGCGTCAGGCTGATCCAATTGGTCAGCACCAGCGTCAGGATCTGCTGGAAGCTGATCGTGACCATCGCGAGGTAGTGCCCGCCTAGGCGCAGGCTGGCGACGCCAAGGATCAGCCCGAACGTGCCCGCCAGGGCGGTGCCGGCGGCGAGCGCGACGAAGAACGGCAGGTGGTAATCGGCTGTGCCAAGCGCCGCTCCGTAAGCGCCCAGGCCGAAGAATGCCGCTTGGGCAAGGGAAATCTGGCCGCAATAGCCGAGCACCACCACGATCCCGGCGACCGCAATCGCGTAGGTGACCGCCTGCATCAGCAGGTTGAGCGCGTAGCCCTGGCCCGGAAGCAGCTGCACCAGGCCGACCAGCAGCACCCCGGCGACCAGAGCCGGCGCCACGCCGCGCCAGGGACGCGCAACGGCAATCGCGGGGGCGGCCATCAGGCCTTCTCCGCGATACGTTCGCCGAACATCCCCTGCGGCCGCACCATCAGGAATGCCAGCAGGGTCGCGAACGCGAACGCGTCCTTGTACGGGACGGACAGGTAGCCGGCGCCCAGCGTTTCCACCACGCCCAGCGCCAGGCCGCCGAGAATGGCGCCGGGGATGCTGCCGAAGCCGCCGATGATGTTGGCCGCGAACGCCTTCAGCGCGATCACCGAGCCCATGCCGACCGACACGAACAGCACCGGCGCCACCAGCACGCCCGCCACGCCGCCGAGCGCCGCGCTGTAGGCGAAGGTGAACAGCACCATGAACGCGACGGGGATGCCGAGCAGGCTGGCCATCTCCTTGTCCTGGCTGGTGGCCTGCAGCTTCTTGCCGAGCAGCGTCTGCTCGAACACCACGTATTGCAGCAGCACCAGCAGCGCCGTCACAATCAGGATGGCGAGGTACTGGCTGTCCATGAACACCCCGCCCACCTCGAAGCCCGGGTTGTCGAACAAGCCGGGCAGCACCTGCGGACTAGGGCCGTAGGTCGCGAGCACCACGTTGGCCAGCAGGATCGAGGCGCCGATGGTGCTGATGATGACCGGCAACTGCCCCCGGTGCCGCAGCGGCCAGTACACGACGCCGGCGAACACGACGCCAAATGCGGCCATCAGCGCGATGGCGATCGGGATGGCCAGGAAATACGGCACGCCGAGGTCGTTGGCGAGGATCACCATGAGGTATGCGCCGAGCATGGAGAACTCGCCTTGCGCGAAGTTCACCACGCTCGCGGCCCGGATCAGCAGCACGAAGCCGAGGCTGACGAGGGCGTAGATGCTGCCGATGCCAAGCCCGGTGAACAGCAGTTGGAGAAAGAGGCTCATCGATCTAGGCGTTGAAGTCGATGCGCCGGTCGTAGACGATCTTGCCGCCCTCGTTGCGGACCACGTTGTAGCCGTGCAGGCCGTCGCCGTTGGCGTCGAAGTTGTACTCGCCCTCGGCGCCCTGGAAACCCTTGATCGCCAGGATCGCGTCGCGAATCTTGCCGGACTCCAGGCTGCCCGCGTCGTTGATCGCGCGGCTCAGGACCGAGACGGCGTCGTAGGCCCAGGACGATTGGTTGTCGGGGGCGGATTTCAGCACCGCCTGGTACTTGGCCGCGAACGCCTTCGACACCGGGGTGGCATCGACGGCGAAGTCGGCGACCCCATAGGTGCCGTACAGGCTCGCGCCGCCCAGGTTCAGGGCGGTAGTGTTGACGATGGAGGCCGAACCGACCCACGGCACGCGCACGCCCAACTGCCGCAACTGCCGAGCGAACACGCCCAAATCGTTCTCGAAGGTGAAGTAGGTGCCGAGCACGTCGGCGCCGCTGGACCGCACGGCCAAGGCGACCGGGGTGAAGTCTGCCTGCTGGTTGGCGTAGCCCTGCACCAGCAGCGGCTCGTTGCCCCCTGCTTTCAGGCTCTCGACCAATGCCTTCATGCCGTTGGTGCCGAAGGTGTCGGTCGAGTGCACGATCGCCCATTTCTGCTTCTTCAGCTCCTGCGTGCCGAACTGGGCGATGACACGGGCGGAGTAGCTGTCGTTGGGGCGGCAACGGAACAGCCAGGGATTGCCGGCATGGGTCAGGGTCGGGTCGGTGCCGCCGATCATCATCGGTTTGCCGACCTTCTTGACGTCCGGCGCCATCGATTGCACCTGCGTCGACCGGATCGAGCCGACGAAGGCCGGGATGCCGGGGTCGCTCGATAGGCGGGAGAAGGCGAGCACCGAGCCGGGATTGGTGGTCTGGTCATCCTCGATCACCAGTTCGATCTTGCGGCCGAGCACGCCCTTCTCGTTCACCTCGTCGACGGCGATCTTGGCGCCGGTCATCATGAACTTGCCAGCCTCGGCTGCCGGTCCCGTCAGCGGCGTAATCATGCCGATCTTGAGGACGTCGGCGGCCCAGGCCCGGCGCGCCACGAACGGCATGGCAAGGGCGCCAGTGGCGAGCATGGCGGTTCGGCGCGTGATGACCACGTTGAGTCCCTCCCAAGGAATGGCTTGCCCGCACAGTCCCGCACGGATCAACTATTAGCGATATCAGTGCACACCGGCGCTCGATCGGCAAGCGGTTCAATACATCGTTGCGGTCGCGTAGCCCACCCATACGGTTGTCGGCAGCACCAGCAATGCGCTGGCCCGCGACACCGGCCAGAGCCGGACCGCCAGGGCCAGCGCCGCCAGAATCACCGTGGCGCTGGCGGCGAAGCCGGCGGTTTGGCTTTCGAACACGGTGGTGACGATGAAATATCCGAGGCACCCGGCAGCCAGGATGTCCAACGGCGCGCGCTGCTGCCCGGGCAGGCGCCACCTCGCCAGACCCAGCAACGCGAGCAGTCCCATCCAGACCGCAGGGGCAATCCATGCGGGGGCGTCCGAGTCGACGCCCAACCCGAAGGCGAAGATCAGGACGCTGGCGATAACGGCGCCGGCCACGTACAGGGCCACGTTGAAGCCGGCCGTTTCACGCCATCGCCCGCGCTGCTGCGCCCAGGCCAATGCCACCGCGGCAGCCATGCACAGGCCGACCATCAGCACCTGCCCGGCGGGATGCAGGCCGTAGGAGCCGATATTCAGCTCCGCCGCGACGACGCGCAACGGCGGGATACGGGTGCCGAGGGCGAACCAGGCATACTCGATTGCCGCGGTCAAGGCGGCAGCGACGGCGGCCAATCCCAGCACCGGCAACGGCTGCCGGTCGGGTCCCGCGGGCAACATGCGCCAGGCGATCAGCCAAACGAACAGCCCCGCCATCAGCGACGCTTCCGACACGTCCGCCTTGGATTGCAGGAAGAAGTGAAACACTGCCAGCACGCCGATCCCGTAGGCGATGCGGTGCAGCCGCTTCCACCGGGCGCCCAGCCGCCGCTGCCAGCCATCGGTGGAGGTGACGCCGAGCGCAACCAAGCCGAGCAGGGCGGCGAAACCGATCGTCAAGTAGAACCGCAGGGCGATCTCGGACACAACCGTCAGCCACTTCCATTTCTGGTCGTCAGCGAACAGCACGAGATGCGCCAGGGCGTAGCCCAACGCCGTCAGCCCGAGCATCCGGCGCGCCAGCATGATCCGCGGCCAGTTGAACAGGGTCCGCAGCGGCGTCACGAGCAGCGAGATCAGCAGGAAACGGATCGCCCACAGCCCGGTGCCGTGGATCACCTCCGTCACCGGGCGCGGCCCGAGCGCACCTGCGGCCCAGTTCGCGGCGAGCCACACGCCGGGCGCTACGGCCAGCGCCAGGGTGGCGGCCTTCAGCGGCGAGAACCGGCCGCTACGGTCGCGCCAGGGCGCCGAGGGAGGGACCGGGCGACGGGGGCGGTCCCGCACGCCGCTCATGGGAGGGGCGCGACGTGACGGAAGCCGTCGGGAGGAACGAAGGCGGCCGGGTCCTGCGGGGCATAGGCCACGGCAACGGCCTCCAGCAAGGGCACGCCGGCCTGGCTCGCCCGCAGCAGCACGCCGTCGGCCGTCATGCACACCGTCGCCGCCCGGCCGGACGTATCGATGGTTTCCCAGTCGGTGCAGCCGAGTCCGGCCACGCTGTCGGCGCCCCGCCTGGTGTAGCTGCCACCAGACTGGCCCGGCAGCCCTGCCGCCGGCGCCGCCGCGTCCAACACCGCGCGCTCGGCCGTCCTCACCACGGCCATGCGGTGCGCCCGGTAATCCACGATCATGTACAGGCCCGGCGTCGGCGGATCGACCCGCAGCTTGGCCGCGGCCACCGACCAGCGCATCCGCTGCGCCAGCGGCGGCCCGTTCGGCTCGGGGCTGCCGATGCGGTACGTCACGTCCACGTCCCGTGTCGGAACCGTGGCGGGCCTGTCCTGCGCCCAAGCGGGAGCGGCCAGCAGCAACAGCCCAGCTGCGAGGCATTTCACCGCGACGGCCCAGTCAAGCGGAAGAAATCGGCGGGGGGCAGCAAGTCCGGCCCGTTGACCTCACCATAGGCGACCGTCGTGGCGACGGCCTCGCCGGCCTGGCCCTCGAACGTGCCGCGGGCGCGCAGCACGACGCCGTCCGCGGTGACGCAGCCGACGCCCTCCAATTTGCGGGACTGGAACGCCCACTCCGTGCAGGCGAGGCCAGCCACGCGGTCGCTGCCGCGGCGGGTGAAACGCACATCCCGCCCGGTCAGCAGCGCCTGAGGATCGCCGCCGCGGATCGGCAATTCGAGGTACGCGCGCTGCAGCCCGAACACCACGTCCAACACGCGCGAACGCAGCGCCACCAAGGCGTAGTTGGGCTGCCCCAGCGCCTCCGCCCGCAGCCGCTGCTCCACCGCGTCCCACGCGACCTGCACGCCGTCGGGAGCGCCGCCGGGAACTCGATCGGCCGCCGCGCCGCTCACCCGGTAGGTCACCGTCACGCTCCGCGACGGAATCATGCCGGGCACGCCTTGGGCACACGCGGCGCCCGTGGACAGCAGCAAGCACAGCAGCAACCAGATGCGCGTCACCATCGGCTCCATCCCCGTGTCATGATGACGGAATGGCGGCATGCTTGGGTGCGGCGTCAAGTTACGGTCGTGACATCCGCTTGATCTCCGCCATGACCGCCTCCGGCGCCGCAGCCCAGTTCGCGGGCGACTCCACTGCTTCCGCCAGCCACGCCTTGTAGTGGTCGCGCGCGATTTCCGTCGCGCCGAACTGCGTGAGGTGGCTGGTGACGAATTGCGTGTCGAGCAGCGAGTAGCCGCCCAGCCGCAGCCGTGCAACCAGGTGCACCAGCGCGACCTTGGACGCGTCGCGGGCGGTGCTGAACATGCTCTCGCCGAAGAACGCCGCTCCCAGCGACACACCATACAGACCGCCGACCAAGCTCCCGTTGAGCCGGCATTCCACGCTGTGCGCGTGCCCGGCGCGGTGCAGTTCCCCGAATAGTCGCTCGATGTCCGCATTGATCCAGGTGTCCTCCCGCCCCGGCCCGGCAGCCGCGCAATTGGCGATGACGACGGCGAAATCGGTGTCGGAGGTGACCTGGTAAGGGCCGGACAGCACGGTGCGCGCCAACCGGTGAGGCAGGTGGAAGCGCTCCAGCGGCAGCACGCCTCGCTGCTCCGGGTCGAGCCAATAAAGGCGGTTGCCGCGCCGGGTCTCGGCCATTGGGAACAGGCCGACCCGGTAGGCGCGCAGCAGCAGCTCGGGTGTGACCTCGACCATTCGCCGGGACATGCCGGCATTCTGCGCGATCGATGGGGAATGCGCCAGCGGTCTTAATCGAACGAAATCCGAAGGTCCCGCCCCAGGCGGTTCAGCGCCGGATGAACGCCGGGCCAAGTGGTCGCCGATGCTCCCATCCCATTCGCTCCAGCTCCGGAATTTCGCTTTCAGCCTGGGGATAGCCGAGGCAGAAATAGCCGATAAGCGTCCAATCCGACGGCACGTCCAGCGCCGCTGCAACGGCGGCCGGATCGAGTATCGACACCCAACCAAGGCCCAAACCGACGGCACGGGCAGCGAGCCACATCGTGTGCACGGCCATCACCGCTGAGTAGGCGGTGGTTTCCGGCATGGTCCTGCGCCCCAGGCCACTCCCCTGCTTTGGATTTGGCTCGGCGAAAACGGCGAAGTGACAAGGAGCTTCGTCAAGGCCGGCAAGCTTCAGCCGCGCGTAGGAAGCGACGCACTCGGCCGCTTGGGCCGCAAGGGCCTGCGCATTGCACGCCTGAAAGCTTGCCCGTACCGCGGCTCGACGGGCTGGATCATCGACTTTGACCCATCGCCAAGCCTCACTCAGGCCCACCGAGGGCGCGAGTCCGGCGGCCTCAAGCAATCCTGCCAGCAGGTTTGCAGGCACCGGGTCCGGACGGAATCGGCGAACGTCGCGACGCCATCTGAACAGATCCAGCAGTTGCGCGCGAAACGCGTCGTCGAAAACCGGCCCGGCCGCACCTTCCACTGGGGCGTTCATGGTGGCGATGGCTTTAACCCTGCTACGCTACCCTTGCCGCCGTCACCGGACGCCGCGCCCGCTCTTCCGCTTCCAGGCAAGCGTTCACCGCCTCAAGCAGGGACGACGCATAATGACTCGCTCCCACCGACGCACGCAGGCCCTCGTCGGCCCCCACGTTCGCCTCGGCCGGCCAGAGTCCCACCAGGATGGCGGCGTTCGGCATACGCTGGCGCACGCGGCGGATCAGCAGGCGCAGATGCGACGGCGTGCCGCTGATCTCGAGATACGAAATGCACACCATCGCGTAACCGTTCGGCTTCAGCGTCCCGATGTTGGCCCGCGACACCGTTTCATGCGTGACCGAGTCGGCGTTCAGGCCGTGCTTGCCCAGCAACTGCGCCAGCATGATCGACGCAGCGTCGTCCAGCGGCCCTCGGCCAGCGATGCACAGGATGGGCGTCTCGCTGCGCCATTCCACCGCACGCTCGCTTGGCGGCGGCGCCGAGCCTTCCGGCGCTGGCTCGTGCTGCGGCGTGTTCTCGTCCCCCAACGCCCCGTGCCGGTCCGGAACCGGGATCGGGTCCTTGTCGTCGTACACCGCCAAGTCGGCCACTAGCTCGTCGATGGCATTGCGCACGCGCGTGGTCTGCTCGGAGGTGAGGACCCCGCGCGACGCGTCGTTGCCGGCGAGCTGCAGCCCTTTCAGCGCGATCTCGTCGTAGTACGAGCAGAGCGAGCGCTCCTTCAGCAGCAGCTCCGCCTGGCCGAATGCCTCGTCCGGGTCGCCGGCCAGCATGCGCTGGTAGAAGCTTTCGACCGAGGTGAGCGGCGGCCGGTCGCCCAGGATGACGTCCAGGAACTCCAGCCGGGGCACGTGGCGGCCGAGCACGACCAGGCAGACGGTCAGCGGGGTGGACAGCACCAGCCCGATCGGTCCCCATAGCCAGGTCCAGAAGATCGCCGACACGACCACCGAAACTGGCGACAGGCCGGTGCTGTGGCCGTACATCATCGGCTCGACGATCTGCCCGGTCAGGGTTTCGGATACCACGAACAGCGTCGCCGTCCAGATCACCATGGACCAACCGGGATCGACCGCGGCCGCGAGAGCGATCGGGAAGAAGGCCGAGATCACGCTGCCGACATAGGGCACGAAGCGCAGCAGCGCGCTGATGACGGCCCACAGCACCGGGCTCGGCACCCCGATGGCGAACAGGCCGAGGCCGATGATCACGCCAAATCCGGTGTTGATGGCCAACTGCGTCAGGAAGTACCGGCTCAGCCGGTGAGCTGCGTCGTCCAGGGCGACCGTGGTGCGGTGCAGGTCGCTGGAGCCGAACAGCCGGATGAGGCGGTTCCGAAGGTCCTCCTGCTGCAGCAGGATGAACACGGCGACGATCAGGATGACGCCGAGGGTGCCGAGCGGCGCCACTACCGGCGCCAGGATGCGCTGCGTCAGCTCCAGCGGGGAAGGTTCGGGCTGCTGGACCTGGACCAGGGCCGGCTTGGGCGGGGCCGGTCCGCCCTGGGCTGGGACGAGGGGCGGCTTCGGCGCGCTCGCGTGGTCGAGCTGGCTACCAAACTGGTTCATCACGTCCGCCATCCGGCCGATGGTGGCGCCGCGCACGAGGTCGACCTTGCGCTCGATCGTATGCTGGTAGGTCGGCACGTTCGCCGCCAGGTCCGCCATCTGCATGCCGATCAAGCCGCCAAGGCCCAAGATGACCCCGAGCGCCAGGACGATCGACAGCAGCACGGCCGGCACGCGCCCGAGATGGATTTGACGCAGCTTGTTGGCCAACGGCGCCAGCACGAAGCTGAGCATGATCGCGAGGGTGATCGGCACCAGGACGTCGCGGCCCAGATACAGTGCGGCCACCACCACCACCCCGACGGTGAGGGTCGTGAGATCCGTGGCGCGCGGCGTTTCAGCCGCCGTCACCTGGGCTCGGACGGGAAAAGCGGATGACTCTTGCGGCACGAAACACGCGCTCCTGAACGGTCAAGGGACCAAAAACGCTTGGCTACGACAAAGGAAGCGGAGAGTCGCTGAAATATGAACAACTGCCACGACCCGGCAGGTTTTGCCGCCCTGTTAAGGTCTCCGTAACCGCCATACGCGCATGATCGGCGGCATGGATGATGCCAAGATGCCGGGTGTGATGGATGGCTTGAAGTCGCTCGGAACCGGGCGGCTGATCGCCATGGCCGGGGTGGCCGGCGCCATGCTGCTACTGCTCGCGTTCGTGGCGCTGCGCGGCGGCGGCGGGGGTGGCATGGCGCTGCTCTACTCGGACATCGATCTGAAAGAAGCGTCCCAGATCGTCGATCAGCTCGATCGGGCACACATCGCGCATGAGGTGCAGGGCGACGGCAGCCGCGTTCTCGTGCCGGTCGCCGAGGTGCCGCGAGCCCGGCTGCTGCTCGCCAAGGAAGGCCTGCCGTCCGGCGGGTCGATTGGCTACGAGATTTTCGACCGCGGCGACAACCTGACGGCAAGCCAGTTTCAGCAGGGCATCAATCAAACCCGTGCCCTCGAAGGGGAGCTGTCGCGCACCATCCGCAGCATCAGCGGCGTGCGTGGGGCCCGTGTGCACCTGGTGCTGCCGAAGCGGGAGCCGTTCGCGCGGGACCGGCAGGATGCGCAGGCCAGCGTGGTGCTGACGATGTCGGGTCCGGCGCGGATGGATCGCGAGGGCGTGCAGGCCGTGCTGAACCTGGTCGCGGCGGCTGTGCCTGGGCTGCGGCCACAGGGCATCGCCATTATCGATAGCCGCGGCAACTTGCTTGCCCGCGCGGGTGAGGCGGTCGGGTCGAATGTGACGATGCAGACGGGCGAGGCGTTGCGGCACGCGACCGAGCTGCGCCTGTCGCGCGGCGTGGAGGAGTTGCTGGAGCGCAGCCTGGGCGCCGGGCACGTGCGAGCGGAAACCTCGGTCGAGATAGATTTCGACCAGGTCCATGAAACGCTGGAGCGCTTCGATCCAGATGGCCAGGTGATGCGCAGCCAGCAGACCACCAACGCCACCACCCATACCACCGAGGCGAACCAGACCGTCAGCGTGCAAAATAACCTCCCCAACGCCGACGCGGGCGCGGCGCCGGCCGGCAGCCAGGATGCGCGGCAGGAGGAGACCACCAATTACGAGATCGGCAAGACCACCCGCACCACCGTGCACGATCAGCCACAGCTGCGCCGGCTTAGCCTCGCGGTGATGGTGGATCAAACCGAGGTGCGCGGCGACGATGGCCATGTGACCTATCGGGACCGCACGCCCGAGGAACTGGGCCGGATCGCCGCCCTTGCCCGCAGCGTGGTGGGGTTCGATGAAAAGCGTGGCGACCGGGTTGAGATCGTCAGCATGCGGTTCGCTGGGCTCGACGAGGCAGGTGAAGTGTCGCCGCCGGGGCTTTGGGGTCTGCCGATCGGCAAGCCGGACCTGGTGCGGCTGGGACAAACGGGGCTGGTGGGGCTGATCGCAATCGTGGCGCTGTTGTTTGTCCTGCGCCCGATGGTGGTGCGGCTGACCTCTCCTGCAGGCGGGCCCGCCATCGGCGCCGTGGCAGCGAGCGCGTTGCTGGCCGGCGCTGCAGGGCAGGCCGCTGAGGGCGGGTTTGCCGCGCTCACCGGACCGGCTGGGTCGGTCCCGATGATCGAGGACGAAAGCATGGTGAGCCTGAACAATATCCAGGGATCGGTTCGCGCTTCGGCGATCCGTCAAGTGGCGGAGATGGTGGAAAAATATCCGGAGGAAAGCCTGGCGATCATGCGTGGCTGGATGGTTGAGGGGGGAAGCTAGGCCATGCGCGCGAGCGAGGACGCGAAGGAGTTGTCCGGCCAGAAGAAAGCTGCGGCCCTGATGCTGGCTCTCGGCGAGGACCAATGCGCGCGGCTATTCGGCATGATGCACGAGGTGGAAATCAAGGAACTATCGAGCGCGATGGCCCAACTGGGCACGATACACGCCGAGGTCGTCGAGAAGCTGTGCCGTGAGTTTGGCGAAAAACTCGGAGGGGTTGGAACCCTGATCGGCACGTTCGAGAGTACCGAACGGCTTCTGCAACGCGCCCTGCCTGCCGACCGCGCCAACCAGATCATGGATGAAATCCGCGGTCCGGCCGGGCGCACGATGTGGGAAAAGCTGGGCAACGTCCACGAAGCGGTGCTCGCCAACTATCTCAAGAACGAATACCCGCAAACCGTCGCCGTGGTGCTGTCGAAAATCCGCCCCGACCACGCCGCCCGCGTGCTGTCGCTGCTGCCCGATAGCTTCTCGATCGAGGTCGTGATGCGGATGCTGCGGATGGAAAGCGTGCAGAAAGACGTGCTGGACGGCGTGGAGCGCACGCTGCGGGCGGAGTTCATGTCCAATCTGGCGCGCAGCACGCGGCGAGACGCGCACGAGATGATGGCCGACATCTTCAACAACCTCGATCGCGCGGCCGAAACCCGCTTCATCGCCGCGTTGGAGGAGCGCAACCGCGAGTCGGCCGAGCGTATCAAAGCGCTGATGTTCACCTTCGACGATCTGGGGCGGCTGACACCGGTCGCGGTGCAGGGCCTGCTCCGGGCGATCGAGAAGGACAAGCTGCCGCTCGCGCTGAAGGGCGCGTCGGAGAAACTGCGGGAGATGTTCTTCAACAACCTGTCCGAGCGCGCCGGCAAGATGCTGCGCGACGACATCGAGGCGCTCGGTCCGGTGAAGCTGCGCGACGTGGACGAGGCGCAGGCGACCATCGTGGCGCTGGCCAAGGACATGGCGGCGCAGGGTCAGATCGAGATCAGCGAAGGCAAGGATGAGGAGCTGGTTTATTGAATATTGAGTCCCTGCTGCATCGCTCGCGCGCCGTCGCCGGCGTGCTGTACGCCGAGGACTTCGATGCGCCCGACTTGCCGTCGCCGCCGGAGCCGGAAGCGATCGAGCCCACGTTCAGCTTGGCCGAGCTTGAGGAGGCCCGGGCCGAAGCGCGCGCCGCGGCCCGGCTGGATGCCGAGGAAAGCCAGGCGGCGGCGCGGCTGCGGGCACTGGAGGCGATCGGCGCCGGGCTGGACGCGGCGCGCGACACCGCCCGGGAGGATGCGGCCGCCGCGTCGGAGGCGATCGCACGGACGATGTTGGGCGCGCTGACCGCTTGCTTGCCGAGCCTGTGCGTCCGCTATGGCGCTGCCGAGGTGCGAACCCTTGCGCGTGCCGTGCTGCCAGCCCTGATGGATGAGCCGCGCATCACGGTCCGCCTCAGCCCGCACGACGCCCGGATGCTGGCGGAGGAAATTGCCCGGCTGGAGCCCGAGCTTGCGGCCCGGATTTCGCTGGCGCCGACCGACGCGGTGCCCCGCGGCGATCTGCGCATCGCTTGGCAGGATGGGCTGGCCGTGCGCGACGCTGCGGCATCGCGGGCAGCAGTACACGACGCTTTAAGCGCCCTTGGCCTTATCGACTCACAGGAGCTTGCACATGTCTGACAAAATTGGGTCCGAAAACCTGGACTTAGCCGATCTGGCCGATCCCACCCGCCGCTTCGACCCGGCGGCGCCGCGCGGCGTGCGGGACCTGGAGGCGGTGTACGACATCCCCGTCACCGTCAGCGCCGTGCTGGGCAAGGCGACCATGCAGGTCAGCCAACTGCTCAAGCTCGGCCGCGGCGCGGTGGTGGAACTGGACCGCAAGCTGGGCGAGGCGATCGACATTTACGTCAACAACCGGCTGGTCGCCCGTGGCGAGGTCGTGATGGTCGATGACAACCGCCTGGGCGTGACGATGACGGAAATCGTCAAAGCCGACCGGGCCTAGGCCGCGCCGATGCGAGTGCTCATCATCGGCTCGCTGGCAGGAGAGCTGGGCCAGGCAGCGCGAATCGCCATCGCACGGGGCGCCAAGCTCGACCACGCAGACGCGCTGGCGCCGGCGATGACGCGGCTGCGGGCCGACGCGCGAGTGGATCTCGTGTTGTGCGACATCAGCCACGACATCGCGGCGTTGGTGCGTGGGCTGGCGGCCGAGCGGATCGCAGTCCCTGTTGTCGCCTGCGGGCTCGACACCGATGCAGCAGCGGCCGTGCGCGCCATTCGAGACGGCGCGCGCGAGTTCCTGCCCTTGCCGCCCGACGCCGACTTGATCGCCGCCATCCTCCAGGCGGCGTCCGGCGAGACCCACGCGTTGATTGCCCGCGACCCGGCGATGCTGGCGGCCGTCAAGCGCGCCGAGCAGGTCGCCGGCGCGGAAGCGTCGGTGCTGATCACCGGCGAGTCCGGCACCGGCAAGGAGGTGCTCGCCCGGCACATCCACCGCCGCTCCCGTCGTGCCGCCGGGCCGTTCGTAGCGCTGAACTGTGCCGCAATTCCGGAAAACCTGCTGGAGTCGGAGATGTTCGGTCACGAGCGGGGTGCGTTCAGCGGCGCCCAGGCCAGGCGCATCGGCAAATTCGAAGCGGCGGACGGTGGTACGCTGTTGTTGGACGAGATCAGCGAAATGGACGTGCGGCTGCAGGCCAAGCTGCTGCGCGCCATCCAGGAGCGCGAGATCGATCGGCTCGGCGGCGACAAGCCGGTGCGGGTGAACGTCCGCATCTTGGCCACCAGCAACCGCGATCTGCTAAGCGAGGCCGCGGCCGGGCGCTTCCGCGAAGACCTGTATTTCCGCCTGAACGTCGTCAGCCTGCGCGTGCCGCCATTGCGCGAGCGGCCAGGCGATGTCGCTGCCTTGGCCGAGCACTACGTCCGTCACTACGCGGACGTGAACGGCTTGCCGCACCGTCCGCTGTCGCGCCTGGCGCTGGCCCGGCTGATGGGGCACCCCTGGCGCGGCAATGTGCGGGAGCTGGAAAACGCCATGCACCGCGCGGTTCTGCTCGCCACGGGCGACGAGATCGATGCCGACGCGCTCGAGGTCGCGCCCGTCGCTGGGTCGCCCGCGCCCGTCGCGATGGGCGGCGTCGCCGGGCTGGTCGGGCGCACGATGGACGCGGTGGAGCGCGATCTGATCCTGGAGACACTCACGCACACGCTGGGCAATCGCACCCACGCGGCGACGATCCTCGGCATCTCGATCCGGGCGCTGCGTAACAAGCTGCGCGACTACGCCGCCACCGGTTCGACCGTGACGCCGCCCGGGATGGCAAGCTCCGGCATGGCGGCCTGATTGGACAAGCTGCTCGGCCAGGTGAAAGCGCTGCTGCGGCGATACGCGCCGGGCACGGACGTTGGGCTGGCGCTCGGCGTGGTGTTCCTGTTGGCGGTGTTGATCATCCCGTTGCCGACGGTGCTGCTGGATCTGGGCCTGGCGCTGTCGATCACGGCGTCGGTGCTGGTGCTGATGGTGTCGCTGTTCCTGCGCCGTCCGCTGGATTTCACCAGCTTCCCAACCCTGCTGCTGCTGACGACGTTGCTCCGCCTGTCGCTGAACGTCGCCACGACGCGGCTGATCCTGAGCCATGGGCACGAGGGCGCGACAGCGGCCGGGCACGTGGTGGCAGCGTTCGGCGGCTTCTTGATGGGCGGTGACGTCGTCATTGGATTGATTTTGTTTGCGATCTTGCTGGTGGTGAATTTCATGGTCATCACCAAGGGGTCAGGCCGGATTGCGGAGGTCGCGGCTCGCTTCAGCCTGGACGCGATGCCGGGCAAGCAGATGGCCATCGACGCCGACCTGTCCGCCGGCATGATCGATGAAAAATCCGCAAGGCTGCGGCGGCGGGAGCTGGAAGAGGAGAGCGGGTTCTACGGCGCCATGGACGGGGCGGCGAAGTTCGTGCGCGGCGATGCGATCGCGGGATTGATCATCACCGTCATCAACATCTTCGGTGGCCTGGCGATCGGGCTGCTGCGGCACGGCATGGCGTTCAGCGACGCGGCCGCCACCTTCACGACGCTGACGGTCGGCGACGGCTTGGTGTCGCAAATCCCGGCGCTGCTGGTGTCCACCGCGGCCGGCATCGCTGTCACCAAGGGCGGCATGGAGGGCCAGGCAGATGCCGTGCTGCTGCGGCAGCTGGGCGGCGGGGTAAAGCCGCTAGCCATGGCGGGCGGCGCTGCAGCGGTCTTGGCGCTAATGCCCGGCGTGCCAACGCTGCCTTTCCTGGTCCTGGCCGGACTGTCGGGCGGTGCCGCGTGGTTGCGGGCCAAGCATCCGATCGACCCTCCGGATGCTCCGGAGGCCCCCGTGGTCGCTGGGGAGGCATCGATTACGGAGTCGTTACGGATCGACACAATTCGCCTGGAACTCGGCTATGGCTTGCTGACCTTGGCAGGCGGCGACGCGCCACGGCTGACGGAACAGATCAAGGGATTGCGCCGGGCGATCGCAGCCGAGATGGGCTTCGTGTTGCCCCCTGTCCGCATCCAGGACAACATGCAGTTGGCGGCGGATTGTTACAGCATCCGCATCAAGGAGATCGAGGCAGGGCGCGGCGAGCTGCGGCCCATGCTGGTGCTGGCGATGGATCCAAAGGGCGGCATCCCGGACCTGCCCGGCGAACCCACGACCGAGCCCGTCTTCGGCCTGCCCGCCCTATGGATCGAACCGTCGCGACGAGACGAGGCGCTATTCCGCGGTTGCACGGTCGTCGATCCACCGAGCGTGCTGACGACCCATATCACCGAAATCGTGCGCGAAACGATGGCGGAATTGCTGTCCTACGCCGAAACCCAGAAGCTGCTGGACGACCTGCCGCGGGAGCAGCAGAAGCTGGTGGGTGAGCTGATTCCGTCGCAAGTCTCAGTCGGCAGCGTGCAGCGGGTGCTGCAGGCGCTGCTGTCCGAGCGCGTGTCCGTGCGCGACCTTCCGACGGTGCTGGAGGGGATCGCCGAAGCGTGCGGCGGCCAGCCTCGTCCGGTCGGCGCAATTGTGGCCCATGTTCGCACTCGGCTGGCGCGTCAGATCAGCGACAGCCATGTCGGGCCTGGCGGCTACATCCCGCTCGTCACGCTGTCGCCGGAGTGGGAAGCCGCCTTCGCCGAGAGCATGGTCGGGCCGCCCGAGGACCGTCAGCTCGCGATGGCGCCATCCAAGCTGACCGATTTCATGCACCGGCTACGCGCCACCTTCGACGCCGCCCAAGCCAATGGGGAAGCGCCGGTGTTGCTATCGTCCGGCGGCATACGCGCCCATCTGCGTGCCATCGTCGAGCGTATCCGCCCGACGACACCGGTGCTGGCCCAGGCCGAGATCTTCTCACGGGCGCGCATCAGGACAGTTGGAACGATTTGAAGTCTATTCCTCAACATTGATGAGCTGGAGCTTGAGTGATTACAGCCGGGTGTAATTGCGACGGGTCGCCGAGACCGAATTGGACCAACACGTCCCAGGGACGGCAACCGCCACGCCTAGTGGATGCACGACGAGTTCTGCATCAATTCAGCCATTTCGCTGTCATGCGCCCGTACTGACCAGTTTCGGTCGCGATGTGAAGGAACTGGTTTACCCATTGCTGGAACGGCACGTCCCGCGGCAGCAGGTAGGCAATCTCGGAAAAATCGAAGGGCTGGTCGGGGTGGATGGCGCAAAGTTCTGGGTGCAGCCTTTGTTGCAGCCGGGCTTCGATGGCGTCGGTCAACATAACGTCGGCCCTGCCAGCCACGAGTTCGTCGAAAATGGCCGCGTTGGCTGGAAACACGATAATTTCGGCCGCGTGTAGCCGCGCCCGATCGAAGCGTTCGTTGGTCCCACCTGAATTCGTGATCACGCGAACACCAGGCATGTCGATCGCGGCGAGCGTGTCGTAGTTGGCAACATCCGTGCAGCGCGCGATTGGGGTCTTCCCGGTGCGCATCACTGGGTTGGAAAAGAATGCCGCCTTTTGCCGGTCCAGGGTGATGCTGACGCCGCCAGCCGCAAGGTCGAAGCTATGCGCCGCGAGATCGGGCAGCAAGTTGACCCAGGTTGTCGGCACGATTTCCAGCTTCACCCCCAGTGCCGCCGCCATTGCCTGCGCCACATCGACGTCCAGCCCTTGGAAGGCGCCGGTAGCCGGATCGAACAACGAAAATGGGCGGTAATCGCCGGTCAAGCCCACGCGCAATATGCCGCGCTGCTGGATGGCGTCGAGCACACCCGGCGATGGGGCGCCCAAAGTTTGACCAAGAGCGGGAAGGGTGACCAGGCAGGCGAGCAGCCAGGCGAAAGCGCGCATGGTTAGGTTCCCGAGGTGGCGGTGCACCATGACGCCATCTAAACCTTCCGGAAAGGTGCTGCAGGTTAAGCTCGCGCCATGCGGCTGAAGCTCTATCGCGCCCCGTCCATCAGCGAAGCCATGGCGCGCATGCGTGCCGAGCTGGGTGGGGATGCGCTCATCCTTTCCACCCGCCGTGTCGCTGACGGCGTGGAACTGACGGCTGCGATGGAGCTGGAGGACCCGCCTCCGCTCGCACATGACCCGGCGTTGATGCGTGCCTTGGCCTGGCACGGCGTTCCCAACAGCTTGGCCGACCAGCTTGGCGCCGGTTCGCTTGAGGCGTCGCTGTCCCGCGTCCTGCCCTTTGCGCCGCTGCCGTTGTCACCAGCGGCGCCGCCGCTGCTGTTCGCTGGGCCACCCGGGGCGGGGAAGACGCTTACTACCGCGCGGCTAGCGACGCGGCTGGTCATCGCCGGAACGCCGCCTTTGGTCGTCACCGCCGATGACCGGCGCGCCGGAGCCACCGAGCAACTGGCCGCCTTCACGCGTCTACTGGGGTTGACGCTGATCGTCGCCAGCCACCCCGTGACTCTCGCCCGTGCTCTTGCCCGTCGGCAAGATGATGCTCCCGTATTGATTGACGGCCCCGGCATCGACCCATTTGACCCGGCGCAACGCGATGAAATCGCCGAGCTTGCAGCCACGGCCGGCGCCGTCACCGTTCTGGTGCTCCCCGCTGGCCTCGATGCGGCGGAAGCGTCCGATGTCGCGGGCGCTTTTGCCGAAGGTGGCGCCAGTTTGCTAGTCGCCACGCGGCTGGATGTCGCGCGCCGGCTGGGCGGGGTTGCCGCCGCCGCTCATGCCGGCCGCCTCGCGCTGACCGAGGCGGGGATCGGCCCCGGCGCCGCCGACGGCTTGGCTCCTCTTACCCCCGCGTTCCTGGCGGCACGCTTAGCGAGAGACGGCTCGCTCCCCCCTGCGGAGGCGCATCGATGATTACCATTCAGCCGACCCGGGCAGGACGCATGCTGGCGGTCGCGTCGGGGAAGGGCGGCGTCGGCAAGACCTGGTTCGCCATCACGCTGGCCCATGCCTTGACGCAGCAGGGCCGCCGGGTGCTGCTGTTCGACGGCGACCTTGGCTTGGCCAATGTCGATGTCCAGCTCGGGTTGACGCCGGCGCTCGACCTTTCTGCCGTTGTCGCCGGGCGTGCGACCGTAATGGCTGCTGCAATGGCGTATCGACCGGGCGGGTTCGATGTGCTGGCCGGCCGCTCAGGCTCCGGCGCACTTGCGGCGCTGGATCCGGCGGCGTTGGAGCGGGTATTGGGCGCGTTGTGGGCGGTCGATGGCTACGATCACGTGGTGCTCGACCTCGGGGCGGGACTGGACCGTTCGACCCGGCGCATGGCCGCCTGGTCCGACACCCTTCTGGTGATCGCGACAGAGGAGCCGACGAGCCTGACCGATGCTTATGCCGTGATGAAGCTGCATGCCGCCGACCAGCCGGGCGGTGACGCGCGCTTCGTCATCAATTTAGCTGCCAGCCCGGCCTCCGGCGCGCGCACCTTCGCAACCCTCGCGCGAGCTTGCACAACGTTCCTGGGCCGCACGCCTCCGCTCGCAGGCATCGTTCGCCGAGACGATCGGGTGCGCGAGGCGATACGGCGGCAGACGCTGCTGCAAACGCGTCACCCAGGATCGCCTGCCGCTTTGGACGTTGAGCGGATTGCCGGAATGCTGCTCGGATGATGCCGATGCAAGCGCCTTGCGCGGGCAGGCTCCGCTCCCTTATTCCTGCCGTCATTACGGCCAGGGGGCGGCATGAGACTGATCCGCGCCGGCCGGGATTTACGAGTGGACTTCTTCCGTGGCTTGGCGCTGTGGTGGATTTTCCTGGACCACATTCCGTCCAACTGGTTGAACCAGCTCAGCCTTCGCAATTTTGCCATGTGCGACTCAGCGGAGGTGTTCGTCTTGCTGGCCGGCTATGGCGCCGGACTGGCCTACGGCAAATCCATGGACCGAAACGGCTGGCTGTATGCCGCCGCCGACACGCTGAAACGGGCCTGGACGCTATATATCGCGCACATCTTCCTGTTCGTCGTATTTGCCGCCCAAGTCAGCTACTCCGCCATCGCGCTCAACCGGGCGGACTACCTGGACGAGATGGATCTGGACGTGGTGGGCCAGACCCCATACCGCGCCATGCTCGAGGCGCTCACCCTACATTTCCAGCCGGCTTACCTCAACATCTTGCCGATGTATGTGGCGCTGCTCGTCCTGTTTGCCGCAGTGATGCCGTTGCTGCGCTGGCCCATCCTCCTCGTCGCGTTGTCGGGAACGCTGTATGCCGTGGCTCGGCTGCTGGACTTGAACTTGCCGTCCTGGACCAGCAGCGGCTGGTATTTCAACCCGTTGACCTGGCAGCTGCTGTTCATCATCGGCGCCGTTCTCGCCTACGCCCCGGGGCACGCGCCACGACCCAATCCGCTCATCGATGTCTTAGCCGGATTTGTCGTGTTCTTCGGTTTCGTCATGCAGTGGGTGGTATGGGAGCACCCAGAGATCACGGCCCAATTGCCTCTGCAGGTTTCGCGCGTCCTACTCTCGGTCGACAAATCGGGCCTGCATCCGTTTCGGCTGCTCTCCATCCTGGCGCTGACCTGGTCGGTGTCGCGCCTCGTTCCGGCGACCGCGCATTGGCTCGGATCGCGCTGGGCCGCGTCGTTCGTGCTATGCGGACAGCACTCGCTGCCGGTGTTCTGCTCCAGCATCGCGTTGTCATTCCTGGGTCGGCTGGTCATGGAGGAGGAGGACGGTTGGTGGCTGCAAATCGCTGTCAACGTCGTCGGGGCGGCTGCCCTGATCGGGGTTGGGGCGCTTGCCGCCTGGTACCGAGAGAAAGGGCGCTCCGTGCCTCGCCCGCTTGCTGGGGGTGTTGTGCCCTGATATCGCTAACATGATGAAGCGGCTTCTGTTCGTGTGCGTCGCCATGGCGCTTGGAATGCCGAATTTTGGGCGGGCAGCCGATCCGTGCGCGGCCCCGGATGACTTGACCAGCGCGGTCGCTCCTCTGCCCCACGTCGCGGCAGTGCTAAAGCCCGGGGGCACGCTCGATGTTCTGACCGTCGGCTCAGCGACCGTGTTCAGTCCTGGCGAGTCATTGGTGTCGGGGACCGTAACCGGCCAGGCGCTCGGCTTAGGTGCGACACGCCCACCGGGCGATGTGGCGCCAGCCAACGATCTGGCTTTTCCACTGCAAATGGCGCGCAGCTTGCAGCAGGTGACACCGGGATTGCAGGTCAACATGACCGTCCGCGGCGGGCGTGGGATGGCAGCGTCCGACATGCTGGCAATCCTGAAAGCGGAGTTGTCGCAGCATCACTACCAACTCGTGATTTGGCAGACCGGCACCGTCGAGGCTGTCCGCAGCGTGCCAGCGGCAGATTTCATAGAGGTGCTCTCCGACGGCGCTGCCGTTATCCAGGAAGCGGGAGCCGACCTCGTGCTGGTCGATCCGCAATTCAGCCGATTCCTGCACAGCAACGCCCAGCTCGATCCCTATACGCAGGCGATGCAGGAGATTGCAGCGAGGCCGGATGCCATGCTGTTTCCCCGCTACGAATTGATGCGTTATTGGGCGAGCGAAGGCCAGATCGACTTGGAGCGTACCCCGCGGGGCCAGCGGCAAAAGGTTGCGGAGCAGTTGCATGCCTGCATCGGTGCCAAGCTGAGCCGCATGGTCCAGGATGGGGCGAATACGCCGCCGTCATAGTCGGTCGAGAGGCGCCTCATCGATCAGCATGCCTTCCGTTTCGGCCCGAAGGCGGTGGAAGCTGCGGCGACTGAAGGGCAGCATGCCAGCGTAGATCAGCCCCGCGGCGGCCAGGGCGGCCCAGGGATCGGCCACCAGCAACGCGGCGAACGTTCCCGTGCCCAGCAGCACCGGCAGCACATACTCCGACCGCACCTTGAAGTTCTTGAAGCTCCAAACCGGCAGGGTGGACACGAGCAGCATGGCCGTGCCGACCAGCACGACGGCGCAGAAAAGCGGGTGACGCACGATGCCAAGCAGGTGCGTCCAGCCAAGATTTTGCGCCTCCAACCCCAAAAACAGCGGAAACAGCACCAGTCCCGCGCCGGCTGGCGCGGGGACTCCGGTAAAGAAGTTATAGGCATAGGCAGGCGATGGCGCCTCCGCTTCCAGCGAGGCGTTGAAGCGGGCCAGCCGCAGCGCCATGCAGACGGCAAACATCAGGCAGGGAGCGAAGCCGTAGCCGCGCGCCACCTGCAGCGACCAGAGATACAGGATGAACGCGGGCGCCACGCCGAAGCACAGGAAATCAGCCAGGCTGTCGAACTCCGCCCCGAAGCGGGAGGTTGCCTTCAGCAGGCGGGCCAGCCGCCCGTCCAGCCCGTCGATGCAACCGGCGACGACGAGGGCCACGGCGGCCGATCCGAACCGGCTCTCAAGGGCGAAGCGCATCGCTGTCAACCCGGCGCACAGGCCGAGCAAAGTCATGATGTTGGGGATCAGGCGATTGAACGACGGACCCTTGAAGCGGGGCCGCGTCCGTCGTCCCATCGGCCGGCGCAATCTCCGGGGGCGGAACCCGGACACCGGCGTCATGGCAATTCGGCAAGCACGGTTTCGCCGCCGATCATGGTCTGGCCTTCGGACACCAACGGGAGCACGCCTTCCGGTAAATATACATCGGTGCGGCTGCCGAAGCGGATCAGGCCGAAGCGGGTGCCGGCACGCACGGCGTCGCCCTCCCGCACGCTGCACAGGATACGCCGCGCGATCAGCCCGGCGATCTGCACGACCGCGATGTCCCGGCCGTCCGGCATGCGGACCGCCAGGGCGTTACGCTCGTTGGCATCGCTCGCCTTGTCGTGCCCGGCGCTCAGGAACGATCCATGGTGATAGGCGATGCGCGACACGGTTCCGTCCACCGGCATCCGGTTGACGTGAACGTCCAGCACCGACAGGAAGGTCGCGACCCGCCAACGCGGCGTCGTTCCCAAGCCGAGCTCGACAGGCGGCACGGAAAGGCTGACGGACACGACGTGGCCATCGGCTGCGGCCAGCACGGCGCCGGGCCGCGCGGGGGAGGTCCGCTCGGGATCGCGGAAAAAGTATAGGCAGAATGCCGTGAACGCCGCGGCGGGCCAAGCCAGCCAAGGGCTGACGAACAGGCCGACCAGCAGCAGCGCGGCTCCGGCGCCGAGGAACGGATAACCAGCCGGATGGGGCCGGTGCAGCACGGTTTGGAATGTCTCGGAAAGGGTCATGGCAGGCCGGTTATGGAGCCAACACCGGGCATCGTCCAGGTTAACGCGCCGGACTCGCGGACGCTGACGTCGATGCCTCGGCAGCAGGTTGCGGCAGTTCGAAGGCTTGGCCTGGGTAGATCAGGCGCGGATCGCGGATTTGCTCCAGGTTCGCCTGGTAGATGACGGTGTAGCGGAGCCCCGTGCCGTACGCCCGGCGCGCCAAACGCCACAAATTCTGTCCCGGCTGCACCACCACGTGCCCCTCTGCCACCTGCGCTGCCGCAAGCGTTTCGCGTTGGAACGGTATGCCGACCCGCGCGGCAACCCGGCCGTTCGGCGCCAATTGATCCACCCGCAGCTGATGCAGCCCAGGCGCTACCGCCTGGGCGGGAGAAAGCGCCCAGTGGCCGCTCTCGTTTGCCGTCGCATCGCCGGCTGGCTGGTTGTCCACATACACCCGCACCGCGGCACGCGGCGGCGCGCTGCCGGAGAAGCGGATGTCGCCGTGATCGTCGTAGTCCACCGTGTCGAGCCCGAGTTTGCCGCCCGTGGCACGCGAGGATTGCAGCAGGCGCGACGGCGCCGTCGCCGGCGCCAGCACCGCCAAGGCGGCGGCGGGTGTCCCTGGGATCGGCGC
>JAABUX010000992.1_pt1 | contig 45095 bp, 28 predicted proteins | sample 5561851 | NCBI WGS metagenome assembly JAABUX01 (sample SAMN10711883, study PRJNA513361) | rock metagenome | isolation source: Antarctica rocks | place: Antarctica: Victoria Land, Richard Nunatak red sandstone | collected 2016-01-03 | reverse complement strand
GGCTAGTGGCTAGTGGCTAGTGGCTAGTGGCTAGTGGCTAGTGGCTAGTGGCTAGTGGCTAGTGGCTAGTGGCTAGTGGCTAGTGGCTAGTGGCTAGTGGCTAGTGGCTAGTGGCTAGTGGCTAGTAGGACCAACGAGATAGGCGTCGTGTCCAACCCGCCTCTCCCAAGGCTTTACAAGCGAGAATCCATGGTCTCTGGTGAGCAATAACATCAACGGCCCGTACCGCTGCTATGATGTAGACGGTATCATCCGGGAGGTATCCTGGCGCATGTACCCGACGCCTTTCTCACTAGCCACTAATCACTAGCCACTAATCACTCATGAGAGGCGGACAGACATAGACATGCCCGTGCTGCTGTTGCGCCGACGGCGTCCCAGGTCGCGTGAGACCATCCGATTGGCGGCTTTTGCGGGCATTGTGCTGGCGCTGCTGGCCGTCCTGCTCTCATCGTACGTGTTCTCGATGACCGCGTCGCCGTCTCCCAACCATGCCGGCGGGTCGCATCGCGCCGGCGGCCTCGCGGGGAGCGGCCGCATCGACCATGTCATCTTCATTGTCAAAGAGAACCATTCGTTCGACAATTATTTCGGCGCGTTTCCGGGCGCCGATGGCGGGCGGGCGGGACAGACCTCGACCGGCGAGTTCTTGCCCTTGAGCGAGGCGCCCGACCAGGTCATTCCCGACATCGAGCATAGCGCCGCTGCCGCGTATCTGGCCTACGACGGCGGGCGCATGGATCGCTTCGACCGCGGGAACGGCGCGGTGACCCTTGGCGTCGACAACGCCTACACGCAGATGACCGCGCGCGACATCCCGAACTACTGGGCCTATGCTCGCCGCTTCACGCTGGACGACCACTTCTTTTCCACCGTGATGGGGCCGACCTTCCCCAACCACTTGATGATGGTCGCCGCGCAGGCGGGCAACAGCACCTCCAACGTGGCCAACGCGGGAGGGCTGCGCAAGGGCGGCCCCTGGGGCTGCGACAGCGCGCCCGGCGCCTATGTCACCACGCTGAGCGGTCATGGCGTGCCGGGTGCCGCCTTCCCCTGCTTCGATTTTGCGACCCTGGCCGACCGCCTGAACAGTCATCATATCGACTGGCGCTACTACGCTCCTCAGCTCGGCCAGCCCGGCTACATCTGGTCCACGTTCGACGCCATCCGCCATATCCGCTACGGCTCACAGTGGGACACCAACGTGCGGCCCTGGCGGCAGTTCGAGACGGACGTGGCCCACGGGCGCCTCGCCGCCGTGACCTGGCTGGTCACCGACACCTCCCACAGCGAGCATCCCCCTGCCAGCACCTGCCTGGGCGAGAATACGACCGTGTCCGAGATCAATGCTGTCATGCGCAGCCGCTTCTGGACATCGACCGCCATCGTGGTCACCTGGGACGACTACGGCGGTTTCTACGACCACGTGGCCCCGCCGCAACGCGACCGCCTGGGCCTGGGGCCGCGTGTGCCCACGCTTGTGATCTCGCCATACGCGCGACGAGGAGTGGTCGACCACACGACCTACGATTTCACGTCGCTGCTGCGCTTCGCGGAGCAGCGCTTCGCGCTGGACCCCCTGACCACGCGCGACGCCCAGGGGCCGGCCATGGCCGCGAGCTTCGACTTCTCCGCCGCGCCGAGCAGCCCGCTCGTGTTGCGCCCGTCGACCTGCCCGCTGGTCCTTGGCGTCAATATCAATGGCAACGAGACCGGCGACCGGCGCGCCAATACCGTGAGCCTGGCGGGCGAGTCCACCATTGTCGCCATCGCGCGCGGCAGGCCCGATCTGGCGCTGACCCTGCGCCTGGCCGGCCATCGGACCGTGGTGCGGGCGTCGGCGTCCACGCGCGTGCTGGGCCGTGGAGGGCGGCCGCTCTCCCTGGACGCCCTGCAGGTCGGGGACACCGTGCTGTACCGGGACAGGGCTCCACAAACGGTCCAGGACGAATCGGCCGCTGGCGTCACGCTCGACGGACGCATCGTCGGGACGCATCCCCTGGACGGCGCCATCGTCGTCGACGTGCGCACCAGCCCGCGCCGTGCCCTTCCCCAAAACGCCGGAGCGCGGGCCAGACTGACCGTGGCGGTCGGGGGGAGTACGGCCATCGTCGGCGACAACGGACGGTCCATCGGTTCGCTCGACCTACGCCAGGGGCAGTGGGTCTACGCCACCGGCGTGCTCAACGTGCGCACCAGGACCGTGTCGGCGACGACCTCCATCGCTATACACCATCCCGACGCCTTCGGCGGCTAACTCTGATTGGCATGCGACCAGGATACGTGTAAAAGTAGGACAATAGGACAGATGACATAGACAGAAGGGGGGCACGACGGATGCGAGGCGTACGCGGGCGAGGTCGGACGCCCGGGCGAGTGCTGATCACGCTCACCCTACTTGGCGCCCTCTACCTTGGAGGCGATGCTGTCCTCCGCCGCGGCGAACCCGCCGGTCCCGCCCCGCGCACCGTCGCTGTTGGCCACCCCATCGTACCCGCGGTGGTGGACGATGCGAACGGCCAAACCTTCCTCACTCTGTCCGACAGCCAAGGCAACGCCCACGTTATCGTGGTCGACACGGCCTCCGGGCGGATCCAACGTACCATCCCCATAGCCGCCGACAACCTCAACGCCCTGGCGGTTGATCCTTGGGCTGGACGTGTCTTCCTCGCCACGGACACGTGCCTCGATGGGACCTGTACACGGACTGCCGGGACCGTCCGTATCTTCGATGCTCGCACCGGCGGTCTGGCGCGGGTTGTCCGTGTCGGCGCCGATGCGGGCGTGCTGGCGGTCGACGAACAGGCCGGTCGCGTCTATGTCGGCGGCGCCGCGAACGCGAGTTGCGCGGGGGTCTGCCCGAGCGATGATGGCATGCTCGTCGGGCTCGACACCCGGCAGGGGAAGATCGTGCGCGCCATCCCGCCACATGTTCCGGGGATGACGCAGGTGACCATGGCCCTCGACCGGCGCGTCGGACACCTCGTGGTCGTAGGCAACGTCTACAATGGGCCGGGGATGGTCAACCTTCTCGATGTCGATCACGGGCGGCTCCTGCACACTCTCTCGATCACGGCCGGCGTGTGGGGGGCGCCCGTGATCGACGGCGCGACGGGGCGCGCCTTCGTCGCGGTCGGCTCCGCTAGCGGCACGACCACGACGGGGAGCGTGGACGTGATCGACAGCGAGACCGGGGCGCTCGTGCGCGCGGTCCCGCTGCCCGGCGGTATGGTGCGCTTAGCCATGGACGAGCCGGCTGGCCGGGCCTTAGCCACGACCTTCGGCCCCGCCCACCGCACCGTGTACAACGTCGCTGGTGGAGGAGGCGTGGTGGAGATGATCCCGACGGGCTCCGGGCGCCTGCTCATCCTCGACGCGCGGAACGGCGCTATGTTACACACCATCACGACGGGGCCGGGCACGACGGCCGTGGCGGTCGACACGCGACGCGGGCGTGTCTTCGTGGCGAGCACGGGCGCGATCACGCCCTCTGGCGCGTATGCCGGCCCTGGGACGCTCACGGTCGTGGATGAGCGTCGCGGGACGATCGTGCGGCGGGTACCGGTGAACGTGAATCCAACAGGGTTGACATTCGATGAGCAGACGCAACACCTCTTCATCGCCTACCAAGGGAGTCCCATTGCCCCGCCTACGCCCGATCCATGGAATTGGGCGCCCAGTTGGTTGCGCGGCAGGCTACCGTTCATTCCACTCATTCCACGCGGGGCGGCGCCCTCTCCTGCTGCTTCCGGCGGCGTCAGTGTCCTTGACACGGCGCATCTCTAGCCCGACCCGTCAGGAATGCTTATGTCGTACTTTTACACCTACCCAGGCTGTACCCCTGATTGTTCGGTAGCGCGTACGCTCCGGGACGACCGGGAGCGCAGGCACTCGCTGCTCCTGCCTACTCGTGCGGAACGTGGCACGAGTTCTGCATTTAGCCATCACCAAGCGGTGGTGATAGCAGCCCCACTACTGCCCGACGAGGAGGCCGCTTGGCCCCTCAAGTTGTGTGAGTTGTGACACACGGAGGTGCGCAATGACCATGTCAATCATCGCGGCGGCAGGCTTGAATTACGGACTGGGCATCATCGGCTGGCTGATCATCGGCGCTATCGCTGGGGCGCTGGCCGGGATGTTCATGCGCGGAGGCGGCTACGGCATCGTTGGCGACATCGTCGTTGGTATCGTAGGGGCATTGATTGGCGGGTTCGTGCTGAGCCTGTTCGGCATTGGCGCCGACGGCCTCATCACCACGCTGATCACGGCGTTCATCGGCGCCTGCATCCTGATCGCCATCCTGCGCGCGGTCGGCGGTAGCCGGCAAACGCCCAGCTTCCGCTAGCCGCTAGCCCAAACTCTTTCATAGCCCTGGGTGGGGCGCGATGACACCGATCATCGCGCCCCACCCGCGTTTTGAGCCGGGTCATAACGACAACTGGGATCAATGGGCACAGCCCTCGCCCCTAAAACATATTTCATTTATCATTAGCTTGCGCCATCACCTGTAGACCCATCGCCGGATTGAGTGGAACTGAAAGGATGCCCGCACACATGTGCATCGTGGTGATTGAGTTGGGGGCTCCGCGCCGGGGAGTCAGCGGAAAGACGACGGCCTCATGAACACGCTGACGCGCGACATGGCGAACCCGGACACCCTGAAAGCCGGGGCAGCCGAACTGGTTGGCACGTTCTTCCTGACCCTGGCCGCGTTGATTAGCGGGACGCCCTACGCGGTGGGCCTGACGCTAGTGGTCTTCGTCTACGCGTTCGGCAACATCTCGGGCTGCAACATCAACCCGGCCGTCACCGTCGGCCTGATGGCGGCGCGGCGCCTGCCGTTGGCCACGGGCATCCTCTACATCGTCGCGCAGGTCGTCGGCGCGCTGCTGGCCCGCGTGCTGGCCGGGTCCGTGGCGACCATGCCCTCGACCTACGCGGCGGCGTCGTTCGCCGGCGAGTTCCTGGGTTTCGGCTTCCTGATGCTCGCCGTGATTGCCGACTCCGACAACTACATCCCCAAGTCGGGCAGCGGTATCGCTATCGGCGGGGCGCTCGCCGCCGGTCTGGTCACCACCAAGGGCATCCTCAATCCGGCCGTCGCCATCGCCATGGGCCAGATCTTCTCGCCCGGCCAGATCTTTTCACCCGGATTGTTGCCGTCGCTGGTGGCGCCATTGGTCAGCGCGGTGGTCTTCAGCCGGCTGTTCCTGCTCTTTGCGCCGAAGACACCCGAGCAGGAGAAATCGTCGGGCCCATCTGACCCGGACGATGGATCGTCGAAGCCCAAGCAAGGGTCGAAGTCGCGGTCGCCGCAAGGGTCGGAATCAAAGCCGACATCCGGGACAGGACCGCGCCGCCCCTCGCCCGCGCGGGGCAACGGCGCCACGGGCAAGCGGACGTCATCCACCTGGCGCCCCAAGGCGCGCTGAGAGCAAGGCCGCCGACCTATGCCAGGTAAGCGCCCCGTGGCATCGGCGGCGACTATCCGGTCAGTTCGACCATCATGAGCGAGTATGCCGGCCGTTCGTCGCGCGGCATGCTCGTCTCGCTGGTCTTCGCGGCGCAGGCAGTCGGCTACCTCGTCGGCCCGCTCATCGCCGCCGGGCTGCTGGCCAGCGGCATCTCGCACGATCTGGCCTGGCGCCTGATGCTCGGGTTCGGCGCGATTCCTGGGCTCGCGGTCTTCTATCTACGCCAGCAGATCCAGGAGACGCCGCGCTACACGATGGAGAGCGGCCACCACGACGAGTTCTCGCGCGCTGCGGGCAATATCCTGGGCCAGCACAACAAGTCCGGCAGCGAGGGCGACCCGTCCGCCGAGCACGGCGAGCGCCCCTCGTTCGTCGAGGGATTCGCCCGCCTGGTGCGCAGCAAGCGCCTGCTCGCCTGGACCATCGCGGCGTGCGGGGCCTGGTTCATGCTGGACTTCGCCTACTACGGCAATACCATCTCCGGTCCGATCGTGCTCAAGGCGCTCAGCCCTCACTCGACGCTTCTGGAGAACACACTGCAGCAGTTGTTCGTGTTCGGTGTCTTCGCCACCGCCGGCTATGCCGTCGCGGCGCTGACCATGGACCGCCTGGGACGCAAGTTCATCCAGATCATGGGCTTCCTCGGCATGACGGCCGCTTTTGCGGCCATCGCGTTCATCCCTGGCGTGACCAAGCAGGTCGTGCCCTTCTTGCTCCTGTACGGAATGAGCTACTTCTTCACCGAATTCGGCCCCACCACCACCACCTTCATCTACCCCTCCGAGATCTTCCCCACGCGGGTGCGCACCACGGCCCACGGGCTGGCCACGGCGGTCTCGCGCATCGGCGGGTTCATCGGCGTTTTCCTGTTCCCGTTCCTGGTCAGCAGCTACAGCCTATCGGGGGCCGAGCTCTTCGCGGGGGTAGCCGCGGTGCTGGGCATTATGCTGACCCTGCTGCTGCCGGAGACCAAGGGTAAGAGCCTGGAGGAGTTGGCCGCGGAGGCCGAGGAGTCGCCCGCCGCGATGCAAGGGGCGGGCGCGGCGAGCGCGGCGCCAGCGTAGTGTGGAGCAGGACGACTGTAAGGTGTAGATTGGAGCAGGACGGTAAGAAGAGCAGGAGGAAGCCGCCATATGTATGCCCGTATCCTCGTCCCGCTGGACAGCGCGCTCGTGACGGAGCAGGTGCTCGTCCACGCGGCGGTACTGGCGGGATCGTACAACTCTTTGGTGACGCTCGTCCACGTCGTGGCGCCGCCCGTGCCCTCGCCCGTCCCCGTGTTGCCCGGATCGTATGCGGACCCGGAGCGCGCGACGGAGCGGGCGCGACAGGAGGGCCGGCGCGAGCGCGACCGGCTCGCGGACCGCTTGCGCGGCCAGGGCATCGCCGTTCAGACGGCGCAACTGGAGGGGGCGCCGGCCAACGAACTCTCCGGCTACGCCCGCCACCATGGAGTCGACCTCGTGGTCATGGCCGATCCCGCCCAGAGCGGGTTGGGCCGCCTCTTCTCGGACCGCATGGCGGAGACGCTGCTGCATAGCGTCCGCTGCCCGGTGCTGTTGGTTCCCGTGCGGAGCCGCTAGCGCCGGCAGGCTGCGCGGCCCTGGTGGCGGAATCGTCGCGCGGGACAGCAGCGCGGGCGCTCTGTCTCACGCATCAAGAGCAATCCTGGTACCTTGACCAAGGGCGAACTACTTGTTTGTCACCGCTCCGACGTTCATCAGGGGAGGAACCATGCGCCGTCTCATCGCATCCGCTCTACTCGCCGGTCTCTTGCTCGTGCCCGCTACCACTGCATTCGCCGCGGCCCCACGGGGGGGAAGTCCTGGCGGGGTCATGGGGCAGGCTGGCCTGCTCGGCCTCGCGCGTCTCGTCGGAGAGAATGGCTCCGCCGCATCGGGAGGAGCCGTCATGATCTATAACCCTCAACAGGGCAATATGTCCGTTTTGTTGGAGGTGACAGGCCTTGTGCCCGGTAGCGTCCATCCCGCGCACATCCACGCGGGACCCTCCTGCACGTCCAATGGGCCGGTGCTCTATCCGTTGCCCACGCTCATGGCCAACGCGGCGGGCGTGGCCTTCGCGACCACAATGATCAACCTGCGGTCCGTCCCGGCGACCGGCCTCTACGTCAATGTCCACCAGGGTCCCGACCTGGCCGGCGCGCACTTCACGCCCATCGCCTGCGGCCTGGTGCAGCGCGCCGCCGGCGCGGCGGTGATCACGTCCGTGCCGGGTGGCCCCTCGTCGATCCAGGGTGCCGCGTTGATCGGCGTCGGCGCCAGCGCGAGCAACGTCGTGGCGATCGTGAGCGGATTGACGCCGGGTACGACGCACCCCATTCATATCCACCAGGGCGTTTGCAACTCCAATGGTCCGATCCTCTATTCGCTGCCCGCGCTCAAGCCCGGTCCAAGCGGGATCGCGATTACGACCGCATCTATCCTGACGACGGCGATCCCCACGCCGGGCGCCACTGGCTGGTACGTCAACGTGCACCAGGGGCCAACCCTGAACGGCGTCGGGGCCACCCCTATCGCGTGCGGCGGGGTCCAGCTCACAAAGTAGCGTTCTCGTTCCATCCCAAGGTTCGAGTCACATGTCGATACCGACAGTCCTCCTGCTCTTTTGACGTTGTGCCGCACGTCAAGCACGCGGTCAGGAGGCCCGACATCCTGATCGTGGAGGGCCTGAATGTGCCGCAAACCGAGGGCGGCCCGCGCACGTGATCGATGTGCGTGAGCCGCTGGCCGACGACGGACCTGTCCCGTGGTTCCACCGTCTGCCAGGTGATGCCCTTACCGGGTCAGGCCCTCCGACGCCTGCAGCGTCCCGTAGTTCGCCCCAAACACGCGGCGCTCCACGATGAAGGCCTGGGTGTTGGGCGCCTGCAGCGCCTCGCCGTGGCTCGCCGCTAGCTGGAAACCCGAGGCGCCGTTGGCCCCTCGCAGGAACGCAGTGACGTCGAACGTGTCGCGCGCCCGCGCGGGGACGGTAATCCGCGTGGTCACGGTCTGGCCGGTGGTCAGCATATAGAAGGTGCTGGTCACCCGAACCGTCCGCGCCGACGGATTGTAGAGCAGCAGGAACCCGCTGGTCCCGCGGTATGCTCCAGCGCCGCGCCGGGCCGCGCGGCGCTCGCCTGCCCGAACACATCACTGCCCGCTACACGCGGCGTCGTGGCGAACCAACGTATTCCGACCGTTCCACCACCACCGGGCGGTCGCTCGTCACCACGCTGGCCACGCCGCCGCGGCGCGGCACGATGTCGTTTACCCGCAGCGTCGCGCGGCCGCGCGCCGCCAGCGTCAGCGTCCGCCGGCCTAGCCGTCGGCCATTGGCGGCAAAGAAGGACACCGTGACGTTGGCCCTGCCCCCTTGCGGGTTGAGGATAGTCAGGAAGGTCTGGAAGGGCGCCACCGTCGAGCCCTGCGCGAACTGCCACGAGGTCGCGGCGTCCGGGGCCGCCTCGCGCGTGGTCAGCCCGTAACCGCCTGAACTGAACGTCAGCGTGCGCTCGACCAGGATCGCCCGGTCGGCGTCGGCCACGATGCTCACCGCCGTGTTCCGAACGAGGCTGTTGATATCGACCAGTCGTTCGCTATGCGCGCCCACGCGCTCCGTCACGGTGCGATTGCCCCGGCCGCCGGGCAGCAGCAGCCGCAGGCGCACCGTGGCCGCATGGAACGCGCTGGGGTTGAGCAGGGCGACCGTTTCGTGGAAGGATCCGCTGGTATAGCCCTCGGCCAGGTACCAGCGCCGGCCCAGGTCCACGTTGCCCACCACACTGTCGCCGTCTTTGCCCGGCCGCGTCAGGTTAAGTTGGCCCGTGACCGCCCGGTCGGAGGCCACGCACAGCCCGACGTTGCCGCGCCGCTTGGCGAGGCCGGCCACGGACACACTACGCCGCGCGTTGGCGGGCACGATGAACGAGGCCGTGCGCACGGAGCTGTCGGCGAAATAGAAGGTCACCGCGATGTGGGCTGTCCCGGTGGTGGAGTTGAGGACGGCCAGCACGGAATGTGTGCTCGCCGACTCGACGCCGCCAGCGATGCAGAAGCGCCGCGCGACGGTCGGGTGTAGAGGGGCGCCGGTGGGCGTCGTCGTCGCGCTGGCGCTGGGCGCCGTCGTCGCGCTGGCGTTGGGCGCCGAGGATGTACTTGTGCCGGTCGGAGGGACGGGCGCACTCGTCCCGGTCGGTGGGACGGCCGTCGCGGTGTTCATGGGTGGGACCTGCGCTGGCTACCAGAAGGACTATAAGGCTCCACCTCATGGCGTGCATGCTCTTTTCCTTTCCTTTCTCGTCTCGAAGCGTGTCGATCCAGCGGATGGTGTAGCGGCGATTGCGCCCCCGGCGCGCCGTGGTTGACGGACGGCGCTGCCCGATCGTCGCGCGCCCCTCATCAGGCCCCAGCCCGCCGTGCTCCACCTCCGTCCGTTGCCGATGGCGGCTCATCCGCCCCACTCGCCCCCGCTGGCGGGGGGGGAGGCTGGTGATAGCATATGCGATGAGGGCAGCCGCGTCCATGCAAAACTCGCGGTTGGGTGCACCTCGACATAGTGGACTGCGGCCGGAACGGGCCTGCGACTGCGGTCGCATGGCACACCACCGCGCTGGACCGGGACCGGCCGCAGCCGGTCGGGGGCCAGTCAGCCAGGGGCCGACTGCGGTCGGGTGTGGGTCGCCGCCACGCTGCCTCTGGCCCCGTTCTGACACCGCAGTGTCTCCGGTTTGCCATGCGACCGCCGTCGCAGGTCGGATTCCACAATTTTAAGGTGCACCCCTCGCGGTTTCACTCGCAATTTCACGCGCGTCCAGGGGCTGCCGCATCCGCGCCACGACACCGACGCCTGCCACGGCGCGTTGGTACTGTCGATGGCAGGGCTAGCGATGCGGCTATAGCGCGCGAACGGCCTCGACCAGCAGCAGGACCGCCAGGGGCACGGCCTGCAGCATGAGGCGATAGAGCGACGTGTCGATGTGCGCGGTGTAGGGCGACCAGTCCGAAAACACGTAGCCGATCCCGTCGAGGCCAAGCTGGGCCGCGAGCAGCAGCAGCAAGCCCCACCCCGCCGGACCCAGCCGGCGTGCGGCCAGCGCGACGACGACCGCGCCGCCGACGATGGGCCAGAACAGGCCCCAGCGCCCCAGGTCGAGCGCTTCGCGCGGCAGGGACGCGGCGATGGTGGGCAGCCGCCCCAGGTGAGCGACAAACACGGAGGGCGTCACGGGCAGGAAGTCGCGCCCCACCGGGCGCGCCACCAGGCCGAAGACGAGCCAGGGCAGCGGCAGCAACGCCGTGGCGGCGGTGGCGCCAAGGATGGCGAACACGCGCGCCCGAAGGGGCTCATGCCGCCGCGCGACCTCGCCCACGACGAGGGCCAGCAGGAGGAGGAGCGCCGCCAGCAGTCCCTCCTTCTTGGTCCAGATCGCGCCTCCCGCAAGCAGCCCCATCAGCGCCAGGTCCGATGGCTGGCGGCAGCGCCACCACAGCAGCAGATACAGCGCGGACGCCCCGCCGTAGAGGGCCAGCGGCACGTCGGCATACCCGTAGCCCGCCAGCACGGCCATGGGCGGGACCAGAGCCAGCGCCGCGGTCGCCAGCGCCGCCATGGCGCAGCCGTGGAGCCGGGCCAGGCCGGCGTAGAAAAGTAGCAGCAGAGCGACGAGGCAGGCCGTGCCCACCAGCGAGGCCAGGGTCAGGCCCAGGGGGTCGGGCAAACGGAAGAACGGCGCCTCGGCCAGGGGCAGATTGAGCGGGTAGTCGGGATGCGTCGACCAGACGTGGGACGTGAAGTAGCCGCGCGGCAGCCTGCCCAGGGCGAACAGGCGCGCCTTGGGCGACCACACCGTCCAGGCGTCGCCGTGGCGCAACAGCGAGTGCGTGGCGATCCACACGGCCACGACAACCTGTATCAGGACGATGCCCAGGCCCAGCGCGCAAAGAAAGCGCGATCCGACGCGGATGTTGGTCCACGTCGCGGTCGCGCGCCGTATTCCCCGCACGCGCGGCCCTACCATTAGACCGGCGGCGGCCAGCAAGGCCGCGCCGCTCCCGGTCGTGGTGGGCAGGTTGGCGAGGTAGCAGACGAAGGAGGCCGCGGTGAAGATCGCCATGCCCAGCGCCCAGGCCAGCCCCACCGTTTCCGCGTGGTGGGCAAGGGTCCCGGCAGCACGTATACCCAGCGCCGCCGATTGCGTCGCGCCGCGCGCCCGTCCAGAGGGGAAGCCGGATGTTCGAGCCGCGCGGGCGTGGGGTGTCTTGACGCTGCTCATCGTCGCAGGTCGAGCAGGGTACCCCAGCCGCGCTGCAGGAGCACCAGGCGGCGCGGGAGTCGTCCCGCCGGGGGCACGGGCAGCGACCAGCCCGAGGGGTCGCGCACGCGCCCGTTGGGGCGCGCCCACACCACCAGATAGCGCACGTGGTGGTGGCGCATGCGATAGATCAGGTAGTTCCAGCTGAGGGCCAGCCGGCGGGAGCGGTGATACCACCACTGTGGGACGGGCTGGATGATGACCTTGCGCGGATAGAGCGCGTCGCGGCTGCGCTCGAACAGTTGTTGGCCCCGGTCGCTGTAGACATCCACCACGAGCAGGCGCGCCCCGACCGGCGTGGCGTCGCGGACGGCGTTCAGGAAGCCGTCGTAGGCGAGCGGGAGCGTGGTGAGGTTGCGCGGCGCCGCCAGGTCGGCGACGACAGCGGGCAGCGCGAGGGCGCAAACGATCAGCGCCATCGCGCCGAGCCGCGGACGCCGCGCCGGCGTGATGTTATCCTGCCAGCGCCGCATGGCCCTCCTCGACTGTACCGGTCAGCCATTGCACGGCGGCGCACCGGCGGAGATTGCACTGATCGCGTATAGGAGGAGGACGCATCTCACAGATACTGATCGCGCATAGAGGGAGGACGCACCTCACAGATATGGTACCAGGCCCCGCGGAACACCGCTTTTACAGACTATTTACACTTTTGACACACTGTTTACAGTTGGGCAACACGGCGCTAACATCCGCACCTTACGATAGACCCTGGTGGACATAGTTGATTCACGGCCGTGAGAGAGGCCGGTGTCCACTGGAGGAAGCGTTGCATGAAGCCCACAGCGCCGTTCCGTCGCGTCACAACTCGCGGATGGCCCCATCTCGCTCGACTGCTCTTAACCTGTACGATCGCCCTGGGCGCATCGGCGCTCCCAGCCTCCGGCTCTGGAGCAGCCGGCGCGGCGATGCGCGAGTCGTCCGCGGTCAGAGTTGCCGCTTCGACCACCGTCCCGACCACCGCCCCGACGAGCACTTCGACCGCGAGCCCGACCACCACTCCGACCACCGCCCCGACGAGCACTCCAACCACCAGTCCGACCGCGAGTTCGACCGCGAGCCCGACCACCACGCCGACCGCGGCCCCGGCGCCGGCTCTTAGCCTCTCCCGCACGCAGGCGCCGCCGGACGCCGTGGTGCGCGTGCGCGGCCTGCACTTCAGCGCCACCAGCCCCGTCACTGTCTCGCTCAACGGCGCCGCCCTCGTCAGCGCGACGACCACCGCGGCCGGCCGCTTCGTGGCCCCGCTCACCGTGCCCAACCTCGCGCCAGGGGCCTACCCGCTCTCCGCCCGCGACGGCCAGGGCCTCAGTTCGTCCGTCACCTTCGTGGTAGTGGCGCGGGCGCCCGCCTACCTGCGGGTCTATCCCCGCCGCGCGCCGCCCGGCGCCACGATCACCGTCGCTGGCGGCCGCTTCGAGCCTGGCGAGACCGTCGGCGTCAGCTTCCAGGGGGCGCAGGGCCAGGCCGTGACCACCACCGCCACGGCCACGGGCACGATCCTGCTCACCACGACCGTGCCCCAACTCGCGCCCGGTGTCTACGACGTCACGGCGCGGGGCGCCAGCAGCGGACAATCGGCCAGCGCGCCGCTGCGGGTGATCGCGCTGCCCGCGCCGCGGCTGCGCCTCTCACGCCGCTACGCGCTGCCGGGGACGCTCGTCGACGTGTCCGGGCGCGATTTCGGCGCCGCCGAGCCGCTCACGCTGACCCTGGGCGCGACCGTGCTCACCACGACCGTGGCCGACGCCACGGGCGCGTTCACCACCTCGTTCACCGTGCCCGCGCTGGCCAGCGGCCCCTATGCGCTGACCGCGGCCGGACCCGCTGGCGCGCCCGGCGCCGCCACGACGTTCACCGTGCTGGCCGCGCCCGCGCCGCGCCTGATCGTGTCGCGCCTGGCCGCCCCGCCCTTCGCCTCGGTCGTCGTGCTGGGCCGCGACTTCGGCCCCACCGAGACGGTCGGGCTCTCGCTGGGCGCGACCGGGGTGGCCACGGCCACCACCACCGCCCGCGGCGCTTTCGCGGCGCGCTTCACCGTGCCGCGCCTGGCGCCGGGCCTGACCACGCTCGGTGCGCTCGGCGCCACCAGCGGCGTCTCGGTCTCGGTCCCGTTCCGGGTCTACGCCCTGCATCGACCCGCGTTCGGCCTCTCGCGCCGCTACGCCGTGGCCGGCGGCGCCATCGCCGCGCAGGGCGCCTACTTCGCGCCATCCGAGCCCATCAGTATTACCATCGGCGCCACGGCGGGGATCACGACCGTGGCCACGACGACGAGCTCGGTGCGCGGGACCTTTAGCGTCACCTTCACCGTGCCACAAGTCGCGCCGGGCGCGTACCTCGTGGCGGCCCAGGGCATCAGCAGCGGTATCACCGCGACCTACAGACTGCGCGTCGTGCTGCCCGCCGCCCCGACGCTGCGGCTGGCCCGCCACACTGGCCTCGCGGGGACCATCGTCCCGGCGCGCGGCTACCATTTCGGCGCCGACGAGACCGTGACGCTCTCCTTCAGCGCGACCGTGGTGGCCACGGCCACGACCTCGGCCCACGGGTCGTTTTACGCGCGCTTCACCGTCCCGCCGCTGTCCAGGGGGACCTACGCGGTCGCGGCCGTGGGCGGGACCAGCGGCCTGACGGCCACCTCGTTCTTCGTGGTCCGCCCGGCGCCCTACGGCGTGCTGAGCGGGACCGTCACGGGTAGCGATAGTCCGGTCGGGCTGGCCGGGGCGATCGTGCATGCCGTGCAGCAGGGGACCGGGCGCGGCGCCACCACGATCACTGACGCCTCCGGCGCCTATCAGCTACGGCTGCGCACGGGCTACTGGTACGTCGACGCCACGGTGCGCGACGGCGTCCACCTGCGCCTGCCCCCCGCGCTGATCTTCGTCGGCGCCTCGGCGGTCACCGTCCATAACTTTGTGCTGCCGCTGGCCCCGGCGTTGCTGGAAGGCTCCGTGTTCGGGCCGCCGTCGACGGCGATCACCGTCACGGCCCACTCCGCGACCGACGCCAGCCAGGTGGTGGTGACCACCGACGCCAACGGCCACGCCACCTATACCCTGGGTGCCCGCATCGGCCTGTGGCGCATCTATGCCGCGCTGCCCGCCAGCGCGCGCGACGCCTACGACCCGCCGCATAGCCGCGCCGTGGCAGTCACGCGCGTGGGCACGTCGGCCGACCCCCTCGTCTACAACACAAACACCACGCTGACCTTCATCGCCGCGCCGTACTCTATCACCGTCACGGTGCGGGACAGCGCCGGCGCGCCGGTTACCTCGACCGTGTTCGTCGTCGCGACCTCGCCCGACTACCCCAACGGCGGCGTCGGGGTGGGCACGGCCGTCAACGCCAACGGCGTGTACACCCTGCGCGTGGGCGGCGGCGACTGGGAGGTCCGCGTCTACCGCCGCGACGGTCCGTCCCCGCTGGGCCAGCGCCTGATCGTCAACGCGGCCAACCCCTATGTGTCGCTGGGCTTCACGCTGCAGGCCGCGCCCGACACCATCAGCGGCGTCGTCTACGACGCCAACGGCCAGCCCATCATGGGCGCGGTGGTGCGCGCGGCGGCGGACGGCGAGTACGTCAGCGTGCGCAGCGGCGTCGGCGGCGCCTATACCCTGCGCGTGTTCCCCGCCACCTGGGAGGTGTTGGCCTTCGCCCCGCAACTGGGCCTGGTGGGACGGGCCGAGGTAGCTGTCGCGGCCGGGGCCAACCCCACGCAGGACTTCGCCGCCCCCCGGACGTACCGCGTCGGCGGGACCGTGCGCGTGGGCGCCAGCCCGCTGGCCTTCGCCACTCTGCGCGCCTACGCCGTCAACGCCCGCAACAGCGCCCAGACGGCGCTCGACGGGACCTATAGCATGCTGCTGCCGGCGGCCAGCTACACCATGCGCGGCTATGCCGTGCAGGCCGGCGCGCTGGGCGACGACTTCTTTAGCGTCTCGCACAATGTCTTCGACCAGGACTGGAACCTGCCCGCGCAAGGCATGGTCCACGTGACGATAGCGGTCGGCGGCGTTCAGATGAAAGACCCGACGGGGACGGCGGCGCGCGTCAGCGCCTGGGACCCCTACACGGGCTACTGGAACGCCACCTCGGACGCCATCTCCGGTACCTACGCGCTGCCGCTGATCGCCGGCGTCTACACCGTGCGCGTCGGAGTCCCCGGCCAGGGACAGATGGAACGGCGCAACGTACGTGTGACGCCCAACGGCACGCTCGACGTGGCCTTCGACTTCACCCGGGTCGGTACGGTACAGGGCACGGTCGAGGATACCACGGGGGCGCCCATCCCCGGCGCGGCCGTGTTCCTGCGGCGCGGCGCCATCGACGTGCGCACCATCACCGATATGCACGGCTACTACAACCTGCACGTGCAGTCCGGCCACGCCTACACCCTGGAGGCCGAGCAGCCGGGCTACGTGCTCCGCGACATCAAGCGCGTGTACGTGTTGGCCGGGGCGACGCGCACGGTCAACCTGACCCTGGCCGCGGCATTGAATGGGGCCAGCGGCGACGCGCTGGTGGCGGGGACCAACAGCGCGCCGGCCGTCTACGCCTGGATCTGGGCCACCACCGGCCACGGCGGCTACGCCCAGACGCACGCCGACGGCTTTGGCGCCTGGTCGCTGCGCCTGACCCCTGGCCGCTGGGCGGTGCGCGCCCGCTTCGACGGCTTCGCCACGGCCCGGCCCGTCATCGTCGATGTACCCGTCGCTGGTCGCGTCACGGGCGTGCACCTCTCGTTGACGGCCATCCCGCAGTACGTGGCCCCGCTGCCTGCCGCCGCCGCGTTCCAGCCCGGCCTGGGCGTGAGCGTAGGTACGCCGGACAACGCGGCGGAGGTGATCGTCCCGGCCAACGTGGCCGGCCAGGGCAGCGCCACTTACAGCATCGACGTGCGTGAGACGGGTAACGTCCCCGACGCGGCCAACGGCGCGCCGCTGGACGGGCGCGGCGTCGAGATCGCCGTGGCCGACGGCAGCGGCAACCCGCTGCCGCAACTCGACGGCGCCATGACCGTCAACCTGGTCTACCGGCAGGCCGACTTGCCGGCGGGCGTCTCGCCGTCCGCGCTAACGGTGGGCTACCTGGACACGGCCACCGGGACCTGGCAGCCGCTGCCCTGCACGGTGGACCTTGCCTCGCGTACCGTCAGCGTCAGCACAAACCAGCTCGGGACCTTCGCCCTGCTGCTGCCGCGGTAGGACACAAGGGCGCGGTCAGCCGCGTTATCTCGGCCAACAGGGGAGGGGGCGGTGAATCACGCTGATTCATCGCCCCCCTCCCCTACGGGTGAGAGCTTAGCCGGCGCGGCTGCGACGCACGATCTCGACATCTTCGAGGCGGATGCCGGCCACCTGGGAGATGCCGCTCTCGGCCATGGTGACGCCGTAGAGCGCGTCGGCGTGGCTCATGGCGCCCCGGTTGTGCGTGATGACGATGAACTGCGTGCGCGCCGACAGCTCGCGCAGGATCTCACCCACGCGCAGCGTGTTGGCCTCGTCCAGCGCGGCCTCGGCCTCGTCCAGCACGCAGAAGGGGATAGGGCGCACCGCCAGCATGGCGAAGATGAGGGCCAGGCCGACCAGGGCGCGCTCACCGCCGGAGAGCAGCGCCAGGTCGCGCGTGCGCTTACCGGGAGGTTGCACCATGATCTCCAGACCTAGCGGCAGCCCGGCCTCGTCGTAGGTCGGGGTCAGTTCGCCGCGCCCGCCCCCGAAGAGGCGCTTCAGGTAGACCCTGAACTGCGCGTCAAGCTCGGCGGCGACGCCGCCGAAGCGGTCGCGCACCGTCGCGTTGGCCTCGGCGATGACGGCGCGCAGGCGCGCGATGCCCGCGCGCAGGTCGGCGGACTGGGCCTCCAGGAATGCCTGGCGCTCCGTCGCGGCGGCTAGGTCCTCGGGGGCGCGCGCATTGACCGGCCCCGCCGTGGCCAGCCGCCCGCGTAGCCCCTTGATGCGCCCGGCCAGCCCGGACGGCGGCTCCGCCGGTGGCGGGAGGTCGACCGGGTCGAGGGCGAGGTCGCCCCGCAGGCCAGCCAGCACGTTCTCGACCTCGTGCGCGGCGCGCTGCGCCGCCAGCGCCGCCGCTTCGCGCGCGCCGCTGGCGTCCAGTTCGTCGCGGCGCGTCGCGGCCACGCGCCGCTCCAGCGCGGCGGCGCGTTCGCCCAGCGCCGACAACTCGGCCTCAAGGGGACGCAGCCGCTCGTGCGTCTGGCGTACCCGCGCGGCCGCCTTGCTCAGCGCCGCGGTGGACGCCGCCGCGCGCTCCGCCAGCGCCACGGCCTCGCGTTCCAGTCGCTGCAGGTCGGCGCGACGCCCCCGCGCCTCATCGGCCAGACGGCTCAGAGCTTCGGAGGCCGCCTGTTGGCGCCGCGCGGCGTCGCTGGCTCGGGCAGCGGCCAGCGAGACGGCCGCGTTGTGCTCCGCCCGCCGGACCGTCGCCGTCTGCAGCGCGGCCCGCGCCTCCTCCGCTGCCGTCGCGGCCGGCGTCTCTTCCGCTGCCAGCACGGCCAGCGCCTGCTCGGCCTCGCTCCCACGCCGTTCCAACTCGGCGCGTCGCTGCGCCCGCGTCGCCGCGGCCTCCGCGGCCTTACGCGCCTGCTCGGCCGCCCATTCCGCCTCGCGCCGCACCTGCGCCTCGCGCCGCTCGGCCTGCCCGACCTCAGTGCGGCGCGCCGATCGCTCGTGCTCGGCGGTGCGTAACGCCCGCGCCGCCTCTTCCGCCGCCGTGGCGCGCTCCTGACGCCGCCTCTCGGTCGAGTCGGCCGCGGTCACGGCCTCGGATAGCGCGTGCTCGGCCTCCGTCGCCTCGGCCTCCACGGCGCGCAACTCGCGCGCTTTCTCCAGCGCCGCCGCGCCGTCGCCGCCCGGTCGGTAGAGCAGGCCACTCGGCAACAGAGTCTCGCCGGCCAGAGTGGCCAGCGTCACGCCGATCGCGCCATTCCCGTCGGCGTCACGCCCATTAGCGTCTTGCCTGGGGCCATGCAGAGCGGCCTGGACCGCCCACAGGGCCGGTAGATCGCGCACGACCAACACGCGCGAGAGCACGGCGCGGACCGTCTCGCCTGCCCCATCCACTCCTTCGCTTCCCTCTCCCGGGGTCGGGAGAGCCGGTTGGGCTGTCGGCTCCGCAGAGCCGAGAGACCAATCCGCATGGGCCGGGGGTGAGGGTTGCCGTGAGGGCTGCACTCGTGCCAGCGCGTCGCCCCACCCGGTGATGGCCTCTGTCGTCACTCCGGCCGCGGCAAGTCGTGTCACGAGTTCTTGCTGTCGCGCGGTGGTGAGCCGCCTGTCGCCGGCCAGCAGCAGGCCGCGCGCTCCGCCGACGAGAATCGTATCCGCCGTGTCGATGCCTAGATCGGATGGAGGGAGCTGGGCGGCCAGGGCTGGCCCAAGCGCCGCCGCGATAGCCGTGGCCAGGTGGGATGGTGTGTCCAGCAGCGCCGCCACCGTGACCGCGGCCGAGTGTGCGGCGCCCTTCGTGTCCGTCGCGCTACCTCCGCCCGCCGCCCGCAGCCAGGCCCGCAGGCCGCCCGCGCGCGCCTGCAATTCCTGCATCTGGCGCTCCGCCGTTCGACGCTCCGTCGCCGCGACGCGGGCGCGCTCGGTCCCGTCGGCCGCGTGCAAGCGAGCGCGCGACTCGGCGGCCCGCGCCGTTTCCACGGCCTCCACCGCCTTGTCCAGCGCGTTGCGCGCCTGCACCAACGCGACGCCTGCCCCGGAGAGCCCTCTAGCCGTGGCCTGCTGGTCCGTCTGGTGGCGACGCTCCGTCGCCAGCGCGGACTCCTCTTCGCGCCCCAACGCGGCTAGCTCGGCGCGCGCGCCCATCAGCGTGCTCTCCAGGGCGCGTCGCCGGTCGGCCAGCGCGCGCGCGGCGCGGTCCGCCGCCTGCGCCGCGGCCGTCGCCGTCTGCACGCCGGCCTCCAGTTCGCGGCGGGCCTCCCGCAGCCGTGTCCCCTCGGCGACGGCCGCGCGCGCGGCCTCGTCGGCGCGCTCCCGCTCGTGCTGGGCCTCGGCGTGCCGCGCCTCCAGTCCCGGCAGCGCCTGGCGCAGCTCCTCGGCGCGGGCGGTCGCCGCTTCCTGTCGCGCCGCGCCCACCGCCCGCTCGCGCTCGGCCGCCTCGCGCGTGGCGTGCGCCTCGCGTAACTCGCCGCGTAGTTCGCCGGCCTGATTGGATAGCTCGCCGGCCTGGATGCGGGCCGTTGTCAACTCCTCCTCGGCCGTGCTCACCGCCGCGAGCAGGGCGGAGAGCCGTTGTTGCGCCGCGGCCAGGTCCGCGTCCGCGCGTGTCTGGCGCGCCGTGGCGCTGGTATGGGCGTGAGCGTAGTGGATCAACAGCAGGTCGCGCAGGTCGCGCTCGACCGCGTGGTAGCCCTCATAGGCGACGGCCTGCCGATGCAGCAGGGCAATGTGGGGGGCGCCCTCGGCGAGCATGGCGTCGACGCTCCGCAGGTTGGTCTCGGCGGCGCGCAGCTTGGACTCGGCGTCATCGCGGCGGTTGTAGTAGAAGCGCAGCCCGGCCAGCGTTTCGACAAGGGCGCGCCGATCTTCGGGCCGCGCGCCCAGCACGGAGTCGACCAGTCCCTGCCCGATGATGAGATGGCCGCTGGTGTTGATCGCGGCGCGCGCCAGCAGGTCGGTGATGTCGCGCAGGCGCACCTGCGCCCCATTCATCAGGTACTCGTTCTCGCCGGTGCGGTAGACGCGCCGCCCGATGCGCACCTCGGCGAAGTCGACTGGCAGCCAGCCCGCGTCGTTGTCGAAGGTGACCAACACCTCGGCCATGCCCATGGGCGGGCGCGTCGTGGTGCGCGCCGCGCCCGCTCCGCTGGCGGCGGTTCCGGCGAAGATGAGGTCCTCGGCTTTGCGCCCGCGCACGTTGCGCATCGACTGCTCGCCCAGCGCCCAGCGCAGCGCGTCGGCCAGGTTCGACTTGCCCGAGCCGTTGGGCCCGACCACGGCGGTGACGCCGCCCTCGAAGTCGAGCGTGGTGCGCGTGGCGAAGGTCTTGAAGCCGTGTAACTCCAGGCGTTTCAGGTGCATCGAGCGCTGTGCGTCCTCTTTTTTTACTATCCCGCGCCGGCGTGGCTCACGATCACATGACGACGTGAGAACATCGCGCATTGTACCATCAAGGACGTTCAACGCCTACCGCTTGCCCCGCCCTGCAGGGCCATGTTGTTCTCGCCACCATGCGGCCGCGACAGCAGGCAACCCTCACCCCCGACCCCTCTCCCTGCCGCAGGAGAGGGGAGAAGGCGCGTCAAATGCGTGCGGTCGCGACGGGAAAAGGCGGGCCGCCCGCGCTCCCAGTGGACCCACAGGATCGATGACAACTCACGGACCCTGCGTTCCGCGCGGACTTGACGGCCGACGGAACAGAGTGTATCTTCCCCTTTGAGAAGGGCACATCCCCTTTTGAGGGCGGACTGGCCGGGGACTTTCGCGTTGCGGGTCTGGCTGGAGAGGACATGGGACACGGGAGGCGGCTTTATGGACATGGCGACCCTAACCGCGCAGGCCGAGGTCGTGCGCGCGTTCGCCCAACTTGCCCCCGACCCCTGGGAGCAGATCGTGGTCAATCTGGAACTGGAGGAGGACGAGGTGGGCTATCGCACCGATTGCCTCGCCTTCGCCGTCGTCCCCGACGACGGTGGCTATGTCGAGCGCGAGGTCAGCCTGGACCGTCCCGGACATCACACGGTCTTCGCCTTGCGCAAGGCCATGAGCGCGCGGGGCGAGTCGTGGCACAGCTTCGACCTGGTGATCGAGGCGGACGGCCACTACGACTTCGACTTCAGCTACGATCCGCCCAAGCGCCTCAACGGGATACTCGACCAGCAGTCCTATCACCGCTTCGATCACTACGCCGAGGAGTTCGCGGCCCGCCGGGCTTCCCCGCGCTAGGGCTGACGATACAACTCGGCATTGGCGAGAGGTGCGGCGCTATCGGCGTTGAGGAATTGCGCCGAGCCGAGTACCAGCACTTGCCCTGTAGGCAGCAGCGTCGCGGTGTGCAGGGTGCGCCCGACGCGCATGTGCTCCGTCGCGCGCCACGCGCCCGTGCGGGGGTCGTACAGTTCCGCGCTAGAGTCGGAGATGATCTCGACGTTGCTGCCCCCCGTGACGAGTACCTCGCCCGATGGAAGCAGGGTCGCGGTGTGGTACGTGCGCGGGGCGCGCATGGCGCCCGTCACCCGCCACGCGCCGGCGCCGGGGTCGTAGATCTCGGCCGAGGCGGCTGTCCCCAGCTCCGTCACGCCGCCCGCGACGAGGATCGTGCCGTCGCGTAGTCTCGTCGCCGTATGGAAGGCGCGCACGATGTGCATGCTGCCGGTCCTGGTCCACCGTCCAGTGCGCGGGTCGTAGATCTCGGCGCCGCGCAGGACCGCAACGTTGTCAGAGCGGCCGCCGGCGACGAGGACGCGGCCGTCGCGCAGCAACGTGGCGGTGTGACCCTCGCGGGGCACGGATAGGCGCGCCGCCCGCAGCCAGGCGCCGCTGCGCGGATCGTAGAGTTCGGCGCTCGCCAGGGCTTTGTCGCCGGCCACGCTCGTCCCGCCGGCGACGAGGACGCGGCCGTCGGGCAGCAGGGTCGCGGTGTGTTGATAGCGGGCGCGGCGCATGCGGCCGGTGCGCGTCCACGCGCCGGTGCGCGGATCGTAGGTCTCGGCGCGCGCCAACAAGGTGTCACGTTGTGCTCCTTGCCCGCCGGCGATGAGGACGCGGCCGTCGGACAGCAACGTGGCCGTGTGGAAGTAGCGCGCGTCGCGCAGGCGTCCGGTCCGCGCCCACGTCCGGCGATAGGGGTCGTAGGGCTCGGCCGTGGCGGGACCCGGGCCGCCTCCGCCCGCGACGAGCACCTGCCCCGTACGCAGCAAGGTGGCCGTGGGCGCGAAGCGCGCGTGGCGCATGCTAGCCGTCACCGTCCAGTGGCCCGGACTGGGCGGGAGATGGGGCGCCGTGATCGCAAAGACGGCGGCGCGGGCGACATAGGCGCCTGTGGCGTCGACGCCGCCCACGATGAGGATGGCGCCCGTCGGCAGCCTCGTCGCGGTGTGCCCGTAGCGCCCGATGTCGAGGCGCCCGGCTGGCGTCCAGACGCCGGTCCGCGGGTCGTAGAACTCGGCGCTAGAGAGGGCCGTGGTGCTGAACGCGGTCGCGGTCGTGGCGCCAGTCCCGCCGGCCACCAGGACCCGCCCGCCCGGGAGCAGCGTGGCGGTGTGCAGGGCGCGGGCGGCGCGCTGGACGCCGGTCGTCGTCCAGCGGCCGCTACGCGGATCATAGACCTCGGCGGAGGCGAGCGCGTGGCCGTTCTTGCCAACGCCGCCGGCCACCAGGACGCGGCCGTCGGGCAGCAGGGTCGCCGTGTGATCCTGCCGGGCGACGGTCATGGCGCCGGTCACGGACCAGCGACCGGCGCGCGGATCGTAGACTTCGGCGCTGGCGAAGGCCGCCCCGAGCTGGTTGCGGGAGCCCGTGCTGCCGCCGGCCACCAGGACGCGGCCGTCGGGTAACAGCGTCGCCGTGCCGTGGGCGCGCGCGGTGTGCAGGCGGCCGGTGGCGCGCCACGTCCCGGCGCGCGGGTCGGAGAGCTCGGCGCTGGCGACGGGGACGGCGTTGTCGCCGTTTTGGTTGTGGACGTCGTAGCCGCTGGCGACCAGCACCTGACCCGTGCGTAACGGCGTCGCCGTGTGGCCGTAACGGGTCGTGACCATGCGGCCCGTGACCGACCAGCGGCCGGTGCGCGGGTCGTAGACCTCCGCGCCGGGGCGGCCAAAGAGCGCCACGCCTTGGCCGCCGGCGGCCAGCACGCGCCCGTCCGGGAGCAGGGTCGCCGTATAGTCGAATTGCTCGGCGCGCATGCGGCCGGTGTCGGTCCACGCGCCGGTCCGCGGGTCATACAGCTCGGCGCGACCGTAGGTGTCGACGCCGCCGGCGACGAGGACGCGACCGTCGCGCAGCCTCGTGGCGGTGTGTCCATAGCGCGCGTCGCGCGTCTCGGCGCCGTCCCACCAACGGGGCGAGATAGACCCTGCCGCCGACCCCGCCCCGCCGCGTGAGCCGGGGCGACGGGCGTCCGGGACGAGGCCGGGGTGGTGGACAGGGTCAGGACAAGCAGCGTACCGAGGCAACACAGCCCCATTGCTCCCTGGCAGGCGCGTATCCAGTCCAGGGCGCGGAGCGCCGGGATAGCTGCCCTCGTCCGTCGCGTCGTCTGCCGGCGCCCGCTGCCTCTCCGTCCTTTGCCGCGGTCTGTGGTTATCGTGGTCATGGGCGATCCTCTCCTCGTGACTCGGCCGTATCCTCGTCCTATTGTATGTATGTCTTTATATCCATGTCTTGCGCGGGTGCGTGTCACGCTCGTTAGAGCGGTCCCTGACCCCTCTCCCTGCGCTTGGGAGAGGGGATGGGGTGAGGGCGCCTCCCGCTACAGGCGCGTCATGTCCAGCACGCTTATGCTGGCCGGCGCGATAGTGGGGTCTCGTGGCGGGCCGGGGATGAAGGGCAACAAGCCTCGCGCCCAGGATGGTATCCAGCCCCAGGGGTCGGCGGCGCGCTGCCCGACCGCGCCGCCGTCGTTGAGGACCACCAGCCGCCCCGCGACCCGGTCGAGCGCCAGGCCCATCGGTCTCACGCCCACGCGCGCCGTGCGCACCACGCTTCCGGTGCGCTCGTCGACGACGCTCAGGCTGCCCGGACCGGGCGGCCCTCCGCTCAGCATGCTTGTCGTGCCCAAGTTGAGCACGAATAGGCGGCCGGCGCGCTCGTCCACGGCGATTGCCCATGGCGTCACCCCTACCTGGACGCTTCCGACGCGCGCCCCGCTACGGGCGTCGAATAGGCGCACCTCTCCGGGCCCGATCGGAACATCCTCCCTCTCCCCACCAGGCAGGGTCAGGTGGCGCAGGACCCCAACGTCCGTCGCCAGCACGCGCCCGGCCCGTCGATCCAGGGCGAGGTCGAAGAAGGCGCTGCCCAGCGGGGTCCTGGCGCGCGCGGCGCCGCTGGCCGTGTCGAGCATGAGGATGGCGCCCCTGGCGACGCTGCCGCCCTCGACGTACACGGGGACGAAGGCGCGGCCCGTCTCCTCGTCGACCAGGGGCGGCCGCCACGCGATGCCGTTGAGGCGCTGGCGCGACAGCAGCCGCCCGCTGGCGGCGTCGAACACGCGCAGCGTGCCCGTGGGCGTGGCCGGCTCGGTGTAGGGACTGTCCGTGACGATGACGCGATTCCGGCGCCCGTCGACGGCCAGCGTGGCGATGCTGTCGCTGTTGGTCGCGAATGGCGCCAGGTCGTAGCGCGTCAGGGCGCGCAGGGGCCGTCCCGTGCGCGCGTCGAGCACGTCGATTTCGCGCTTGCCGCCGGCCGCGACGAGGACGTAGACGCGCCCGCCCGGCTCGTCCACGGCCAGCGCCTGGGGAGAGTCCGGGAGGTCGCGCAGGACGGCGCCGCTACGGGGGTCGAGCATCAGCAGGTCCCGGCCGCAGACGGCAAAGACGCGCTCGCTGGACCTGTCCGCGACAAGCGCCGTGGCCGACTGTGGCGCGGCGACGGTCCGTAGCAGCGCGCCCGTCGCCGTGTACAGCACGCGAATGCCCGCCCCGTCGTCGAAGCTGATGAAGGCGCGGCTCGTCCGCTCGTCGATGGCCAGCGGGAGGCTCAGCAGCGGGCTGCCTGGCCCGTTGGGGGCGCCCAGGCTGACCGTGGCCAGGACCAAGTCGTCCGCCGGACGGAGCAGCGCCACGCTGCCCGTGACGGCGACGGCGGCGATGGCCAGCGCGGCGAGCAGCCGCGGACGCCTCATCCCTACTCTCTGTATTGTCATCTTATTCTCCTTCTATTGACCTCGATGCTCCCTCGGCCAAGCCCGTGTCGCGCAACTGGCCCGCCGCCATATCGTCGTCGTCGTCATGCTCCCCCGTTGGCCTCGATTATCCGATTGGCGGTGGCGGGGTCGCTGGCGAAGACGCCGTCGCCCGCGACGAGGCAGCCGTAGGCCACGCCCGCGCTTCCAATGCTGAAGCGGTAGACCTTCACGCCATCGTGGACGTAGGCGACGCGCCAGCTGACCCCCTGGCGCAAGACCTGCACGCGACGCCGCACCGCTGCGTCGCCGGTCAGCGCCACCACGTCAGAGATCTTGAGCTGCGTGATGAGCGCCATCGCTGGACCGGCGCCCGATCGCGTCCCGCTCCAGCGGACGATGCCCACGTGGTCGCCCAACGACGCCAGCAGCGCCGCGCCCTCGGTTAGCGTGCCGCGCCGTATCCGTGTCGTCGCCGCCAGGCCGTCCAGCGCCCTCTGGTCCGCCGTGGCGCCGCTACCATCGCCCGAGAGCAGCGCGTACGCCGCGGCCGACGCCGGGACCAGTGTGCGCGGCTCCGGCGGGAAAAACGATACGCCCGCGTAGTGACGCGCCGCGTGCGCCGCCGTCGCCACCGCCAGCACCCCCCACCACGACCAACACCACGTGCACCACGTACGGCCGCCTGATCCTCTTTATCTTCACCATTGTCCTCCTCACCCATCACGCGGGCGTATGCAATACGCCCCTACGCCTCGCCCCTGTCCTACCTCACTCGTCACTCGTCACTCGTCACTCGTCACTCGTCACTCATCACTAACCACTCGTCACTCGTCACTCGTCACTCGTCACTCCCAGGTTTCGCGCACGCGGCGCCACTGGCCGAACAGCGTGGCGAGTCCCTGGCGCTTCTTCTCCACGGCGATGACGAAGCCGATGATGGCGAGGCCGGCGACCGCCATGGCGTACCACGTGTCGATGGCGCGCAGCGGTTGGGCGACGATCAGCAGGGCGTCGGCGCCCAGGGCCAGCGCGCCCGCCGTCAGGGTGTCCTTCCAGCGCAGCGTGTCGCCCATCCACAGCAAGACCAACCCTTCGACCAGCACCGCGAGATCGTAGGCGGAGGCGGGGACGCCGTTGGCCGCATAGCCCAGGGCTTGCAGCAGCAGGGTTCCAAGTAGCAGCAGCAGGCCCATAACCTCCAGAAGCTTCCCGGCGGCCCGGCGCGGGGCGATGCGTCGCTCGGCCCAGGCCACGCCCAGCAGATAGACGCCGACGGGCAGCACGAAGAGCTGCGGCTGCGTGACCGCCGCGAGGAATAGCTGGCCCAGATACGCGCCCAGGACTACCGCCACCCCGCCGTAGACCAGCCGCCGCGCGCGCCGCTGATAGCCCACGGTGACGACCTGTAGTCCCGCGATGGCAAGGGTGATGACGAACACTTGGGGGCCGAACTCCGCGGGCGGCTGCTCCGTCAGGCACGCGGCCCACAGCGGACATAGACAAGCCAGGGCGGTCGCCGGCCAGCCGAGCGGTCGCAGCCACAGCGTGGGGAGAAGAGGCAAGGCCACGGTGATGGCCAGCCCGACCGCGGCCCAACAGACGAGCGTGACCGCGCCCGGCACGCCCCCCAGCTTCAGGAAACCTCCCAGGGCGACGAATCCGTAGGCGACGCTCAGCCAGGCGCTGTGCCGCGTGGTACGCAGCCGCCCCCGCCGTCCGTTCCAGGCGTGGATCGTCGCGCCCGCGGCGAAGGCCAGGGCCGTGACCACGCCGAGGCCCAAGAAGGAGTTGTCCATATCGGCTGTGAGGATCAGGACGATGGCCATGACATACAGGCCGCCGTACCCGACGACGTGGAAGGGCCATGACCACGCGGGACGCAAGCTAGCCTCTCGCAGGCGGTCACCGGCGGCCAGGCACAGCATCAAGGCGGGCAGGAAGCCCAGAGGCTCGTAGACGTTGTCAAGCCGCATCGCGTGGAGGATCGCGTAGGCCAGCAGCGGCAGGGCCAGGGCAACCTCGATCACCCATTCCGGCCGCCGCGTGAGGCGGGCCATGGCCACGCAGGCGGCGAGCGCGAGGGCCGTGCTGACCAGACGCGGCACCGGGGCGCTGACCGCCAGCAGCGGCCCCAGTGCGATCAGGACCACGCCTGCCGATAACCATGGTCGCGCCTGCATAGGTTCCCGATGGGCAAGGTAGCGGAAGCCAGTTAGGTAGAGCGCCGCCAGCACGGTCAGGACCAGACCGAAGCCGCCGCCGTTGTAGCCGGGCAGCCACGGGGACGAGGCGACCAGCAGCCACACGGGGAAAAGCCACGCGCATAGGTAGCCGAAGAGCGCGACCTCGGCCGGCGGCCCGTTGCGGTCGGGGAACAGCGCGGCTATCGCCCGTAGAAATAGCCTGTGACGCCCGGTCGCGACCCAGTATGCCGACCATGCCCAGCTGGCTAGCAGCAGGCCAAAGAGCCACGGCAGCGTCACGACATCGCCTGCCACGAGCAGCGTTGCCAGCGCCGAGAGCGCGTAGCCCATAGGGTAGAGCAGCCCCGCCCCGGTGACGGCTCGACCGGCCCGACCCGTTTGGCCGGGTCCGCTCCTGTCGTCCAGCCATGCCGCCGCGAGGTAGACCAATGCCAGCGCCATCAGCGCCCAACTTTGCGTCGCGTGCGCGTCGCTCCAACGGAGGCGTTGCCCCAGCGCCACGGCGAGAGATAGGTAGGGGGCGATGGCGAGCCCGGCGGCGAGGTAGAGTGGTCGGGCGTCGCGTCGTCGTAACGCCGCGCCTACCGCTCCCAACGTTAGCGCTGACAGCGCCGTCACGATCGCGCTATCATTCCCCGTGAGTGGAATAGGCAGACCCGATGTCGCCCAGGACGCCGCGTAGCGCGCCAGGCCGTCGCACAGCACGGCGGCCGCGGTCCCATAGCCTAGCGCCAGGAGTGGCCAGGCGAAGGGAGAGAGCCCGTCTCTCGTCCCTCCTTGCCAGGGTCGTGGCCACGACCCTGCTGAGCGCGTCCGACCCGCCGCGTCGCGTCGCGCCAGCGCCTCCCCGGCGGCCGCCGTGCTCAGCGCCAGCGCGGTCCAGGCCGGCAGCGGGTCCGGCAGGGGCAGCGCCTGGCTCAGGTGGAACAGGATCAGGGGCAGCAGCGCCACGGCAACCGCCGCCCAGATGGGACCGCGAGCGCCAGGGGCGCGCCTGGCCCCGAGCGCATAGAGTACGGCCAGTACGCCGGCGGCGACGGCCCTGCCGGGCGGCTCCGCGACGGGCCACAGCAGCGCGACGGCGCTCAGCGCCAACGCGTTTTGATAGGGCCAGTGACCCAACAGGTCGCGCGGGCCGGCGCCGGCGACAGGCGCCGAGGCCATGCGACGGGAGTGTCTGTAGCCGATGGCCATGTAGACGCAGGCCAACCCGGCGACGGCCACGCCGGTCCACGGGCCAAGCACGGGCAGCAACTGCAGTGTGACGAGGGCGGCGACCGCGCTGAGCGACGCCGCCACCGTCAGGTAGTGACGCTCTCCGCCGACCCTGCCGTACACCAGATAGAACAGCGTGCCCAGCCACCACGCGGCGGTCAGCGTGGCGCCGGCCGAGGCGGTCAGCGTCACGCCGGCGAGCGCCGCCGCCGAGACCAGCGTGAGCACGGTCAGGGCGCCAAGCGCCAGGGCGTGCGCGGCGCCCAGGAGCATGCGGGACAGGACGGGCAGGCGGGCGCGCAGGCGCGGGGTCGCGAGGGCGTAGACGGTGGCCAGGCTTAGCAGCGCCGCGCCCCACCACTCGGGTGACAGCGCCGCGCGGTTGGCCAGGGCCAGCGCGGCGCAAGCGCCAGCTACGGCGGTCAGCAGGGCAAAGAGACGGTCACGGCCGCGCGACAGGAGGTGGATCAGCAGGTAGGCCGCCAGGCACAGCGCCGACGCCGCGAGGACGGTATCGGCCGTCGACAGGCGCAGCACTCCTCCCTGGCCCAGCGTCCAGATGTCGAGGGGCAGCAAGGCCGCGCCGATGGTCAGGAGCGTGCCGCCGCTGCGGACCAGACCGAAGCGGGCGCGCAGCGCGTGGCCCGACGCGAAGAAGGCGGCGGTGGTGGTGAGCATCATAGCGAGGTGGATGAGAGGGCTGAGATGAGTGGGGTTGAGCGTGGAGATGACCGTGGCCGAGGCCAGGATCAGCAACGCGCCCACCAGCAACAAGGTGTTGAGGGCGCGATCGGAGAGCAGCGAGAGCCCTACCTGCCGCCAGGTCAGCCGTCGCTGGCCCGACAGGGCGTCCCGACGCCCGCGCTTGCTCGTGGCCCCGACCGTTGCCGGCGAGGCGACGACGGATGATGGCGTCGTCGTCGCTGTCGCGCCGTCGTTCCCGCCGTCGAGGTCCCCCGCTCCCGAAGAAGCGGGAGAGCCCTCCGCGGGCAGAGTCTGTGAAAGATCGTTGGCGCGGCGGTGTGAGAGGTAGACCTGGGGGCGCGGGCGTCTCGCCCGTCCCGGCGTTGACCCTGGGACGGGCGAGACGCCCGCGCCCCCAGATCTAGAATTCACAGACTCGGCCGCTGTCGATTGTTGCGGGCGCGATGGTTTGCGCTGCGCCGGTTGTGCCGACTGAGCCGGTGGAAGCGATGGAGACGCCGGTGTCGTTGTCGGCGACGGCCTGACCAGCGGCGAGGGTCTGGCCACGGAGGACGATGCCGCCGGCGTCGGAGTGGTTGGACGCAAGCGCGCGCGGAGCGCGGCGAGTTCGGCGTGCGTCTCCGTGAGCATGGTATCGGCCGCCGCACGGTCGAGCAGGCCGCGCACGCTCCAGACCTCCACGGCGTCCTGGAAGTAGGCCAATTGTGCCATGCGCTCGGTCTCGCGCGCGTCGAAGCTGTGCTGGCAGGCCGAGCAGCGGACACGTTTGATGTCGTTGTCACAGTGCGGACAGAACATATGGCCTCCACTAGAAAGAGCTTTGTTTCGTAAAGTATGTCGATAAAAAAAGGGGGGCGGTTAGCGGCCGCGCGTGGCGTGGATCAGGGCTTCCATGTGGTCGAGGTAGTGGTCGAGGGCCTGACGCCCGGCGTCCGTCAGACGATAGTCCGTTTTGGGGATGCGACCCTCGAAGTACTTGGTACTTGTGATATAGCCAGCCTCCTCCAGCCTGGATGCATGGACGCTGACGTTGCCGTCGGTCGTGCCCAGCAGGCGCTTGAGGTCGTTGAAGCTGAGCGCGTCGTTGACGGCCAGCGCGCTGACGATGCCCAGGCGCATGCGCTCGTGGATCAGCCGGTCCAGGCCGGCCAGTCCCGTCGTTGGAGCCGTTGCGCCCGTGGTCACGGTTGTATCCGCGCCGCCTCCGGTCACGAGCCGCGCCTGCCCGAGTGACGCGTCGTCGCCATCCGTGTCGGGGTCATAGCGCCGTGCCTCGCCGCCTCTTTTTCCAGACATCAGCCGCCGTACCTTCGGGCGATGATCAGCCCGAACAGGATGTGCAATCCGCCGAAGCCGGCCGCCATACACCAGGTCCAGGTGAGGGATGCGGGAGCGACGTAGGCGATGGCGCCAACAAGCATGAAGCACACGCCCATCAGCGGCACGATGCGCACCGAATAGGAGCCCGCGGTGACGATGCCGGCGCCGTAGAGCAGCAGCCACGTTCCGGGCAGCGCCGCGGCCAGTCCTCTGGACGACAGCACGGCGGTGAGCACGGCGCCGGCGGCCAGCGGCGGGACCAAACTGAAGGCGAAGCGGCGCCCCGGTCCCGACAAGAGCGGCTCACCCGCCGCGTGCGCCTTGCGCCACATCGCCGTCACCGCGACGATCAGCGCCAGGAAGGCCTCGACGGTCCACACCGCGACGCGTCCTCCGTCGGCTGACAGCCGGGCCGCGAGGGCCGCCGCCGCGAGGGAGGTCAGACCCATGATGACCAGCCCGAGGCCCGAGACAGCGGTGAACGCGCTGGCGCGCTCCATCGTGTCGCGGATGAAGCGCAGGTTATCCATGGCCCGCACGTGCAGCGCGGGTGGTTCTTGCGTGGTCTTTGGCTGGTGCAACGGGCGTGGCGCGTTCATACCCCTATCCTAGCTCAATCCCCTCATGTTTGTCAAGTACTTTACGAGAAAGAGTTATTGCGGGAGGGTCCGAGCGGCCGAGCGGCAGGGCTCGTGAAAAGTCGGCGACGAGCGTTTCCAGCGTTTCCACTGGGACCGCCGCGGTCCCCGCGGCCTTGCGCGCGGGCGCGCGGTGTGCTGGACCCAGACGGGCGTCCCGCGACGGCGTGCCGCGGGAATCGCCGTGGTTCGCTCCGCTGCCCAGTGAGTGACCAGCGTCCGTCGCGGACAATGCGCAGACCCTGGGCCGCGTGGCCGGCTACTTATGGGTGTGCCCCGCGATTGTGATCGTGCGTGCGGACCGCCTGACCATGAATGGTCATGGCAGATTGTCATGTCCCTGCGGGACGCCCCCACGGATGAAAATCTGCGATTTACACAGCAGGGACGGACCTTAAAAGGTCGGCCGGGAGAGCCCCACGCACGCTGGGTGCGCGTCAGATAACGGACCTATGGAGACCCTTCAGGGTCCGTGCCCTGCCATGACCTTTCAAGGTCAGGCCGCCTCACAATCGTGGGGTGCACCCGCTACTTATGGGTGCACCTTAAAATTGTGGGATTCGACCTGCGACTGCGGTCGCATGGCAGCGGACGGACACTGCGGTGTCAGAACGGGGCCGGGGGCAGCGTGGCGGCGACCCCCACCCGACCGCAGTCGGCCCCTGGCTGACTGGCCCCCGACCGGCTGCGGCCGGTCCCGGTCCAGCGCGGTGCGTTGCCCTGCGACCGCCGTCGCAGGCCCGTTCCGGCCGCAGTCCACTATGTCGAGGTGCACCCGCTACTTATCGGGCCACTTATAGTGAAAGTCGTGACCTGATAATCTGCAAACGGGAGCAAGCACACGTGGCCTGCCCTCACTTTGCCTTCTATAGAATATCGTCGTCGCCATGCGCGGGTAGTGTTCGGCCGCGCCGCCACACTGTGGGAGGCGTGGTGTTGCTCTGAAGTCTCGATAGATATAGGTAAGATGCCCGCATGTATTCCCGCTTTGTCATCCCGGCCTGGTATCCGGCTCCCAGCGTGAGAAGGACGGAAAAGAAACGTGAGCGAATCTGACCTGCCGCGCGCCGGCGAGGAGCGCCTGGCGCGGCCCCTCCACGACGCGGCCACGGCCGATACGGCGCCCGTCGAGCGCGGTCACGACGCGCGCGCGACCCCGACCGAGGACGGCTCGCTCCAGGCGCCGGACGAGCGGCCCATCTCCGCATACGTCCAACCGGCCGCCACGACCAATAACTCTTCTATAGCAGCATCCATGCATACGGACAGTCCGCGCACGGACGGCGTCGAGGAACGTCGTGGTGGCAGACCCGCCCGCGACGATGGGCGCGTTGCCGGCCTGGACGGGCCTCACGAGGGGCGCGTCACGACGTTCGTCCCCAACGGCGCCTCGACCGAGACACCGCTGTCTGATACAGAGGCTGTCGCCCCATCGAGTTCGCCCGGCGGGATCGACGATGGCCGTGGCGAGTCCGGGATCTCCGACGTGACGATGCCATCTCCGCTGGTGGCCGACCTTGACACGGGTGAGCCTACTCCCGTACAGGAGGAAGGTGATGCGGCCGGGGCCCTCCCGGCGCACGACCATACGACGGAGGTCTTCGCGCCGCGTGATGAGGGCGGTCATCAGGTCGTAGGAGAGATCGAGGCGCCTGCCGCCGTGGCGCTGCCCAGGGTGGCCGTACCGCCCGCGACCGCGAGTCCCGGCCCGCGTCCCTCCAGGCGCATGAGCGACGCGCTGCGCGCTATCCTGCCCGCGCTGCCCATCCTGGCCATCCTGCTGATCGGCGGCGCGCTGCGCATCTATGGCTACAACTGGGACGAGGGGTCTGGCCTGCACCCGGACGAACGCGCTATTGGCCAGCACCTCGCCACGCTGGGCTGGCCCCAAAGTCTGGCCGAATTCTTCAGCCCCGCGTCGCCGCTTAATCCTCACTTTGCCGCTTACGGGCATTTACCCTTCTACGCCACGGTCCTCTTCGCCCATTTTCTGGCCTTCCTGGGCTACCACCTTGGTGGTCCCTTCGCCCCGTTGATAGGCGCCGATGTGCCGAACTCGCCGGGCATCACGCAGAGTGGGCGTGTCCTCTCCGCGCTCTTCGATACCGGCGTGCTGCTGTTCCTCTATCTAATCGGCCGCCTCGTCTTTAGCCGCTCGGTGGGATTGCTGGCGGCGCTATTGGGCTGCTTCACGGTGCTTGACCTGGAATTCTCGCACTTTGCCAACGTCGACACGTTCCTGACCTTCTTCGTCGCCGGCGCGCTCTACTTCTGCGTGCGCATCGTGCGCCACGGCCGCTTGCGCGACTATCTGTGGGCGGGAGCCTGGATTGGTTTCGCCATCGCTTGTAAGGTGAGCGCCGCTCCGCTGGTGGTTCCCTTGATCGTGGCCCACGCCTACCGTGGTTCGGAGCGGACCGATGGGTATGCGGAGGGCGCTGGGGCGACGGATGTGTCGTGGTGGCCGGTCGCGGCGCCGCAATCGCGGCGTCCGCTGCCGGCCAATCCGTTGCTCCTGGTCGGCGCGCTGCTGACCACGGTCGTCGCTGTCTTCGCGACCATGCCCTACGCTTTCATTGATTTCACGAGCTGGTGGAGCGATGTCTATTATCAACTTCAACTGGCGCAGGGAATCCAGGAGCAAGCCTTCACGCGCAAGTTCTCCGGCTTGCCCTCTTATTACTATCCCCTGCAACAGCTCGTCGGCTGGACTATGGGGCTGCCCTTAGGCTTGAGCGCTGTGGCCGGGACTCTGGTGGCCGTCGGCCGGCAGGTGCGTCGCCGACACGGCTCCGAGTTGGTGCTGCTGTCGTGGGCCGTGGTGTTCTTCGCCAGCGCCGGCGGCCAGTATATGAAGTTCCTGCGCTATATGCTGCCGCTGGCCCCCGTGCTGACCCTCTTTGCCGCCGCCCTGCTCGTCGCCCTCTGGCGTTGGGCAAGCGCGCCCCGAGCTGAGAGACTGCCTCGTCTAAAGCTCAGCCGCGTCTACGCGCCGCTGCTGGTCATGCTCGTGGTTGGCCTGACCGTGTGCTATGGTCTGGCCCACGAGACCGTCTACACGGCGGAGAACACGCGCCTCGCCGCGACGCGCTGGATGGCCACGAACATCCCCGCCGGAGCCACGATCACAACCGAGGGACCATGGGACGAGGCGTTGCCCTATGGGTCGCCTCCCGGCGTGAGTGTACCCGCGTACCAGACGATCCCGATGGACATCCTTGGCCCTGGCGATGGTCCCACCACCGTGCCGATGTTTGTCAATGCCCTCCAGAACGCCCAGTACATCACCATCTCCAGCGCGCGCGTGTTTGGCTCGGTGGCGCACCAGCCCGGCCGCTACCCCTACAGCATCCGCTGGTACGAGTTGCTCTTCGGCGGGCGGCTCAACTTCAAGTTGGTGAAGTCGTTCATCGCCTCGCCGCAACTGGGGCCCATAAAAATTAGCGATACGCAGTCGGTCCCGCGCGCTAACCAATACACCGGTACCCACCTGTGGTACGAGGCCGACCAGAACCTCTCCGAGTACGACCACCCGCCCGTCTATATCTTCAAGCGCGGCGGCCCGATCAGTCCGGCCAGGGCCACGGCGCTGCTGACCGACAACGGCCGGCTGCGGCCCCAGGTCGCCGCCTTCGACCCCAGTCACCCCATGACGCTGCCGGCAGCGGTCGACAAGGCCAACCAGACGGCGCCGACCTACGCCCAGGTCTTCCCGGCCAACGGCCTGCTGGCGCAGTTCCCGCTGCTGGGCTGGCTGCTGATGGTCGAGCTGCTGGGGCTGCTGGCCTTGCCGCTGGTGCTGCGCGTCTGCGGGCGCCTGCTGCGCGACGGCGGCTATGCGCTGACCAAGCTGTGCGGCATCCTGATCGTGGGCTATCTGACGTGGCTGGCGGCCAGCCTGCACGTGGCCGTCTACAGCCGCGGCCTGATCCTGGTCTCCTGCGCCGTCCTACTCGTGCTGTCGCTGGCCCTGGGGCTGCGCCCGCGCGCGCTGTGGGCGACCATCAAGGAGCGTGGCCGCGGCATCATCCTGGCCGAGCTTGTCTTCCTGGCCGCGTTCCTGGCCTTTGCCGCGATCCGAGCGGCCTACCCCGACCTATGGCACACCAACTACGGAGGTGAGCGCACGCAGGAGCTGTCGTTTACAAACGCCATCCTGCGCAGCCAGTACTTCCCGCCGGCCGATCCCTGGTTTGCGGGCGGCACGCTCAACTACTACTATTATGGCCAGTTCCTGACCGGCATGCTGATGAAGCTGTCCGGCATCGCCGTGCCCATCAGCTTCAACCTGGCCCTGCCCACGCTCTATGCCCTGATGCTCTCCATCACGTTCTCCATCGGCTACAGCGCCACCGGCCGCGCGTGGGTTGGCGCGGCGGCCATGGCCCTGGAAGGAGTGCTGGGCAACCTGGGCATGGTGTGGCAATTTGCCACGCTCGACCCATCCTGCGCCTCGGGCTCGATCCCGTTGCTCTCGGGGGTGCGTAGCGCGGTCAGTTGTATGGGCGCCGTACTCACGCACCAGAACGGCTTGCAACTACGCGGCGACTTCTTCTGGGCCAGTTCGCGTATCCTGAGCACGCCCAACGACGGCGTCATCAACGAGTACCCCATCTGGAGCTTCACCTACGGCGACATGCACGCGCACGTGATCGACATTCCGATCCTGCTCGGCGTGATCACCCTGGCCCTGGCCATCAGCGGGTTGGGGAGCCCTCACCCCCGTCTCCCCTCGCCCGCGCACGGGAGAGGGGCCGGGGGTGAGGGCTCGCGGCGATTCCTGCCGCGCGCGCTGGGCCTGCTGCCGTTCGGGGTGCTGGCCGCTGTGATCGCCGGGGCGACGGGGCCGACCAATCTGTGGGACCTGCCCACGTCGCTGGCTATCCTGACCGCGGGCTTTGGGCTGCGCGGCTGGTTCGTGGCCGGGCGACGCGGCTGGGCGCTGGCCCTGCGCGACATCGCGCTGCCGGGCGGTTTGCTGGGCCTGGCTTGCCTCGTGCTCTACCGGCCCTTCTACTCCACGGTGCTGGGCATCAGTTCCGGCTTCACCTTTATCCAGCCGCACGCGCCGACCGACGCGTATCTGCTGCACCTGGGGCTGCCGCTCTTCCTGCTGACCTCGTTCATGGTCGTCTTCCTGTTGCGTCAGACGCGCCCCCTCTATTGGCTGGAACGCGCCATGACCGTGATGGAGTTCAGAGGCTACTACCGCGATCAGGCCGCCAGGTTGCCGCGCGTCATGCGGTTGGCCGGCGCGATGAGGCGGCGGAGCGGGCGGTCGGACGCGCCGCCGGCGCTGCTGACCCCGCACCTCTTGATCCTGGGTGCGGCGCTGACCGTGGGCCTGCTGCTCGTGGGCTTTACAACGCTGGGGCTAATCGCCGCCCTGCTGACCCTGGCCACGATGGCCCTCGCCGAGGCCTGCGCGCGCTGGCGCTCCGTCGATCCCGTCCAGAGCCAGCCGTTCGGTCTGGTGATGGCGGTGATGGGTCTGGCCCTGACCGCGCTGCCCGACATCGTGGTGCAGATCGAGGCCGGGCACATGAACACGTTCTTTAAGCTCTACAACGCGGCGTGGCCGCTGCTGGCCATTGCCGGCGCGCTGTCGCTCAGCGCGCTGGTCCCGCGTCGCCGCGCCGCACCCGCGCGGGCCGAGGCGCGTGTCCCATCGGCGGCGACGGCGCGCCGCGCCTCCACCCCATTGCTGGCCTCGCCCTTCACCCGCCAGCTGTCCTTGTCTCCGGCCAGCGTCACGGCGGGGGTCGGTCCTGGGCAAGGGAGCCGTCGTTTGGTCGCCGCATCCACCATGTCGCGCGCGTGGAGCACGCGGAGCGACGGCGCCGATAGCGAGCCGGAGCGGTACCACCAGCCCGAGGCGTCGGGCCAGCGCGGCGAACCCGAGGCAGAGGTGGAGGTGGCACAATCATCTGAGCCCATCCATGCGCCTGGGGAAGCGGTCGAGGCGCCCGGCACATTGTTGGCCGCGCCTGGCCCGCTCCCGGCGTCGGACCCGGCGTCCGTTCAGCCTATCGAATCGGCGCCGCAATCACATAGTCAGCCGGTCGAGTCCGAGACCGAGCAGCCGGCCGAGCGGGAGTACACCTCGAGGCCCGCGACCACACCTACGGACATTGGCATGGGCATGGAACAACCTCCCGCGCCCGTCGTCGAGGCGACGGAGGAGATTCCACATGCCATGTCACACATTGCCACTAGCGCCGGCGCCATGGACACAGAAGGCGCGCCTATTGACAACCGGCATGAGGTCGAGCCCGCTAATGCGCCAGGGGCGATGCCGCCGCCGGAAGAAATTGGGCGCCGGGCGTATGTCGCCGACATGGGACAGTGGGGCATGCGCGTCAGGAGCGAGTCCGAGCGGCCAGCCGCATCCATGGCGCCATCGGATAATGTACCTCCGACGCAACAGGATCGGGACGAGATGGCTGGTTCGCCCGCCACCCAGCAAGAGAGTGAGCCGGCGGAGGTGGCGATCGTCCAGCCTGTCGAGGCGCCGGCGCGCGAAGGCGACCACATTGTGGAGTCCCTCGTGGCGCCGGCCGTCACGGTCGCGGCGGCGCCGCCCATCGTGCCAGCGCCGCGACAGGCGCCGCGCCGCTCTATCGGGCTTGCCGACGGCGCCTGGGTGATAGGCGGCTTGTGGTGGGCCGTGTTGGTCCTATTGGTCGCCGGTGGCGCGCTATTCCCTATCGTCGGTATCTCCAATCACCTGCAGATACGCAGTATCTGGCCCCGGGCGGCCGCGGCCAAGATTCCCACCGGGCTCGACGGCGCGGCGTTCGCGCGCGTGCTCTACCCCGCCGACTACGCCGCTATTGGGTGGATCAACGGCCACATCCACGGCATGCCGGTGTTGCTGACCTCCGACCGCGGCTATTACACGGACTTTGCCGCCGATCAGGTACCCATGTTCACCGGTCTGCCGACGATCGCGACCTGGCCAGGAGAGGATGGACAGGAGCGCTACTCCGGCCAGCAGCGCCCGGCAAGCAAGTTCCCGTCGAACTGGATCAACGATCTCGACAGCGGCCGCGTCACCTGGAGTCATGGCCGCTGGGTCACCAACCTGCCCCAGGCCGGTGCGCCGACGGCAGGCTTGCGCGTGACCGACGTGGAGACGATCTACAACACGCCCGATCCCGCGGTGGCGCTGCCGCTGCTGCACCAGTACCACGTGGGCTACATCTACGTCGGCACGGCCGAGCGGGGCGATCCCAACTACAGCAGTGATGTCGGCTTCGACCCGACAGGGCTGGCCAAGTTCGACCGGATGGCCGCCGCGAGACAGTTGCGCGTCGTCTACAACCGGCTCGGTGTCACGATCTACAAGGTGGTTGCGTGACCCTCACCCCCAGCCCATGCGGATTGGTCTCTCGGCTCTGCGGAGCCGACAGCCCAACCGGCTCTCCCGTGCGCGGGAGAGGGGAGCAAAGCCCTTGGGATTGTAGTGTCGTCGTGGAACGGCTTCAGAGGATACCGTGGTTCGTGGAAAGAAACGTCTTGCCGGTTTGTTGGCGCTGCTAGCTTTGCTGATTGGCGGGGTCGCCTTCCTGCGCGGCAATTCTGACGAGCGGCCGATCAGCACAACCGTGCTGGGTCAAAACATCGATGCGGTGGCGGTCGACGAGCGCACGGACCACGTCTTCATCGCCGCCGGCAGGGCTGACGGCAGCGGGCGCCTGTTGGTGCTCGACGCGCGAACGGGCGCCATCCTCCATCCCGTGGCGATGCGCGTGAATAGCCATGGGCACGTGCATGATCAGCCGATTGCCCTCGCCGTTGATGGACGAACCGATCGCGTGTTTGTGCTCCGTCGCGGGACCACCGTCGGCAGTCTGAGTATCGTCGATGGGCGCGATGGCCATGTCCTGACCACGACCGCGACCCCGTTGGACCCCATGGGCCTCGCCGTGGACGATGTCCGGGGGCAGGTCTTCGTCGCCAGCTCAGGGCTGGCGGATCGTAGCGGCCACATCACAATGTATCCCGCGACCGGCACGGGGACCTGGCAAACCCTTGCCGTCCCCAGAGGCGCCATGGCCGTCGCCGTGGACACGCGCACCCGACGCATCGTCGTGGCGCGGCTGGCGCTGAAAGGAGCGACCGCATCAACCGCTGTTACCGTCTACGACGCCTCCGGCGGACGTATTCTTCCGACCACGACCATCACCGGTAGCCCGGCCTGGCGTGCTTTGACGATGGACGAGGCGACGGGGCACGCCTTCGTCCTCACGGTCGCTAACGGCCTGACGAACGCGGGTCGGGTCTCGATGGTCGACACGCATAGCGGCCGGCTCGTAGGCGCCGTCCTGTTGAACAGCTTGCCCGAGGCCGCGGCCCTGGATGGCCGGACCGGTCGCGTCTTCATCACTACCATCGGCCCCGCCAGACCGGCTCCCACGTTCAATCCCAGTGGTCTGGCCGCGCTGGTCCCGACCATGACGCGGTATCGCGGTATTCCCGTGCCGGGTCCCACGCTCACGCTCGTGCCCTATGGCCAGGGCAACGTGTACATCCTCGACAGCCGCAGCGGACTGGTCGTGAAGATCGTCACGGTCGGGGTCGCTCCGCAAGATGTCGCGGTCGATTCGCGCAGTGGCCGCGTGTTCGTGGCGAACATAGGACCCGTGGACCGCGATGGGTATTTTGCCGGCCAGGGGAGCGTGAGCGTGCTCGACGCGCGGGCTGGGGACCTGTTGCATACCGTCCCGGTAGGCGTTGGTGCCGCGATGCTGACCGTGGATGAGCGGACGCAGAGGCTCTTCGTCGCGAACTATGGAGGCTATGAAAGCATACCCGATCAGTGGGCATGGGTGCCTCCACTACTACGCGCTCGGCTACCCTTGTCATCGCCCCCTAATGGAGGGGCATACCCCAACGCAAGCACGGTCAGCGTGATAGACGCTTCCCGTTAGTGGCCATCTACAATGATTCGCGCAAAAATGGGTTACGTAGCCACCGTTCGTCGCGTTTCGACGATGGGCCTGGAGATGAACTAGGCCGGTAATAGCTCTTATCGGGCTCAACTCCCTGCATCAATGGCCCTGTTACCGGTCCAGATGGATGAATCTGAGGCCGCGCGCTGGATTGTCAACGAGTCGTGCATTAGGGCGTGCCCGCGGTGGAGATCCTGGTCTGCGACGACGCGCCCCAATTCAAGGGGGGTGACGGCGGAGATGGCCTTGTGCTGGGTCCATGCGGGCCGGCACTTCAAGAAGTTCACCCCCCTCTTCGCGCACCACCGGGCACCGGTAGCGACGTTCCTGGGCGACTTCTGGGCCTACTATCACGAGTTGCAGGCCTACCGCCAAGAGTGCAAGAGACAAGGGGACAGCAGGCCCGAACCTACTATCCCCTTGCCTTGGACTTGTCGTCGGTCGTGCGACCTACTGGAGACCGAGGATCAGGAGGTTGCCAGTCTGTGCATCGAAGACTAGGCGACCGACCTGAGCTGGCTGCGTGTTCGTGGACGCAGGGCTAATCTCATGCACGATACCAACTCTGCTAAGGTTGCCGTGAACCTCAACGTAACACACGAGCGTCGTATCGGGGCGGCCGATGGACTTACCCCCCATCAAGTTGCTTGCCTCACTAGCCGGAATGAATAGCACCTTCGCAATTGTAGGTGTGGTCCCGTCGGTTGTCCTAAACTGATGGTCCATCACGTATTGCCGCACGGCGCTCTCTGTGAATGCAGCTGTCGATGGTCCCGCTGCAACCTGGGGCACCGTTATGGCCGATACCCCCTCGATCGGCAGAACAGGCCCTGCATAAGGAGTTGGCGCTGTGATTGTGACCAGGGCTGCCGGTGTCCCCTCGGCAGCAACAGCAACGCGCGGCACCTGAGATTGCGGCCTCAGAGGGGCAATCACATGCCCGGAATTTGCGGCGTGCGAGGGCGTGAACTGGGACTGCACAACAGCAACAGTAACGGCGCCGGCGAGCAACACGGGGATGATCACGTTTAGCCCGCGAAGTGCAATTGTTCGCATAGATGGCTACCTTTTTCCTCTCTAGTTCTAGTGTACCGCTCCTGTGCGAAGGTTACGCTGTCAATCACCACTTCTAAGCATGTGCTCAGAAATCTGGCACGGTTTTGTTAGGCGTGATTCACCCGAGAAACTGTGCCGAACTTATGGTCAGATGCTTAGCAGCCGCATCGCGTATACCACGTCCCCCCATTCGAGTTCGGATCGCTGGGCCGCTGGCCGCTGACCCATCCCCACGCGACCTCTGATGTATCGTTGGAGCCTCCGGACGGGCCATTTACGCCGTTATTGGTTTGGTGGTAGTAGTTATTTCCATCGGACCAGAGGTTGGTGCTGTACTGCGCTTGCAGCGCATACCCTCCGCTGCTCCCCAACAACTCTATCCCTGTTTGAATCAAGTTTGGGAACATCGAATTGTTCGTCGAGTCACCGGCATAGGCGCCGTTGTAGCCGCTGATGCCATACGAGCGCACGGCCCATATCAGCACGCACCTTGAGAGTTGCGCCCTTTGCCGCACACGGCTCAAGGACATCCCTGAGATTGACCACATGTTCGCGTTGGAGGAAGACCCGGAGGTCCCAACGCCGGGTCACGTCACGCTGACCGCCAAGGTCTACCGACGCGCGGCGGCAACTCCGCGCTGACCGGCTGTGGGTGGTGGCAGTCGCGGCGCCCTTCAAGCTGGCGTTGTTGCGGACGGCGCTACGGACGAGGGAAACCCGTGGCCGGCGGCTCACGGCCGGTGTATCCGCCCTTGCGCTCACGGGCGCCGTCTTGCATCATGCCTTGCGACGACGATAGAGCCGGTAGAGATCTTGGCAGACTGTACTGTGCGTATCGCTCACAGTAAGTTTGACAAGAGAAATTGTTTGTAGAGTTATGGCTCGAAGGAGAATGATACGATGACCGTCAAGATTCGCATCGATCCTGACCGCGCCTATACCGTCGAGGAGTTCATGGCGCTGCCCGACAACGGGCGACGCTATGAGTTGGTGGGAGGCAAGCTGGAGCCGATGACGCCGACGAGCGGAGAGCATGGGATCATCGCGGCGCGCCTGCACGTGGAGTTGGGCTACCACGTGCGCACGAACGGGCTGGGCGACACCTACATTGCCGAAGCCGCTTTCGTGATCGATCCGTCGGGCGATGTGCGCGCCCCCGACATCGGGTTTGTCACCGCGGCGCGTGCCGTACCGGCGGGACGAGGACCCATTCCAATCCCACCGGACCTGACCGTCGAGGTGATCTCACCCAGCGACGTGCTGGTCAAGGTCGCCGCGAAAGTACAGGCTTACCTAGAAGCCGGCGTGCGCCTCATCTGGGCAGTGGACCCGCGCAACCGGACCGTGCGCGTCTACCGTCAGGGCATGGACGGCTACGCCACCTTGAGCGCGTCGGATCACCTCGACGGCGAGGATGTCGTGCCCGGTTTCTCGCTACCCATCGCGTCGCTCTTTATGTAGCTTGCGATCGTGCTACCGCGGCGAAATACGCATGACGGCCATGCGCGTCTCGGCGCTGTCTGGATCGGGCTGATACCGCGTGAGCACGATGTCGAAGCGCTCCGCCTGGGCATCGCGCAACAATTGCGCTCGGTTGGGATACCCAGCGGCGCCGTCCGTGTACTCTCCGACGACCAGATAGTCCTTTGACGCCGCGGATCGGCGCAACGCTGCCAGGTGGCCCTCGATCTCCCCCACTTCATCGTCTGGTACGTATAACGCTGCCCGGTAGGGAATACTCTCCATGTATCCTAACTCCATAGAACTATGTCTTGTGGCGCTATTGATCCGTCTCCTATCTACCGGTCCCCTTCAGATGGCAGCATCTCGGCCCTGAGCAGGTCTACCACACCATCTCGTCCCAGATTTGTTCGCTGATGCGCGGACGGTACAGATTCCGCTCAGCACAGCGCGGCAAAGTGTCGCGCAACGAGGCCGGAAAGAGGACGTTCGCATCCAGCAGCACGTGAGATATGGGGATGGATGGGGCAGGTGGCATTGCGCGGTTAGTCGTAGGCCCCGGCTTCTTGCGCGATAGCCAGCGCGGTTGCGAGGTCGCGCCGGTTGCCCGCGCGTCGTTCCTGGATGGCGACCAAACTGCCCCTCTCTTGTCCCAGTACGAAGACACGCTCTATCGTGGCGAGAGCATCGTTCCACGAGACGTCATCTTCCTCCTGGAAGACGCGCTCATCACCGGTTTTGTCGATGAAAAGGTAGCCCATATGCCCGCCCGGGCTAATTTCGATCTCGATCTCCGCTGCGTCATTGCGCCATTCCATCTGGAGGCCGCCCCTGGGCAACGGAACGACGACGAAGGGTCGGACAGCCTCACCGAATGTCCTCCCCCACGTGTCATTAACCTTCGTGAGGAGACGATGGGCCGCCTCGACGGATAGCGATGTCGGCGGGTCGGCGCCATAGGTGTCCCAATCCATGGGAAGGCGACCGAGTTCGGCAGCGCGTTCCATAGCTGGTTGCATGACACTATCTCTGTTTGTTTGTGAGATCATAAGCCTTCCATTTCGGATACAGTGTGAGAGTGCTTATTCGCAGGATGCCACGCGCGCGGCGTTAGCGCCAAATATAAGTGATGATAGGCATGGCCCGCGGATTCTGTCAAACAATTCGTCCGCTGCACTGGATCGCGGGTGCGCTAGTACATGCTGGCCGACATACCTTGGCGGTACACGTGGGCCGTCGAGACACTTCAGTGTCCGTGGTTTGCCATGCGACTTCAGTCGCAGGCCGTCGCCGCATGCAAACTTATGTAAGCCAAGGCGCGCTAGTCCCGCCGTGCTTCCAGCGCGAGGGGCCTGACGCTGTCGGCCGGCGCCTCCGTGGCCGCGGCCCTATCAGCGTCCTCCTCATCTTCCGCGAGCGGCGCGCGGACCGGGATGAAGCCGCTGCCTGGCACGTAGTCGGGCGATTGGTGGCGGAAGTAGGTGTTGTAGAGGTGGGCGTAGGCGCCGCCGTCGCGGATCAATGCGTCGTGGTCGCCCTCCTCGACGACCTGCCCGCGCCGCAGCACGATGATGCGGTCGACGTGGCGGATGGTGGAGAGGCGGTGCGCGATGACGATGGCCGTGCGGTCGCGCAGCAGCAGGTCCATGCCCTCCTGGATCTGCGCCTCGGTGAGCGGGTCGATGCTCGCCGTGGCCTCATCCAGGATGATGATGGCGGGGTCTTGCAGCAGCACGCGCGTCAGCGCGACGAGCTGGCGCTGGCCCGTGGAGAGGCCCCGCCCTCCCTCGCCCACCTCGCTGTCCAGGCTGTCGGGCAGCATCTCCAGCCAGTCGCCGCCGCCGACCTGCCGCGCCACGGCCGTGACCTCCGCGTCGCCGGCGTCGGGTCGGGCGTAGCGGATGTTGTCGCGCACGCTGCCGGAGAACAGGAACGGC
>JAABUX010000991.1_pt1 | contig 45112 bp, 39 predicted proteins | sample 5561851 | NCBI WGS metagenome assembly JAABUX01 (sample SAMN10711883, study PRJNA513361) | rock metagenome | isolation source: Antarctica rocks | place: Antarctica: Victoria Land, Richard Nunatak red sandstone | collected 2016-01-03 | reverse complement strand
CGCCGCTGGTGCAAAGAAGGACTCTGGGAGCGTGCCCTCCAGGTTCTGCTCCCGCAGAGCGTGTCTCCTGTGGCTTGCCTCTCTCCTCCCGTTCCCTAACCGCCTAAGTGGGACTGTAGTACTAAGATACCTAACTACTAGATTGTTATATAATTTCATCAATATCTACAGATTGTCTGGTTTCATAATGGAGTTCTATTATGAGGATGAAGCCCGGAAGCGGAGAGTCATAGCGTACATTTTTTTATAACATGCGCTATATTTGTAGGCTTAACAGTTCTTGTTGTCGTAGCTCTTATAGGGAATTTAATACGAAGCTATTAATACCACGAGTAAGTAAAAACTACACAAGACAAAGCATATACAGCTAAAGAAACGTATTTCTTCCTAGAGACCAACATTTTCTCACCACACTCTTTTTATATGTTATTTGTAATGCGGTCTGGGCGAGATAATCTCTGGTCTCTAGGAATTATAGGTGCTATACTAAGCTGGCATGATACAGCAATTACCGTTATTTCAGAGAAAAACATTTCCTGTAGTACCTATCCAGGATATTCCTTCGGTGACTCCGACTGCTGCTAGTTCGATCTTAGCAACCCTTCCTGCATATTTACGCTATCTACAAAGCTCTTCAACTTCGCAATATACTCCGAATGATTACACAAAAGACATACAAAAATTGGGGGTCTATCTTCGAGAAAAACAATTACAAGAAATTACCTCTGTAGATGTTCGTGGGTGGTTGGTGGTACTGAAAACGCAAGAACATATGTCAGAGAAGAGTATCAGCCGTAAAATCTCCGCGCTGTCTAGTTACTTCTCCTGGCTGTGTAGTGAAAAGGTACTTGAGCATAATCCTGTTGCGGATATACCAAATAGTAAAGTGATTGCTCCGCTTCCCTCAATTCTTTTTGAAACAGAAATAATCAAACTCTTAGCAACTGTATCTGCTGACTGCCGAACATATCTCCTCGTCCTGTTGCTCCTTGAAACGGGTCTGAAAACAGAAGAGGTTATGACGATTCGTCTGGAACATATAGACACAGCAAATAAATATGCTCCTGTGCTGTGGGTCAAGCACGTAGGTAAAAAAATGAAGAAAGATAGAAAACTAAAATTACCGCGAGAACTGGTTCCCGTATTGGAGGAATATATAGCAACCTACCGCATAACAGATATGCTGTTTCCCATGACGCAACGCTGGCTTCGGTATTTGCTTACCTCTGCTGGCGAAAAAGCAGGTATCACCAAACGAATATCAGTACAACTATTGCGTGATACGTGCGCGGTGCGTTTGTTACAACATGGTGAACCTATGGAAACAGTGTTAGAGAAATTGGGATTAAGCATTTCCACCTGGGAAGATGCAAAAGAAAAATATATCAAACTAACGAGTAAAGCACTCTAGCTGTAAACATACTTAAAAGGAAAAACAGACCTATAATGCTCCTGGGGTAAAGTCTTATAGTGTGCATTTGGGCTAAACCTTTAGCCTCAAGAGGTGTATATTCTATAATTTTCATGTCGTGATTTAGCCATTGTGCGACGTTTAGGCTAGAAATGGTAGTCCTGCTATGGCTACTCATGATAAAAGGAGAGTTTATAAAATTTGATTTACAAATGTCTTTTTGCACTGAGCAGTTGAGCCTAGCATCATCTACGAAAGTTGAGAAGGAGCCGAGTTCATAATACCGACCAGCCTGTTGAAAAAGTCCAAGTATTCTCATCATTTTATCCATGACGCGCAAAATTTGAGCGTAAATGGCAGTAGGATCGCAAGATATTCTCATCCATTAAAGACTATTTCAACAGGCTGCGACGTTTTACACACTCTCAGAAAACAGTAGGATATAAGGTAAGGTTGGGAATCAAAATCATTATATACTTGCTGATGCTCGTCTGTGTGTTTAATAAGTTCAAAAGGGCTATACATTCAGGGTTCAAATGCCATGTTTCCTCTCCCTATCCAGCAACATGAAGTTTTGACAAAAAAAGCTACGTTGTAATAAAAATCTACATTGGTCATTGGAACATTCTTTAGTACCTTTTCCATCTCCGTTTACAATAAATCGAAATAGCTCTATACTCTTTGCAAAACGTACTCAATCCAGATGATAGTGGAGTGGTTCATGGCAAACGAACAGAGCACCGTCTTCTACTCTTGGCAATCCGATCTTCCTAACAACACAAATCGCGGATTCATTCAGCAAGCTCTCGAAAAAGCTGCAAAGACGATTCGGAACGATGATTCTATTCAGGCTGGACCAATTATTGACCGTGATACTAGTGGCGTACCAGGTTCTCCTGATATTGCCAAAACTATCTTTGGTAAAATTGATCAAGCACAAGTCTTTGTCTGCGACATCTCGATTATTAACCAAGATGCTATCAGACAAGTCAATGCTCGTCCAACACCAAACCCCAACGTCCTTCTTGAGTTAGGATACGCTTTAAAGGCATTGGGAGATGATCGCATCATCATGCTATTGAACAATGCATACGGCGATATAAAGTTACTGCCATTTGACTTGCGTATGCGCCGAGCCATTACTTATCATATACCAGAAGATGCTAATGAGCGTGGCCCAGAACGTAATCGTTTGGCGGTAATACTCACAGATGCATTGCGTACTATTTTAAAAGATTTAGATAAACCCTTGCCTGGTGAATCTATTGAGCCTTTGTCTCTATGTGAGCGCGTACAAGAAGCTCTCGAAAAAGCACAACCAAATCAAGGTGGACTTGTTCGACAGTATATGACTGAACTAGCGAACAAGATTGACGAGATGAACCCAAAATTTATTTACGGCGATTCGGTACACTGTTCTGAGCAACTGCTCGAAGCAGTTAATGCATCAAATGGACTAGTGACGGAATTTGCGCTGTTAGCAGAATCTATTGCAATGATGAATGCAACTGCTGCGGCCAAAGCCATGTACAAAGGCTTTGAAAACATTCTCAATTTATATACTTTCTCACTTGCTTCCATTTCAGGGCAGCATTACCCGTTCGAGCATGATCTCGCGAAGTTTTTAGGACACGAACTTTTCGTCATATTTTTTAGCTATTTACTCCGTGAGGAGAGATGGGAATTAATCACAGAAATTTTAGATGAAGACCTGTACGCAAGAAAGAAAGATTTTGAGCACCCTAGTATAGTGTCATTCAGTAATCTTTCAGATACTGTTGTGCTGCTATATGAGCGTAAAGAGCTATTGGGTATAAAGCAGATATCGCTTCATGCTGATTTATTAAAGGATCGCCATACACAAGGTGAGCTTGCTAAGCTCATACCAATGGAGCAATTCACCGAAGCTGATTACTTTTTGTTTTTACGAGCACAGGTGCAAGCTGCTACACCGAATGAATGGCCTGTATGGATGCCTTGGAGTTCGTTGTATATGCATCAAGTGCCTCGCTTTATCCAAGAGGCCAAGCGTATTAAGAATGTACAACGACTTTTGCAACCTCTTGGAGCTCAAGACATTCAAACCTTAAGAATCAGACTCATAGAGTGTGCAAAATCACTCGAAAAAGGATGGGGATATAGACCTTTTCGGTTTTGGAACAATATTATGGTTGATTTCGATTTCAGTACTATCGGGAGCCAATAGCTTTCGCGAGGCAACCTTTTATAATACTACAAAACTCCACCCCAACCGAGCGGTAAATGTTTTCTTAGTCAAAAAATACCCATCTCCAAGCTCTCCGGTACGCTTGTCTGAGTCTCACAGATGCTCAGCCACGACGCCATACCAAATGTTGGCATAGGGAATGATACTTCGTTAGTCGGCAAGCTTTTACCCTTCTGTGTGTGAAGTCTTGTTCTATTTTTCGCTTATTCTTACTTCGTTGAGCTTCTTGTATACTTGTTTCATCAGCAACGTTTTTACTGTCTCAGCAAATTGCTCGTCGTCCATAATTTTAGCAAATATATCTTGGTTCTGATCCATTCTGTCTATTAACTTTGTTAAGAAAACATCATCAAAGCCGAATTTAAAATTATCAATCGTATTACTCTTTGCTTTGTCAGAAAGTTTTTCATCAGCCACAAGCTCTGCCTCTATTTGGTCAAAAAATAACCGATCTGCTTCTGTAAACTCGGTTCCGAATCTATCATTGAGTATCTGTATTATCTCAGAAAGATGGGCTTTTTCCTCTTTTTCCCTGCTTAACCCCGCTTCTGACGTTGGTTGTAGCTCCACGCCGCCTTGTTTTTCCAGTTTAATTGATCCCTCTGAAATTTTTTGTAAGCGATAATATTCGAGTGCAATATCATCAGTAAGCTTATATTTTGTATCTGCATCCTTCGGTAATTTATTGAGGAGCAACCTACCGAAGGCATAGAGTTTTTCGAGAGAGGAATCTTGAAACGGTACAATCTGTGATAAAAAGGCATAGAGCCGAAGAAATGCAGCAAGGGTATGTTTAAAGTCATCCTTTTCCTCTTGTATGGTAAGCGCAATAAAGCGATCTACAGCAGGCTGCACTTTTGCATATAATAACCCCTGGTCTTTTGAGCTTTGAATGTTTGCTGATTTAAAGAAAATGCTGCAAAAATCGTCGATATCTTCCTGGCTGAAAACTTTCTTACCCTCAAGCCGTAATTTGAGGTCATACAATAAATTGGGATCAGTTGTTTCTGCCAACAACGTCATTTCGTAGTATGGTTGGAATGACTCAAGAATGGTATCTGTCTCGTTCACGAAATCTAAAACAAAGGTGTCTTCTTTACCAGGAATTTTTCTGTTTAATCGTGAAAGGGTCTGTACTGCTTTAATGCCGGATAATTTTTTATCAACATACATCGTATGAAGTAGCGGCTCATCAAACCCTGTTTGGTATTTATCGGCGACAATCAACACTTTATAGTCGTTTGATTTAAACTTTTCGGGAAGCTCTTTTTCTCCGAATCCATTCAATTTCGATTCTCTATATTCCTCTCCGGTTTCTGTATCCTTTACCACTCCTGAAAAAGCTGCCAGTACTTTAATATCGGTATACCCCTTTTGTTTAATGTATTTGTTAAACTCTTGGTAATATTTCAAAGCATGGAGCCGTGAGCTTGTCACAACCATTGCTTTTGCTTTTTCGCCAATCTTTTTTGATGTGACAGTTCTGAAATGCTCAATCATGATCTCCGTTTTTTGGGCGACGTTTGTTGGGTGCAACGAGACAAATCTTCCGATTGCTGTACTTGCCTTTTTCTTGTTTAGCTCAGGATCATCTTCAATTGCTTTTGAAAGTTTAAAGTAGGTCTTATATGTTGTGTAGTGTTCCAACACATCGAGGATAAATCCTTCCTCGATTGCTTGCCTCATAGAGTAGAGATGAAAGGGTCGGGGTTTTCCATCAATCCCTATTTCGCCAAAGACTTCCAGCGTTTTAGGTTTTGGCGTTGCGGTAAATCCAAAGAAACTGAGATTCTTTTGTCTACCTCGTGAAAGTAGCACTTGTCGAATTTCATCTTCAACGTCATGATCTTCTGTCTGCGTTTCGCTCTCCTGCTGTTCTGCATCTTCTAGTGACTTAGCGGAGAGAACTTCTTTCATCTTTCGACTGGCTTCCCCGCCTTGTGAACTATGCGCTTCATCAACAATAATTGCGTATTTTCTATTTGGAAGCTCACTGATTTTGCCAACAGTGAAGGGAAATTTTTGCAGGGTTGTAATGATGATGCCTGTTCCTGCTGCGATGGCTTGTGCGAGTTGCGTTGCATCTTTATCTATTTTTTGCACGACACCAAGTTTGTGTTCAAATTGATAGATCGTGTTTTGCAGTTGCGTATCTAAAACGTTTCTATCAGTGACGACAATAACAGTGTTATACACCTTATCGTCATTAGCATTATGTAAGCTTCCTAAACGATATGCGAGCCACGCAATAGAATTGCTTTTTCCGCTTCCGGCGGAATGTTCAATCAGATAGTTTTTCCCAACTCCATGCAGCTTTGCATCTGCAACTAATCTACGGACAACATCTAATTGATGAAAACGTGGGAAAATGATGGTTTCTTTTGTTACCTTTTTTCCCTCTATAATAAATTCCTCTACCTGTAAATGGAGAAATTTGGCAAGTATCTCCATCCAGCTATCTCGTGGTAATATTGTCTCCCACAGGTACGACGTTTTATATCCATATGGGTTAGGAGGATTGCCCTCGCCGTTGTTATATCCTTTATTAAAGGGGAGAAATTTGGTATTTGCTCCATCTAATTTTGTTGTCATGTACACTTCATCATCGTCAACTGCAAAATGTACCAATGCTCGTTTTTTGAATTGAAACAGTACCTCACGAGGGTCTCTGTCCACCCTATATTGCTTTATGGCATGATTGACATCTTGGTTCGTGAATTGATTTTTCAACTCGAATGTGGCAACGGGGAGACCATTGAGACTAATGACCATATCAAGTGATTTTTCACTTTTGGGACTATATTTTACCTGTCTTGTTATTTCCAGCCGATTGAGGTTATAGAGGCGTATTGTTTCAGGATTAAGAGAGCTTTCGGATTTGAAGTAGGCAGTGTCGAACTTAACGCCATTATCGGTAAATCCATTCCGCAGCACATCCAGCATCCCTCGCAGCTCAAGCTCTTTGTATAAACGCTGAGTAACTTTTGTTTCTATCGCTTTCCCGTGAATGTCTGCTAATTTTTTCCACTCTTTCGGTTGGGACTCCTGCAAAAACGCAAGAAGGGTATTTTTGGTATATGCTAATGTTCTATCAAACTCTTGCGGATTTCCCTTTTGGTAGCCTCCATGTTCGATTAAATATGTTTCAATCGCGTCTTCAAATGTAATTTCTTTTCTTATGTCCATGAAACTACCTCATCTCTCACGTCAATCTTACCTGTTACGACTTCCGAAATAAGAGCAGTTCGGTACTCTTTTAATGAACTGATTTGCTGCTCTACAATCCAAATTGCTTTGTCTATCTTGCTAATCTCACGATCAAGAAAGTTAGAAATGGAATGTTGCTCCTCGATAGAAGGTAACGGCACAAAAAGGTTGATTATCGAATATGTACCTAAACCAAACCTTGTCACTCCTTTTGAGGACATATCAAAATAATCTTTATAATTACTTGCTTGCAATAACCTAAATAGATATTTACCAAACAATACATCTTTGTTAGTTGTAATTTGTGCTAGATGGTACCCACAAATAATACCTTTGGTATTTACTAAAGATACATACGCGGGTATACCTATGTCATCAGATGTTTCCGAATCTTTTGTGATTAAAACATCGTCTAACTTGAGTTCAAAATTTACAATTTGCGAGGGCGTTGCTGTCGCCTGCATAAATTCTAAAGTATTGTCAATAAAGTCATTTTTATAAACATCCATATAATTACAGAGACTCACAATTATTTCATCTTCACTTTTTTTGTCAACATTACTTATCCTTGTATTTGATACATACTTTAACCGTTTCACTTCCCATCCAATAGGAATATCACCAAGCCAATCAATTCCAGAGTATTTCATTTCTGTATCAGGATTTATTCCTTTTAATACTGTTTTGTTGATAACAGCAATACGTTCTTTTTTATAAAGATCAATAAGTTTTTGTTTATTTGAAATAAGTTTATCAATTTTTTCAGTTTGCTTATTTAAGAAATGAACAATTATATTTTGCTCATTTATGCTGGGGACAGGTAAAATGAAATTACTATACTTATCAGCTCCTATATTTTGTATGGTTGCTTGTATAAAAACACTCTCTTTCCAGTTATCGTAATAATTAGATTTTGTCATATAGTACAAAAAGTCAGAAAGTATTATTTTTTGATCTGGTTTTGCTTTGATAAGGTACCCAGCAAAACATGCTAAACCTTTATAATCTTTAAATTGAAATGTTTTTCCGACTGTTGCACCGCTTCTTGCGAAAAGTATATCTCCTTCTTCTAAAAAATAATTTTCAGCTTTATCAAGAGACAAAGATTTAAATGTATCTTCCCTGAGTTTACCATCATCTCTAAAGTCAGTAATTCTGATGTATCTAGGTAAAGATTGATCGTCTAATTCTGCTGACTCATTGGCACCATATTTTAGTTTACCCTCAATAACATATTTTAATTTTTTCAATTGCCACTCTCTTGGTAGCTCACCAATCCAATAATTGTTTGAGGGTTTATAAGCTGAATATTTTTTCATATCTGAATTACCTCATTAAATAATCCTTCTGACTCTCTTTCCAATCTTAAAATATCGTCTCTGATTTTTTCCAAAGATCGTAATGGTCGGTACTTATAAAAATATTTTGTTAAGTTAATCTCATATCCTTTTTTGTCTTTGCTCCTATCCATCCATGCGTCGGGTACATGAGGCAAAACTTCTCTTTTGAAATATTCATCTATATTCTCATTCAGAGGAATAATCTCAGTATCACGAAGTGATGAATCTCCTTTTGGTTTGCCGTTTTTATCTAATTCGACAATTCCCTTCTTATTCTTTAATGGTCCCTCGATAGTTACTTGCCAATAACCTAAGTCATCATTTTCAAATATCTTTGTATATTCTCCTTCTGTGAAATCGTCATACAGTTTGGTAATGTTCTTAATCTGCTCATCACTAATTTCGTTGCGTTTATTTCCCAAGCTTTTTAACATCTTCTTAGAAAAACTTACTGCATTGACAAACTGTACTTTCCCCTTTCTTTTTTCATCCTTTCTATTGGTCACGAGCCATATGTAGGTAGCAATTCCAGTGTTATAAAAAAGCTCGGTGGGCATCGCAATAATTGCTTCTAGCCAATCATTTTCAATAATCCAGCGTCGTATCTCGCTCTCTCCACTTCCAGCTCCACCTGTATACATAGGTGAACCATTAAATACTATGCCAATCCGTGTTCCACCATTCGTGGACTTCATTTTTGAAATCATATGCTGCAAGAAAAGAAATGCTCCATCGTTGATTCTTGGCAAGCCCGCACCAAACCTCCCGTTCTTCCCCTTCTCCGCTTGCTCTTTCTTTATTTCTTTCTCAACCTTTTTCCATTCGACACCGAATGGAGGATTGGAAAGCATATAATCAAATCTCTCATTTTCCAATTGATCTTGAGTAAAACTATTCCCCAGCTTGATATGATTTGCATTCTGCCCTTTTATCAGCATGTCTGATTTGCAAATAGCATAGGATTCAGGATTTAATTCTTGCCCAAATAACTCTAACTGCGCGTCTGGATTTAGCTCGTGTAAATATTCTTCAGCAATAGATAACATACCCCCTGTTCCACAAGCCGGATCATACAAGGTTTTGACAATGCCTTTTTTTGTAAGAGCATCGCTATCATCAACGAATAATAAGTTCACCATCAGACGGATAACTTCACGAGGGGTAAAATGCTCTCCGGCTGTCTCGTTGGAAGCTTCTGCAAATTTGCGAATAAGTTCTTCAAAGATATATCCCATCTCCATGCTACTTACTTTGTTTGGATGAAGATCAACGGTGTTCATTTCCTTTATCACTAAGTACAGGAGATTTGCCTTATCGAGCGTTATTATTTCCCTGTCAAGTTGGAAGTGCTCAATAATATCTCGTGCTGTAGAGGAAAAGCCAGTGATAAAATTTCTGAGGTTCGCAGCAAGATTGTCTGGATCGGCGAGTAGCTTCTGGAAGTCAAATTTACTTTTATTGTGAAAGTTTAAGCCTGCGACCCGATTTAATATTGGGTCAATGTTTTCAACCTTCATAGATTGAACCTGTGCATACTGATGAAGTACCTTTTCTTTTGTTGGAGCTAATACTTCATCGAGTCGTTTTAAGACGACGAGCGGTAGAATAACTTTGCCGTAATCAGCTTGTTTGTATTCTCCCCGTAATAAATCAGCAATGCCCCAAATAAGGTTGGCTTTTTCTTTAAAATTATTCATTCTGTATCTCAAATCCTCATTCTATCCGTGTATTATACGTTTTTCAGGGAATAATACAAAATTGGGAAAACATGGTCACAACTTAGATGCTTTAGCACTCGGCTTCATTTTATCAACGCTTCTACTAACCAAGCTAGTAACTAGTTCAGTATGTTGGTCGTGATTAACCTTTATATTAGTGCTAACAAGTAGTTAGCTTTATTTCATTATGGATTCAAGCTTTTTTTATGGTAATCTAAGCAATTTGCTGTGGGGTTGTGGTTGAATTGTTTAATCGGTTTCAGGTTTGCATCTGGTACTGCCATCGTACTTCTTCCTCACATTTCAACAAATGGGCATTCTTTTGCGTTCGCTTATTATAACGGAAAGCGTTACAGTTGGAAATAGGAAAACAATAGTATAGTGCAAAGTTTCTTTTCCTACGTCATAGAGCCGTATATCTTTTTAGAGCATTACTGTGTTTCATCTACAAATTCACTCGTTTTAGTTGGCTCCAAATTTGGTTGTTGAGGTGTAGTATTGTGCATAGACTCAACCAAGCTAATAAGTCGATCAATGTCTTTAATACTGGCCTCACCTAGTTCGTTAAATTCTAAGACATTATGGTTAGAATATCTGAAAAGTTTTACGTTTCCTAGCTTTGAAAGATTCATTGCAATATGACCTATGCTGTTTGCTAAATCATCTGGTAGGGATGTACTGTAAATAGAGAGTAAGGCAGATACGTTATTGCCAATACTCAAACATTCATTCCGTACCTTTATATCATGAGGAGATACAAGATTTTCACCTTGATTAACCATGCTACCATTCGTTTGGGTATATATGGGAAAGTCCATCCTGGAATAAGCTGATTGCCAATTGTCTCTGAATTTTTTAAACTTTGCAATTATATAGGACAATGGTGAGTCGATATCTAAATTGAGGTTGAGAGAAAAGATTTCAGGATTCTTAATCTGTATACCGTCTTTTAACGTTTCAGCTATCTCTTTTAATGCTTCCTTTGTGTCCTTATATTCACTCACTAGACCTTCGACAGTTTTAACGAGATCATTGAAATCCTTTCGGGCAAGGTAGCCCGTTCCTTTGTATGCGGATAAGTCCAGCACCATCATACTGCTTCTTGTGTCAGATTGGAGTCCACCTTGATATGTAATAGAAATATTGTATCTTAAAGGCAATGGATCAATTTCTCTGAAGTAGTTTATTGTTGAATCGAAAAAAATTCGGATTTGGCTTCCTGGCGCGAGTGCGCCTATTCCATCTTTTATAAATGGCAGTTCACTGAAATTATCCTGCTGGCGGCTCGTATTAAGCGGCGGATCAATGTGTAGTTTGATGTTTTCTGCCACACTTTTTCCAAGATTTTTCACGACAAAATAAATAAAGGGAAGTTCAAGATCAAAGTAGGCAACAACATATGGTGCTGTGTCTTGATCTCTCGCTTCCTTCATTTCTTGGAGAGTAAGGATAACTCCATCTGCCGATTGTTTTGCAATCTCAAGTGATGCCTCTGATTGTCTTCGACTTTCATCTAAAGCTGCTTGTGACTGCTTACGTCCTACACGTACTGACCATATAGTTACTACTGCAATAATGAGCGTCAAAATAACATAACCAGCCGTTAAATAATCCATGAGATAATCAGGAGATGAGGTAACTGAAATTGATAAAGGAGGGGTTGGAGTCAACGCTATTGATATTGCTGAAGGTGAACTCAAACATGCTGAAATTGGCATTGGTATATTATACAAACTCATTCTACATCCCTTCCATCCATAAGTATCAATCTATCTATCTGTATAACGAGTGATATTGAGACATAATCAACAAGCATAGTACCTTTAACGTGTTCTTTTCCTACATTGCATACACCTCTTCCAGTTCCTTCACTCCCCCAAAGGCAATGCGGTCTATAATCTCCTTGTCCAGTCCCATCATTAAGGCAGGCGTGATAACATACTCACCGTATCTATCATTCATTTCGTCAACTGCCTGGGCGACCTTTCGCCGTTTATAGTGGTTGCTGTCAAACAAACTTTCCTGTACTCCTTGAACCGGACTCAAGTTGTAACACGATACGGCAAGCTTTGCGACAACCTTCCGCGCTGGCTGCTTATTAAACACTAACAGTACTTTCTGAAAAAGTTCCTGGGTGGTAAAGAGTTCGGTATCAAACACTCGGCCTGTATGCCAATGTGTCCAGTCGGTATACACCACTGCCACATGAATACCACTCGCTGCTTGCGATGAATGGCGTAAGCGTCGTCCCATTTTTTCTGTCAGTTTCATAAGGAGTCCACCCAAAAGACGAGGGTCATCGGTATGTTTTTGTAATGAGTAGCTTTGTCCATAGGTTTTCCGTCCAAAGTCTACTGCGTCAATCTCCCATCCTCTGAGGCGCAAGTACCAGTAATGACCGTTAATTGATTGGAACACTTGCTTTTGCAGCTTCATGATCGGAGCATAAAAAAAATCAAGGGGGGTATAAATACCATAGGCATTAAGCCGTGCCTGATAGCGAGTATTGATACCACACAAATCAATCAGTTTTAATTTCTCATAGGTAGCGACAAGGTTCTCGTGGGTAATGACTTCTAACCCATCGGGTTTTTTCAGTCCTGCTGCTAACTTTGCTAAAAAGCGGTTGGTACCAATACCAATTGAGCAACTTATCCATTCCCCTATTTCCTCGCGCATCCGTTGTTTAATGCGTTTGGCAATGTTGGCTATATCCTCATGGTAGAGCGACACAGTACTGCTAAAATCAATGACTGCTTCATCAATGGACTTTGGCACCACATCAGGGGAAAACTCACGAAAAATCTTGCTAAACTGCGTATGCACTTCCCGATATTTAGGAGGGTCAGGAGCGAGAATAATAAGCTGCGGACACAATAATTTTCCCTCGCGGACAGGCATACCAACTTTCACCCCATAGGTTTTTGCCTCAATAGAGGGACTCACAATACAGCCGTTAGGTGTGGTATAGGCTGCGACAGCAATTGGCTTTCTCCGTAACAATGGGTTTGCCTGCTGCTCCACTGTTGCAAAACAGGAGTTAAGGTCAATGTGCATCACAAGGGGTTTGTTTTTATTGATCGGTAAGTGCATAGGTTAGGGCTGTCCGTCAGCGATTTCCTCTAATGTCCATAGGAGTGATTCGGTATCAAAGCGCAGTTTAAACGAAAGCGTGTTGGTGGAAACGGTAAAGATATGCACTAATACTCTTCCCTGTCTCACCCGATGATGATACCCAAGTTTGAGGACATGATAGACTTTCCCACGCCACTTCAAACGCCAGGGCATGGTGCCTTTTTTTGTCGGGTCATACACCGTAATAACGGCGATCTTCTCGTTAATAGCCTCAATCATATCGAAAATATTGAACGATTGTTCAATGAACTGATACTATGCTGTAAAGAGTAGTTTGTCAATGACCGCTAGTATTTCTTACAGGTCTGTTACAAACTGTTGCTATAATCTACTGCATGTGTGGTCGCTATTCACTGGATAAACCAAAGCAACTTCGTTTCCGCTTTGAGACAGAAAATGATATTGATGTGCTTCCAAAGTACGATATACGACCGTCGCAAGAACTGCCTGTTATCATCAACAAGGAACATACAACAATAGAAATGATGCGCTGGGGTCTTATTCCTTTCTGGGCGAAAGAAGCAAAGATAGGGTACAAAATGATTAATGCTCGTGCTGAAACCGTTGCAACGCTAGCGTCATACAAAAAGCCATTCCGCTTGCAACGCTGCTTAGTACCTGCGTCGGGCTTTTATGAATGGAAGACGATGGGGAAGGAAAAGAAGCGGTACTATTTTCATCGTAAAGACGATGAGCTTTTTGCGTTCGCTGGTCTATATGATACGTGGCACGATCCACAGGGAAAAGAGATACAAACATATACCATTATCACCACAACCCCCAATACGACTGTTGGGGCGGTACATGATAGAATGCCTGTTATGCTTACCAAAGAACAGGAAAAACTTTGGCTTGACCCTGATATCACTGAGCCTGAACGCTTGCAACCGCTCCTGCGCTCCTATCCAGATGCTGAGATGGAAGCATACCCTGTGAGCAGCATTATAGAGAGTGCTGAGAACATCAAGCCCCCTCTGAATAGTGCGTAAGCTCTTTGTTAGTATCTCCTCTCATAGAGTATGCGTAAATATCTTATTTATTCCGCTTTTTGAGTGCATTTTCAATACTAACATCAAGATAGGTACTGTCACCCCTGCGAGATAATGTTTTCTCATCAACCAGTCCTGATTTGAGGAAAAGTTTTCGTACTTGGTCAATATCATCATTGCACCAATATAATAACTTGAGGATAAACGTAAAATCAGCGTTGCTCTTGCTGGTAAATCCTGTAGTGTCCCCATTGAAAAGTCGGATGAACAACGGGTCTTTTACTTCATCTATTGCTTTTTTCAGCACCGCTTCATCACTTGCAGTACGCTCATACACAACGTGTTCTCTCGGCTCTTGGTGGGGCGTTAATTGTTCATAGAGGCGGTCAAGCTCTTTTTGTCGGTCTTCTATGGTGTCAGGACTTCCTTTGAGGTGGTTGGTTGTCAGGGTAAAATACCGCTCTTTGGAATACACTTCTATATTCCCTTTGCGTTTTCCTTCTGGTACTTCTCCCTCTACAAGAATATGCACTCCTGTATGGCTGGGGGAGAGTTCCGTATAACTCCATAGATCAGTGATAAGTTCTTGTGCATCTGGGGTAATACGATTAGTGACAACACAGTGGTCTATATCAATGCCAGTAAAGGGGTCGCCCTGACTAAAGACAAATCCCAAACCATTGTATCTTCCTGTTGTAAGTGCTTGTTGTGCCTGTTCTAACGTACTCCATGTAGCAGCATTCGTTGGGCTGGCAAGCTGTCCTGTTTTGGGGTCAAATGGCGGCTTTTTCGACTTGCCGTCAACGGTGGTATACTTCCATACAACAAACTGCGGATAAGGTCGTAGTGTCTCTAAAATCGAGTCGGAAAGGGTTTCCTGCTGCTCAGGGGTAAAGTACTGCTGTTCGTGCATAGGGTGACTCCTATCACTATAGCAGAGCTACTATTGCAGTAGTAACTCTGCCGTATTCAAAAAAGGAAAAATGTACAGGGGGGTTACGAACAATTACCTAGTTTCCACTGGTAAAAGCTATATTGCGTCAGGATAGATGGACGTATGATATTGGGCGTCGGTGCAGGCTGGCAGGAGCGCGAACATACACTATTTGGCTATAAGCTCGGAGATATCCCTACCCGTATGGCTCGCATGGAAGAGGGGCTTGAAGTGATCACACGGCTCTTACGCAGTGATGAACCTGTGACCTTCGAGGGCAAATTCTTTCAGTTACGCGAGGCAATGCTGCTCCCACGTCCACAGCGTTCGGGTGGGCCAGACATTTTGATTGGCGGCAATGGTGTGAAGCGCACACTACCACTCGTGGCAAAATATGCGAATATCTGGAACGCGGTCTTTCTCAGCCCTGATGACTTTCGCGGACGCTGCACTACTCTCGATGGTTTGCTACAACAAGAGGGACGTAAACCAAGCGATGTCAAACGCACGATGATGGATGGTTTGACGTTCGCACGCGATACACAGGAACTTGAACACAAGCTTGGGCAATTGCGTGACCAACCCGAACATGCAAATAAGTCGTCACAAGAGCTTCTCACGACGCTACGATCACACAATCTCATTGTCGGCACACCTGACATGATTGTGCAACAAATCAAGGCATATAGCGAGGTTGGCGTGGAAGAGTTGATGTTGCAATGGTTCGATACCGACGACATTGATGGGCTACGTGCGTTTGCCGAAAGTGTGTTACCTGCACTATAGAGCTTACATCTCCAAATTCTCGACACTCATGCTAAGACCATCGCTATAGAGTTGGCGTCAGCACTACCTTCACAGGTGGCAATTGCACGCCTGGAAGAGTCGAGGGCGAGACCTGTATAAGCTTGATCTGCTGCGGGTCGGATGGCAATGTATCGCTATAACTGACGTGAATGGTAATATTGTTACTATCAATGCCTGTCTGATGCATCAGGAAGGTTTGCGCGGCTCTCGTTTTTGTCCCTTTAATATGATTAAGAATACTATCTGTTTGCGTCGCAGCGATGTTATATTGCACGACACTCCCAACGGCGACCTGGATTGTCACTACGCCGTTGGTGTCCACACTCTGAATAGCAGGTTGTCCAATCTGCGTCGAAGGATTGAGCAACACATAGTCGGGACCAAACTGCTGCCGCGCCTGTTGCGCCAGCAGAATACGTGCGAGATCCTGCACCTCGGCACCCTTGATATACTCGATAGCACCCTGCTCTTTCATTGTCACAGTGACGGTATCGCCAACGGAGCCAATATCGGGGTTAGGTGTTGGTGCCCCATCAGTGTAAGTCACGGCACCAACTGTCGTTGCATTAACGGCCTGTGCCTGTTTCTTCAAGTCTGCAAGAACCTCGGTTCGTAATGTTTGACGTAGTTGAAGCGCAAGCGGATCAACATCAGCGAACGAGACAATTTTTTTGCAGTCGAAGATACCTAAAACACACTGCTGACCTGTTGTATTGCCTTGTAGACTTCCCATCTGCGTGCTAGTAAGGACGTAGGCAGGAATAGAGGCCGAGTTTAGATCAATGTTGTGCAGTGTCGGCTTCGCGGTCACGGTCAACACCTTTGCGAACGAGTGGACCTGTGGGCTGATCGCTACCGTTGCAGTGATGGCCCCAACAAAGGTATAGTAGCCGACAAGACCCATAATAGCAAGAATGGCGATAATGGCAAAAGAGAGAAACGCGAAAATCGACCCCTTCTTACGTCGTAGTCGCATCTGCGCTGGTCTACTGGCTACAGTGCCAGTGACACCAGATTTAGTCACACTCACCTTCTGTCGATCTCGCACCTTTGCAGGTTCAATAAACGCAGTTGGTGCGTTATAGTCGTCACCATTGAAGGTGCTTCCCGGACGTACCGCTGCGACGTCCACGGCTTCCGCGGCAGTTTCCTCTCTCTGTGCAACGCCTGCGACTGGATACTGTGCCGTTATACGATGTGGTGTTTCCTGGCTCGCTTTGTTCAAAGTTGCGGTCAAGGGCGCAGGTTTAGGTGCGGCAACGGCTCGATATGCCTGCTCGAAGACACGTAGCAGTTCGTCAGCGTTGACAAAACGATTCTTGGGATTGGGGGCGGTACAATGATTGATCACATAAGCCATTGGTGATGGCAATTGTGCAGCCTCGCCTTCGTTAGGTAAGCGACCTGTAAGCATCTGATAGAGAATGATACCTAACGAGTAGATATCATTACTGGGGGCGGCAACGCCATCGAGTCGCTCCGGTGCCATGTACTCGATAGTGCCGACCTCTTTGCCTGATTGCGTCAGCTCTGGCTCTGCCGTTGCCGCGCCTTGAATGGAGGCGATACCAAAGTCGATGAGACGAACATACACCTGTTCGCCGCCCTCCTCCTTATCGAGTAGCACGTTACTGGGCTTCAAATCGCGATGCACAACGCCACGTTTATGAATATAGGAAACAGCACGTACAAGAGCAGAAAAGAGAAGATGTACCTCGGCCAGCGACATTGGACCGCTTTGCAGACGCTGTGCCAGTGTGCCACCATCAATGTAGGGAGTCACGAGGAAGAGGCGTCCCTGGTCTTCGCCAAACTCGACCAATGACAGAATATGCTCATGTTTCAGGTGTGCGCTCACCTCGGCCTCGCGCAAGAAACGCTTACGAACGGTGACATCGTGTATCAGATCGGCACGAATAATCTTCACCGCCACCTCGCGCCCAAATGCGCTCCGCTGGCGTGCAAGAAAAACCTCGCCCATACCTCCTTCGTCGATGCGGCGGACCAGTTCATAGTTGCCAAAGAAGCGTTGCTCCTGGCTAACCTGGTGCCCATTGCTAGTGAAGGCACGTTGTTCTTTCAAGGGACCATGTTGTTCTCTCATATTTGCCAATTTGGAAGTCTCTTACCTGTATAAAATTGGTGTAGAGTAGCATGGCTCTCTCATGCATTTTCACTTCCACACCTAATATGACGCACAAAGTATAGATATATTAAAAAACTCTGTCACAACATAATTTACGAGGATAACATGCCAATGTTGCTTTTATTCAATACGCAGTATAGCATCTATGAATGAGAAATTGTAGGAGTCGAATTAGCACGTTCTTAGCAGAAACGGAGTTATGTGCAAATCTCCCATTTGTAAAAGTACAATGTATCGTCTCATCCCTGCCGTTGTGCCACAATGAAGAAACGATGGTTGTGTACATCAATGTAGCCTTGTTCCTGAATCGTGTTGTGTATTGCTATCAACTTCTCAAAGTATTTTTCAATAAAGAAGTCGGGAATTTGCCAGGGAATTGCCTTGAGATAATAAACGATAGCACCAACATCGAAAAAACGAGTTATAGGATGCTCCTCTTTTTGCTCGACAATGTGCCCTCCAGCCTCTTGCAACTCTTTGACAGCACGCTCAAGTACCCAGCTATGATACGGATATTTCTCTATACCAAAAAGTATATTAAGGTCAACTAAGTTCTCACCACCAACTTGCTGTGTAATAAATTGCTGTCCGGGTTTCAGGATACGCAAAACCTCATGTGGTGCATAATACTCATGCCGATTGATAATCAAATCAAACTGCTCATCCTCAAATGGCAGATGCTGATTATCTTTGCTTATATCAACAACCTTCACACCAAGTGGCTCAAGCCTCTGCTTTGCAATTGAGATATTTGGAGAATAGCCTTCGGTTGCCCACGTCTGTACAGGGAAGGGTTGTAGTCCCGCTAGCCTTTCACCACCGCCAGTTCCCATATCTAGCATAGAGTGTATATTATATTTAGCCCAAATAACTTTAGTAGTATAACTCCACGACAAAGGAGCCTCAACCATTCTTTCTGTACCTGTAATATACGAAAAGTCCCAGCCAGAGAACAGATGCCCAGCTTCTGCTATCAAGTAATTGAAGAGCTTTTCATTGCTTATATTAGGCATTAAGCTACTTCCTTGATTGTCAACTCTACGCCATCAACAATTGGAAGTGAAAGGTGTTGAGAGACACGCAATAAAATCCATTCTTCCAGCACCTCTTCCAGTTCCTCACGACAATCCTCAAGCGTCGCCGCATTTGCATACACGCCACCAAAATCTGGTATCTCTCCATAAAATGTGCTGTCCGACAATAAAATTTCGTACCTTGCCTTAGGCATTGCGGCTTTAATATATTGTGTAAGCATACTATATTCTTAATCTCCTCATCTTTTTGAATACTGAGGTCGGCTATCTCTATTCTACCTCATCATACTCGTGAACTCAAAGAGAGTCTACCTCTCTTTATAAAAAACTTCCTCTTGCATCTGCTTACATGATGTTGTATTATAACAATGTTCGCACTCGCACTATGAGAGTGCTAAATATTTACCACAAAGGTAAACTGTCTACCTTCATAAAGATACAACACATAGACAGAGAGGAACATTGTATGTCAACAGTAAGCGTAAAGCTTCGTCCTATGGGCGACCGATTGGTTGTCAAGGCATCGGAGCGCGAGACCACGACCAAGAGCGGCATCGTACTACCAGATACTGCTAAAGAGAAGCCCCAGGAGGGCGAGGTGCTAGCGGTTGGCCCAGGCAAGATTCTGGACAACGGCAAGCGTAGCACACTTGAGGTACAGGCAGGACAACGCGTGTTGTTCGCCAAGTACGCAGGTAGCGAGGTCAAAATCGACGGGGAAGAGTATCTCATTCTCCGTGAGAGCGATATCATGGGGATTCTCGAATAACGACAACCCTAAATTTGTAGGGTGAGATGCACAGGGAGACCGCAAGGGTCTCCCCTACATTTTGCGTTTCCCTACATATAGGGGAAACCCTTGCGGTCTCCCCTATATGTGAAAAACCTATTACCATAGAACAATAACAGGAGAATATATCGTGGCAAAACGATTGCAATTTAACGATGAGGCGCGACAGTCTCTGAAGAAGGGTATCGACATACTTGCGGATACCGTCAAGGTTACACTTGGACCAAAGGGACGCAACGTCGTACTAGACAAGAAGTTTGGGGCACCAACCATTACCAACGATGGTGTCACCATCGCACGTGATATTGATCTGCCCGATCCATTCGAGAACATGGGGGCACAGCTCTTGAAAGAGGTCGCCACCAAAACGAATGATGTCGCTGGTGATGGCACCACAACAGCAACTGTGCTGGCCCAGGCTATCGTTACCGAGGGCTTGAGGAACCTGGCAGCAGGTGCTAATCCAATGATTCTGCGTCGTGGTCTTGAGGCAGGTGTCGAGGCGGTTATCGTCCGTATCCAGTCGATGAGCAAGCCAGTTGAGACGCGCGAGCAGATCGCCCAGGTCGCTTCGATCTCGGCGGCAGATGCTGAGATTGGCGAATTGATTGCCGAGGTCATGGAAAAGGTCGGCAAGGATGGCGTGATTACGGTCGAAGAAGGCCGCAGCATCGTCATGGAGAAAGAGTATACCGAGGGTATGCAGTTTGATCGTGGTTTCATCTCGCCCTACATGGCGACAAACCAGGAGAACACCGAGGCCGATCTTGCCAGCCCTTACATTCTCATTACCGACAAGAAGATCAGCGCGGTAGCCGACATTCTGCCAATCCTGGAGCGCGTACTACAGGCTGGCAACAAGAACTTCGTCATCATCGCGGAAGATGTCGATGGTGAGGCATTGGCGACACTCGTTGTCAACAAGTTGCGTGGTGCCTTCAACGTACTCGGAATCAAGGCCCCTGGCTTTGGTGATCGTCGCGAGGCCATGCTCGAAGATATCGCGATTCTGACCGGAGCCACCGTTATCACCGAGAAGAAGGGTCTCAAGCTTGAGAACGCGACCCTGGAAGACCTCGGTCGCGCTCGCACCGTCACCTCCAACAAGGACAATACAACTATTGTCGAGGGTGATGGTACCGAGCAGGACATTCAGGGTCGTGTACGTCAGATTCGCGCACAGATCAACGAGACCACCAGCGACTATGACCGCGAGAAGCTCCAGGAGCGTCTGGCGAAACTTGCAGGCGGCGTAGGCGTGATCAAAGTTGGTGCTGCGACAGAAGTCGAAATGAAAGAAAAGAAGCACCGTGTAGAGGATGCACTATCCGCCACACGCGCAGCTATCGAAGAAGGTATCGTCCCCGGTGGCGGTGCCGTGCTAGTCGCAGCAATCTCGGCTCTCGACAACGTTCACGTTGCTCCTGGCGAAGAGACCACAGGTGTTAACATTCTACGTCGTGCGCTAGAGGAGCCATTGCGCCAGATCGCCCTCAATGCAGGACGTGATGGCGGCGTCACTGTTGCACAGGTTCTCAACAGCAAAGATGGCATCGGCTTCAACGCACTGACTGGCGAGTATGTCGATATGTTCGAGGCTGGCATCGTTGACCCTGCGAAGGTGACACGTTCCGCATTACAGAATGCGTCCAGCATCGCTGGCATGGTTCTCACCACCGACACACTCATCACCGATGCCCCTGAAGAGGCTGGCTCAACTCCCGCAATGCCTGCTGGCATGGGCGGTATGGGTGGCATGGGCGGCATGATGTAGTTTCCTTGCTTCTGAAAGCAAAGCAAAAGAGAGAGGAGAATGTGAACATTGTGTCACATTCTCCTCTCTCTTTTGCTTTGTCCCAAATCCTGACAAAAGGTGTCAAGGATTGTTTGTTATACTATGGTTATAACCGCTGGTACAAGAATACACTCAAGCCTACAGGAGAGAAGGAGTATTCAGCATGAACAACCCACAGGCATTCTACAGTCAGCAAAGCAATATGACCAATCCTGGCACCTTCGTAGAAATATACGCCGACCTACCACACGATGTTGCGAGTCTCTGTCGCGTAGTGCAAGGCTTGGTCATTCACTTTCAAGGTGCCGATATGTTCAATCATACAATACCAGAAGAGCGGATGAAAGAGATTGACACGCGCAACGTGGCAAAGATACTGGCTCGTATTCATGAACTGGACTCGCGTACATTGACAGCAGAGCGTCCGCCAGAGAAGCGATTTGTTGGTTGTTGCCGTGACTTCGCAACACTGTTCTGCTCACTGGCACGATATTGTGGGATTCCAACGCGCACACGCATTGGCTTCTCGGCTTACTTCAATCCATCATTTCATCATGACCATGAGATTGTTGAATGTTGGGATGTGGAGCAGCAGCGATGGAGACTTGTTGACCCCTAGATGAGCGAAAAACACATAGCTATGAACTCCATCTTGTTCGATGTGCATGATGTGCCACGCGATCAATTCATTGTTGGTGGACTAGCATGGCAAATGTGTCGTGCAAATGAGGCCAATCCTGATACATTTGGCCTTGATCCCGGCTCCGACGTAAAGGGTTGGTGGTTCATCCGTCACAAGTTGATACAGGATTTGGCAGCTCTTAACAAGCAAGAACTCCTACTATGGGATTGTTGGGGATTGATGAACGAGGACGAGCCAAATGAAGAGGACAAGGTACTGCTCGACAAAGTAGCCATGCTAACTCAAGCTGGCGGCGATGCATTTGAGGGGATGCAGACACTATACGAGCATGGAAGAGGACTATGTGTTGCGCCACCCGTCATATGTTACAGTCCTGTCGCAGAACCACAAGAAGTTATACTGGGATAAGACATGTATGTTGGTACGAGACCTTATGATCTCGTACCAACGTCCTATCTTTTCACCTCATGACCTGCACGCTCTAAGACTTGTATCGTGCGCTCAAGGTCTTTCTCTTTGACAAGAATGTGATCGGTTTCGTAAGTAGCGATGGCGAGTACGCTGATACTTGACTCTGCGAGCGGGCTAGCAAGCAAGATATGCAGGCCCGATATCGAAAAGTCGAAGGTCCCCTCGACTATGATACAGTACCAGCCACGTTCGGCCTGTATACCTTCCACTGGCACATTCTCTTGCGAGCATACAACGGAAAGCTCAGTACGGGTACGGGTAAGTGAGATAAAATCGTCACCCATCAATGCCCAGTGCGGAATGGGTCCGTTAGGGTCGAGACGACAAACGGCGTAGGTCTGTGGTAGAACCGCCAGGGTCAACTTTTGCATGAATCTTCTCTGTTCCTTTGGTTGTGTTCAGGCCATTTCGATAGATGCTGAATGATATAAACTAGTGTTCAGCGCTTCCCTCGTATGCACAAACGGGTGCGAATCTGTTTAAGCTGCACCATTGCACCTATGTAAGACGAAACAGAACACATTCAGCGAGACCAACAATGGTCTGCCATGCGACTAGAACAAAGGGAATACACGAATCTCGTTGCATCATTCTATCACATGCACAAGAGCATCGGTCCTTGTATTTTCACACTGTATGTGATAGAATCCAAGTAGGGACCATATAGCTTCTTTTATTTTGATTGACACGCACAAACCTATTTTTATTTGACTTTTACTCCTGACGGCGGAAACAGGAGTAGAGATAAATGCTTTTTTAATACAGTGTATAGCTATACTACATACATATATGTAGTCAGGAGGTTCCTTTTACCTTGACAATAGAAAATGTTCGACTTATCCCCCTAGGTGGACTAGGGGAAGTCGGAAAGAATATGATGGTCGTCGAATACAGGGACGATATCATCGTTGTAGATGCTGGCGTAATGTTTCCAGATGATGAGATGCTTGGTGTTGATCTTGTCATCCCTGATACGAATTACCTCTCCGACAAGAAAAACCGTATACGCGGCATCCTCATAACACACGGTCACGAAGACCATATTGGTGCCCTCCCTTACGTTTTACCAATGCTTGGTTTTCCTCCCGTTTTTGCAACAAAGTTGACACACGGCCTGATTTCAGTAAAACTCAAAGAACACAGGCTCCTCGAAAAGACAAACATCACCATCGTTGAAGCTGGTGACCATGTACAACTCGGTCAATCCGATGTTGAGTTCTTCCGCGTCAACCATAGTATTCCTGATGCGACCGGAGTTGTTATTCATACACCAGTGGGCGCGGTTGTGCATACTGGCGACTACAAGTTCGACTATACGCCGGTGGATGGCAAAGCCGCCGACCTGGGCATGTTGGCACGCATCGGCAACGAGGGCGTGCTGGTGATGATGGGTGACAGCACGCGTGTCGAGTCTGCTGGCTATACGCCATCCGAGCGTACTCTCAATGACTCGTTCGACAAACTTTTTGCGAACGCGTCAGGACGTATCATCATCGCTACCTTTTCCTCGCTGATCTCACGTGTACAGCAGGTAATTGACACCGCTACACGCTACGAACGCTTTGTCGCGCTTGTTGGTCGTAGCATGGTAAATAATGTGCAAATGGCTGGTGAGCTGGGCTATCTGAACGTTCCACAAGGAATGATTATTCGCCCAGAAGACATCAACAAGTATCGACCTGATCAGGTTGTTATCATCTGTACGGGTAGCCAGGGTGAGCCGACATCAGCATTGACACGCATCGCCCACCAGGATCATCGCCTTATCCGCATTCAGCCTGGCGATAGCGTTATCCTCTCAGCAACACCTGTACCGGGTAATGAAAAGGCAGTAAATCGCACGATCAACAGCCTTTTCCGTCAGGGGGCCGAGGTCCACTATCAAGCTATTGCGAATGTGCATGTCTCCGGTCATGGAGCAAAAGAAGAGTTGAAGCTAATGTTGAGCCTTATCCGCCCCAGGTTTTTCGTGCCCGTTCACGGGGAATATCGCCAACTGGTACTGCATGCGAAGCTCGCTTACTCTCTTGGTATTCCAGAAGACCACATCGTGGTCGCCGAGGACGGCGATATCATCGAGATATCTAACGAGGCAATCAAGTTGACCGATCATGTGGTAAGCGGCAACGTCTTCGTTGATGGCCTGAGCGTTGGTGACGTTGGACAAATTGTGCTACGTGATCGCAAAGCCCTATCACAGGATGGTATCCTGATGGCAATTCTCACAGTCGATAAAGAAACAGGGCAGCCGATTGGTGGACCCGATATCGTCTCGCGTGGCTTTGTCTACATGCGTGACTCCGAGGAACTGCTTGAGAGCGCGAAGAATCGCGTGCTAGAGTCATTTATTGGACTCAATGGACATTCGTCCGACTGGTCCTTCATTAAAGATAAAATCAGGCATACGCTGAGCGACTTCTTGTACGAGAAGACCCGTCGTCGCCCAATGGTGCTACCAATCGTCGTCGAAGTTTAATGTAACATAGGGGAAGGTGCTGAACTCGGCCAATGGCCGCATTCAGCACCTTCCCCTATGTTTTTGCTGACAGGCTTAGACGACACGGAAAAATGAGAGACGTGAGCGCAATGAATTCGTCAACTCTGTGAGGTGCGAGACAGATTGGCGCACCTCTTGCATGTGAGCATTGATCTCGCTGGTCATACGTTGAATTTCACCAACGGCTTGCACAACGTGGCGTGAACCCTGAGCCTGACTCTCAGTGGTAGAGCAAATATTTTGTACAAGGTTTGCCATCTGCATCATTGAGGTGTCGATAGCATAAAACATCACCCCCGTCTGTGTCACCAATTCAGTCTGATTCACGACTTGCTGTGTGCTTTGTCCTATGCTTTGCATGACAGCGGCAGTTTCTTGCTGAAAAGTGCGAACAGACGCACTAACTTTTCTTGATGCCTCGGCACAATACAGAGAGAGGTTACGAATTTCTTGCGCGACAACCACGAAGCCATGTCCGTGTTCGCCAGAGTGCGTGGCCTCTATAGCGGCATTCAAAGAGAGGAGATGCATACGTGCGGTTAAGTCGGTAATAGTATTTACCGTCTCATTGACCTCTTGCCCACTTTCACCTAAATGCTTCATCGTTCGCTCAGATTGCTGAGTAGACTCGCGTACTTTGCCCATACCATCAATTGTAAGGTCTACCACATCTTGTCCGGCATGTGTTGTCTCTGTTGTTTCTAGTGCCATCGTCGCGAGAGTAGCAGCACTATCAGAAACTTGATGAATTACAGTTGCAAATGTATCAATGACCTGCGAAATACGCTTCACCTGCTGATCCTGTTGCTCAGTGTCATGTGTAAGAAGCTCTGAAGTATATTGCATGTTGCGTGTGTGCTCATTCACAGCATGCATTACCTGTTGTGTACTACCTAAAATACTACTTATTTCGCGAATGGTAGTGTTAATGGCTTCGCCTATTGGTTGCAATTTCTGATGAGTTGTTCGTACCTGTACGCTGAGATCGCCACGCCGTACACGTTCCATGTCTTCACGTAGTTCTACGATACTTTCTTCGAGCGCAATACGCTCTTGTTCCCGCTCTTGAAAAATGTTGGCATTATCAATGGCAATAGCAGCCTGTTGTGCAAACAGTTCGACCACCTCGATGCCTTCAAGCGTTGGTATCTTCTCATCTTCGGGACAGTCCAGTGAAAGGAAACCTAGAAGTTTTTGTGCGCGAGGACTGACTAATGGTATGAGTAAGAAATCTTCTGGATGCCAAGCATCGGTCACATTCTCCTGCACCGCGATATCTGGACGTATGACCGTTATCCCTACAAATACATCTTTATGCTCATGTGAGATGAAATAACTCTGGCTGATACGAAACTCTGGTTGCATCAGCCTGTGCATATGTTCAATCAACACTGGGTTTGCACGTATTGCCTGCTCACCCTCTTCTGTGACACCTGCAAACGCAACTGGTCGTGTATAATCCTTGCCCTCTTCTATCAGGTTAACAACAAGAATACGAAAACCAGTACAATCGCAGATAGAAGCCGCAATCCTTTGCAACACATCATTCAAACTAAGGTCAGCACGTAGTAGATTACCCAGGCAGAGTAATTCTTTGACTTGTCGTGCCCGTCGTTGTGACTCATATGATTTCTCAAGAGTCGCAAGCGAAGGCGTTGTTTGCTCATGTTCATTCGTATCAGGTTGTTTCACGAAGGAAGAATTATAAGGTTTTACAGATGGGCGAATACGGACACGTACAGGGAGATATTTGCTTTGTGTTTTTTGCTGTTGCATATACTGCTCTCACTTGCTCTATGACCAAATCTCGTTGCGTAATCTCACGGACAGTCGTTACAAGGATTTCACATGCTAAGGATAAATCGACATACCTATATAAGATAACACACGATACCCTTTGTATACCAAAAATAGTATTTTTGGTCTATTGTAGACCGTAATACTGTCACAAGTAGAACAGGTGGAAGTTGAGTAATTTTACTCAACTTCCACCTGTTCTACTTGTGACTATGCTTAACGTTGGGCAACAATGCTAAAGGGAGCGAAGTAACTCCGCAGTGAGCGCGTGATACGGCCAGCGATAAACGTTCCTTCGGCTTGATGCTCCTCGCGGTCGATATAGCCGCGACGATGAAACAATTCGACGAGTTCGCTTCGTGCAAACGGAATCACAATCTGTACCGTGTCCATATTTTCTGCCAACACCTGAGCAATCATTTCACACAACAAGTCCAATCCTACCTCTTTGAGAGCAGATACGGGAACAGCATGGAGATAAAGCGTTGTGTCAACCTCTGCTGGATTGTCAAGCAGGTCAATTTTGTTGAGGGCCGTGACGCGCGGCTTCTCTTCTGAAGAAAGATCGCGCAACACATCGTTGACGGTTTCGCTCTGCTCGATGGCGTTTTCATGCTTGACATCTACCACCTCTAGCAGCAGGTCCGCATCCATTACCTCTTCAAGTGTAGCGCGGAAGGCAGCAACTAGTTTTGTCGGCAGTTTTTGAATGAAGCCAACAGTATCGGTCAACAGTGCCTCCTGATTGCCGGGCAATACAATGTGGCGCGTAATTGGGTCAAGCGTAGCAAACAACTTATTTTCAGCTAACACATTGGATGAGGTAAGCGCATTGAAGAGCGTTGATTTACCACTATTGGTGTAGCCAACGAGCGCGATCACTGGAATGGCCTGAGCCATACGCTGCTGACGATGAAGAAGTCGCTGTGAGCGAACCTCCTCGATGGCTTCCTTGAGGTTGGAGATACGGCCCCGAATGCGACGACGGTCGATCTCTAGTTTTGTTTCGCCTGGACCACGTACACCAATCGAACCACCGGCACCCCCTGTTCCGCCGGAGCCTCCTGCACTCGCACTGCGCGAACCGCCTGCCTGCCGCGAAAGCTCTGTGCCATGTCCAATGAGACGTGGCAAGCGGTACTCTAGTTGGGCAAGTTCAACCTGCAAACGACCTTCACGGGTGCGAGCATGCTGAGCGAAAATGTCAAGAATGAGGGCGGTACGGTCTACGATACGCGCGTCGAGCATCTTTTCGAGGTTGCGTTGCTGAGCAGGGGTTAGCTCATCATCGAAAATGACGAGATCGAAGTTCAATTGCTTTTCTAAAGCGGCCAGTTCTTGAGCGCGACCCTTCCCTACATAGGTTTGTATATCTGGATGGGAAAGCCGTTGTATCATGGTGCCGACAACCTCGGCTCCTGCAGTATGAGCGAGTATGCCCAATTCAGCTAGCGAGTCCTCGACGCTCCACATCGTGTCCTGATCGTTTGACTCGACGGCGACGAGGTAGGCACGTTCAAGCCTACGATTGACTCCTGTGTCAATAAGACGATCTTGCTTTGCCGTAGTTTCCTCCACTTATGCTTCAAGGAGTAGACAACAATTCATCACCTCTATCATATAACACGCTACAAGAAGACGCTTAGATACACTATCGGGGTGGTTGTGGAACGTTGGGCAGTGTTTTGACAAAGAAGCTGTTTACCTGGGCAAACAGGCTATGCATTATTGCTTGATTATAAAAATCGTTCCACTGTTGAAGTTGGGCTATACTGATGTTCGCGCTGGGAATGAGACTCGCACCAAATTGTATAGTACTCACAGTGTTATCAATACCATAGAGAAAGTTACCAAGTAGCACAAGTAAGAAAAGCCAGAGCAACCATGCCTCTACAAAACCCACAACGCCGCCAAGCAATGTATCACCTGAACCAATAACAGGAATACTTTTGACGATACCTCGTAGTGCATTACCAAGAATATGTAACACCACCACCGTTATTAAGAGTAATGCGAAAAAAGAGATAAGCGGTGTAGCGGAAAAACCAGTTGTGGCAAGAAACACGGTAAATCGTGGCCCGAAGAAGTATGCTACACCAAGCGCGAGTGGAATACTAAGCAGGTTCAACAGACTGACAACAAAACCGTTACGAAACCCACTCAAAACCAGTAGCACAACCGTTATTAAGAATAGTATATCTATCACACTTAATGACATGGAGATTCACCTTCAGGATAGTATTGACACAAAGAAGTACGAAAAGGCACAACCATTGTTGTCTTATACGTAAAGACGATACGTTTATCAAAGTCGTAACAGAATAAGCCTTTGTAAGTATGCACCTATGAAATGTAATAACGTACTCATTCCTCAACCCAAATTTCCTATATCTCAATCATTTCTCAACCAAAGGAATACAATATTTATATGTATAAGTCTTACACTTTACTATGTACGCAAAGATACTGATGTCTATTTCTTCGTCTATAAATTATATCAATATTTGGATGAGAACACGATAAGGGCATTTAGACTAACTAAAGTGATAAGCATTATATTTGAAAACTATTGCAAGAGCGAAGAAAGGTTGCCACACCTATGCAATTACGGCGTGTTATATTAGTCCCTGTTGTTACCACTATAGACCAGCTGCAAACTCTAGTGATGCCAATACCGTACCGTTCGTTACCAACGACTCCGCGGCCAGTAGAAGTCGCATTACCAGCAACTCCTATTCCTGCGGCAGTTGCACCAGCTTCATCTAAGAACATGACACTGGCCTATCGCCTGCTCTGGTTCACCTTTATCCTTTTCTTCGCCGGAACTGGCTTTGGCAAACTGTGGGATCGGGTGTGGCATCTCACTCACAAGTTCGAGACTTTCTTCTCGCCTCCACATGAGTTTATCAGTGCGATAACAACTCTGACAGGCATTATCGCCCTCGCGCTGGCCTTCTCGCCACGTTTCCGTAGTTGTTTCGGTCTCAGAACGTATGTACCCATCCTCAAGAGAGAGGTTGCGGGTTCGCTAGCAATTATGGGAGCTGGTCTTATCTGCCTGAGCCTCGCAATTGTTATGGACAGCATCTGGCACACTGCCTTTGGTCTCGACGAAACAATGTGGTCCCTGCCGCATGATATGTTGCCATTATCCTGGTGCGTCGTCATTCTTGGCTTCGTCTCCTCACGACTTGCTATGCGAACCTACAAACCACTTGATTGGCTCACGAAGCTTGTCTTTGCTGTACTCATTCTCTGTTTCCTATGCCCACCTATTCTGGGTCCGTTCTATTTGAACTACTCGATCAGTCTACTGCATGCATTTTCTATCCTGCGAATCAATGAGATACAGCCTAGTATCGAGCATACATATCGTATCTACATTACAGCGCAAATAAGCCGACAATCAAATCCATTATTCATTCCGCTTGTGACCTTTTTCGCTGGTATCGCTATCGTGCTGCTGCATCAGTTCAATTCAACAAACAAAATGGAAGCCACAAGTGCCGATGCTCCGAAAAATAGGCTCATGACGTTACTACGTTGGGCCGACCAGAAAGTAAGCATCGAGCTACTCGCACCGCTTGTGTGGTCATTGGTCTTCATGGGACGCGATATCTACACGGTGTGGTTTGTGCATTATGATGGTGTTACAAAGATACGTGGCTTGCTACCTATCCTCATAAAAAATCCATCTTTGTGGGTTCCTATACCATTGCTTGTGGCATCGATAATCTTTCTTGCACTTGAGAAAACGCGCCTGGATGAGCGTTGGAAGTGGATGATAAATGGAGCGATCTTCTCCCTCCTGGTCTTCTGTATCTGGCATACCTCGCTGTGGATGATTTTGCTAGTCATTCCTGCCGCTCCAATTATGCTGTTCGGCGCGAAGGTCGGCAGAAAAATTTATAGCGTATTGGAGAAGCCACACTTCAAAGACATTCTCAGCATCATGCTGGTTTCAAACGCGCAGGTTCCCGCAGCTCTCGGTATTGTAGACCTCATTCTGCGCCGCACAATCTCGTAAAACGAGTCCATACAAAACGGTGCGAGGACCTGACAATCAAGGTTCCCGCACTTTTTTGTATTGCTATCTCATGCGCCACTTGGTACAATGCCATCACCTATTATTATGAGAGCTGCCGTACAGGGGATATACTATGGATTCGATACTCACCGAGAATACACGCTCAATGCACGGAACGTATAACCAGTATGGCGATCTAAGCTTGCCACATGGTCAGTTGCACATGCCTTTCTTCATGCCGGATGCAACACAAGGGGTTGTACGTTCGCTGGCCGCGACAGACCTCATAGAGTGCGAGATTCAAGCGTTAGTGATGAACACATTCCACCTTATGCAGCGTCCCGGCTCCTCAACCATTCAAGCACTCGGTGGCTTGCACAAAATGAGTGCGTGGGAGCGACCCATCGTTACAGACTCAGGCGGCTTTCAGGCATACTCTCTCATTCAGCAGAACGCGAAGTTTGGAACGATAGACGACGATGGCATTACCTTCAAACCAGAAAATGCCGACCGCAAGTTTCATCTCACGCCAGAAAAAACGGTTCAGTTGCAAGTCAGTTATGGCGCGGACATCGTGATCTGCCTCGACGACTGCACTCATGTTGATGCCTCGCCTGAAATACAAGAGGTCTCGGTACAACGCACTATCGCATGGGCCAAACGCTGTAAACGTGAGTTCGAGCATCTAATGCAGCAGAAACGTCTTCCCAGAGAGAAGCAACCATTATTGTTTGCCGTTGTGCAGGGCGGCGGCTCACACGAACTGCGTAAACGCTGTGCCGACGCTCTATTAGAGATAGGCTTTGATGGCTATGGCTACGGTGGTTGGCCCCTCGACGCGCAGGGAAAGTTGCTAACCGATATCATCACCTACACACGCGAATGTGTACCGTCGCAATTTCCTATGCACGCACTCGGCGTAGGCCATCCACAAAACATTGTCGATTGCACACGCGTTGGCTATGGCATCTTCGATAGCGCGATGCCAACGCGTGACGCTCGTCATGCACGTCTCTATACCTTCACGGGCGCATCGGGTCTAGCGGAGAAGTGGTTCGCTTATGTTTATGCCAACGACGATAAACATATCAAGAATAATACGCCCATTTCGGCCTACTGCGATTGCCTCTGCTGTACTCACTACTCGCTCGGCTATCTCCATCATCTTTTCAAAATTAGCGACACTCTTTTCTTTCGCTTAGCAACCATGCATAACCTGCGCTTTATGACGCTGCTCACACAACGATTGCGGGAGAGCTACCATGCTCAAAACTCCTGATACGTCACAAATCGACAACGTAGTTGAGACGGTGCTGAGTAGTGCGAACTACAAATATATTAGTCCCGACCTTGTGCGTGTCGTCGCGACTCAGGAAATCGCTAAAAGGCGCAAGCAGAAAGAGGCAATCAAGGCGACGAAGAACAAACTACATCAAGTCGGAGGCGCATATCTTGATGGCCGGGACAACTACGAGGAGTGGCTGAAAACGTTGCGTCATGTTGTAGCAGTGGGGAATGAGGTTGAGATACGACAGACGTGTAAGCATATTATGGGCCATCACGCCTCAACACGGGAACGGCTCCTCATTCTTGACCAGTTTTACAGCACTTTGCTTGCTGACCTCGGTCCCATTCATAGCGTACTCGATCTTGCCTGTGGTCTGAATCCGCTCGCGCTACCGTGGCTCCCACTTACGAAGGGTGGTAGCTACTACGCCTATGATATCTATCAGCACGTCATGAATTTTCTTGCTCAATGGTTACATCTACTGAATATTGATGGTCATGCCAATGTATGTGACCTTGTGCAATCGTGCCCTGAGCAGCAAGTCGATGTCGCGCTCGTTCTCAAAACGCTCCCCTGCCTCGAACAGGTCGATAAACAGGCTGGCTACAGACTACTACGCTCAATTCATGCCAAACACATGATCGTCTCGTTCCCCCTACAAAGTCTCAGTGGGAAAAGCAAAGGCATGGCAACCTACTACGAAGAACACCTCATGCAACTCATCGCTGAAGAAACGTGGAGCATACGCAAGGTTGTCTTTGCAAATGAGCTTGTATTTGTAGTCACGAAGTAAGGCAACAAGTCATTGTACATTCTCTTCCCTTGATTTAGGCAACTTCTGAATTGAGAAGACGCCTCACTTCATACTCACTAGAAGCTGTAGAAATTTGCATGTTCAAAATGTCAAGGTCATTGATATCCGTGATTTTCTCTATTTGCTGCAGTGCTAACTCCGCAAGCGATGGAAAGCGTATCTTGATAGAATTAACAAGTGTTCTTTTGTCGCTTGTAACTCACCTTCAGCCCTACTCTCTGCGCGTATTTTTCGTACCAGTGAGCTTTCTTCCCATAGTCTGTCGTACATTTTCAGTTCCTCCCCGATTTGCTGTTTTTCAAGAGAAGCTATTGTATCCGTTCGCTCTAGCAGAATCTCTAACCACATGATCTGTTGCGCTAAGGTTACTTTGTCTTTTTTCTATAACGCTCTCGCGTCAATAAGGTATGTAGGCAAGGATTGAGGGATGCGTAGGGGCCATAATTCATTACGCCCTATGAGCGATGCATAATGCTCAAGGGGTTGAACAACGTCTACACAGCCGCCAACATGGTGTGTGTTTACAGGGCGTAATAAATTATAGCCCCTACAGAGATCGTTCACACTCGTGTTAGAAGCAATATTGTATGGGTCTCCCTCCTATTGAGTTCATTCGCATAAAAGCTATGCTTTTATCGTGTTATGTCACGCAAATCAAAAACTGGCCCATCGCGACACACTAGCTTCTGACCAATACGTGTCTCGACACTACAGGCAAAACAGATGCCTGTACCACATGCCAGAGGCCGTGTGAGCGTACCCTGTGCGAAGTCCTTGCCGCGTAGACGTTCAAAGCGGGTGTAGAGGGCAAGCGATGTTTCACGCGAAACGCTACAATACGTTGCATCAGCCCAGGGTAGTGTTTCGGTAAGTATTTGTGTCAAATTCTCAATTTGCTCTGCTGTAACAATGTGGTACTCGATCTCTGGCGAGAGGAGTGCAGGAGGATAGCTCTCTTCCGCTGTACGACTCTGGTTGATGAGTGTGACGGCGATATCCTGTTCTAAGGCAACCTGAGCGAGTAGTGTCAATGCACTGATCTGGCGTTCTTCACCGAGGAGCAAAATGTTGCGCGTGGTAGGACGCAATGTCCAGCCATGCCCCAGTGGTCCCAGCACATCAAGAGTTACGCCCTGCTGCTGTTGCACTAACCATGTCGTGCCACGGCCCTGAATATGGATGTAAAGGGTACATGTGCCACGACTTCTATTGAGGCTGTGAATGTAGAAAGGACGACGTAGCAAAGGATCACTGGCGTTTGATGGACTGCAACGTACCATACAAAACTGCCCTGGTAGAACTGTCTGTGCAAGATTGGGGGCGTGCAACTCGATAAGCTGCACACCCGGACGCACCTGAGTTGTAGCGATAATTGTAGCGGTATGTAGACGCATTACGACGATATCATGCCCAGGAAATTGCGAGTGCGCTCGTTCTCCGTATGCCCAAACACCTGTTCTGGTGTACCCTGCTCCACAATCACCGACTTGTCCATGAAGATTACATGGTCGGCAACATCGCGCGCAAAGCTCATTTCATGCGTTACTACCGCCATTGTCATGCCCTCGTCGGCAAGCTGGCGCATGACTTTGAGAACCTCACCCACCAGTTCAGGATCGAGGGCAGAGGTGGCCTCGTCGAAGAGCATCAATTTAGGGTTCATTGCCAGCGCACGTGCAATGGCAACGCGCTGCTGCTGTCCACCAGAAAGCTTATGTGGATAGGCGTTCGCTTTCTCCGACATACCCACTTTCCCCAATAGAGTGTGTGCCCGTTCGACAACTTCATCTTTCTTCTGTCCTAGCACATGAATAGGGGCCTCAATAATGTTTTCCAGTGCTGTCTTATGCGGAAAAAGGTTGAAGCGTTGGAAGACAAAGCCCATCTGCGAACGCATGCGAGCGATATTCGTCTCGCGGTCCTCGACGAGTGTGCCGTTTACATCGCGATAACCCATAAGCTCGCCATCAATATAGATGCGTCCGTCATCAATCTTTTCAAGATGGTTAATGCAGCGTAACAGCGTAGTTTTGCCGGAGCCACTCGGTCCAATAATCACCACTACCTGTCCACGCTTTACCGAGAGATCGACGCCATTCAGCACCGTCAAACTCCCGAAGCGTTTGACAATCTGCTCAGCATGAACCATCTCATCTGTCTGTATAACTGTACTCATTGGACTATCGACCTCCTACTAAGGTACCACCGCCTGTACGTGTACCAAAACCAACCATGCGTTGCGTCCAATTCTTTTTCTCGTCTATCTCAACCTTCGAGTTTGTACGATTGGGGTCAAGTCGATTCTCAATCCAGCGTTGTGCATAGCCCCATAACGTTGTCAGGATGAGATAATAGAAGGTTGCGACGATGAGCAGTTCAAAGGTTGCGAAAGCTTGTGAGCCATAAAGCGAAGCTGTATAAGTCAACTCCTGTAGGGTAATTACTGATGCAATCGAGGTGGTTTTGAGCATGTTGTTGAACTCGTTGCCCAGTGGCGGAATTACAACACGCGCTGCCTGTGGAAGAACGATACGCCGCATTGCAAGGGGAGTACGCATACCCAACGCCCTTGCTGCCTCCATTTGTCCTGCATCGACTGACTCAATACCAGCACGGACAATCTCCGACATATACGCGCCCTCGTTGAGAGAGAAGGCAATTAAGACACAGGTAATAGGCGTAAGATATTGTGTCAATACTGGAAAAAGGGGAGGCAGCCCATTATAGAGGATAAGAACTTGCACTAGCAGTGGGCTACCGCGAAATAGCCAGATGTAAAAACGAGCAAATCCACTGAGCAAAGGGTTACGCGACATACGCATGAGTGCGAGAAAGAGTCCAAGCACAACCCCCGCTAGCTGAGCTACCACTGATATCCACAGTGTCAGCCATGCAGCATTCAAAAAGACAGGGGAGAAGAGAAAACGCCAGACGTAATCCCAACGAAACATGAAGTGCCTCCTCGTAATTCGTTACCGTATTTTGTAAGGAAAATACTTGCACGTATGATACTCGATGCATCCTCTATATACAAGGGGTTGTATCGGTATATTTTTATGCAAAGCATGTTGAAAATCGCGTGTCCCAAGCTTTATCATAGGACACGCGATTTTCAACATGCTTTTTTTATACGTAATAGGTGCGGCGGTCTACAAAGCTAATCGCACCTGTTGTCAATCCCCATTTATCAATGGTACTCTTGTAGGTACCGTCAGATTGAGCCGCCTTGAACGCGGATTGTACTGCATTAAACATAGACGTATCGCCTTTGCGAACCGCAATACCTTCTTCAGCAGCCTTTACCACAGAACCGCCAACCTCAAAGCGTCCAGGATTTTGCTTATTGTAGTAGTCTGTTACAGGTGAGTCTTGATAGGTTGCGACAACACGGTTATTAGCAAGTTGCTGTATGACTGTAGTTTGATCTTGTAAAACAGCAGTAATAATAGCAGGTTTACCAGCCTTCTTACACGCATCACTCGCCGTTTGCAGGTCCGTCTGTTCAACAGTTCCGCTTTGTACACTGACATTTTGTCCACATAAGTCAGCAGTCGTTTTAAGGTTTTTGGGGTTGCCTTTCTGTACCAGGAGCGATTCACCTGCATTGAAATATGGCACGAAGTCAACATCCTTTTTACGATCATCGTTGATAGTTAGGGCGGAAATTACAACATCAAAACGTTTTGCCGTCAAACTTGGTATGATGGAGTCGAACTTCGCGGTTACAATATTGGCTTGTAAGCCCATTTTTTTGGCGATAGCAGTAATCAAATCAACGTCAAAACCAGTAGCTTTACCTGTGGCTGTGTCAATATATTCTTGTGGAGCGTAAGTAGTGTCGCTACCAACGGTTAATACACCGGGAGTAATTAAGTCGCTGGGTGCTGCCACAGCAGGTTTGCTTGAACCACCACCCGTTGTTGTACTGCTCGTGCTACCACAGGCCGCGAGGAGCATGGAGAGCAGAACAAAAAAACTTATCACGAAGAAAGAGCGTTGTCTGCCGTTGAGAAAAGAGGAGAGCATGAGGAAAAACCTCCTATGATTGATTGGTGCGTATTGTTAACGCCCTGGAACCTGACGCGGCACCCACGTCACAGAGAATTATCTCTTGTGAGTAACTACGTCTCCTTGATGAGATGTATCACAGAATAAAGTATACTCATTTATCAGCATATCACGACAACCGCACAATAGCTTGCAAAATTTCTTTTTGTAGGGAGTGACTATCCGGTTATATATATACTGCACATGGTACATATATACATACATTTGATATTTTTGTAGTATGACAATGCTGTTTCTTTGTAACAAATTTGTGGAAACATAGTGACAAATGGGGTAAAAAATACTGATTTTATGCGAGGTCTATGTTACACTAGAGAGAGAGTCAAATGTACAACATTGCTCTTTCTACACACAATTTTATGTAAAGTGAGGAGAGAGACGTTTCTGATTTCCCCTCACATCTCTTGTTTCTGTGTAGTTTCCAACCACAATATAGCGAGGGGTTTGGAGGGTCTATGATGCCCGTCACACTGAATCGCAGCGTTTGTTGTGACTTGAATGAGACCATTTCACATGAATGGCTCATCACCAATGGTCTGGGCGCATATGCAGCCGGAACTGTCGCTGGTGTTCTTACACGCATGGAACACGGCCTGCTGGTTGCACGTCCACCAGAGAACGATACACCACAACTTCTGCTAGCGAAAATCGACGAAGAAGTCGTTTTTGATCAGCGCACCTATTATCTTGGTACGAATGAGTACCGCGATGGTACGCTCAACCCATCAGGGTTTGTTCACCTGGAAACATTCCGGCTTGAAGAGGGCTTTCCCGTTTTTACCTATCGTTTGGGCGGTATTGATGGCATCGTGCTTGAAAAACGCATTTGGATGCAGCAGGGCCGTGACACCACCTACATTCAATACCGCGTCGTTCGTACCACGCAAGCCGACAAGACGGGCTATCGACGAAGCGGCATTACAGGTGTACTGAGCAATAGTCCCAGTCGTAGCACCGAGTATAGTGAACTCACACAACAGGCTGTTACGCTGACACTTTTACCTTTTACGGCCTATCGTCCATACAATCAAGCACAACATGGCAACAACGATTGGCATTTTCAGGTACGTCACTATCAAAATCATGCAGAGGAAGTGCTGGCTAGCGACGAACTACGAGACCCCTTGCTTCTGCCTGACGGAGTGGCGGGTTGTACTATTCGCGCGTGGGAGAACGCACACCCCTATCACCTGTTCGCGGTTGGGCAACCAGAAAGCGAGATCAGCTTCATTCCTACGAACGTATGGTACTGGAATTTCTTGCGCCGCCAAGATGCCGCCGCTGGTCGGCCTGCGCTCGATGATCTTTATTTACCAGGTGTTATTCGTGCAACCCTGTGGCCCGAAAGTGACGCAACGCTGACAATACTTGTTAGCGCGGAAGAGCTTGCAACATTGACACTACGCCCACAACAACTGAGTCATTCCTACAAAAGGAGTATCGAGGGGCAGAGACAACTCTTTTCGGGTGCGTTGGTACAACATCGCTATTTCGGTGATGGTGGCGAGGCGGCACACGCTCAGCGTCTCTCTGTCTTGCATCTCGACGCGACCTCTTCAACACACCAGCCAGAGGACGAAGCGTTCCTCCGCTCACTGTTACGAGCCAACGAACGCTTCCTGATACAGCATCGCTTGCCACATATAAGCACACAGGGCGACCATGAACGACTCTTCGGCAGACTTAAGAGTGTACCCGACCTATGCTCCAACTTTTTGAGTATGGAGCGGCTGACACGAGACACACTGATAGCACTACCCGGCTTGATGATAGCAACGGGTCGCTATCATGAGATTTCCTCCATCTTGCGGAATCTGGCACAATCCTTCAAGCAAGGCATGTTGCCGGACATCATGCCCCTTCCAGGTAGCCAGACCCATGAACAAACCTATCATGGTGCAGATACGCCGCTCTGGTTCTGTTATGCTCTCGATTCCTACCTGCAGAACAGTCAGGATTATGAATTGCTCAACGAGCTGTATCCACACATCGCCGAGAGCGTCAACTGGTATATTCGAGGCAACGAGTATGGTGTGAAGATGGACCCGAACGATGGCCTACTTTCCCTTTCCGGCGATGCATGTACATGGATGAACGCTCGCAAGCATGATACAGCGATAACACCACGTCAAGGCAAACCTGTGGAGGTGAATGCGCTGTGGTATAACGCCTTGTCGCTACTACGTGAGTGGTCACAACGTCTGGCACGCACGAACCGTTTTAGCCGCGAGCAGGCACCATATCAGGAGTTACTTGCACGTTGCAAAGCAAGTTTTCATCAGCAATTCTGGTATAGTGAAGGGGATTATCTCTTTGATGTTGTTGCTGGAACACATGGTGATGATGCCGCACTACGCCCTAACCAATTGCTTGCCTGCTCGTTACGCTACGCCGTGCTGGATGATGAGCAGTTTCGCACCCCAATGCTAGACAAGGTGACAAAAAGCTTGCTCACACCCTATGGACTACGTACTCTTGCGCCAGGTACTGAGGGCTATCATGGTTATCTCGGTCTATCCATAGACGAGCAACAGGAGGCACTGCACCAGGGAAGCGTCTGGACATGGCTCCTGGGGCCATATATCGACGCGCTTTATAAAACAGCACACACCTCGGCAACGCATAATGAGACGTTGTGGAAAAGGAGTCTACGGCAACTTCTCCCGTTTCAAAAGCACTTAAACGAGGGAATGCTCGATATGATTGGCGGAATCTTCGACGGCGATGCTCCTCATGCAAGTGGGTATGTACCTGCCTCTGTTCTTGGGAATGCAGAGCTTGTTCGCGTCTATCATACACTGACACAGGTACACGTACAACAGCCGCACCTCATACAATCACGATAATACGGATGTATAGAATAAACGGGTGAATTGGAGAAACATCCCAACGGGCGACCACAAGGGTCGCACCCTACTATATGCGATGGGTATAGTAGGGTGCGACCCTTGTGGTCGCCCGTCGTTACTCCAGTCGCCCGTCTTCATCAATTATACAAATTATTATGATGCATCAGAGGTACGTAACAACAATTTGAATTTAGGGTTATAACTTTTATCGCAATTACTGCATGAGACCGCATGGGTATAGCGACGCACACGTGGGTATTGACTTCCACAATACGGGCATTCGTAGAGGTAGCGAATAGGGTTACGTTCACGCCTTGCTTGATTACGGCGCATGCTCTCCTCACGTAACAATGTACGCAACTCCTCTGGCGCGTAGCCAGTGATAGCGGCTTCATCGTCAGCAATTGAGTCGTAGCCGTGATGACGGTGACGACGTGGTGTACCATTCACGCGGTCGGCAAGATGAATAAGCTCATGTGCCACAGTAACTTCTATCGACTGTGACTGCATCGCTGGTTCAATGAAAATCAGATGACGATGGAGCCGACTTCCATTATCTCCTGCTAGACGTGGAATGCGACTTTTTGGCATTGGCACCATGCCTCCATAATAACAATAACAGCCAATAGCCATCACATTGAGACGTTTGCCAGTCCACAGCCTATACTCGCTACGGTCCTGAGTGATTGCCAGATGGGGAAGTTCGTGTGGGGGAAGTTGGAGTTTGTGCCAATAGTGCGTAAGCCACTGTCTGATGACTACTTCATCGCCATGAATGATTGGACTCTCCTGTATTGCTGGCGGTTTCGGTCCCGTCCTCGTCATCGTAGATGTTTTAGCCATGCGCGGCTCTCTTACTCCCGGTGAAAGACAGGTTGTCTTCCCAATGTTTTATTGCCCTATATACAGATACAACCGCTTCAAGTTGCACGGTCAGTATATCAGGCAAAAGCTGTGTATGCAAGCATATACACAAATATACTACTTCACAAACTATCCTCATGCAGATAGAAACTTCTACACTCCCTGCTATCATGGAACATAACGAAACTGGTAATCTCTTCAACACGTACCATAGTTGGATGTATGCTATAATGAGGTTATCTGCGTCCTGCCGTACTCAATAGAGGCGGCAGAGTAACCAGATTTCCACGCTACCACCGTTCGCAAAGTGCGTGATATAGGAAATGAAGGAAAAACGTATGGGCGCAACACAACGAACAATACTTCTGCTGGCTCGGCTCTTTTTCGGTCTCCTCACTCTGGCTGCCATCATTACTCAACTCACTATTCATGTGCAACTACGTTTCAGCGTAGTAAACTTTTTCAGCTACTTTACCAATTTATCAAATATTTTTGCTGCTATTGTTTTGCTTCTTGGTGCTTTCTACCTGATACAACGACGTGAGCCAACCGCTACCTATGATCTCGTCCGAGGTGCTGCAGTGGTCAGTATGGCTCTCGTCGGCATCGTCTTCGGTCTCTTACTAAGAGACGAGGACCTGGGCTCTCTCTTGCCGTGGGTGAACTTCGTTCTCCACTACCTAATGCCGGTGGTGATGGTGGTTGATTGGCTCTATGCGTCACCCAAGATAAGGCTAGTCTTCGCGCAAACCTGGACGTGGCTCATCTTCCCCTTCGTCTACTTAGTCTACTCGCTGATTCGCGGTGCAATCGTGGGTTTCTATCCATATCCATTCTTCAACCCCGCTAAAGTAGGCGGATACGGTGGAGTCGCGCTCTACTGTATCGGTATGATGGTGGTCTTCTTGATCCTGATCTGGCTTGCCATGCTCCTGGGAAACAGGGGGAAACGAGAGCGGGCGCAAATTCAGGAGAGCAGATAGGGGAGATCAAAGCACTATAAAAGCGCGAGGCACTTATGCTCAACAAACACTTACCAATTTTTCTTTTTATTGAAGAGAAGAAACTAACAATTATTGGGCAACAGGAAAAAGCAAAACTTCGCAAAGAGCAAGGGAGGCATAATCGCTCCATCTGGCTACCTATACTACTCATCTTTCTCTTTGCTGGGGGAATGATAAAGATAGCTCTAATGTTTGCCTCAGTATTTCCGTGTCTCGTACCAATCGTTGGCCTATCAGTCTTTCCACTAATGATGTGGTTTGTATATATTGTTGAAGCTCCATTTAACAAGAAAATGCAACGGCACAAGCAAGCTTGGCTCTCGACCTATGGGTCAGAAGTGGTTGCTACCGTAACTAAACGAAAGTTAAAGGGCGCCGATGAAGGCACAACTAATATAGTTCAGTTTACTTGGTTACACTCAACACAACAAGTGCCCCTTTCTTTTTGGGAGGCAGAATGTAGCCAATGTGGTTATCATATTGGAGAAAAGTATTTGATCTGGTATGACCCTACTGATCTTTCCTTTCATCGCGTTCCCAAGTTTCCTTTCTCCTATTCATCCCAATAACCCGTACCATATGCATCCTCAGATTTTGACTTCTCCGCCCTTAACGTCGAAGTGCTGGTCATGTGATTTTTTCAATTGCTCAACGCTCAGAGATGCATACTTATTTGCCATAGCAAGGGTACGATGCCCCATTTGTCGCTGGACATCCAGAGGACTACGAGCATCTGCTAATTGAGATGTCGCTATATAACGCCTACGGGTGTGAGTCGATTGAAGATGAAAGTTATAGAGTGACTTCCTCTCCTAAATCTGCTATAGTAATCGGCAATTAAGTAGGAGAGAGATATGGATATTGACCATTGGATAAAAATACTTGAAGTAGTTGTCTCGCTTATTCAAGCTATTATTTGGCCTTTGATTGCTCTTTTCGTGCTTGTCTATTTGGGTAAGACAGTCAAAGCCTACGTCGATTCTCTAGGCAAAGATAAGAATGTAAGCGAAATAGGAGTTAAGGCAAGCACAACAGGATTTGAATTCAACGTCAAAAGAGAGGTAGAGGTAGCAACTAACCTTGCGCTTGCCATGAAAAAAGATGCATCTACTCAGATTCCATCTGATGAATTGTTTTCACTACTTATAATATCAATTGTCTCTTTCACGACGCGCCCGTAGATATAGCCACCCGAATAGGGCACTAAATAGCAAGCTTGTCAGACTTCCATAAAGCACATCCAGAGAATGGTGTGGATTAGTAACAAACCCGCCAAAAAAGACTACAATAGCTAATAAGAGCGCGAGAAGACACATCAATAGCAGTGCAGAAGGGTCCAGTTCCATAAAACATATCCTTTTAATTTCATCTGCTAACATTTAACGATGTTGAACCACATTAGTAGAGATACTTATCAACTCGTAATAATGCGACGAAACAGTATTTCATTATCATCATAAATAGGATACCAAATTAAAATATCTTCAAGCAAGCACAAATTCTTAGGAGAAAATAAATATACCGTTTTCTTGTCATTATTGAGCAGGTAGAGACTAGTTACGGGGCATATTCTCCTGATCTTCCTGGCTGTATTGCTGTTGGCGTGACACGGGAGGAGGTAGAAAAGAATATACGTGAGGCAATTGAGATGCATATTCAGGGAATGATTGAGGACAATGAGCCAATTCCTGTGTCTCATAATGAAGCTGAATATATAGATATCTTGGCACCAACCTAACACCCGCTGTATAAAACAGAGAGAAGATACATTCACAAAAGACTATCGTAATCTGCGTGAGTTCCAATAAAATGCCAGAAAATGGTATCGCCTTCCCACGTTCCTATGGCTCGATAGCTCTTATTCACTCGTACAGAATACCAAGATTTCTCTTTGTTAACACACTTAAAATGAAGACCTGGATGATAAGGGTTCTCTTGAAAAACGTGATAAGCGTCAACTGCCTGTTTTTGTACATCAGTTGGTAACTTAGCAAACAACTGATGGAATTTTTTTGTTCGTATACTTTTCACTCAACAGCAAAGCCACCTTCTTCGATTTCTCCCGATATAAATTGTCGCTTCGCTTCTTCAGCAAGTCGATTCAACCCCGCTTGTACATGCGGTTGGGCAAACAAGGAGTCCCATTCCTGCTCTTCTTCCTCGGTCCAACCACTACCGATTTCTTGTCGTGCGATAGAGCAAAGATTTTTTTCAGGAATGGGCGAATCTGTAGGAAGCGAAACGTCTTGTGCCGACTGCCCTTCTTGATTTACTTCATTCATATGTGTCTCTTTCTCGACTAAGTTGTGCCATATTTAACTATAAACTATATCGGTGAAAATAGCAATCACTAGAGGGTAAAGGATTGCGAATAGGCGAGTTATCTCATACTATTATACAATAACACTATTGTTAGTGAATTTTGTAGCATCGCTAAGTAGAAAGGAAGTCATGGCAAATCAAATTCACCTTAACCTTTACAAATCTTAGAGAGTCCTATCTTAGAGATGCTAAATTTAGTGGAGCCAATATGAGTGGAGCAGTTATCGACAAATTTAGTCTTGGCACAGCTACGTTTACAGAAGAGCAAATTGAAACTATGACCATAGTTTCCTCTTAAAATAGGAAATAATTGAGAATTATGAAGAGGTGGTGAAGCAGAGCAAAAAGCCTACATAAGGCTAGCTCAACTTTACCAGAGATTTACACTGGCCCACTCCCGATCCACGGGTTGCAACCTAATCTAATGTGTTAGCTGAGCAGCTAAAAAGTGAAGGCAGTAGGTCTGAACACACAAAAAGTATGATGAGAATAAAAACATTGAGGATAGATTTGCTGGCTAGAATGGCTTGCGGAGCCAATTCATTAAGGTGGGAAGTGGGCGATTAGGGATTCGAACCCCAGACCTACTGCGTGTAAAGCAGCCGCTCTAACCAACTGAGCTAATCGCCCTTGACTGACCGATGTCAGCAAAGAAGTGTCCTCGACTGGACTCGAACCAGCACGCCTCTCGGCACAGGCCCTCAACCTGCCGCGTATACCATTCCGCCACGAGGACTCGTTTTCTGTCGTGAAGACAGGGACAATACTACACCTTTCCTTGCGCTTTGTCAACGGGTTTGTACGCCTCTTTCAGGGCTTCTCAAAAGTCTGGGGCAAGTAGCAACCAAGCGAGAGCCTCACGAGGAGAAGCTGAGAAGTGGCGAAGTTGACGTGCGACGTTAGAGACGTGATGGAAATCCATCAAGGACAACACG
>JAABUX010000988.1_pt1 | contig 45192 bp, 46 predicted proteins | sample 5561851 | NCBI WGS metagenome assembly JAABUX01 (sample SAMN10711883, study PRJNA513361) | rock metagenome | isolation source: Antarctica rocks | place: Antarctica: Victoria Land, Richard Nunatak red sandstone | collected 2016-01-03 | reverse complement strand
CGCCGCGCTGCGCGATGCTCTGATGCTTTCGATGCTGCCATAAAGACCCCGTGATGAAGAGTACGTGTCCTCCATCATCGCGCCTGACGGGCTGCGTCCGCAAGACGGTCTTCAAACGACGCTTACGACAAAAGTAACGATTTAGTCATATGTACTACTCTCCCTCATAGGGCTGATGCGATAGATAAGCGTGCTCAGCGTACCATACGCTGCGATAGGCCTCTGTAAGCTATCCTAACGTAGAAGGGACGCGCAGCATTGCGCCGCGCGTCCCTTGTTTGTTTCCCCCTCGCCGATCGTTATGGTCCGAGGTGGATGTCTAAGCCCGTCGCCAGATAGATGCGGTGGATGGTGTTGGGACTCGGGAACGGGACGTTGCCGAGATTCTGCTGGGTGAGGTTGTTGATGTCGGCCGTGGCGCTGAGGTACTTGTTGATCTTCTTCGTGAACCCGAAGTCGCTGATGTCGTAGTAGAACGGCACCGGCGAATTGTCGAAGAAGTCGAACGCGCCGAAGCTGTAGCTCGCGAAGAGCGATAAACCGCTGTTGATCGGAACGTTCGTGTTGACGCCGTAATTGATCCCGAAGCGCGCCTTCCCGTCGAAGTCGTGATACCCCAGGGCCGCTGCCGAAGCGATACCCGCGGCGCTCGCGTGGTGGTGGTTATACGTGCCGCGAGTCGTGACACCGAATGTGGCGCCGTTCAGGGCGTGGATCTTCGGGGTCGTCAGACCGAGCTGGACATACTGCGCGTGCCAATCCGCCGGTGCCGCATTGGCCGGGTCGGCCGTGTTCGGACAGCACACCCGGTAGCGATAGTACGACCCCAGGATCACACCGATCTCCGGTTGCGAGTACGCTAAGCGGAACTCGTTGACGAGGTCGTTGGACGACGTGTGATACTGTGGAATGCCGAGCGTCGAATTGGTGTTTCCGATCGTATTATCGATGCCCGACGCACGGTCGTATTCGTACTGGAACGCGAGATGGTTGAGCAACGGTACGCTGACGACGCCGTTAAATTTGACGTCGCCCTCCACGAGGGGAAGCTGGCCGTTCCGCGGACCGGTCTCTGCCGGCAAGCCGTGGGCATCCTCACCGGTCACGAACGTGGCGGTGGGGTAGATGTCGATGGTCGGGATGTAACTCGGGGCTTTGATATCGGCCGACGCGCCTGCGCTCGTCGAGAGCAGGCCGGCGATCACCGCGGCGGGGCCGCATAGAGATGTGACGAGACGTTTAACATGTCTAGTCAAGGTGTCGTTCCTTCCTCACGCAATCGCAACTGCGTGCTGGTTGTCATTGAATTGGCTTTTCGAGGAGGGCAAGTTCAAATCCGTCAATTCGTTCATCGATTCACGAATCGGCGAATCACGCGTTCGGCCGCTGCCGCGGTTCACGTATTGCTCGCGACGGGCGGAGCCATAAACTCCGGGCCGATCGGCATGCTGACGCTCTCCGCGATGATGCGGTCGATCTCACCCAGCGTTTCCCGGTCGATTGAGAAACCCATCGTTCTGGGGACCTCGTCGAGTTGCGACGGCTTCCGTGCACCCCAGAGCGCGACCCCGGCGCCCGGTTGTTCGAGGATCCAGCGAACGGCCAGATCGATGACGCGCTTGCCGAACCGCTCGCGCGCCAGAGCATCGAGACGTTCGACCGCGGCAAGGTACTGCGAAAGGCGCGGCTCTTTGAATTTCGGATCGTTCTGACGCAGATCGTCGCCCGTAAAGGCGCGCTCGTGCGACATCCGGCCGCTCAAAAGACCGCGACAGAGGGCGCCGTACGTGAGACCTACGACACCGTGGCTGGCGCCCCACGGAAGAACTTCCCGCTCGGCGTCGCGTTCGAAGAGATTGTACGGCGGCTGCGACGTGTGCAGCGGTGCGACTGCGGCAAACCGCGCCATCCCTTCGGCCGAATAGTTGCTGACGCCGATCGCGCGAATTTTGCCCGCGTCCAGGAGCGCTTTCATCGCGGCGGCGGTCTCTTCGATCGGCACGCTCGGGTCGGGCCAATGCACTTGATAGATGTCGATGACGTCGGTTTGCAGCCGCCGCAACGAATCGTCGATCTCTTTTTCGATGCGCGCCTTCGTGCCGTTGCGGAAAACTTTGCCGTCACCCGTCCAGTCGAGCGTCACTTTGGTCGCGACGAGCGCCTTTTCGCGCCGGCCACCGGCGAGCGCCCGGCCGACGATCTCTTCGGAATTTCCGTAACCGTACACGGCGGCGGTATCGATGAGATTGATGCCGAGATCGAGTGCTGCGTGGATCGTCGCGATCGCCTCACCTTCCTCGGTGCCGCCCCACATCCAACCGCCGATCGCCCACGTGCCGAGGCCGACGCGCGATGCGCGCAAGCCCGTCTCGCCGATCGCGACGTATTCCACTAGCGGTGCGCCCCCGCCGAGAACCGGAAGATCGTTTGCGAGTTGAAGGTCTGTCCCGGCCGCAGTTCCGTCGTCGGAAACGCCGGATGGTTCGGCGAATCGGGGTAGTGCTGCGTCTCGGCGGTCCAACCGTCGGTTTGCCGGTAAATCTTGCCGCTCGTGCCGGCCTCCGCGCCGACGAGGAAGTTCCCCGTGTAGACTTGTACGCCGGGCTCGGTCGTGAAAATTTCGACCGTCCGGCCGCTCGCGGGATCGTAGCCGCGCACGGCCAGACTCGGCGCCGCACCCGCGCTATGACCCAACACCCAGTTGTGATCGTAACCGTGCGCGATGAGCAACTGAGCATTGTCGTCGCGTAGCTGGAGTCCGATCGCTTTGGGTTTGCGGAAGTCGAACGGCGTCCCGGCGACCGGTGCCAGCTCGCCCGTCGGAATGAGCGTCGCATCGACCGGCGTATACCGATCCGCAAGGATCGTCAATTCTTGATTCATCACGTCGCCCGACGCTTCGCCCGCGAGGTTGAAATACGTGTGATTGGTGAGGTTGAGGACCGTATCTTTATCGGTCGTCGCTTGATATGCGATGCCGAGCGCGTTATCGTCGCCGAGCGTATATGTCACCTGTAGCTTGAGGGTCCCGGGATAGCCCTGGTCCCCGTCGGGGCTGACGTGGGTGAGCCGCAGAACGGCGGGACCCCCCGTCGCGGACGCGCTCGCGGCCGTCCACACGGCTTTGTCGAAGCCTTTGTGGCCGCCGTGCAAAGCGTTGGGATCGTTATTGACGGCGAGGGTGTACTGCTTGCCATCGAGCGTGAAATGGCCCTTGGCGATGCGATTGCCGTAGCGGCCGATGATCGCGCCGAAGTACGTCCCCGCTTCTTTGACGTAGCCGTCCAGATTGCGATAGCCGAGCACGACGTTGGCGGCTTTGCCGCTGCGGTCGGGAACGTCGATCTCGTTGATAATGCCGCCGCAGGTGAGGATCTTGACGGTCATCCCGTGACCGTTTTGTAAGGTATAAACCTCGACGGCCGAACCATCGGCCAACGTGCCGTAAGAAGCCTTTGCAATCGTCGCAGCTTTGCTCATCATCGGTAACGCGCTAAGCGCGGCCAGCGCCATTGCTGCAAAAACCCATCTGCCCATACATGCTCACTCTCCGGCTGCTTTTGAACCGACTTCGGTCGCCCGTGCTCCGAGCCCGGATTTGACGGTACGAATCAACTCTTCTTCGGTGATTTCCGAGGTTGAAACGTCGAGAACGATCTCGCCGGCAAAGAGGAAATTGATCCGGTCGCAGACCTCGAAGATCTGCGAATAGTTGTGAACGATCAGGATGATCGAGACGTCGCGCCGGCGCCGCAACTCCTGAACGAGGTCGAGCACGAGCGAACCTTCGCGTACGCCGAGCGCTGCCAACGGCTCGTCCATGATGAGCAGCTTGGGATGCGACTGCATCGCACGCGCGACGGCGATCGATTGCCGCTGGCCCCCCGAGAGTTCGCGCACGAGCGCATCGACCGACGGCAAACGGATGCCGACTTGTTCGAGAAACTGACGCGTCTGCGTCCGCATCGTCTTGACGTCGGTCAACGGAATGACGCCCAGGGCTCGTTTGATCGGTTCGCGCCCCAAGAACATGTTCTGCGCGACCGAGAGATCGTTGACGAGGGCGAGATCTTGATAGACCGTTTCGATACCACGCGCACGCGCCTGTGTCGGGGACGTGAGCTCGAGCGGCGCGCCGTCCCAAAACAGCTTGCCGGTCGTCGGTAGATGAAAGCCCGATACGATCTTGATGAACGTGGACTTGCCCGCGCCGTTGTCGCCGACGAGCGCGAGAACTTCGCCGCGTCGCAGCGAAATATCGAGGCCGCGCAGGACGGTCGTCGGACCGAAGCTCTTGGTCACTCCCTCCGCGCGCAGCAGTTCGGGCGCGTCCGGGGCGAGAGCGGGAATGTCGACGACGACGGTCATGCGCGGCGCCCCTTGCCGCCGACTCCCAAGAGCCGGATGTTGAGGATCATGGCCGCGACGATGGCAAGGCCGAGCGGCACGTCGGCGAAGCCGGCCTGCGCGCCGACGAGCGGTAACCCGTTGTTGAGCGACGAGACGACGAAGGCGCCGATCAGCGCACCGAGTACCGTGCCCGAGCCGCCGAAAAGCGACGTGCCGCCGATGACGGCCGCCGCGATCGCATACAACGTCAACGTGTTGTCGCCGGCCGACGGATCGATCGAGCCGGCCGCGCACGCCTCGATGATGCCGGCGAATCCGGCGAGCACGCCCATGACGACGAAATTGAGAATCTTCGTCTTTTCGGTGCGAATGCCGATCTCGCGCGCCGCGAGCAGGTTGCTACCGACGGAGATCGTGTGCAAGCCGAAGCGCGTGCGCCGCAGCACCACCGTGAAGGCGAAGACGATCGCGATCAACCAGCCGAACGCGGCGTAGGGACCGAGTCCGCCGACGCCCTGTTGTCCCGAACCGAGCGCGATATTGAGAAAACTCTCCGGCGTGTGCACGGGCTGGCTATGGCTTATCGTCAGCGTAGCGCCGTTGAGAAGAAAGAGCATGCCGAGGGTCGCGATCAGCGACGGCACGCCGAGCTTGACCGTCACGAACCCGTTGATCCAGCCGATCGCACCGGCGCCGACCAGCGCGAGCGGAATGGCGAGTGCGAATGGCAAGCCCGCCGCGTAGATGTAGTATGCGATGAACGGCGCGGTCGAGTAGATCTTCGCAGCCGAGAGGTCGATCTCGCCCGTGATCATCAACATCGCCTCGCCGGCGGCCAAGATGCCGTACTGTGCGGTGCTGCCGAGCAGCACCGGCACTTCGGAACTCAAGAACGCGGGATTGAGGATCTCGAAGACGATTGCGATGAGAATCGCAACGATGGTAATGCCGGTCTCGGGATACCGCAGCAGGCCGCGCAGCGCCCCGACCGTCACGTTGGAGCGTGGCGGCTGCTGGCCGGCGGGCGCGGCTGCGGCGGCATCCCCCACCTAAGACTTGCCTTCGAATCGGCTATTGGTGGAAAGATATGGCCCGACGTTCTCCTTCGTAACGAACTTCAAGCCCGTATCGGTATCCGAGGGCGACATCAACGAGCCGGATTTCTTGTAGAGATACAGTTGCAGAACGGGATAGTAGCCCTGCAGATACGGCTGCTGATCGATTGCGAAACCGAGGTCGCCGCTCTGAATCGCCGTGAGCGAACCCGGCAGCAGATCGTAACCACCCGTCGCGACTTTCTTGGCGGCAAGACCGTACTTTTTCGAGGTAATGCCCACGCCTTCGGTCGAGCCGCCGTCGACTGCGAACATACCGTTGACGCTGCGGTGCCCCAGGTAGTAGGACTCGATCGCCGAGTGCTCGGCCGTGACGAGGGCACCCGTGGCGACCTGTTCGTAGGTGATGTTCTTCCCGGACTTTTTGATGGAGTCGATCGCGCCGTCGATGCGCGGCTGCAGATTGAGCGATCCCGGCGTCGCGATGAAGAGCGCGACGTGGCCACCCGCCGGAACGGCACTGGCGATGCGCTGGCCCATCTGCTGGCCGGAAACGAAGAGCCCTTGGCCGATGTATGCCATGCGCTGGTTCTTGCTCCCCGGCGGCGCATCGGCGTTGTAGGAAACGACGGGAATGCCCGCCGCGATCGCTTGCGCGACCGGCCCGTTGAAGGCGTTTGCATCGACGATCGCCACGGCGATTCCGTCGACTTTGTCATTGATCGCCGTTTGTACCGCACGCACCATCTCGCTGACGTTAGAACTTTCCGATCCCGTCCAACGGTACGAGCAGCCGAGCAGCGAGCACATGTCGGCGGCTCCGTACTGCGTTGGCGTGAAGAACGTGTTCGTCGTAACGTGATTGACGAACGTGAACTTGTAATTGGCCTTGTCGCCCGCGCCGGCGCCCGCAGAGCGATTGCACGCCGCGAGCGCCGCTGCCAAACTCGCTGTCCCGCCGAGCGCCGCGCGGCGCGTCAGCCGGCCGAGCTCCGTTTGCGGTTCCGGCGTTTCGATCTCAGTGTGATCCATACTCACCCTATCCAACGAATGTCATGCGCGGAAAACCATGCATGCGAAGAAATGTGCGTCACGCCGCCGTTAGCGATGTCGGCGGTTCGGTCGCGCGAATTCGGTGATCGGCAAGCAGGACCGACTGGACCGAGGGCGCGCAGAACGTCCGGAGGACTCACGGAGTGATCCGGAAACGCCGTCGCGGACATGCGAAATACGTCGTGAGGAATGAGAAGTTCACTTCCGACCCTCTCTGGTGGAAGCCACTCCGACTTATCGCGAAATTTTAGTTCTCGCTGCGTGATTACCTGTCACGAACATCGGATCAATTCATAAATCCCTACGACGAGTGCGTGCGCCGTTCGGCGGCGTCCGCCGATGCGCGCCAACGCGCGAGCAGTTCGCTCTCGCGCTCGGCCGTCAAGCCGGCTTTCATGGAGTATTCGGCGCCGCGCGTCGCCTGCAGCCACGTGAGGGTTGCGTCAATCGTATCGGCAATCGGACGCAGCTTCAGTCCCGCGGCTCGCGCTCGCGTCGCATCTACGTGCAATAGTCCGATATCAGGTCCTTCCGGGATCCACAACGGGAGATCGATCCATGCCCCAACATCGTTGCGGTCCAGGAACGCCGCATCGACCCAGCGCAGAACCGCGTCCGAACCGCTGACGTCGATGCAGTTTTGCAAGACCTCGCCAAGCGTAAGCGGTTCGAAGGGACCGGTCGCATTGTAGGTTCCGGTCCCTCCCGTTTCGAGCATCTCGCCGATCCATCGCGCTAGGTCGCGTACGTCGATGAATTGTGTCGCCGCCGTCGGTCCTTGCGGCGCGAGAACGTCTCCTCCGCGAGCGATGCGCGCCGGCCAGTACGAGAAACGATCGGTCGGGTCGTGCGGCCCCACGATGAGTCCGGGCCGGATCACGAGCGACCGAGACGTTCCGAATTCCCTCCGTACCGCTTCTTCGCAGCCTGCCTTGAGTGGCCCGTAGTAGCGTTCGTCGAACGTATCGCTCGGGACTTCGGCCGGCAATTCGACGAAACGCGAGTTCTCGTGAAGCGGCGGCTGCGTGAGATCGTATACCGATACACTACTGATGAACACGTAACGATCCGCGCATTTGCGCAACACGGTAGATGAGGCACGAACGTCTTTGGGAACGTAGCCGCTCGTGTCGATGACGGCGTCGAAGCGCTGGTTTTCCAGCACGGCGAGATCCGCGTGGCAGGTGCGGTCGCCGATCAGACGCAGCCGTGCCGCAACGAGTTCGGGATTCGTCAGGCCGCGATTGAAGAGCACGACCTCATGTGCGCGTTCCTGGAAAGCTTCGACGAGGTGCCGGCCCAGAAAGAGCGTTCCACCGAGAATGAGGATGCGCATCGATTGCCTCAGGGTGCGCTCCGTCGCAGTCCCGTCGTCTTAACGCGACCCAGACGTAGCTGCGAGTTGCGGGCTACGAACGCCCTCCGCGTCGCGTGCATAGCGCGAGATCGTGTCCCGGCGATGCCCCGTTTCGAACTTGATGCGGCGCAGCGACTTTTCCTCGCAGACCTCTCGCATCGTGCCCTCGCGTTGCCGTCGAGACCTCCCCGCCGCAGCGTTTCCTGCGGCGCAAAAACGACGGTCGGGCCTGCCCTGCCCGCGCGCCGACGGATGTCACGGAGCGATGCCGGCGTCCACGCGCCATTCATAAGGGGCACGACCGGGTGAATGTCGCCCCATCGCTTGCCGATGGCCTCCGCGGCGCGCTTCTCCGGCAAAACCAAGTGCAGGCTTCCGCTGCCATCCCCGTGGAGATGTAGGCCGCTATCCGAAAAGACGCAGCATGATCTCGAATCCCTGCACCGACGGCAAGCACGTCTACTGTCGCAGCGAGTACGAAGGCGTCTACTTCAGTGCTAATGCCACTTCTCGGAGCGTACAGAGAGCCTAGGTTAGCAAAATGTTAGCATCTGATCGCCAGAAACGCGGAAACCCCTGTACACAAGGGTTTTCTTTTAGCCCCAACGGGATTCGAACCCGTGTTACCGCCGTGAGAGGGCGGCGTCCTAGGCCTCTAGACGATAGGGCCGGAGTGGCTCCCGGTCATGGATTCGAACCACAGTTCCTCGGGTCAGAGCCGAGTGTTTTACCGCTAAACTAACCGGGATTGCTTCTTTCTGTTTCGAGCTGCAAAGGTTTCCGTTTGGCTGTGACAGTTTGGGCACAACATGCGCAGATTTTGCAAACGATGGTCGTCACGACACCGTTGCGGTGGTCAATTTGGATAGCTAAATGCTGACCCCTCCACTCGCTGATACCGCACAAGTCGCAAACATTGTGCAGAATTTTCGCTTCGAGAAGGCGCCTTTTGATCGAGGTCCGGCACTTACCCTCCGCTAAGATTTTCTGCAGCGGAAAACGCTGGGATCGAGCGGTGAGTTCCCGCGCCGCACTGCCTTGCTCCACGAAGCAGCAGCGAATCCGAATTCCGCCCTGCACTCTCGAAAGGTGTGCCCGTCGTCGTAGTAGGCCTGAACCGCACGCCAATCCGGCCTACGCTGCAGTCGCGCTCGCAGTTTGCCCCTCCGGATCGCTTTGTACCAAGCCGCGGAGCGGAAACCAAACGTAAGGCAACACGTGTCCCGGTCGGAGCCCAGATCGTGCGTTGCCTGTACGGCGCTCCAGTTGATGATTTTGCGTCCCATAGAACATATGTTCGCATGCCGGATTGCGATTCTATTGCCGCGCGAGCAGATGCTGCTTAGTTTGCGGGTTTTCCGGCGTGCCGCGTTGATAGGCGAACCCTCGTTCAGCGACGTTTTCCACCGAAAACCCTTAACGCGCTCGGAGAATCCTGATCGCTCAGAAGCGAGATACTCGCGCAACGCAGAATACCCACCCACTCAAACATCTTGCCATTTTCGTAATTCGAGGAATTTCTTGCAGGGAGTTATCCTGGTCGGCGGCGAGGGGACGCGGCTGCGCCCGTTGACCTACGGAACGCCGAAACCGATGGTCCCGCTCTTCGGCGTGCCGTTCTTGGAACGCACCATCGCGCGACTCCGCGAGGCAGGCGTCGCTGAGGTGATCCTCGCGGCCGGATACCTGCCCCAGGCGCTCGTCGACCATTTCGGCGACGGTTCACGCTTCGGCTTGCGCGTCACGTACGTCGTCGAAGACTCGCCGCTGGGTACCGCGGGCGCGCTGCGCAACGTGGCGGACCGCATCACGGGGGCGTTCTTCGTTCTCAACGGCGACGTGCTCACGAGCCTCGACCTGCGCGCGATGCTTGCCTACCACCGGGCCACGGGCGGGGACGGCGTGCTGCATACCATCCGGGTCGACGATCCCTCGGCGTTCGGCTGCGTCGTTCACGGCCCGGGCGGCCGGATCTCACGCTTCGTCGAAAAGCCGCCGCGCGAAGACGCCCCGACCGACGAGATCAACGCCGGAACGTATCTTTTGGAACGTCGCGTGCTCGACCGAATTCCGGCGGGACAGCGCGTGTCCATCGAACGGGAGACGTTTCCGGAGCTCCTAGCCGCCGGGGGCGCGTTGTACGCCTACACGACCGACGACTACTGGCTCGACGTCGGGCGGCCGCAACAGTACTTCCAGGCCCATGGCGACGTGCTCGACGGCAAGCTCGCACTTCCGCCCGCCGCCGGCGAAGGGCGCGGCTCGATGTGGATCGTCGGCGGTCCGGGCGTGCCGGCCAACGTCCGGGCGCCGTCGTTCGTCGGAACGGGCGTGACGATCGACGAAAGCGCGCTCGTTGGACCCTACGCGGTGCTCGGCGACGGGTGCAGCGTCGGCGCGGGGGCCGAAGTACGCGATTCGATTTTGTGGGACGGCGTCGCCGTCGGTGCCCGCGCCCGGGTGACGGATTCTATCCTCGCAAGCAACGTGCACGTCGGCAGCGGAGCGGTCGTGAGCGCCGGTGCCGTGATCGGTCACGCCGCGGCGATTGCACCGGGCCGGGTGCTCGAAGCGAACGCGCGAATACGGGCGAACGACTGATAACTATTGCTGCGAGGTTTGCCGCATAGTTCGCTCGGGTATCTTTTAACCCATAGGTAGAGGTTGATCGCTTGCAGTTTCCCATGCCCGTCGCCATCCAGCCGTCGCCCCCGACCACGCTTTTCATGGGGTCGTTTCCGCCGCGAGAGTGTGGGATAGCAACGTTCACGAACGACGTCGTCGAGAGTTTCGACCAAACGTTCGGCACCCGCAGCGACGTGGTCGCCATCGACGAGACCGGCGGCGAAACCCGGACGTATTCGAGCCGCGTCGTGGCTCGCTTACGGCAGGACGTGCGCGATTCATACCGCCGGGTCGCAGCAGCGATTGACGGTCATCCCTCGGACCTGCTCAACGTCCAACATGAGTACGGCCTCTTCGGCGGTGAGCAGGGAGCCTGGTTCCTGGACATCCTCGATGCGGTTTGCAAGCCCGTCGTCGTTTCGCTGCACACGGTGCTGCCCGAACCCGGCGATAGCCACCGCGCCGTGGCCCGACGCCTGTGCGAGCGCTCCGACGCGGTCGTGGTCCTCTCGCAAACGGGCAAGGACATTCTCGTCGACGTCTACGGTGTGGATCCCGCCAAACTACACGTCATCCACCATGGCGTTCCCGACGTTCCGTTCCGTTCGACTCAGGAAGCCAAAGCGCGCCTGGGCTTGGCAGACCGGCCGATCGTCTCGACCTTCGGTCTTATCAGCCGCGGTAAAGGTCTGGAGTACGGCATCGATGCGATGCGCGCCGTCGTCGCGCGCCATCCCGAGGCCCTGTACCTCATCCTGGGTCAGACGCACCCGAGCGTTCGCCGGCACGAAGGCGAGTCGTACCGTCAATCGCTGCAAACCCGCGTCGCCGAATGCGGCTTGCACAACAACGTTCGGCTCATCGACCGGTATCTGGACTTCGACGAACTGATCGCCTACCTCGCGGCCACGGACATCTATCTGACGCCGTATCTCAACCGCGACCAGATCGTGAGCGGAACGCTCGCGTACGCCGTCGGGCTCGGTAAGGCCGTCGTTTCGACGCCGTACTTGTACGCAGAAGAACTCCTAGCCGACGGCCGCGGCTGCCTCGCGCCGTTTCGCGACCCGAGCGCCATTGCAAAAGCGGTTGGCGCGCTGCTCGACGATCCACTGATGCGTCGTGCGATCGAACGGCGCGCCTACCGCTTCGGCCGGCAGATGACGTGGCCCCATGTGGCGCGCGCGTATGCCGGCGTGTTCGAGACGGTCGTGCCGGGATTCGTCTACGCCGAGGCTGCCGCCGGCTTCGTCATTCCGGCGTAACGCGATCGTGTGGCGTGCGCCGTCGCTCGACCATCTGGGGGCAATGACCGACGACGTCGGGATCATTCAGCACGCGACCTTCGATGTGCCGAATCGTTCGACGGGGTACTGCACCGACGACGTCGCGCGTGCGCTCATGGTGGCGATCAGCGCCAGCCGCCACGAAATGCTGCGTGAGCGTGCGCTGCGTCTAGGCCGCACGTACCTCGCATTTCTCTGCGACGCACGGTTGCCGGACGGGCGCTTCCATAACTTCATGAGCTACGGGCGTAACTGGCTCGACACCGTCGGTACGGACGACAGCAACGGCCGCGCGATCTGGTCCCTTGGATACGCGGCCCGCCATGCGCCGCTCGAGGGCTGGCGAGATATCTCACTCGATCTCTTGGAGCGGGCGATGCCGCACGTGGCGAACTTTCCGTTCGTGCGTTCGCGCGCGTATGCGGCGCTCGGCTTAGCGCATGCGCTCGAGGCCGGAGTCGGGGAGCGTGCCGCAATCGAAGCGATGCTGCGGACGATCGCGAGCGATCTGGTCGCTCGGCACGCGGCGACGGCTGCGGCCGGCTGGGATTGGTTCGAGAACGAGCTGACGTACGACAACGCACGCTTGCCGGAAGCGCTGCTGCGAATCGGTATGGTGCTGGAGGATTCGGGCTTCATTGCGCTCGGTGTGCGCACGCTTGCGTTCTACGAGTCGATCGTCGTGGAAGCCGACATCTTCGTACCGGTCGGTAACGACGGCTGGTATCCCCGCGGTGGCGTTCGCGCGCGCTACGGACAGCAGCCGCTCGAGGCGACCGCGCTCGTCGACGCGGCGCACGCCGCGCGCGCCGCGACCGGAGATCCCCGCTACGGCCGCCTAGCCGAGCTCGGCCTCGACTGGTTTGCCGGTCGCAACTCGCTGCGGACGATCATGGCAACGCGTGAAGGCGGCGGTTACGACGGTCTCGAGCAGTGCCGCGCAAACGGCAACATGGGGGCGGAATCGACGCTCGCGTATCTTGCGACGGCGTTTGCATTCGCGCCGACGGCTGCATCCAGCGACGGTTTACGACTGGTTCGTTAATTTCTCCGCGCGTAAACGAGCTTCGAGGCAAGCAGCGGCCCGATGGCGAATAACAGCGGGTGATGATTGTCCAATCCGACGCTCTTAGTGACGTTCAGCGCGATGCTGTCACCCACACGGACGGCCCCGTTCTCATCTTCGCAGGAGCCGGAAGCGGAAAGACCCGAGTCCTAACGCACCGCATCGCTTACCTCCTAAACGAAAAAAAGGTTTTCCCGGATCGCATTCTCGCCGTGACCTTCACGAATAAGGCGGCTGGCGAGATGAAGTCGCGGCTGGAAAAGATGGTCGGCCCGGTCGCGCGGGACCTGTGGGTCGGCACGTTCCATTCGACCAGCGTGCGCATGCTGCGCCGCGACGGCAAGAAGATCGGCATCGCGTCCAACTTCGCGATCATGGACGATACCGATCAGCGCTCGATCATCCGCGATGTCCTGCACGACCTCGATTTTGACGAACGGCAGCTCGCGCCGGGCGCCGCGCTCGACGAGATCAGCAAGGCCAAGAACGCGCTGCTTTCCCCCGGTCAGTACGAGAGCCAGAACACGTCCTTCATGGGCGAGCGCGTGACGCAAGTTTACCGCGAGTACGATCGGCGGCTGCGCGAGTCCAACGGGCTCGATTTCGACGATTTGATCTCCAAGACGATCGAGCTGCTCGAAACCGATGGCGACGTCCGCACGCGCTACCAGAATAAATTCCGCTATATCTTGGTCGATGAGTATCAGGACGTGAACTACGCGCAGTACCGCTTGTGCGCGGTGCTCGCGGAAGAACACAAGAACATCACCGTCGTCGGCGACGACGACCAGTCGATCTACTCGTGGCGCGGCAGCGATTATAAGAACATCCTGCGCTTCGAGCAGGACTTCCCGGGCGCCAAAGTTTTCAAGCTCGAGGAGAACTTCCGCTCCACGCAGACGATTCTGGGCGTCGCGAACGAACTGGTCACGCAGAACACGTCGCGCGCCGGCAAGACGCTCTTCACGAACCGCTCCCCGGGCGAACCCGTCACCGTGTACGGCGCCGAGACCGAACGTGCCGAAGCGCGCTATGTCATCGAGAAAATCAAAGAGCTCGTTCGCGAGGGCGCGGCTTACCGCGATTTCCTGGTCGTCTACCGGACGAACGCGCAGTCGCGCGTCTTTGAAGAAGGCTTCCTCGGCGAAGGCATACCGTATCGCGTCGTCGGCGGCGTCGGCTTCTACGCACGCACCGAGATCAAAGACATGATGGCGTATCTGCGCTACATCGTGAATCCCTCCGACGCCGTCGCGTTCCGGCGCATCGTCAACGTGCCGCGCCGTTCGATCGGCCAGCAGACGCTCGCGAGCCTCGTCGACGCGGCGAATGCCGCGAACGTGTCGGTCGGGCAGACCGTCTTCGATAAAGAAATTCTGCGCCGGGCCGTTCCTAAGAAACAGCGCGAGCTCGAGCGCTTCGCCGACCTCATTGCGAGCCTGCGCGAGCGCGCGGGGGATCTTTCGATCAGCGACCTGCTCGTCGCGGTGATGGAGGAGTCGGGCTACATTCGCGAGTTGCAGACCGAGGATACGGCCGATTCGCGCACGCGGCTCGAGAATCTCCAAGAGCTCGTCGGCGTCGCCAAGGAGTTCGAAGGTCAAGAGAACGCGGGCACGCTCGACGATTTCCTCGCCAACGTGGCGCTCATCAGCGATCTCGATACGCTCGATCCGACGTCGTCGTTCGTCACGCTGATGACCTTGCACGCCGCCAAGGGTCTCGAGTTCCCGGTCGTGTTTCTCACCGGTCTCGAAGACGGCGTCTTTCCGCACAACCGCGCACTGACGGATCTCACCGAGCTCGAAGAAGAGCGCCGGCTCGCGTACGTCGGCATCACGCGAGCGATGGACCGCCTGTACCTCTCCTATGCGATGCGGCGCACCCTCTTCGGGAACACGTTCGCGCATCCCAAGTCGCGTTTCTTGGAAGAGATGCCCAGCGTCGAAGTGATCGGCAGCGTCGTGCAGATCCCGCGGCCGGCGGGCGGCCGCTGGCGCGAGGTTGCCATCCACGAAACGGCGGGCGCCGGCGTGGGGCTGGGCCTGCAAGTGGGCGACCGCGTGCGGCATCCGAAGTGGGGCGAGGGCCAAGTCGCGGCCGTCGAAGGCGCCGGTGGCGACGGTCTGCTCACGATCATGTTCCCCAACGTCGGGCAGAAGATGGTCATGCTCAAGTACGCGCCGCTGGAGAAAGTGCAAGCCTAATTTGAACGCGACGCGCGTCGCCGTGGCCGGCGCGCTCGGACGGATGGGGCGCGAAACCTGCGCCGCCGTAGCCGGCAGTACCGACCTCGAACTCATCGGTGGCTTCGCGCGTTCGAGCGCGGACTCACTCGCTGCCGAGCTCGGCCTAGCCGGCGCGGCCGGACGTTTGTATGACGACGTGACCGATCTCTACGACGATGCGCGGCCGGAGATCGTCGTCGATTTCACCACCTATCCGATCTCCGTCGACGTCGCGCGCGAAGCGGTGGATCGGGGCATCTCGCCCATCGTCGGTGCGAGCGGCTGGACCGATGAAGACGAAGTCAGTTTTGCGGACCGCTGCGACGAGCGCGGCGTCGGCGCGGCGATCGTGCCGAATTTCGCGATCGGCGCGGTGCTTGCGATGCGTTTCGCGGAGCAGGCCGCACGCTGGTTTCCGACCTCGGAGATCGTCGAGCTGCACCACGACCGCAAACGCGATGCACCCAGCGGTACGGCGAAATTCACGGCGCGGCGCATCGCTAAAGCTGCGGAGCGCGAGACGATTCCCATTCATAGCGTGCGGCTGCGCGGGCTCGTCGCGCACCAGGAAGTCCTTTTCGGCGGCGATGGCGAGCTGTTGACGATCCGCCACGACTCGTTCGCGCGGGCCTCGTTCATGCGCGGCGTCCTGCTTGCAATCCGCGGCATCCGGGCGCGCCATACGCTCGCGATCGGGCTCGACTCGTTTTTGGGAGACGTCGCATCGTGAGAGTTGCCGTCGTCGGCGTGACGGGCGTCGTGGGCGAGACGATCTTGCGAGTCCTCGAGGAACGCAGCATCGCGGTCGACGAGCTCGGCGCCTTTGCGTCGCGCGACCGCGCCGAACCGCTGCTGTATCGCGGACGACCGTGGCCGATTCGCGCCGCGAGTGCGCGGGCGTTGCACGACGGCGCGTACGACGCCGCTTTCTTTGCTTCGAGCGACGACGCGAGCGCGGAGCTTGCGGAGGCCTGCGTCGCGGGCGGCGCGGTCGTCATCGACAACAGCGCGACGTTTCGGCTCGCGCCGGGCGTCCCGCTCGTTATTCCCGAAGTCAATCCGCACGATGTCCGAAGAGAACATCGCATCTTCCCGGTCGCGAATTGCACGGCGATCGTGCTGTGTGTCGGCATCGCGCCGATCGCGCGCACGGTGGGTTTGCGCAGCCTCCGCGTCGCGACCTATCAGGCAGTCAGCGGAACGGGGCGCCCCGGGCTCGAGGCGCTCGCCTCTGAAGAGCAGGCCGCGTTCGGCGAAGAGGACGTCAACGCGGCGTCGCCCTACGCGGCGCCGATCTTCCGCAACGTCATTCCCTTGTGCGGCGCCGATTTCGACGAGCACGGCGACAGCGGAGAAGAGAAGAAGGTCGCGGCGGAGACGCGCAAGATGCTGGGTCTGGCGGACTTGCACGTCGCGGCGACCACGGTCCGCGTTCCCGTGCGCTACGCGCACAGCGAAGCCGTCTTCCTGGAAACCGCGCGTGACACATCGGTCGACGAACTGGCCGCCGCGCTGGCCGGCGCCCCGGGCGTCGCCTTCCACCGCAAGGGTCTGGTCACGCCGCGCGACGTCGAAGGCCAAGACCGCGTGCATGTCGCGCGCTTGCGCGCAGAAGGCGATTCGAAGCGCCACTTCCAAGCCTGGATCGTCGGCGATCAAACCCGCAAGGGCGCCGCCACCAACGCCGTCCAAATCCTCGAGCTTCTCATCGAACGCGGCTTGGTGGGGAACGAGCAAAGCGCTCATGCCACCTAAGGCCTCGCCACCGTTCGCGGAACTTTTCGCGTGCCGATAAAAAGCATCGTGCAGAAATTCGGCGGCTCGTCACTTGCGTCGGCGGAGCTGCGCGAGATCGCGGCGTCGCGCGTGCTCGAAGCGCGTCAGCGCGGCGCATCGCCCGTGGTCGTATGCTCGGCACTGGGACGCGCGCCCGATCCGTACGCGACGGATTCGCTCCTGGCACTGCTGGGACCGAGCCGCGGCGGCGCCAACCGCGACCTATTGGTTTCGTGCGGCGAGGCGATCGCGTGCGCGATTTTTGCCGAGCTGCTCACGTCGTGGGGCGCGGACGCGCAGGCGATGACGGGTGGTCAGGCGGGCATCATCACCGATGGCGCTTTCGGCGACGCGAAGATCGTGCGCGTCGAACCACAGAACGTCGTCGCGGCGCTCGAGCGCGGCATTATTCCCGTTATCACCGGCTTCCAAGGCATGACGCGCAGCGGTGCGGTCACGACGCTCGGGCGCGGCGGCAGCGATCTCTCCGCGATCGCGCTCGGCGATGCCCTCGGCTCCGAGGCCGTGGAAATCTTCACGGACGTCAGCGGCGTGATGACGGGCGATCCGCGCCGGATCGCGGGCGCGCATACGATCGATCGCGTCAACTACGCGGAGATGGTCGAGCTCGCCGCCGACGGCGCGAAGGTCATGCACGCGAAGGCGGCCGATCTGGCGCGCGTGACGCAAACGCCGTACGTCGTCAAGGGTCTGCGTTCGAATTTCGGCACGACGATCGACGAGGGTCACTCACCCGACGCGGGGAGGCCCGTTACCGGCATTACGTCGCTGAGCGACGTGACGTTCGTGCGCGTCATTCAAGGCGAGATCGACGATCTCGCCGCGCGGCGCGAGCTCGAACGCGAGCTCTTCCAACGTCTGGCCGAACGGGACGTGTCGGTCGACATGATCAACATCAACAATGCCGGAATTTTTTTCATCGTCGACGCCGACAAGGTCGACACCGTGCGCTCCGAGCTCAGCGGTCTCAACATGGCGGTCCGCGTCCGCGCGCACAGCGCGAAAATCTCGATCGTCGGGGCAGGGATGCGCGGAACGTCGGGCGTCATGTATCGCGTCGTGCAAGCACTCGCCGAGGCCGACGTGGAGATCATCCATTCGACGGACTCGAACATCACGATCTCGGTCCTCGTTCCCGGAGAGGACGTCGCGCGCGCCGAACAGGCGATTCACGATTACTTCCGGCTCGGCCGCAACGTCGCAACGCCGCCGGAGATGACGGCGGGAGGACCGCGATGACCGCTCCAAAACGCGCCCCCAAACTCGGTGCCGTGATGACGGCGATGCTCACGCCCTTCGATGCGAGCGAACGCGTCGATCTGGCCGAAGCCGCGCGACTTGCGCGCTATCTCGTCGATGAAGGCAATACCGGACTCATCGTGAGCGGTACGACGGGCGAATCGCCGGCGCTGTGCGACGACGAGAAGCTCGCGCTCTTTACGGCCACGAAAGACGCGGTCGGCGAACGGGCCGCGATCGTTGCCGGCACCGGCGGCAACAACACGCACCACTCGGCCGAACTGACGCAGCGCGCGGAGGCCGCGGGTGTGGACGGCATCCTCGCCGTCGTACCCTACTACAATAAACCGACACAGGACGGCATGCTGCGTCACTTCGGTGCGATCGCCGCGGCGACGTCGCTGCCCATCGTTATTTACAACATCCCTTCGCGCACGGGTGCGAACCTATTGCCCGCAACGCTCCTGGAACTGGCGCGCCGGCATCCCAACATCGCGGGCGTCAAAGAATCCAGCGGTGATTTCGCGCAGTTCGCTGCGATCTTACGCGACCGGCCGACTGGTTTCGGGTTTTGGTGCGGCGACGATCATCTCTTCTTACCGTCGCTGGCCCTGGGCGGCGATGGCGTGATCAGCGTGGCGGCACACCTGTGCGCGCGCGAGTTTCGCGCGCTCTACGACGCGTATCGCGGCGGCGACGTCGCACGCGCCGCGCAGCTGCAGCTCGCGCTCTCCGAGCTCATCGCGACGCTTTTCGCTACGACGAGTCCGATCCCGGTGAAGTGGGCGATGAACGAGCTCGGTTTCGCGCTCGGCGCGTGCCGCTCCCCGCTGGGTGCGATGCCGGACGCGCTGGCAGAGCGACTGCGGCCACAACTCGCGCCCTATCGCGAGCGCGCGCGAGCCACCGCTACCGCGAACGCGTGAAGCGCTAGGTGGAAAGTGTTTCCATTCTCGGCTGCCGCGTCGATGCGATCGGCGGCGGCGAAGCCGTGCGCCGCATCGTCGCGCTTGCTGCGGGCACGGCGCCGGCGCTCGTGGTGACCCTCGGCACGGAGATGATCGTGCGCGCGCAGCGCGATGCGCGCTTTCGCGACGCGCTCGACGCAAGCGCGCTCTCGCTGTGCGATACGATCGGCGTGCAGCTCGCAGCGCGGCTGCAGGGCGTGCGCATTCCCGAACGCGTGACGGGCGTCGATCTCATCGAGCCGCTGTGCGCGGCGTTTGCGTGCGAAGGGATTGCTGTCTATTTACTCGGTGCAAAAGGCGAGACTGCGCAACGCGCAGGCGAGATGCTCGCGCTGCGGCATCCGGGTCTGCGCGTCGCCGGAGCGCGCGACGGATATTTCTTACCGCAAGATGCGCCGTCGGTCGCAGCAGCGATTGCGGATAGTGGTGCGCGCGTGTGTTTCGTCGGCCTGGGTTCGCCGCGTCAAGAGTTATGGATTACCGAACATCTGAAGGAGACGGGGTGTGCGGTCGGAATCGGGGTCGGCGGTTCGTTCGACGTTCTCGCCGGAAACGTCGCGCGCGCACCGCAACGCTGGCGCCGCCTTAATGCGGAATGGTTGTACCGACTCGTACGCGAGCCACAGCGGTGGCGGCGGCAGCTTGCGTTACCGTACTTCATGTGGTTGGCGCTCCGCGAGCGCGCTTGCGCACCACCCTTCCGGAGGTATTCGTGAAAGCGATGATCCTCGCCGGCGGAATGAGCACGCGGCTCTACCCGCTGACGAAACAGGTTCCCAAGCCGCTGGTTCCGATCGCAGGTGAACCCAATAGCGCGCACGTGATGCGCTACTTGCGCTCGTTTGGTATCGAGGACATCGCGATAAACGTGCACTACCTCGCCGACAAAATCGTCGCCGCGTTCGGCGACGGCTCGCAATACGGCGTCAGACTGCACTATTTGCACGAGCCCGAACTCATGGGCAGTGCCGGAGCCGTGAAGGGGATGGAAGACTTCTTGCGCGACGACACGTTCGTCGTCGTCGGCTGCGACGGGCTGACCGACTTGCGGCTCGATGCGCTCGTCGCATTTCATAAGAAGCGGGGAGCGGTCGCGACGATCGCGCTCGTCGAAGAAGAAGACGTCACGCACTACGGCGTGGTGATCGTCGACGAGGACGGTCACATCGTCGATTTTCAAGAAAAACCGGCGAAGGGCACCGAGCGTTCGCATCTGGTCAACACGGGCGTCTACGTCTTCGAGCCCGCGATTCTGGACCGCATCCCTGCGGGCGAGTTCTGGGATTTCGGCAAGAACGTCTTTCCGCAACTGCACGCGGAACGCGCAAAATTCTATGCCCTCGAGATGCACGGCGCGTATTGGACCGACATCGGGACGCCTGGCGAGTACCGACGCGCGACGCGCGACGTGCTCGAGGGCAAGGTGCGGCTGCTCGGCAGCGCGCGCGCCCGCGGGTATCCCCCCGATGCGACACTCGGTCACGACGTGCGCTTGGAAGGCGACGTGCGGATCGGTTCGCAGACGGTACTGGGCGAAGGGGTCCGGGTGATCGGCCCGAGCGTCGTCGGCGACCGGGTGGTGGTCGGGGACGGGGCGACGATCGACGCGTCGATCGTGTGGGACGGCGTCCGGATCGGCGCGGGAGCGCACGTCGCCGATAGCGTGGTCGGAATCGATTACGAGATTGCCGCCGGGGCGACGGTCGAAGGTGCGATCGTCGCCAACGAACCACAAGTCGCCCGTTAAGTGGCTTCGTTGTAAACGTCCCATCCGGCGCGGATGGGGCACTTACCGGTTTGGTGAGTGAGATCGCGTCGCGCCGGCGGACGCCGCTGCAAATCATCTTCGAACACGCGCTTAGCGTCGGCGCTGCCGCGCTTGGGCTTGTCCTCCTGTTCGCGACGGCGCAGCATCTGCTGGGCCGGGCCGTCCCTGCGCCGCAGCAACTCGCCGCGACGCGGTTCGCGCCGGTCGCCCTTCGGCCGATCGTCGCTGCGCACCGACCGGCGTCTCTACAGCACCGTGAACCCCGGCGTCACGCGCAGCGGTCGCATGGCGTCGCCAACCGGAGTGCGACGTTTCGCGCGCATCCCGCGCGCCTTGCGCCGCCCGCGGCGGCTTCGGTGGTGCTCGCTCACCCGCAGCGCGCGTTCATCAGAGCGCCGCTGCGCCACGCCAGAGCGCCGCTGCGCCACGCCAGAGCGCCGCTGCGCCACGCCGCCGCGCGGCCGCCCCACTCGATCGTCGTGCGTGCTCCGGTCGCACACGTGCGGGCCACGGCGGTGGCGCCGCCACGCCGGGCTATCGCTTTCGTAAACGCGCCGCAGGCGAAGCCCCATCCCAAGCGCCGGCGCCGGTTCCGCAACATCCTCAAGCCGCCGGTCAATTACCACCCGCAACCCGCACTCGCGACCGTCCCCGCGCAGGTCCTTAGCGTCGACATCGCGCCCGACAGCCTGCCGACGCCCTTCGCAGGTCGCCACCGCCGCTAAGAGCTCGCCCCGCTTTAGCCGACTAGTCGTCTCGCGGGGGCGTCGTGATAGAGGCGCATGATCGTCGCGCGCGCGCTCGAAGCTCTCTTTCCATCGACCTGCGGCGGCTGCGGCCGCATCGGCTCGGCCTTCTGCGCGCGATGTGCGCCGCTGCCCGGGCGAGCGCCCGTAGTTCTCGTGGGCGATCTGCCCGTCCTAGCCGTCGGGCGGTACGCAGGTGCGCTGCGGCACGCGATCCTCGCCTACAAACGCGGGCGCCGCGACATCGGCGACGCCCTGGGCGCACTGCTGGCGGAGCGCTGCCAGGCTCTGCCGGAGCACGCCGTGTTCGTTCCGGTGCCGACGACGTGGCGGCGGCGCGGCGACCGCGGCTTCGATCAAAGCGTGCGCCTCGCCGCGTGTGCCGGTGCGCGGACGGGCCGGCCGGTGCTCGCGGCGCTCGAACAGCGCGCCGGCGATGCGCAGCGCGGTCGCTCCCGCATCGCTCGGCTCGGCGCGCAGGGCCGCTTCGGTTGCGCCGCCCCACACCTCGTGGCCGGCGTCGCCGTCATCCTGGTCGATGACGTCGTCACGACAGGCGCAACCTTGCGCGACTGCGCGCGAACGTTGCGCGGCCACGGCGCGGATGTGCTCGCCGCGGTCGTCCTCGCCTACGCGTGAATGCTTGCTGCGAGCTGCATCGTTCGAAGGTGCGCCGGGGTTGATGCGGGTGCATAAACCGAAGGAGATCTCGTGGCTAAAGCAACTTGGAACGGCGTGACGATCGCCCAGAGTCCGGCAACCGAAGTGGTCGAAGGCAATCACTATTTCCCACTCGAGTCCGTCGACCGTCAATACCTCAGCGAGAGCGCGACGCACTCGGTCTGTCCGTGGAAGGGCACTGCGAGTTACTACACGCTAGTCGTCGAGGGGAAAGAAAACGCCGACGCGGCTTGGTTCTATCCGGCTCCCAAAGATGCCGCGAAGCAGATCAAGGACCACGTCGCATTCTGGAAGGGCGTCGAGGTCACGCCGTAGCGCTCTCACCCCTGGACCGGGTCTATCTGCGCCGCGCCTGCGAACTCGCCGTGCGCGGGCTCGGCAGCACGTCGCCGAACCCGTGCGTCGGAGCGGTGATTGCCGGCGGCGCGACGACTCTGGGTGAAGGGTTCCATCGCGCCCGCGGCGCCCCTCACGCCGAGATCGAAGCGCTGCGCGACGCAGTGACTCGCGGCTCGGACGTTCGCGGCGCGACGCTCTACGTAACGCTCGAACCCTGCGATCATAGCGGTCTTACGCCGCCCTGCTCGCAAGCCGTGATCGACGCAGGCGTCGCGCGTGTCGTCGTCGGAACGATGGATCCCAACCCGCGTACCGGCGGCGCCGGCGTTGCGCGGCTGCGCGGCGCGAATCTCATCGTCGACGTCGTGGACGATCGTTGGGCGCGCGAGCTCGTCGCAGCGTTCGCGATTGCGAGCACGCGGCTGCGACCCTACGTTCGGCTCAAGTTGGCGGCTTCGCTGGACGGCTGCGTCGCGGCCCGCTCCGGCGAGCGCCACTGGTTGACCGGCTACGAGGCGCGGTCGTATGTGCGCGAGCTGCGCGCGACGCACGATGCGGTGCTCGTGGGAGCGGCAACCGTCCGGGTTGACGACCCGCAGCTCTCGGTTCGTCCGCCGTACGGCCGCCGCAAAGCATATCGCCGCGTCGTCGCCTGCCAAGACGCGGCTCCCGAACCCGGGCGCGCGATCTTCGCTGCGCTGCCTGGCTACGATCGCACGATCGCGCTCGTGCCGGCGGGATTGCGCCAACGTTATGCGGGGCTCGAAGCGCTGGCGGACGTGGCGTACGTCGGCGCGCCGGACGCCGAAACGCTCGATTTGGGGCGTGCCCTTGAAGCCCTGCCCGGGTACGGCATCGCGACCGTCTTGTGCGAAGGCGGTCCAACGCTTGCGGCCCGACTGCTTTCCGGGGGTCTTGTCGACCGTTTCGATTGGCTCGTGGCGCCGGCGCTGCTGAGTGGTCCGAGCGCCGTCGCGGCACTCGCGGACGGCGCGAGCGGCACGGCCTTGCAGTTCGACCGCGTCGAATCGCTCGGGCCCGACGTGCTGCTTTCCGGAATTCCGAGCGGCGGTGGTTCGTGTTCAGCGGCCTGATCGGGTACGTCGGCCGCGTGGCCGCGCTCGAGCGGGACCGCGGCGGCGTGCGCCTGCGGGTCGAAGCACCCGGCGCGATTGGCGAGGGCGTCGCTCCCAAGGATTCCGTTGCCATCAACGGCGTGTGTTTGACGGTCGTCGAACACGATGCGACTTCGATGAGCTTCGACGTCGTCCCCGAGACGGTGGAACGTTCGGTGCTCGGCACGCTTTCGGCCGGCAGTCCGGTCAACGTGGAGGTGTCGCTGCGGCTCGGGGACCGGCTCGGCGGACACCTCGTGTACGGCCACGTCGACGCGACCGCGGCCATCGTGGCGAAAGTCGCCGAGGGCCAAGGTCATCGCGTGACGATCGAGACGCCCCCGGCCCTTGTGCGCTTCATCGTCGAAAAGGGGTACGTGGCGGTCGACGGGGTCAGTCTCACCGTCGCCGCGGCCAGCGATGGTCGCTTCGAGATCGCGCTCATCCCCGAGACGTCGGCGCGCACGACGCTCGGCGGCAAGGGCCCAGGCGACGCGGTCAATCTCGAGATCGACCCGATCGCACGCTACGCGCTCGGTGCGACGGACGCCTGTGTGCCCGGAAGCGCTCCCTCGAGCGACGAACTGGCGTGGGCCTATGAAATCTGACGACGCGGCGCTCGCGCAACGTGCAGCCCGCATGACCGTGACGTCCGGCGACCTCGATGCGTCGGGCACGATCGCGTTTGCCGCGCATAAGCTGACCGGTGCGATCGTCGTGGCCGGCGTCGGCGTCCATTCGATCCGCTTGCGGCTCGAGGTCGCGCGCACGAGCGACGGAGCTGCCGTCGCCGAAGCGATGCTCGTTTCGGCGTGCGTCGATCGCGAGCGCCGCTCCACGGCATTGCCGGCCGGATTTGCCGACGCTTTGCGCGCGCGCCTCGCCCCCCGCGACTGATCGCTCGCGTGCGAGCCGGCTATCTCGTCGCGCCGCAGCACGTCGAGCTCCGCGAGGATGCCGAACCGCAGCCGGAGCCGGGCGGCGTCGTCGTCCGCGTGCGCGTTGCGCTGACCGATGGCACGGATCTCAAAGCATTCCGCCGCGGCCATCCGCAGATGCCGGTGCCGACGCGCTTCGGGCACGAGTTTTCGGGCGACGTTGCCGCGGTCGGGAGCGGGGTCACGGCGTTTCGTGCCGGCGATGCGATCATGTGCGTGCACTCGGCACCGGATGGGACGTGTTTTTGGTGCACGCGAGGCGAGGAAGAGTTGTGCGAACGCGTGATGGAGACGAAGATCCTGGGTGCGTACGCCGAGTGCATTGCCGTCCCTCCGCACATCGTCGCGCGTAACGCGTTTCGCAAGCCGAGCGACGTGTCGTACGAAGCGGCAGCGTTTTTGGAGCCGGTGTCGTGTGTGGTGCACGCACTGCAGATGCTCTCGCCGCGGGCGAACGATACGGTCGCGGTCGTGGGGGACGGTGGCTTCGGACTGTTGCATGCGCTCGTGTTGCGCGCGTTCGGCGCGCGGCCGATTCTCGTCGGCCGGCGCGACGAGCGTCTGGCATTCGCGCGCGCGCTCGGGATTGCCGAGACGATCGATGCCCGCAGCGACGACGTTGCGGCGGCGATTCGCGCGCGTACGGACGGGCACGGTGCGGACGCGGTCATCGAGAGCACGGGCGCGCGCGACGTGTGGGAAACGGCTCCGGCGCTCGTACGCCGGGGCGGGAGGGTCGTGCTCTTCGGCGGCCTACCCACCGGAACGCGCGTCGCGTTCGACGCGGCGCGGCTGCACTACGACGAGGTGAAGTTGTTCAGTCCCTTCCATTTCACGCCGCGCGCCGTTCGCCGCGCCTATGAGCTCATCGCCACGCATGCGATCGACTTCGAGCAACTCATCAGCGCACGCTTCGGTCTCGACCAGCTCGAAGAAGCGTTTCGTGCGCTCGGCGAGGGAAGCGGGTTGAACCTCAAGTACGCGATCGTTCCCTAAGAGAATAGACGTACTGCGAACGGGTTTCTATCGGGCTACTGCGGATACCGCGGTCACGACGGCGAGGAACGCGAAGATTGCCGTCCAGAAAGGGCGCACCGCGAGGCGTTTTTTGGGACGTTCGACGGTACCGATGATCAGATGCTGGACGTAGGCCATAAGGATCAACGTCGCCGCGTCGACGACCGCACCGGCTTGCGCTTCGCGCGCGGACGGCGCGCCGTGGAGAACCTTCGTGACGGTGAAAGCTAGTAAAACGATAGCGAGTGCGACGAAGATGCTAAAAAAAAGCAGTTTCGGCGCGGGCCTCCCGGGCTCGCCGCGAAAATTGAAGTGCAGCGGCACGCGCGCGGGGAGTCGCGGGTACGCGAGCAGCGCTTCTACCACGATGACGATCGCGGCTGCGAACCCGATTCCGAGGGCGGCCCCGACGAGCATGCGCGTACATACGCGAGCCAGCGCCTAAAGTTACTCTTGGCAGCGCGGCAACTCCACGTATGGCCCGCGCTGTTGGGTCGATGGTGAACGCCCTAGGACGGCTTCCCGCGACGATGCGCGCGGCCGTCATGTACGACGTCGACGACATCCGCATCGAGGAACGGCCGGTGCCGGCGCTCGCGTCCGGTGACGTGCTCGTCGCGACCGCCGCGAGCGGCGTGTGCAGCGGCGACCTCATGCCGTGGTACGTCCGCAAGAAGGCGCCCTTCGTCTTTGGCCACGAGCCGGCCGGCACGGTCGTCGCGATTGGCGGTGATGCAGCGGGCGCCGGTCGCGACGGGGGTCGCGTGGCGCTGGGAGCGCGGGTCTTCGCACACCACCACGCGCCCTGCCTCAATTGCGATGCGTGCGTCGCCGGGCGTTACGTCCACTGCGCGACCTGGCGCACGACTGCGCTCGAGCCCGGCGGCATGGCCGAGTTCTTTCGCGTGCCGCGCGCCAACCTCGCGGACACGCTCACATTGCCTGCTGCCGTGTCGTTCGCGGACGGGTCGCTCGTCGAGCCACTGGCCTGCGTCGTGAAGTCGCTGCGCCGCGCCTTTCCGATCGAGATCGAGCGGCGCCTCGTTCCGCCGGAAAGCGACGACGCGCTCGCAGCGGGCGGCGCCTTCATCGCGAGTGCGCAAAGCGCACTGCTGGCTGCGACGGACGGTTTGTGCGAGCGGACGCTCTACGTGATCGGTGCGGGCGTCATGGGCCTCATGCACGTCGCGGTCGCCGCTGCGCTCGGGGCGCGCGTCTTTGCGAGCGACTTCAATGCGGCGCGGCGGGAAGCGGCGCTCCGTCTGGGCGCTGCGGCCGCCTTCGACCCCGCCGCAGCGCCCCAAGCGCTCGCCGCCGCGACGGGGGGACACGGTGCCGACGTCGTGATCTGCGGCCCCGGCCACGCCGTCGCCCTCGCGGCGGCGGTCGATGCCGTGCGGGCCGACGGAACGGTTTTGATGTTCACACCGATCGAGCCGGACGAACGCTTCGCCTTGGATCAGAGCCGGGCATACTTCCGCGACGTTCGCCTCGTCGCGTCCTACTCGTGCGGACCCGACGATACCGTCGAAGCGCTGCGGCTGATCCGGCGCGGCATCGTCACGGCGGAACGTCTGGAGGCGACGACCTTCCCGTTTCCGGGCGTCGCCGCCGCTTATGCCGCGATGCAGCAGGCCGAGGTCGTCAAGGGCATCGTCACCTTTCCGACGCCCGCCCTGTCTTAACGATTGTCAACTGAACTCTTGTGGTTGACATTCGTCAAGTTTCGAGGTTTCCTGACGGTATGGCCGCCTTCGCCGAGACCCTTCAAGTCGCGATGGATCGCGCGAATTTAACCGCTTCCGATTTGGCGCTTCGGTCAGGCCTGACCGAGAGCGCGATCAGCCTCTTACGTTCCGGGCGGCGGACGCCATCCTTTCGCTCGATCCAGGCGTTGGCCAAGACTTTGCCGGAGCTTGCGGCGCAACTCGGCGACGAGGGCGCGGACGACGCGATCGTCGATGCGATCGAGGATGCGATCGCCGACGTGCGCGCCGGCAAGATGGTCATCGTTCTCGACGATGAGGATCGTGAGAACGAAGGCGATCTCGTGATGGCGGCGCAGATGGTGACGCCCGAAGCGATCAACTTCATGCGCAAGGAGGCGGGCGGCCTCATCTGCGTTCCGATGCTCGGCAAACGTCTGGACGAACTGCAGATTCCGCTGATGGTCAGCGAAAATACGGCCGTTCACGAGACGGCATTTACCGTCTCTATCGAAGCGCGCCATCGGACGACGACGGGCATCTCGGCGCAGGATCGGGCCGCGACGATCCAAGCCATGCTCGACCCGGGCGCGAAGCCGGCGGACTTCCTGCGTCCGGGACACACCTTTCCTTTGCGAGCCCGCGATGGTGGCGTGCTCGTCCGGGCCGGCCAGACCGAAGCCTCGGTCGACCTCGCGCGGCTGGCCGGATTTTATCCCGCCGGGGTTATCGTCGAGATCATGGCCGAAGACGGCACGATGATGCGGCTGACGGCGCTGCGCGAGTTCGCCAAAAAGCACGGGCTGCGGCTCGTCACCGTCAAGGACTTGATCGCGTACCGCATGCGCAATGAGAAGCTCGTGCACCGCATTGCCGAGTTCGATCTGCCCACGCAGCACGGCCGCTTTCGCGGGGTCGCTTACGACACGTCGATCGATGACGTCGCGCACGTCGCAATGGTGATGGGCGATATCGGCGATGGCAAAGACCTTTTGGTACGCGTCCACTCCGAATGCCTGACGGGCGATGCCTTGCACTCAATCCGCTGCGACTGCGCGGCCCAGCGCGATGCGGCGCTGGATTTGATCGCGCGCGAGGGGCGCGGCGTCCTCCTGTATCTGCATCAGGAAGGGCGCGGCATCGGCCTCGCCAACAAGCTGCGCGCCTACGAACTGCAGGATCGCGGGGCCGATACGGTCGAGGCCAATCACGCGCTCGGGCTGCCCGCCGACAAGCGCGACTATGGTCTGGGTTCGCAGATGCTCGTCGATCTCGGGGTCAAAGAGATGCGGCTCATTACGAACAATCCGCGCAAGATCGCCGGGCTCGAAGGCTACGGGCTCACGATCGTCGACCGCGTGCCACTCCACGTGGAGACGACGGCGCACAGCGCGCGCTATATGGAAACCAAACGCGAGAAGATGGGCCATCTTTTCGGCGCGCCGATTGTTTCGGCGGCGAACCTTTCGTGAAGACGACGGCCGAGCGCACGCGCGATGGCCTCCCCGACGGACGCGGCAGACGCGTCGCCGTCGTGAGCGCGGGATTCTACGCGGACCTCGCGGCGTGGCTCGAGGACGGTGCGCGGCGCGCGCTGGCCGATTGCGGCGTCGCAGCGGAGGCCTGCGAAGTGCGCCGCGTGCCGGGTTGTTTCGAACTGCCGCTCGCGGCGCGCCGCCTCATCGATACGGGACGCTTCGATGCGGTCGTCGCCCTGGGCGTCGTCATCCGCGGCGACACGCCGCACTTCGATTATGTCGCAGGCGAATGCTCGCGCGGCATCATGGACGTGCAGCTCGCGACGCGCGTGCCGATCGGTTTCGGCGTGCTCACGACCGAGACGCTCGACCAGGCGCAGGAGCGCGCCGACCCTGCGCGCGGCGACAAAGGCTACGCGGCCGCCGTCGCGGCGCTCGCGGTCTTGGCGCTGGCGTAGGCCGCCGCGAGCGCTCGCCGCGCTTGCGTTTTGAAAGCTTTATCTCTATACTGCCCCTTACCGCGACGCCTTTGGGCGCCGCAGCCTTTTTCGTTTCAAAGGGGCTCCCGGTGCAAGATAAGACGCTTACCTGTAAAGACTGCGGAAACGAGTTCCCGTTCACGGTGCGCGACCAGCAATTCTATGCGGAGAAAGGCTTCGAGAACGAGCCGCAGCGCTGCCGGGACTGCCGCACGAATCGCAAGAACAGCCGCTCGGCCTCGGGCTCCACGCGCGAAATGTTCGACGCGATTTGCGCGCAGTGCGGCGTCGCGACGACCGTGCCGTTCAAACCGCGCGGCGACCGGCCGGTCTACTGCCGCGAGTGCTACGCCGCCACGACGTCGCAAGCGAGCCGCTAACGCACGAAGCGAAGGCCCCTGCGTATGACGTAAGAACACGTCATGCGTAATGGGGTTCGAAGCGGTTTGGTGGGACGATGGCGAGCGCGCCGTCGGCTATGTGGATCAGCGCGCGTTGCCGCATGAGGTCGCGCGCCGTTTCGCGCGCGACGTCGCGGGAGTCGTGGCGGCGATCGAGACGCTTGCCGTGCGCGGCGCCCCGGCGATCGGCGTCTTTGGTGCGTACGGCACGGCGCTCGCGCGCGACTTGCACCCGGACGACGATGACTTCGCGCGCGCGGCCGCACGCATTCGCGCGGCTCGGCCGACGGCCGTAAACCTCGCGTGGGCGGTGGACCGCATGCTCGCCGAGGGCGTGTCGCTCGCGGTCGCGCGGGCGATCCACGACGAACAGCGCGCCGTCGATCGCGCGATCGGCGAACACGGTGGGGCGCTCATGCCCGAGCGCGGCAGTGTGTTGACGCACTGCAATACGGGGCCGCTCGCAACGGCAGGCACGGGCACGGCGCTCGGCGTGATCGTCGCCGCACATCTGGCCGGTAAACGGTTACACGTCTACGTCAACGAGACGCGGCCGCTCTTACAGGGTGCCCGGCTCACGACGTTCGAACTCGCCGTGGCCGGCGTTCCGGCGACGCTCATCGCCGATAGCGCGGCGGCTGCGACGATGTCGCAGAAAGACGTCAAAGCGGTCATCGTCGGCGCCGACCGGATCGCTTGCAACGGCGACACCGCGAACAAGATCGGCACCTTCGGGATCGCGGTCATCGCCGCGCATCTCGGCATCCCGTTCTACGTGGCGGCGCCGCGTTCCACGATCGATTTTTCACTGCGCGACGGAAGCGGGATCGTGGTCGAAGAACGTGGGCCGGCCGAAGTGCGCGGCTTCGCCGGTATACCTGCGGCGCCCGCGGACGTCGACGTCTTCAATCCCGCCTTCGACGTCACACCGGGACGCCTGATCGCGGGCATTATCACCGAGTACGGCGTTGCTCGGCCACCGTACGACGAATCGATTCCCGATCTGCAGACGCGGCCGAACTTCGCCATGCTTTATCGGTGAAGTTTTACGACTTCGTTGACAAGCCGCGGGCCGCGAAGCTCGTCGTGATCGAAGGCGTCGAGCGCCTCTTCGCCGACCGTGCGCTCGCGCTCGTCATCGAGCGGCTCTTGCCCGAAGCGGAACGCGATCTCAACCTCGAGCGGTTCGTGGCAACGGGGCTCGAGTCGTTCCGCCCGGTCGAAGCCGCGGTTGCGGCGTTACCGTTTCTCGGTAGCGCGCGCGTCGTCGTGGTACGCGGCGTGCACGAGCTGCGCGCCGACCCGCGGCGCGCGCTCGTCGCCGTTGCGGAACGGGTGCCCGAGGGCAACGTTCTCGTGCTCGAAGATCTGGTCTCGCCCGCGAGCAAGCGCCCGGAGCCGATCGGCAAACTGCTCGGCCGGGCGGCGCTGCGGATCGACACGACGCCGACGAGCGAAGCGCGCGAACGTTTCTTCGCCGAAACGCTTGCGGAGCTCGACGCGACGGCCGAGCCCGCGGCCGCTGCGGCGCTCATCGCGGCCGACGCCGAGCTCGCGGCGATGCGCACCGATTTGCAGAAACTCGCGCTCGGCGGAAGCCGCATTACGTTGGCCGACGTGATGCGCGAGACGCTCGTCACGGACGACGTTCGCGCGTACCAGTATGCGAGCGCCGCCGTCGCCGGCCGCGCCGCGGAAGCCCTCGCCCTCGCGCACGAGCTCTTCTCGTCGGACCCGCGCGGGGCTGCGGTGCCGTTGCTCGCGGCGCTCGCGGCGGAGTACGGGCTCGTGTGGGAGCTCGCGCGTCCGGGCGGCACGTTGCCGTCGCGCGCTCGCTGGCGCGAGCGTGAACTGCGCGGTTACGCTCGTACGCTCGGCGAACGGCGCGCGCGGCTAGGTTTCGAGCGCGCGGTCCGCGGCTTCGAGGCGGTCGTAACGGGTCGCGCCGACGACCCGCGCATCGTGATCGACGTTGCGACGGCGGCTGCCGCCCGCGAAGGACGGCGCGCGGACGCTTCCCGCGAGCAAGCATGAGAACACTGCACGTTCGAGTCCGCAACCGCGGCGACTGTGGCTATTCCACGTTCTGGTAAGACGCTCGGATGCTATGCTATGCTGCGGCTATGAAGACCACCGCAGTCGCCGCGCTCGCATTGACGATGGTAGCGCTTGCCGGCCCGGCGAAGGCGGATCCGGGACCAGTGAGCGGTTCCGCCGCTCTGCCACCCGTGGCGCAGGGGACCGGCACGGCACCGGTCGCAACCGCCGCGCCCGCATTTCCGATACCCGAGCCGGCGCAGGCGCAAGCGATGCTACAGACCTTCGAACGAGTGCGCGTCCAGGAACGGCAGCTTCAAGCGCAGGCGCGTGCCCAAATGCTAGCCGCGCTATCGCCCGCGCACCGTGCGCTCGTCGCGACGCTCGTCGGCCAGCTTGCCGTTGCCCCAAATCCCGATCAGGTAGCTACGGCGCGCCAGCTCGACGCGATGCTGTCACCGAGCGAACAACAGGCGATCCTGCGCGTCAACGCGGGCGCCCTTGCGCAGGCGCAGACGATCGCACAGCAGATGCAATCGCAGTTCGTAAGTCAGATGACGCCCGAGCAACGCAGCGCGATGGAGCGCCACTTTGCGCAGATGAAGTCCGATTTGGAGAAACGTCTTACGCCCGAGCAGCGCAGCGCGATCCAACGCCAGGCGCCGCAATGGAACGCGATGACGCCGCCGGTCGGTGCCGCTACCATGTTGAGCCCGCTCGCACTCGCACAAGACGCCGGCAGCATACTGCTGCGTACCCTTACGATGCCGACCGGGATGCCGTTTGGGATGGCCGTTCATCTTAATGGGGCCGCAGGTCCGATGGGGAACACCATCTTTCATAGCACTCCTTAACGGCCGCCGCAGTGCACGAAGGATGAGCGGCTACCACGGATTGTGAGGGTCGCGCGAATTGAAATCACAAGGCGATCGCGCGCTGCCTTCCTAGACGGACTCGTTCATCGGCTTCGTGGCTTCGTCGTCGGCGTTAGCCTGGCGCATAATTACGGTTAGCCGCGCTTCCGTAGTTTCGGGGCGGCGAGCAGCGCGCGAAGAAAGGCCGCGTGTTGCCATGACGAGCTCTTACCGAAGTGGACGACGACGGCGTCATGCTCGGGAATGATGTACAGCGCTTGACCGCCCGCGCCGCTTGCGTAGAATATCCCGGAACCGTCGTCCAGCGGATCGAGCCAGAAGCCCAGGCCGTAACGCGCGTTTTGCGCCGAGCCAGTCGTGCATTCACTCACGCCGCTGTCGCGCACGATCCGCGTCTCGCCTGCGCATCCCCGCGCGAGCAGCATACGCCCGTAACCGAGCCACGCGTGCGCGCTCAAAAACGCGCCGGTCGGGAAGGTGTGCGTGCCGTCGCGCAACGTGCGCCACGAGTCGACGCCAATCCCCGCCGGCTCTAAGACCCGCTCGCGCAGATACACATGCGGCGTCGTGGCGTGCGGCTCGAGTTTGCGGCGCAGCACTTCCCCGAAGATTTGCAAGGGCACTCCGCCGTACGTGAAGGTTGTTCCCGGATCGTGCTTGAGCGGCGTGGCGATCGCTTTCGCCGCCGTCGGCACGGCCATACCGAGTCCGCCGAACCCGTAGCCGCTCGTCAAGTTGAGAAGCTGTCGAATCGTCATCGCGGCCCTCTGCGGATCGCCATCCCATTCGGCGATCGTTGCCACAACCGGCTCATCCATATGCAGCAGCCCATCTTCCGCCGCAGCGATAGCCGCAACGCCCCAGAAACTTTTCGTTCCACTATACAGGGCGTGAGGTGCAGCGAAGGTCCATCCGTCACCACACTGCTCGCCCACGATGGCGGCGGGCGTCGCGACGATCAGCACGTGAAGTTCGTGCCGGCCCGCATACCGCAGCGCAGCATCAACGTCCAAACAGGTACATCCTCAAGCGTTCTTACCGCAGTCGTTTTTAGGGCACGGCGTCGACACTATGCGCGTTTTTTGCTCGCAGGCGCGCTTTTTCGCAGCTCGATACGCTTGATGCAAGCGAGATTGCGCGTTAGCAGGTTGCGGAAATACGCGGCGCCGTCGTTGCCTGGTAAGGGCTCATGGTGATTTCTCCCAACGTACAGCCGGGTTTTTCGCCGCTTGAGGATTCTCCCGATGCTGTTTGGGCAGTTTTGAAGACAGTGATCCCGTCGTCATGCCGCCGCCAAAATGTTGCGAATGCGAACCAGGTTGTAAGCGGCGACGACAAAGGTGAATAATCCGGACACACGCTTCAAGCCACGGACTTTAACTTTGCGCATCGCGCCGACGACCTTGCCCCACCCGAAGACTTCTTCGACGCGTTTGCGTTTGCGTTGACTGATATCGTAACCCGCGTGGCGCGTCGTTCGCGTGTCGATCGCACTACGACGGTTGGTGTCGTTCTGAGCGATGTGCGGCGTGACGTCCATCGAACGCAGTTCCTGGATGAAATCCACCGCATCATAGCCTTTGTCGGCGCCAAGGGTGATGCGCGACCCGCTGGGAAGGCGCCCGAGCATCGCAAGTGCCGCCTCGCGTTCGGCCGTTCCCGTTGCCAGAGTCAATTCGCGGTCAACGACCAACCCGTTGCGATTCTCGGTCATCACGTGTCCCAGGAAGCCAAGCTTCGCGGGACTCCCAGCGCTTTTCTTATACAGCCGTGCATCGGGATCAGTCGTCGAAGCATGCGTATCGTTGCTACGCTTGCGCCCCTTGAAATCGACGTCGGGATTCTTTTCCGATCCACCACTGGGCAAATCGTCGTCACCTTTGGGCTTGAAACTCTTGTGGCTTGCCCAAGCCTCGACCAGCGTCCCATCGACCGTAAAATGTTCGTCACTGAGCAGATCAGATTTCCGAGCGTGATCGAGAACCGCTGCAAAGAACTTCTCGGCGATCTCGCCCTCCAGAAAACGCTCGCGATTCTTGGTGAAAACCGTCACGTCCCAGACCGGGTCGTCCAAATTCAGTCCGACGAACCAACGGAAGAGCATGTTGTAGTTGAGCTGCTCCATCAGCATCCGCTCACTTCTTATCGTGTAGAGAACCTGCAAAAGCAGCGCGCGCAGCAGACGCTCGGGCGGAATCGAAGGCCTGCCGAAGGCCGAGTAGATTTTGTTGAACTCCGGCGAAAGCGTCTTGAGCACCGCATTGACCATTTCACGAAGCGGCCGAAGTGGATGATCTGCCGGCACGCGCGCCTCAGGCGATACATAGCTCCACATCGCCGTTTTTTGAAGATCCTTTGACCGCACAGGCCGCTACCTCAAAAGAGATTCGAGGAGACTTGCCATCATGATAACCGACAAAGCCCGTCAGACCAAGCCCGAATCGGCGCCTTTTTCCGCAACCTGTTAGATCTCGGTCGTGCATCGCATCCCACAGATCGAGGTCCTGCTGCAGGTTCAGCCAAAATTGCGCGGAGACGCCGAGCGCACGCTCAAGGCGCAGCGCCGTTCTCGACGTCACCGCGCGCCGGCCATTAAGCAGCGCGTTCACTGAGGGGCGATCCATCCCAATCGCGTCTGCCAGATCTTGCTGCGTGAGACCGAGCGGTGTTAGGAACTCTTCATTGAGCATCTCGCCCGGCGTGAACGGTCGCCGATGTTTGGGCAGCGGCCCGCGGGCCACATCAATGTGTCTCATCAGTGATAATCCCCAATCATGACGCTCTCTAAAGCTTGTAAATACAACTACGCTGCACGCATGAGTTCTGCAGCGCCGAAGAAAGCGAGCACCGTTCCAGACATTCCGTCGATCCGGCGACGTGTCATCGGGCCGACCGGCGCCGCGACTGCAAGACCGGCGCCGCAGGCCTTGAGAAGTGGTAAGATCTCCATCATTGAAAGTTGCCTGACGTTGCGCTTCGCGCATTTCCGGGGAAGAGGCGGCGGTTAGACCCGCTGCGACGTCGGACGCAGCGGCAGCGCCCGAGCCAAGGCCGCGCGGCCGAACGTCGCGAATTTGCACTGCGGAGATGGATGACCGAACCTACGCCTCTCCGTTTTCGTGGCGTTACGGCAGTGCGGCGCTGCGTGAGCTGTTCTCCGAGCGAGAGCGGCGGCGTTTGTGGCGCGCAGTGTGGATCGCGCTTGCGCGTTCGCAAGAACGCAGCGGACTCATCACGGCGGCGGAGGTCGCCGACCTCGAAGCCCACCGCGACGAGATCGATCTGGAAGCCGCGCTCGCGATCGAACGCGAAATCGGCCACGACTTGATGGCCGAAATCCGCGTCTTCGCTTCGCAGGCGAAGCTTGGCGGAAGAAAGTTGCATCTCGGCGCGACGTCGATGGATATCGAAGACACCGTCGAGACGTATCGCATGCGGCGCGCGCTCGCGGCCGTCGGTGCAAGTCTGCATGAGCTGCTCGGGGCGCTGGCAGCGAACGTGGAACGATATGCAGATCTGGTCTGCATGGGATACACACACTTGCAATTCGCCGAGCCGACGACGGTCGGCTACCGGCTTGCTGTGTACGCTCAAGATTTGCTCATCGACGACGCGCAATTGCGCGCCGCTTACGACGCGCTGACCGCGAAGGGCATCCGCGGCGCGGTCGGGACGTCGGCGTCGTACGAGCGGTTGCTGCGCGGCAGCGGCCGCAGCGCGCGCGATCAGGAAGCCGACGTACTCGACGCCTTCGATCTGGTCGCGCGCGACGTTGCGACCCAAACCTATCCGCGCAAGCTCGATTACCTCGTACTCGCGTCGCTCGCGGGCGTCGGTGCGTCGCTCTCCAAGTTTGCGGCGGACGTGCGGGTGCTCGCGTCACCGGGCTTCGGCGAACTCTTCGAGCCCTTCAGTGCCAAGCAAGTCGGCAGCTCGGCGATGCCATTCAAACGCAATCCCGTGCTCTCCGAGCGCATCGATTCGCTGGCCCGGCTGCTCGTGGGCTACGCCGATACCGCATGGCAAAATGCCGCGACCAACCTGCTGGAGCGCACGCTCGACGACAGCGCGAATCGCCGCACGATTCTGCCCGAGGCATTCTTGTGCACCGACGAGCTGCTTTCGCTCGCGCGCAAGATCGTCGCGGGCCTGCGCGTCGACGAACGTCGCATCGCGCTAAACCTGCGCACGTACGGACCGTTCGCCGGCAGCGAGGCCGTGTTGATGGAAGCGGTGAAAGCGGGAGGTGACCGTCAGCAACTCCACGAGACGATCCGCGATGCAGCGATGCGCGCGTACGATCGCCTCGCAAGCGGCGGCGACAATGCCCTCGCGCAACTGCTCGTCGATGAAGAGCCGCTGACGAGCCTGCTCGATCCTGCGGAGATCCGTTCGTTGCTCGATCCTACCGACCATATCGGCGACGCACCCGAGCGCGCGCGCGCCCTCGTGGACCGCGTCAAGCGCCTGACGCCCTTTCCGCAGCCGCGCGCACTCGTCGAGGCGCAGTAGCGTGCTCAAGGGACTCGAAGTCGCGCGCGGTAAGACGAAGGTGCTCTACGAGAAGCCGGGCCAGCCCGACGTACTCGTCGTCCAGGCGCTCGATAACATCACTGCCGGCGACGGCGCGCGGCGCGACGAGATTGCGGGCAAGGGCCGCATCGCAGCCAAGACCGCGGCGCGCGTGTTCCGGTTGATCAACCTGTGCGGCTTGCCGACGCACTACCTTTCCGGCGGCGAAGACGACGACGACAACGAGATGCTCGTGCGGCGTTGCACGATGGTACCGCTCGAGGTCGTGGTCCGCGGCGTCGCAGCGGGCTCGCTCGTGCGGCGCAAACCCGGCATCGCGCGCGGCTCGATTCTCGTGCCGCGCCTCGTCGAATTCTTTCTCAAAGACGACGCGAATCACGATCCGCTCATCGAGCCCGACGATATCGTGCACCGCGGGCTCGCTTCGCCGCAAGAGATCGGTGCGATGAGTGAGATCGCTCGCATCGCCTTCGAGATTCTCGCGCACGCGTGGCGCCGCCGCGAGACGCTGCTCGTCGATCTCAAAGTCGAGTTCGGGCGTATCCAAAGCGGCGAAGGCCGCGGTTCGCTCGTGATCGCCGACGTGATCGATAACGACTCGTGGCGCGTGTGGCCGCAGGGCCGCGAAGATCTCATGCTCGACAAGCAACTCTATCGCAACCTCGAGACCGTGACGCCCGAGGCGCTCGAGCAGGTGCGTGCGAATTACGAGTTCGTCGCCGAGCTCGTTGGGCAGTTTCCGATGTTGCGGCCGGGCATGGTCGCACTCGTCGCCGACGGCCCCGATAGCCTGGGCATCCTCGACCCCGTTGCCGGGGCGTTGCAAAACTTCGGCTTGCAAACGCTGCGGCGCGTGGTCTCGACGCATCTCGTCCCCGGCTACGTCTTGCAAGCGGTTCAACAACTCGATGCGAGTTTCACGCGGCTGGTCTACGTCGCCTCGGGACCGCAGCTCGCGGCGATGCTCTCCGCCGCGACTCCGACGCCCGTGCACGATGCAACGGAATACGATGCAGACGAACTCGCGCTCGTCGTCGCGAAGACATTGTCGCTCGAAGATACCGTGATGTTCGGACGCGTGCTGCTCGTGCAGGCGAATGCCCGTTCGGCGGTGCTCCAGGCCGATGCCCAAATCAACGCGCCGCCGCCGATGCAGGCCGCGCTTGGCTAGGAGCGCCGCCGTTCCGCAGAGCCACACGCTTACCGTGCTCGCTTCGGATGACGCTGCGCTCGTCGCGGCGCTGCAGCGCAGCGGCCTCGCGCTCAGGCTAGATGAAGTGCGCCGCATCGCCGAACGGCTCGGCCGTGATCCGACGCTCGTCGAAGCGCACGCGTTCGACGCGCAGTGGAGCGAGCATTGCTCGTATAAGAGCTCGCGCCACTATCTGCGCCGTCTGCCCACGGAAGGCCCGACGGTCATGCAGGGTCCCCAAGAAGACGCGGGCATCGTCCACCTCGGCACGTGGGAGGGGAAACGCTACGGCATCGTCATCGCGCACGAATCGCACAACCACCCCTCGCAAGTCGTGCCCTTCGAAGGCGCCGCGACCGGGATCGGCGGCATCGTGCGCGACGTGCTGTGCATGGGTGCGCGCGTGATCGCGGTTGCCGATCCGCTGCGCTTCGGACCACTCGACGATCCACACTGCCGTTACGTCGCGCAGGGCATCGTCGACGGCATCGCGGCGTACGGCAATGCGATCGGCGTGCCGAACATCGCGGGCGACGTGTACGTGCACCAAGGTTTCCGAGATAACGCGCTCGTCAACGTCGTCGCGCTCGGTCTCGTCGAAGAAAACGAGATCATCCATTCGGCGGCGCCGCCGGACTCTGCGGGCTGGGATATCGTCCTCGTCGGAAAAGCGACCGATCGCAGCGGCTTCGGCGGAGCGGCCTTCTCGTCGCTCGTGCTCGACCAGGACGACGCGCAAGCGAACAAGGGCGCGGTCCAAGTGCCCGATCCATTTCTCAAAAACGTGATCATGCGCGCGTCGTATCGCGCGTTCGACGTGATTCGCGAACGCGGTCTGACCGTGGGTTTCAAGGACCTCGGCGCCGGCGGGATTATGGGCTGCACGGCCGAGCTCGCTGCCAGCGGCAGATTCGGCGCAGTCGTGGATCTCGATCGCTGCCCGACGTCGCAACCGAATCTTCCGCCGGCCGTCATCGCGGTCGGCGAGACGCAAGAGCGGCTCGCGTGGATCGTGCCGCCCGGCTTTACGGCGACGCTGCTGGCGATCTACAACGACGAGTTCTCGCTGCCCGAGATCGCGCGCGGTGCGCAGGCGGCGGTCATTGGGACGGTCACGGAGCGGACGTCGTACGTTTTGCAGCATGCCGGCGCGACCGTGATGGACGTGCCGATCGACTTTCTCACCGGCGGCATCCGCTACGATCGAAGCGCAGACGTACCGCCGAACGCAGAGACGCCGCGCGCACTGCAAAATCTGGCGTACGCGCATCCCGTGACGACCGACGACGCGGTCTTCGACACGTTGCTGCGGGTCCTGGGACACCGCGACGTGTGTTCGCGCGAGCCGATCTACGAGCGCTTCGATTCCGTCGTGCGCGGCACGACGGCGATTCCCTGCGGCTACGCCGACGCCGGCGTCATCCTCCCGATTGCCGGGGCGCCGCTCGCCTGTGCGCTCGCCGTCGATGGAAACCCGCGCTACGGCGTGATCGATCCCGGACGCGCCGCCGAACATGCGGTCGTCGAAGCGGTGCGCAACGTCGCAGCGGTCGGCGCGGCAGCGGCCGGACTCACCGACTGCCTCAACTACGGGAATCCCGAAGATCCGGCGCAGATGGGCGAATTCGTCGCGGGAGTCGAGGGCATCGCTTTGGCCGCGCGGGAACTCGCGGTCCCGTTCGTTTCGGGCAACGTGAGCCTCTACAACCAATCCTCGGCCGGAGGCGCCATCCCGGCGTCACCGATCATCGCCTGCGTCGGCACGATCGCAGACATCGCGACGAGTTCGACGCCGTCGCTCAAAGCCATCGGTTCGGTGCTGTACCGTCTCGGAATGCGCAGCGAGGATCTGGGCGGAAGCGTGTATGCCGAACTCGCGCAGATCGCCGGCGAAGCGCTGCCCGCGATCGCGTACGACTCCGTACGCCGCGAGATCGCGACGCTGCTCGAAGCCCATGGCGCCGGCCTCGTCCTCGCGGCGCACGATGTGTCCGACGGTGGAACGCTCGTTGCGCTCGCCGAGATGGCCTTCGCCGGGCACGCCGAGATCGGCATCGCACTCGACGTCGCGCTCGACGAACGAACGGCGTTCGCGGAAAGCGGCAGCTTCATCGTCGAGACGAAGGAGCCGGCCGCCTTCGAGGCGCTTTGCGCCGCGCATGCGGCGCCCGTGGAACGGCTCGGCTCGACGATCGGCGAGCCCGTGCTGCGGTGTTGCCACGGCACGCAGCGCAGTCTGCGCGATCTCCGGGAAGCCTGGCGCACGCCACTGCGCGATTTCTATGCCGATGCCGTTGACGGCGGAGCGCATGCGTGAGCGTGCGCGTCGGCATCCTCGTCTTTCCGGGGACCAATTCCGAAGAGGAGACGCAGCGTGCCTGCCACGCCGTCGGGCTGGACGCGCAGCTCGTCCATTGGAACGCGGAGCCGGATAGCGTGCGCACATTCGATGCCTACGTTCTCCCGGGAGGCTTCGCTTACGAGGACCGCGTCCGGGCCGGTGCGATCGCGGCGCACGACCGTTTGATGGCGCCGGTGCGCGAAGGCGCCGCGGCGGGTAAGCCCGTGCTCGGCATCTGCAACGGCGCGCAAGTGTTGCTCGAAAGCGGACTCGTCCCGCAACTCGACGATGCGACGCGCCCGCAGGCGGGTTTTACGCGCAACGCCCCAGCCGGAAAGTACCGCTCGACGCACGTCCACGTGCGGCTCGCGATCCCGCCGCAGCGCTGCGCCATCACGGCGCTGCTGCCGCGCGATGCGGTCATCCCGGCATGGGCGTCGCATGGCGAAGGACGGCTCGCGGCGCAACCGGCCGTGCTCGAGCGCCTCGCACGCGAGGGCCGAGTCGCATTCGTCTACAGCGATGCCGCCGGCAACGCGACGCGCGAAGCGATCCCCAACGGCTCCGCCCTCGGCGCCGCCGCGCTCATCAACACGCGTGGCAACGTGCTTGCGGTCATGCCGCATCCCGAGCGCGCCGCGTGGACCTTCATGCTGCACGGCGAGCTTCGGGAACGCGCGCGCGGCGACGCCGCCAAGATGCTCGCGCCTGCCGGCGGGACTGCGCTCTTCGCCGGACTCGCCGGGGCGCTGCGGCGATGACCGTCGCGCGCTGCATCGAGGTCGTGCTCACGATCCCCGATAACGAGGCGCGCACGGCGCTCGCAACCCTGCAGCGACTCGGGGTCGCCGCCGGCGCTCTCGAACGCGCGGACCTCTACCGCTGCGACGTGGAAGCCGCCGAGGCGGACCGGCTCGTAGCGACGTTGCGCGGCGTCGAGACCATCTTCAACCCGAACAAACACGCGCTGCGCGTCCGTTCCGGTGACGCGCCGAGCCCAGGTGAAGTCTGGGTCGAGGAGGTCGGGCGGTCCGCCAACACCGCGCGCCGGGGCGCGCTGCGGCTCGGCGGACGCCCGCTACCCGGCGTCGCACGGCTGGCGCGGGCGACCGTGTGGCGGCTCTTCGACGGCGCAGGGGAGCCGGCGGCAGCCATGCTCGTGCGCGAGGCGGCGGAAACACTGCTCTGCAATCCTTCGTTTCAGAAAGCGACGATGCACGATGATCGCACCTGAACTCTGGGGCACGCCCGCGCGAGTGAAGTCGGCCGACTTCTATACGATCGCAACGCTGGGCTCGCATTCGGCGCTACAGATCCTCAAGGGCGCGCACGATGAGGGGTTCCAGACGCTCGCGATCGCGAACCCGCAGACCGAGCGCCTCTACCGCGCCTATGCGTTCGTCGACGAAGTCATCACGATCGACGACTACGGGCACTTCATGTCGCTCGTACCGGAGCTCGAAACGCGCAAGATCGTCATCGTGCCGCACGGTTCGTTCGTGGCGTACCTCTCGCTCGAAGAACACAAACGGATGACGATCCCCTACTTCGGCAATAAAGCGGTCCTGGACTGGGAGGCCAGCCGCGAGCTGCAACGGCAGTGGCTCACGCGGGCGGGGCTTACCCTGCCGCGCCAGTTTCGCACCGGTGCCGAAATCGACCGGCCCGTTATCGTCAAGCTCTATGGCGCGCAGGGCGGCAAAGGCTACATGTTCGTCCGCGACGCGCACGATTTCGAGACGCGCGCGGGCCAGCTCGCGCGCCAGAACTACATCCTCCAGGAGTATGTGATCGGCGTTCCGGCCTACATCCACTACTTCTATTCGCCGCTCACGGGCAAACTCGAGATCATGAGCATGGATCGCCGCTACGAGACGAACGTCGATTCGCTCGGCCGCATTCCGGCGGCCGCGCAAGAGAATATGGATATCGAGCCGAGCTACGTCGTCGTCGGCAACTCGCCCCTCGTGCTGCGGGAGTCGATGCTGGCCGAGGCTTACCGGATGGGCGAGGATGTGGTACGGGTCAGTCGCGAAATATGCGGGCCAAAGGGTCTCTTCGGTGCGTTCTGCATCGAAACGATCATCACGTCCGAAGCGAAGTTCTTCGTCATGGAGATCTCCGCCCGGATCGTAGCGGGGACGAATCCCTTCATCGACGGTTCTCCGTACTCGTACCTCAACTACAGCGAACCGATGTCGACGGGACGCCGGATCGCACGTGAGATCAAGAACGCCCTGCTCTCCAACAACCTCCATGCGGTGCTCGATGATTCAGGTATTACGTAAAGCGGCGGCCACGGCCACGGTCGCTCTCGCCCTGGGTGCGTGGTTCGGGCTGCCCGCGCGCGCAGCGATCGAGACCGACCCGCAAACGCTCTACCAAACGATGCGCAAAGCCTATGACGAGGGAACGACCAAGAGCTGGCCGTTCCGCAGCGAGCTGTACTATCAGGCAACGGTGTTCGACGCCGGCCGCGCGTACTCGCTCTTCCGGCCCACGGATCCCAATTACGGCGAGATCGCGGGTCTGGCGGTCGACGTCGCGACGCAGCTCCACTACAATCCGCTAACCAACAACGATGCCGCGCTATGGTACGTTCTCGAAGCATCCGATTACGTCGCCAAGAACGGTGACGCGCAGCATCAGGCCGAGGCCAAGGCGCTCCAGCAGCGCCTCGCGGCGAGTGAACTCGATCCCAAGCTCCTCGCACAACAGGCGGAGAGCGATGCGCTCGCCGACGCGGATGCCTTCCACCACGACGGCGACGCGCTCGTCGAGCTCATCGTCGCGGACGTGCGCGCGTACAATCTCACGAAGGACATCGCTTACCGCAGTTCGCTTTTGCAGCACGCTGCGGATCCTGCGACGCCTCTCGTGCGCGTCCCCGATCCCGAGTATGGCGAAATGTTCGCAATCGCGACGAGCGCGTTGCAAGATCCCGGCTACACGGCCGCCGACCGCGAAGCTGCGCGTACGATCAAATATCGCCGCGACCATACCCCGGGCCTCAAATTGATCGCGCGCGTCACGGCTATCCCACACGAGCTTCGGTTGACGCGCACCGCGCCGGCGGACGAATATTTCGGACACCTCAAGTTCTCGCCGATCGGCGTACGCAACGAAGTGATTCGCGTCAATAAGTATCTCGATCGCGGCTGGGGTTCCCGCATGGAGAGCGACGCGCTGCAAGTCGAGTCGGCCATGGAAGACTGGCAGAAGCAGTATCCGCACGATCAGACCTTGCCGGCGAACTTACTCGATGCCTACCATCTCATGCTACGCGTCGACACGCCGAAGACGACGGCCGCGGGGACGCAACTGCGGACCTTATTGCTCGTGCAGTACGCGAGCTCGCGCCAGGCACAAGAACTGGCATCTTCTTGACATACTCCCCGGCCTAAAGGCCAAAGATTCTCCGAAGCATCGCTCATGCGGCGAGCGCATTTGCGACGCGACGGGTTTCCTGTTTCGCCGAAGCGCCCAACGGCGCATCTCCACAGGCGATCCGGGCCTGCCCGGCCCTTCGTAAGATATTGATGGCAGCATTGGTATCGGCGTTGCTCGCGTGCACACACGCGATACAGCGAAACGTTTCTTGCGTCTGCCGATTTTCTCGACTCACATAACCGCATGCAGAGCACGTGCGGCTGGTATCGCGTGGATCCACCAGCAGCAGCGCACCGCCGCTCCATTCCAGCTTGTACGCGAGCTGACGGCGAAACTCGCCCCAGCCTTGATCGAGGATGCGGCGGTTGAGCCCCGTCTTTGCGCGCACGTTCATGCCAGGCTGCTCAAGGGTTCCTTTCGCAGATGCGGTCATGTTGGTGATTCGCAGTTCTTCCAGCACCACGACTGCGTGGTTCTTGCTGATCCTCGTGCTGGCTTGATGCAACATGTCATTGCGGACATTCGCGATCTTGCGTTGCAAGCGCGATACCTTCGCTTTGGCCTTACGCCAATTGGCGGAGAACTTGACCTTGCGGCTCATCCGCCGCTGCAGCAGCGCCAGGCGCTTCTCGTACGCCTTGAAGGCGTTGGCGCCGTCGACGAACGTCCCGTCCGAAAGCGCCGCGAACTTCGCCACGCCCAGGTCGATGCCGGCCGCGCTCTCCGATGCGTGAACCGGCGTTTCGACCTCACGCTCCGTTTGGACGGTGACATACCAATTGCGACCGTCGAACGAGAGGGTGAGGTTCTTGATCTCGCCTTCGATCTCGCGGCTCTTCCGAAAGCCAAGCCAGCCGACCTTCGGGAGATAGATGCCTTGGCCGTCGACTCGAAAGCCCTGCGGGAAACGAATGCCGAATGGGCGTCCTCGCTTCTTGAATCTCGGCAATCGTGTTGCCAGTTTCGGATCGAACGCGCGCTGGTACGCTCTCGCGAGGTCTTTAAGGCAAGTCTGATTTAGCGGGCGTTAGAGATTCGAGCGCTCGGCGTTTCTTATAGCGCCCTATCTCATACTTACGCTTCGTTTGTTTCTTGGTGATTCGGACCGGTTTTCGGCCCATTTCCGGCGTTT
>JAABUX010000986.1_pt1 | contig 45212 bp, 47 predicted proteins | sample 5561851 | NCBI WGS metagenome assembly JAABUX01 (sample SAMN10711883, study PRJNA513361) | rock metagenome | isolation source: Antarctica rocks | place: Antarctica: Victoria Land, Richard Nunatak red sandstone | collected 2016-01-03 | reverse complement strand
TCGCGCCGTTCTCTGCCCGCGGCTACGAGACCTACACCCTGGGCGACGCGACGCAGCAGACCCTGCGGGACATCTGGAACAGCCCGGCCTACCGGGGCTTCCGCACCGGCCTGGTCAGCGACACCCCGCCCAAGCCCTGCCAAGGCTGCGGGCTGCGCTGGAGCCTGTAGAGTCCCAGGATGCATCAGGAGATGCGCCGGGACCTGGCGCGCGTCGCCGTCGTCATCCCTGCCTGGAACGAAGCCGAGGTCATCGGGTCCGTGGTGGCCGAGGTGCTGCGGGAAGGCGTCGGCGAGGTGATCGTGGCCGATGGCGGCAGCACGGACGGCACGCCCGGGGTGGCCCGTGCCGCGGGGGCCACGGTGCTTGACGCGGGCCGTGGCTATGGCCGGGCCTGCGCCGCCGGGGCTGCCGCGGCCCGGCCTGGGTGCGACGTGATCGCCTACATGGACGGGGACGGCGCCGACTGCGCGGACCAGTTGCCACGGCTGGCCGGGCCGGTGCTGGACGGCGCGCAGGACTTCGTGATCGCGTCCCGCATCCGGGGCGTACGGGCGCCGGGGTCGATGAACTGGCACCAGGTGCTGGCCGGCGCGGTGGCGGGACGGCTAATAGGTGCGCTGTACGGCGTGCGCTACACCGACATGTGCGCCTTCCGCGTCATCCGCCGCGACGCCCTGGCTCGGCTAGGCATGGCCGAGATGACCTATGGCTGGAACATCGAGATGCAGATGAAGGCCGCGCGCAGCCGGCTCCGCATCCTAGAGCTGCCGGTGCCGTACAGGTGCCGGGCTGGCGGCGCGTCGAAGGTGGCGGGGTCGCTGCGCGGCACGCTGCGGGCGTCCACTAAGATCGTGACGACCTTCGCCCGGGTTGCCACCACCCGGTAAGGCGGCGAAAGGTGCGGCCATGACCCCAGCACCATCGGACGACGGCCTTCCCCCGGGCAGGCGCGCATGGGCCATTTTGACGACCATGATCGGCGTCGGCCTGGCGTCGCTGGACACCAGCATCGCCAACACTGCGCTGCCCACCATCGCGGTTGACCTGCACGCGACGCCGGCCGGGTCGATCTGGGTGGTCAACTCCTACCAGCTTGCCTTGGTGGCGACCTTGCTGCCGTTCGGGGCGCTGGGCGAGATCATGGGCTACCGCCGCGTGTATGCCGTCGGGCTTGCGGTGTTCACCGTGGCGTCGCTGGTCTGCGCGCTGAGCTGGTCCCTGCCGACGCTGACGGCGGCGCGGGTGCTGCAAGGGCTGGGCGCCAGCGGCATGATGAGCGTGAACACCGCGCTGGTGCGGTTCATCTATCCCCGGCGGATGCTGGGCCGCGGCGTCGGGGTCAACGCCATGACCGTCGCGGTCTGCACCGCCCTGGGACCGACCGTTGCGGCGGGCATCCTGCATGTCGCGACCTGGCCGCTGTTGTTCGCGGTTAACGTGCCGCTGGGGCTGGTGGCGGTGGTGCTCGCCGCGCGGGCGCTGCCGGACACGGCGCGGGCGGCGCACCGGTTCGACTGGCCGAGCGGGGTGCTGAACGCCCTGGCCTTCGGGCTGCTGGTGTTCGGCATCGGCGAGATCGCCCACAGCGCGTCCCGCGTGGCAGTGCTGCTGGTGCTGGCCGGGGCGGTGGCGGCCGGGGCGGCGCTGGTGCGGCGGCAGCGGCGGTTCCCGGTGCCGATGCTGCCGCTGGACCTGTACCGGCGGCCGATGTTCGCGCTGTCGTCGCTGACTTCGGTGTGCTCGTTCGCGGCGCAGGGGCTGGCGTTCGTGTCCCTGCCGTTCCTGTTCCAAACGGGGCTGGGCCACAGCGCGGTGGAGACGGGGCTGCTGCTGACGCCCTGGCCGGTGATGACCGCGCTGGCGGCGCCGATTGCCGGGCCATTGTCGGACCGGTTTCCGCCAGCGATCCTGGGCGGGGCCGGGATGGCGGTGCTGTGCACGGGACTGGCCTTAATGGCGTCGCTGCCGGCTGACCCCAGTACGTGGCAGATTGTCTGGCGGATGATGGTGTGCGGCGCCGGGTTCGGCTTTTTCCAGTCCCCGAACCTGCGGGCGATCATGGCCAGCGCCCCGCCGTCCCGCAGCGGCGGCGCGAGCGGCACCGTCGCCACCTCCCGCCTGCTGGGGCAGTCCATCGGGGCGGCGCTGGTGGCGCTGTGCTTCGGGCTGTCGGCGCAGCATGGCCCCACGCTGGCGCTGGCGCTGGGAGCAGGCTTCGCCGGCACGGCAAGCGTGGTCAGCTTGTCCCGCCTGCTGACCCGGCAGCCTGCCTGACCTTGGCTGGCCGTCAGGTTGCTTCCAGGGTTGCCCCCCGGATTGGACTCTTGTGACGGCAACCTGAACTCTTGCGGCGCTATGATCGCCCCGTCTGCAAGTGGAGGACCCAATCCCGTTTACTCAGATGACGGCTGGCACTAGCGTCAACGCAACGGCGGCGAACGCCTGTCCCCCGGAGGAAACCATCATGACCACTGCATCCCGCCTGCGACCCGCACTCGCCCTTGCCGCCGCCTTGGCGGCATCATCACCCGCAGCCCAGGCCGCGGAGCCGATCCGCATCGGGGTGATCGCCGAGAACTCCGCCATCAGCGGGATCGCCATCCCGAACGGGGCAATGATCGCAGCGGACGAGATCAACGCCAAGGGTGGCGTCGATGGCCGCATGATCGAGATCGTGGCCTACGACGACCACAACAGCGCCGCCGATGCGGTCCGCGCCTTCCAAAGGGCGGCCAACCAGGACAAGGTCCATGCGGTGATCGCCACCTACACCAGCGAGGTCGCGCTGGCGTTGGAGCCATGGGCCGGGCGGCTGCACCTGCCAACCATCACCCCGGGCGCGGCCAGCGACGAGATCAGCAAGCGCATCCATGGCGACTACGAGCACCTGAAGTACAACTTCCACGGCTACCTGGCCTCGGCGTTCCTGGCGCAGTCGGTGTGCGACGCCGCCAAGGACCTGCTGACCGACAGCAAGCTGGGGATGAAGACCGCCGTCATCATGTCCGAGGACGCGGCGTGGACGGGTCCGCTGGACGCCGGGTATGAGGCGTGCCTGCCCAAGATCGGGTTGAAGGTGCTGGACCACATCCGCATGTCGCCGGACACGACGGACTTCACCCCGATCTATAACGGGATCGAGGCCAAGCACCCGGACGTGATCGTGACCGGCATCAGCCACGTGGGCGTGCAGCCGACGGTGCAGTGGGCCAACCAGCAGGTGCCGATCCCGATGTTCGGCATCTCCTCCCAGGCGACCAGCAGCACGTTCTGGAAGGACACCAACGGCGCGACCGAGGGCGTGGTGCTACAGCTCGTCGCCGTAGACACCGTGGCCAGCACGCCTAAGACAATCCCTTTCGCGACGGCCTACAGCAAGCGGTTCGGCATCACCCCGGCGTATTCCGGCTATGGCGCCTACGACGACGTGTACCTGATCGCTAACGCCATCCAACGCGCCGGGGGGACCGATCCCGACAAGATGGTCACGGCCCTGGAGGCGACGGACTATGTGGGCACGGTTGGGCGCATCCAGTTCTTCGGCAAGGACGATCCGTTCACCCATGCGCTGAAATACGGCAAGGACAACGTGAGCGGCCTCGTGGTGCAATGGCAGGACGGCAAGCAGGTCGCCGTCTGGCCGCCAGCGGTGGCGGCGGGCACAATGCATTTCCCGGGCTTCATCAAGCTGTCCAACTAACGGACCAGGCTGGTGCTTGGGCTGCAAATCCTGATCGACGGCTTTGCGGTTAGCGCTTTGTACGGCTTGGGGGCGGTCGGGTTCACGCTGATGTTCGGCGTGTCCGGGGTGCTGAACCTGGCGCATGGCGGCATCATGCTCACGGCCGCGGTGGTCGCGTGGCTGGTGGCCGACCAGGCCGGCGCGTATGGCGGCGCAGCGGCGGGGCTGCTGGCCGGCATCGCCATGGCGTTCGCCACCTACTTCCTGGTGGTGCGCCCCATCCAGCGCAGCCCGGCGATCCCCGCGGAGGAGAAGGAGATCTTCGTCCTCACCGGCACGCTGCTGTGGGGCATCATGATCCAGGAGGCGGTGGCCTACTTCACCACCACCAGCCCGCACACGGTCCGCCCCTTGATCGCCGGGGTGACGGTGATCGGCGGGGTGCGGACCCCGACCAACGAAATCCTGACGGCGGTGCTGTGCTGGGCGGCGATCGGTCTGCTGTGGCTGCTGGTGAACCGCACCCGGGCGGGCAAGGCGCTGCTGGCGGCGTCGATCAACCCGCGGGCGCTAACGCTGCTGGGGTTTGAGCTGCAACGCATCTACCTGCTGGTCTGGGCCATCTACGGCGTGCTGGCGGGGACAGCGGGGGTGCTGCTGGGGGCGTTTCTGGGCGTGTCGTCAGAGAATGCCGGGACGCTCACGGCGTCGGCGTTCTCCATCGTCGTGCTGGGCGGCTTGGGCAGCGTGGCCGGGTCCCTGGTGGCGGCCTATGCGGTGGGCTACCTGGAGACCATCACGGCCTATCTGATCTCGCCGTCGTTGCGGACCATCCCGTCGCTGATCCTGCTGGTGATCGTGGTGTACTTGCGCCCGCAGGGCCTGCTGGGACGGCGCTGATGCTTCGCACGCGGCTGTTCTGGGCGGCGGTCGCGGTGCTGATCGTTTTGGCGCTGCTGCCGCTGGGGGTGTCCGGCTACGTGCTGGGGCTGCTCACCCTGTCGTTCTACTTCGGCGTGTTCGCGATGTCCTGGGATTTGCTGTTTGGCTTCGCCGGAGAGGTGAACTTCGGGCCGACGTTCCTGGTGGGACTGGGAGCCTACGGCGCCGGCATCCTCAACAGCGAGACCGGGTTGCCCATCCCCGTCTGCGTGCTGTTCGGCACCTTCCTGGCCATCGCGGGCGGGCTGTTGCTGGCCGTGCCGGCGCTGCGGCTGAGCGGGCCGTATTTCGGCCTGACGACGCTGGTGGCCGTGCTGCTATTGCAGCAGATGGTGACGGTGTTCGCCAAGCAGACCGGCGGCGAGATCGGCCTGACCATCCCCGACGTGCTGTCCATCGACGACGCCACCAATTACTGGATCGCGCTGGGCACCATGGCGGTCAGCGGCGCCGTGCTGTTCGGCCTGTCGCGCTCCGCCCTAGGCCTGATCCTGCAGGCCTGCGGGCAGGATCCGGTGGAGGCGCAGGCGCTGGGCTTCAACGTCGCCAAGAACAAGCTGGCAGCCTTCTGCGTCAGCGCGCTGTTCAGCGGGCTGGCCGGGGCGATGCTCATCTTCTACTTGGGCACTGCGTCGCCCGGGACCGTCATCGACATCGCCGTCGGCGTGCAGGTCATCATCGCCGCCGTGCTGGGCGGGCGGCGGACCATCCTGGGGGCGGCGGTGGGCGCGATGGTGCTAATCGTAGCCGGGGAAATCCTGCGGCCCTTGGGGCAGCTCAGCACCTTCATCGTGTCCGCCGTGGCACTGCTGGCGATCCTGTTCGTGCCGCAGGGCCTGCTCGGCGTGCTGATGCGGCCTCGTGCATGAAGGCCGGGGCATGACGGCGCTGCTGCAGGTCGAGGGCTTGGTCAAGCGGTTCGGCGGCCTGGTCGCAGTCGGCGGCATGTCGTTCAGCATCGCGCCCGGCGAAATCCTCGGCCTGATCGGCCCCAATGGCTCCGGCAAATCGACCGTGATGAAGCTGATTATGGGCATCGAGCGGCCGAACGCCGGGCATGTGCACATCGACGGTGTGGACGTGGCCGGCTGGCCCAGCCACCGCGTGGCCCGGCAAGGCGTCGGCCTGGTGTTCCAGCACTCTCGCCCCCTGCACCGGCAGACGGTGCTGGAGAACATCAAGCTGGCGCTGCTGCCCGACGCCCTGCTGCGCCTGTTCGCCGACCCCGACGTGGACCGCCGCGCCCGCGCCATCGCCGAGCGCGTCGGCCTGGGCGCCGTCGTGGACCGCCGCCCGGCGACGCTGCCCTTCGCCGACCTGCGCCGGCTGGAGCTGGCGAAGGCTATCGGGCGCGACCCGAAGGTGGTGCTGGTCGATGAGCCGTTCGCCGGGCTGACGGCGGGGGAGGTGGGCGCGTTCTCCGACCTGATCGCCGGGTTTCGGGCGGAGGGGCGGGCAGTGCTGCTGGTGGACCACAACGTGAAGGGTGTGGCAGCCCTGGTGGACCGGGCCTTGGCGATGTACCTGGGCGAACCCATCGCCGAGGGCACCGCCAACCAGGTGATGCAGGACCCCAAGGTACGCCAGGTTTACATGGGCGGCGCCATCGAGGTGGCAGCCCGCCCCACCCTGGCCGCCAAGTCCGGCCCGCCCTTGCTGGAGGTGGCCGGCGTCGATGTGCTGTATGGCAAGGCTCAGGCCTTACAGGGCGTGTCGATCCAGGTCCGGGAAGGAGAATTCGTCTCCGTCGTCGGGCTGAACGGCGCGGGCAAGACGACCTTGTTCAACGCCATCAGCGGCCTGGTGCCCTATGCCGGGCGCATCGCCTGGGCCGGCGAGGCGTTGGCCGGTCGCAGCCCGGCGCGCATCGCCCAAGGCGCCGACAACCGCGGCGGCATCGTGCAGTGCCCGGAAAGCCGCGAGCTGTTCGGGGCGATGAGCGTGCGGGAGAACCTGGACCTCGGCGGCTCCCGGCTGCCGAAGGCGGAGCGCGGGCGGCTGCTGGACTGGCTGTTCGGCCTGTTCCCCATCCTGCAATCGCGCCAGGCGCAGCGGGCGGCAACCCTGTCCGGCGGCGAGCAGCAGATGCTCGCCATCGCCCGCGCCCTGATGATGCAGCCGCGCCTGCTGATCCTGGACGAACCGACGCTGGGCCTGGCGCCGGTGATCCTGGAGCAGCTCAGCCGCGCCTTGGAGGTGCTGCGCACCACCACACCCATCACGGTGCTGCTGGGCGAGCAGAACGTCACCTTCGCGCTGCCGCACGCCGACCGCGTGTATGTGCTGGAACATGCGCGCATCGTCTGGGAGGGCGACCCGGTGCGCTTTGCCCAGGAAGCCGGGGCGGCCTACCTGTAGGCGGCCCTAACCAGAGGACCCTCATGGCCGAAGGCGCGTTGTCCCGTTTCAAGGTGCTCGATCTCACTCGCGTGCGGGCCGGGCCGACCTGCGTGCGGCAGTTCGCCGACCACGGCGCGCAGGTGATCAAGGTCGAGTCGCCCGGTCCTGACAGCGGCATGGGCGGCCCGCGGCTGGGGCCGGACTTCCAGAACCTGCACCGCAACAAGCGCTGCATCACGCTCGACCTCAAGCACCCGCGCGGCAAGGCGGTGCTGATGCGCCTGGCCGCCGACGCCGACGTGCTGGTGGAGAACTTCCGGCCGGACGTGAAGGACCGGCTGGGCATCGGCTATGAGCATATGCGGGCAGTCAATCCACGACTGGTGTATGCCAGCATCTCCGGCTTCGGGGAGGACGGGCCGTACCGGATGCGGCCAGGGTTCGACCAGATCGCGCAGGGCATGGGCGGGCTGATGTCCGTCACCGGGGCGCCCGGCGGTGGGCCGATGCGCGTCGGCATCCCGGTGGCCGACCTGACGGCCGGGCTGTTCGCCGCCCAAGGCATCATGACGGCGCTGCTGGAGCGCGAGGCGTCGGGCCAGGGACAGTGGGTGCAGGTCAGCCTGTTGGCGGCGCAGATCGCCATGATGGACTTCCAGGCCGCCCGCTGGCTGATGGAGGGCGACGTGCCGGGCCAGGCGGGCAACAACCACCCGACCAGCATCCCTACAGGGGTGTTCGCCACTGCGGACGGCTATGTGAACATCGCGGCGTCGGGCGACGTGATGTGGGCGCGGCTGGCGCGGGCGCTGGGGCTGGAGGACCTGATCGGCGACCCGCGGTTCGCGGATGGTCCCAGCCGGTCGGACAACCGCGACGGCCTGAATGCGGCGATCGAGGCTGCAACCCGTAGGCAATCCTCCGCGCACTGGGTCGAGGCGCTGAGTGCGGCAGAGGTGCCGTGCGGACCAATCCTCTCCATGGACCAGGTGTTCGCCGATCCGCAGGTGCAGCACCTCGGCATGGCGCCGCGGGTGCACCATCCGGAGCTTGGCGACATCGCGCTCGTCGGCCAGGCGATCAAGCTGAGCCGCACCCCGGCGGAATTGCGGACCGCAACACCCGCGCAGGGCGAGCACACGGATGCCGTTCTGGCGGAACTCGGCTACACCGCCGCGGACGTGGCGGCGATGCGTGCAGAGGGAGCGGTGTGATGGCCGAGGACGAGCTGCTGTATGAGGTGACGGACGGCATCGCCCGCGTCACCTTCAACCGCCCGCAGGCGCGCAACGCCCTGACGTTCCCGATGTACGAGCGCCTGGCGGCGATCTGCGCCGAGGTGGAGGGCGACCCGGCCATCAAGGCCATGCTGCTGACCGGCGCCGGGGAGAAGGCGTTCGCGGCCGGCACCGACATCTCGCAGTTCCGCGCCTTCAAGACGCCGGAGGACGCGCTGGAATACGAGGCGCGGATCGACCGCGTGCTGGGCGCGGTGGAGCGGTGCCGGGTGCCGACCATCGCCGCCATCGCCGGGGCGGCCACGGGGGGCGGGGGCGGGATCGCGGCGGCGTGCGACCTGCGGATCGCGGCGGCCAACGCGCGGTTCGGCTTCCCGGTGGCGCGCACGCTGGGCAACTGCCTGAGCATGAACAACTACGCCCGCCTGGCCGCGCTGATTGGCCCGGCCCGCGTCAAGGACTTGGTGTTCACCGCCCGGCTGATTGAGGCGCCCGAGGCGCTCGCCATCGGCCTGGTCAGCGAGGTGTTGCCCGACGCCGCCGCGTTGGCGGAGCGCGGCATGGCGCTGGCCCGGCTGGTCGCATCGCATGCGCCGCTGACCCTGCGCGCCACCAAGGAGGCGCTGCGCCGATTGCGCGACCGCGGCGCGGAGGGCGACACCGACAAGGACCTGATCCTGATGTGCTACATGAGCGCCGACTTCCGGGAGGGCATGGACGCTTTCCTGACCAAACGCGCGCCGATGTGGCAGGGGAAGTAGCCGCGTCTCCCTCTCCCTCCGGAAGAGGGCCGGGGTGAGGGAAGCGGCAAGGGCCTATGTGCCCGCTTGAGGACTATACCCGCTCCCGAACAGGCCGGACTTGGCGCTTGTGGCCTCCCTCATCCCAACCCCCTCCCGGAGGGAGAGGGAGCAGGGCAATAAAACTCTTTCAACACGGACCATGGACATGACCTCATGAGCACACCTACTGTCTTCATTCCTGCCCTGCTCTGCGACGAGGCGCTGTACAAGGACGTCATCGCCGCCCTCGGCGACACCGTCGAGCCGCATGTCCTGATGTCGCCCAAGCCCGACCTGGCCGACAGCGTCACCGACATCCTGTCCCGCGCCCCGGCCCAGTTCGCCCTGGTCGGCACGTCCTATGACGGCAACCTCGCGCTGGAGGTCGCCCTCGCCGCGCCGGAGCGGGTCACCGCACTCTGGCTGATGGGTTGCGACCCGACGGCTCCGGCAACAGGCGGGCCGGACCTGCCCGGAGGGCTGCGGGCGACACCGGATGCGGTGATCGGCATGTTGGCCGGGCTGGTCGTCCACAAGAATGCAACCGCCGCTGCTGCCGAGTTCAAGGCCATGGCCCACCGTGTCGGCGGCGCAGCCGGGGCGAACCAGGCTCAAGCCCTTGGAGGCCGGGCGGAGGCCTCGTCCCGACTTGGCACGCTGCACATGCCGGTGCTGGCCTTGTGGGGCCAGGATGACGCGCTGGTGCCCATGGCCATCGGCAAGGCTTTGGCAGACGAGCTGCCGCACGCCCACTTCCACGCTCTGCCGGGCTGCGGCCACCTGCCGACGCTGGAGAAGCCCGAAGAGGCCGCGGCACTGTTCGCCGAGTTCTTGACGGATGAAGGCGCGCACGCACACTAGTCAACAAAAGCAGGTACGTCCTCGAACATAATTAGCACTCTCGGACAGAGAGTGCTAAGCTGCCGCTCTAAGGGCAGGCCCTTGCGCCTCACGCCCTGTATGGAGCAACGACAATGAAATTCCGTCCTCTGCACGACCGGGTCGTGGTGCGCCGCATCACGCCGCTGGAGAAGTCCGCTGGCGGCATCATCATCCCTGACACCGTCAAGGAGAAGCCGATGGAAGGCGAGATCATCTCGGCCGGCCCCGGCGCCCGCAACGAGGAAGGGGCCATCGTCGCCCTGGACGTAAAGACCGGCGACCGCGTGCTGTTCGGCAAGTGGTCCGGCACCGAGGTCAAGCTCGATGGCGAGGAACTCCTGATTATGAAGGAGAGCGACATCATGGGCGTCATCGAGGGTGCCGAGCCTGTCGCCAAGGCCGCCTAAGCCAAAGCCCCACAACAAGGAAGCAAGAACATGGCAGCCAAAGACGTACGCTTCGGCGACGACGCACGGAGCCGCATGTTGCGCGGCGTGGACATCCTCGCCGACGCCGTGAAGGTGACGTTGGGTCCCAAGGGCCGCAACGTCGTGATCGACAAGAGCTACGGCGCCCCCCGCATCACCAAGGACGGCGTCACCGTCGCCAAGGAGATCGAGCTGGCGGAGAAGTTCGAGAACATGGGCGCCCAGATGGTGCGCGAAGTGGCCTCGAAGACCAACGACATCGCTGGTGACGGCACGACGTCGGCGATCGTCCTGGCGCAGGCCATCGTCCGCGAGGGCGGCAAGGCCGTCGCCGCCGGCATGGCGCCGATGGACCTGAAGCGCGGCGTCGACAAGGCGGTTGCCGCCCTGGTGGCCGAGCTGGCCCTGCGCACCAAGAAGATCACGACCCAGGCCGAGACCGCCCAGGTCGGCACGATCAGCGCCAATGGCGAGGTGGAGATCGGCCGCATGATCGCCGAGGCCATGCAAAAGGTGGGCAACGAGGGTGTCATCACCGTCGAGGAGGCCAAGGGCATGGAGACCGAGCTTGAGGTCGTGGAAGGCATGCAGTTCGACCGCGGCTATCTCAGCCCGTACTTCATCACCAACGCCGAGAAGATGACGGTCGATCTCGACAACCCATACATCCTGATCCACGAGAAGAAGCTGTCGGGCCTGCAGGTTCTGCTGCCGCTGCTTGAGGCCGTGGTGCAGTCGGCGCGTCCGCTGCTGATCATCGCCGAGGACATCGAGGGCGAGGCCCTGGCCACGCTCGTGGTGAACAAGCTACGTGGCGGGTTGAAGGTCGCGGCCGTAAAGGCGCCGGGCTTCGGCGACCGCCGCAAGGCCATGCTGGAGGACATCGCGGTGCTCACTGGCGGCCAGGTCATCAGCGAGGACCTGGGCATCAAGCTGGAGAGCGTCACGCTGGAGATGCTGGGCCAGGCCAAGCGGGTACTGATCGAGAAGGAGAACACCACCGTCATCGAGGGCGCCGGCGCCTCCGACCTAATCAAGGGCCGCTGCGAGCAGATCCGCGCCCAGGTCGAGGAGACCACGAGCGACTACGACAAGGAGAAGCTACAGGAGCGCCTGGCCAAGCTGGCGGGCGGCGTTGCGGTGATCCGCGTCGGCGGCAGCACCGAGGTCGAGGTGAAGGAGCGCAAGGACCGCGTTGATGACGCCCTGCACGCGACCCGTGCGGCCGTCGAGGAAGGCATCGTACCCGGCGGCGGCGTGGCGCTGGCCCGCGCCTCGTTGATCTTGGCGCAGCTCAACGCCGACAACGAGGACCAGAAGTTCGGCATCGAGATCGTCCGCAAGGCGGTGCAGACGCCGCTGCGGCAGATCGCGGTCAATGCCGGCGAGGATGGCGCCGTCATCGGCGGCAAGGTGCTAGAGAACGCCGAGTATGGGTTCGGCTATGACGCCCAGTCCGGCGAATACAAGGACTTGGTCGCGGCCGGGATCATCGATCCCACTAAGGTCGTGCGCGTCGCGTTGCAGAACGCGGCGTCGGTGGCCGGGCTGCTGATCACCACTGAGGCGATGGTGGCCGAGCGACCGGAGAAGCGCGCCCAATCGTTGCCGCAGGGTGGCGGCGGCATGGGCGGCATGGGCGACATGGACTACTAAGCCTTACTTCCCCCTCTCCCCCCGGGAGAGGGGGTCTTGGCTGCGAAGCCAAGACCCTTTTGTCCCGGCAGAAAAGCGTCTGCTGCCGGATGTTGCTGTGCGCGCCCTCCTGACCCTGATCCCCTCCTAGAGGGAGAGGAAGAAGGAGGCGGGTCTTTTTACACCTTGGCTTCTTCGGTGTTCTCGGCAGCGTGACTCAGCGCCTCGCCCAACGCCTTAATCTTCTCGGCGCCCTTGCCCTCGGTCTTGCCGGCGATGGCAACCGTCTCCTTGCCCAGCTTCGCCACCAGCTTGCGGATGGCATCACCGTTCAGCTTGTCGGCATGCAGGTGCTTCTTCAGCGCCTCAAGGTCCTTGACGATGGCCTTGGCGGCCGGCGCCTCCACCTTCTCCAGCGTCGCTTCCCAGCCCTCGATGTTCTTGGTCGCGGCAGCGATGGTGAAGCTCTTCACGCCGTCGCTGATGTGCTTGATGGTCGAGTCGAACTGCGGCATTGCCCGCTCCTGTTTGGCCGCGCCTGCGTGATCGCCGCGCGCCGGGTCAGAAGCCCATGGCGGCTTGAAGGTTCCATTATAGCTGCCGCAATTCGACCGGCATCATGGCGTGCAAGGCCGGATCGTTTCCGGCGCCGGCGCAACAGCGGGCGGCTCAAATACCGCGAGGTATTCGGTGCCGTTCTCCATCGGCAGCGTGTCGACCCGGCGGTATCCCACCGCTTGCAGCTCGCAATCCAGCAAGGCCGACGGCGTGCCGTGGAACTGCGTGGCGCGTGTCGTGTCGATGATCGCCACCCGTGCGCCGGGCCGCAGTGCCGGCAGCAGGTTCTCCATCTCCCCGAACGGCTGCTGGATCTCGTGGTACATGTGCACCAGCAACGCCAGATCGACCGACTGTGGCGGCAGCCTGGGGTCGTGCGGATCGCCTAGGCCGATGGTCACGTTCGCCAGCCCCTCCTGCACCACCCGCTGCCGCAGCTCGGCCAGGTAGGCCGGCACCACGTCCTGCGCCAGCACACGCCCGGTAGGACCCACCCGGCGCGACAGCCGCACCGCGTAGTAGCCGTTGCCGGCGCCGATGTCGGCCACCACCATGCCGGGCTTGACGTGCAGAAAGTCCATCACCCGCTGTGCCTCCCCGGCGCGTTCCCGTTGATCCTCGTTGGCCCAGCGGTCGCTGATGATTGGCGCGACCAGCCGGGCCGGCGCCGGGAACCGGCTGGCGGGCAAGCCCGGCGGCCCCAGCGGCCCAACCTGGGCGGGGGCAGGGCCAGCGCCCACGATCACGGCGGCAAAGACAGCCGATGCAAGTAGCTTCATTGAACGCACCACCTTATCGCAGCAGCCGCAACAGCGCTTTCCCGGCCTCGCTGTCCAATTCCGGACGATCGAGGGTCCCATCCTTGTCGGGGTTGGCAACCAGGAACATGCGCTCGACGTAGGCCAGATACTCGGCCTTGCTGATCTTGCCGCCGCCGTTGGTGTTCGCCTGCCGGAATGCGTCGCCTTGCAGCACCGGCGCCGCCTCCCGCTCGTCCAGGCTGTCATCTGCATCAGGGTTCAACTCGTCGAATCGGGCTGCGGCGGCGCTCTTCACCTCCGCCAGGTCGAGCGTGCCTTCCTTGTCGATGTCGAAGGCGCGCAACGGGTCGGCCTGAACCTCTTCCGGCCGGCGCTTCGGCAGGTCCAGCGCGGCCTGGGTCAGAATAACCGGGGCCAGGACGACCGGCCCGGTGCCGGCCTGCACTGGCGCGGCAGCTATCCAATTTAGGCCGATGATAGCCGCTGCAAACAGGGTGTTGGCCTTCTGCACTATTTCTCTCCCAAAGCGGCACAGGTAGGTCCTGTGCCCATTGTCACCTCAGCCAATTACATCAGGACATCGAAGCCAAAAAAAAGCGGCCCCCGAGGGAGCCGCCAAGTTTAGGGAGGAAACGTCCTGCAGCAGGGCCGAAGCACTACCGCGGGAGTGACATTACCGATAAACCCAGGGATCGCAAGCTTATTGTGCACCGCAACAAAACCGTTTTGTCACGTTTTGTTGAATGTAACGCCGAAGTTAAGCTGCACGGCTCACCCGGAACGGGCCGCTCGGAACGGAGTGGGTCGTGACCTCGGCCGGGGTCACCTCGCCTCTCGTTAGGTCCTCGGTGGTGATCCTCTTGCTGCCGACAGTGGTCAGCAGTCCATAGGCGACCTTCGCCACGAGGTCGAGGATGACAACCAACGCAGTGGTGAACAGTGCAGACCAATAGCCGAACCCATCCGGCCCAAGGATCACGAAGATCGGGTAGAGCAGCCAAAGCACGGTCAGGACACTGGCGTTGAGCTTGTAAGTGTTGGCCCGCGTCTGGTCCCGCCCCATGGCCTCCTCCCGCATGGGTCCGAATAGGACATACAGGACGGCCAGGAATGCGACGCAGCTTGCGATGTACCAGACCCACTTGGCGAACGGGTCCTGCGACGCGCCGAAGAACAGCCCGGTGATGACCATCACCACGTCCGACACCAGCAGCCCCGCCACCAGGCCTGCCCGGCGGTGGGCGCCGTGTAGCGCGGTCATGGATAAGCCCAGCAGCAGTGCCGGCGTGGTGAACGACCAGTCGATGTAACGGGCGAACAAGAACACTCGCCCGCTGGACAGGGTGATCGCGCCCTGGTTGATCGCCATGGCGAAGTAGGAGATGGCGGCGAACAGCGGCACCAGGCCGTGGACCATCGTATGGCCCTCCTCGTCCTGGGTACGGCGGCCGCCGACCAGGAACAGCACGGTCGAGCCGCCAAGCATGCCGATCGTGGCGAGCCAGAGCCAGTTCGTTTCAGACATTCAGTAGCTCCTTGGTGCGGCGAGCCAGGCAAGAACGCATGGCAGGCTGTCAGGGAGGCAGCCTGCCATGCAGCCGAGCTATTTGGAACTGTGCAGGAACTGCGTGACGAAGCCAGGCAGGTGCTCGCCCAGCCAGTCGCCCATCGCCATCTCCTCGGTCTGCGACTGCTTCAGCACCGCCACATCGTCTTGGGCGCCGGCTGCCCCGGCCATGGTGATCAGCGCCTTGTAGGACGCGATCTCGTAAGCCTTGAAGCCGATGGCCGCCATGACGTTCTTCACGACCTCGTCCGGGGCGGTGACGTGGACCAGCCCGGACACCTTGCCGACCACCGACGTCACCGTCTCCTTGGCGGCCGATGCGCTGGTGCCGTGCTTGGAAAGCAGGGTCTCCAGGCGGGTCGCCTGCGTCTTCGAGCTTTCGATCTCCTGCTGCATCTTGGCATGCAGCTCGGGGTAGTCGGTCATGCGGCTCAACTGGGCCTCGATGGTCTCGACGGCCTGGCCCTCGACGGCGTGCTGGTTGCGCAGGCCGGTCAGGTAATACTCATTCACGTCGGGCATGCATGTTCTCCAATGGGAACCCGACAAACGCCGACTTCACGGAAGGTTTCCGCCTGCTGCCCGAATTACCCTGATTGTGTACGCCTCCGCTCAATATCGGGTAGGAATACAGCCAATAGGCCCAGTGCCGGCAGGTAGGCGCACAAGTGATAGACGAAGGTGATGCTCGTCAGGTCGATCAGCCAGCCCAGCACCGCCGCGCCCAGCCCGCCCAAGCCGAAGGCCAGCCCGAAGAACAGGCCGTTGATCAGGCCGACCTTCCCGGGGATCAGCTCCTGCGCATAGACGATGATGGTGGACGACGCGGACGCCAGCACCAGGCCGATGATGACGGTCAGTACCGCCGTCCAGAACAGGTTGGCATAGGGCAGGGCCATGGTGAACGGCAGCACGCCCAGGATGGAGGTCCAAATCACCCACTTGCGCCCGACCCGGTCGCCCAAGGGACCGCCGGCCAGCACGCCCAATGCGAACGCGCCCAGGAACAGGAACAGCAGCAACTGTGACGCCTGCACCGACACGCCAAAGGTGTGGATCAGGTAGAACGTGTAGTAGGTGTTCAGGCTGGCGACGTAGAAGAACTTCGAGAACAGCAGCGCCACCAGAACCGCAACGGTCAGCCCGATCTGCCGGCGGGACAGGCCGGACCCGGCCGTGCTGCCCGCCGCCTTCGCACCGCTGCGCGCCGCGTACCACCGGCTGACCCCCGACAGCACCGCCATCCCCAGCAGGGCCGCCGCCGAGAACCAGGCCACGCTGGCCTGGCCGAACGGCACCACGATGAACGCCGCCATCAGCGGCCCCAGCGCCTGCCCGGCATTGCCCCCCACCTGGAACACCGACTGCGCCAGCCCGAACCGCCCGCCAGAGGCCATGCGCGCCACGCGGGCCGACTCCGGATGGAACACCGACGACCCCAGCCCGACCAGCGATGCCGCCACCAGCAGCCACGCGAAGCTGCCTGCCACCGACAGCAGCAGCAGCCCGACCAGGCTGCACGCCATCCCGATCGGCAGTGAGAACGGCACTGGCCGCCGGTCCGTGTACAGCCCCACCACGGGTTGCAGTAGCGACGCCGTCAGTTGGAACGCCAGCGTGATAGCGCCGATCTGCGCGAAGCTGAGGCTGTAGCTGCCCTTCAGGATCGGGTAGATCGCCGGCAGCAGCGACTGGATCATGTCGTTCAGCAGGTGACAGAAGCTGACCGCGAGCAGGATGGGGAACACCGTCCGCTGCACCGGTGGACGCACGGGGGAGGGATGTAATGGAGGGACGGTCGCGGCCTGGCTCATGGTCCTATCCTTGGGTGCCGGGAAAACGTGGGGATGCAGGAGAGGTTCGCACACCCGTAACGCGTGGCGCACCCGTCGCGCGCGCCGGTCAGCATTGCACCGTGACTTGTGAAGCGCAGAGGGATCGTGGCACCCCGAAACTTGTCAACTGACCTGACATGTTGGAGGGTAGCCTGGAACAGGCGGCCCGGACCCGACCAGGGTTGCTGTCAGGGGAGGCGGCGCATGGCGGCATTGAGGACGCGGCGTGGAGTGGTGGCCGGCATGATTGGCCTGGCGGCGGCGCAGCCGGGCCGGGCGCAGGTGGCGAGCCCGGTTTCGCCCCCGGCCTCGCCCCCAGCTTCACCATTGACGCTCAGCGTCGTGGACGTGGCGGGCAACCTGGCCCTGACCCGCCCGGCGTTCGAGGCCTACCGCAAGCGCAACCCTAAGCTGGTCGGCCGCGTCGTTTACAGCTCCGCCCCTGCGCCGGAACTGCCGGGCAAGCTGCGGGCGCAGCAGGCGGCAGGGCGGGTGGACATCGACATGGTGCTGACCGGGACCGACGCTCTGGCTGCTGGGTTGCAGCAGGGCGTGTGGGAGGGCCTGGCGCCGCACATGGCCAGACTGCCGGACCTACAGGCCACCCTGTTGCCGGGGGCGCTGGCAATGCAGGCGCTGGCGCAGGGCCAGGCGGTCATCAACGCTTACAGCCCCGCCGGCCCCTTGCTGGAATACCTGCCGGACCGCGTGGCGCAGCCGCCCACCACGGCGGAGGAGTTGCTGGCCTGGACCCGCGCCCATCCCAACCGCTTCATCTACGCCCGCCCGGCCAACTCCGGCCCGGGCCGCGCCTTCCTGATGGGCCTGCCGTACATCCTGGGTGACAGCAACCCGCGCGACCCTATCGGCGGCTGGGACAAGACGTGGGCCTACCTGCAGGCGCTGGGCGAGAACATCGAATACTACCCCAGCGGCACTGGCGCCACGATGAAGGAGTTCGGCGAGGGCAGCCGCGACATGACCGTCACCATCACCGGATGGGACATCAACCCGCGCGCCCTGGGCACCGTGCCGAAGGCGGCGATGGTCGGCACGCTCAAGGGCTTCCACTTCATCAACGACGCGCATTACATGGCGCTGCCCAAGGGCCTGGCCGCGGACCGGCAGGCCGTGCTGCTGGACCTGATGACCTACCTGCTGGGCCAGGAGGCGCAGGCGTTCACCTACGACGCCGGCTACTTCTACCCCGGCCCGGCTGCGCGCGGCGTGCCCCTCACCCTGGCGGCGCAGGAAAGCCAGGACACGCTGCGGGAGTTCGGCCGCCCGTTCTACGACAAGCTGATCGCCGATACGCCCAACGAGACGCCCCTGGACGCCGAGCCGATGGTGCAGGCGTTCCATCGCTGGGACGAGCAGGTAGGCGCCAAGGCTGGCCGCAAGTAGCCGGCGCCGTGCCGGACGCCTCGCTCGTGCCCGGTGCTTCGCTGGTGCCGGATGCTTCGCTGGTGCCGGATGCTTCGCTGGCGCCAACTGCCTCGCTGGTGCCGAATGCCTCGCTGGTGTTGGTGCCGGGACGGCGGCAGCGGCTGGGCGATCAGTTGTATGGGCAAATCCTGGACCAGGTGCTGTCCGGCCGCCTGCCCGAAGGGAGCCGCCTGCCGCCGGAAAAGGAGTTGTCCGCCCGGTTCGGCGTGTCCCGCCCCGTGGTGCGGGAAGCGCTGATGCGCCTGCGCGTGGACGGCCTGCTGCGGGCGCGGCAGGGCGCCGGGACCTACGTCCTGGCCCGCCCGGCGGAGCGGCTGGGGCAGTTCGCCAGCGCCGGGGATGTCGCCGCCCTGATGCGCTGCATCGAGGCGCGGCTGCCGCTGGAGGCTGCCGCCGCCCGCCTGGCCGCGGAACGGCGCACGCCAGATGAGTTGGCCCGTATCGTCGCCGCGCACGACGCGTTCGCCCGGATGGGTAGTGTAGGGGCAGGCGGCATGACCCCGGCGGGCGACTTTGCATTTCATGGCAGCATCGCCGAGGCCACCGGCAACGAGTTCTTCCCGGCCCTCCTGCATGGCCTGCATGGGGCGGTGCTGGGTTTCATGGGCATGGCGTTGGGCCTGACGCGCACCGGATCCGACGCGCGCAGCCGGGCGGTGCTGCACGAGCACGCGCACATCCTGGATGCCATACGCGCCGGGGATGCGGAGGCGGCCGGGCTGGCGATGCAGTTCCACATCACCCAGGCCCGGCGGCGGGTGATGGACCGCCGGCAAACGCCGTAAACCCGCTGCTCCCTCTCCCTCCAGAGGAAGAAGCAGGCATGTTAGCCTAATTGACAAATCCGTCCTCGTGGCCTGACATGCTCGCCAACGCCGCACTCGCCCGAAGATGCGGGAGTAGGAACGTTCCATGGCGCGATCAGACAGCTTCGAGGCGCTGCACATCGACCGGATGACCCGGCGCTTCCACACCCATCTCGCGCTCGACAGCCTGACCCTCACCGTGAAGCGCGGCGAGTTCGTCGCCCTCCTCGGCCCCTCCGGCTGCGGCAAGTCAACGGCGCTCAACTGCATCGCCGGGCTGCTGCCGCTGACCTCGGGGGAAATCCGCCTCGACGACCGCCGCATCGACACCCTGCCGCCAGAGGGCCGCGGCTTCGGCATGGTGTTCCAGAACTACGCCCTGTTCCCGCACATGACCGTCCGCAAGAACATCGGCTTCGGCCTGCTGATGCGCGGGATGCCCAAGGCCGCCATCCGCATCGAGGTGGACCGCGCGCTGGAGCTGGTGCAACTGGGCGCGCACGGCGCCAAGCTGCCGGGCCAGCTCTCGGGCGGGCAGCAGCAGCGGGTGGCCATCGCCCGCGCCGTCGCCGTGAACCCGCCGCTGGTGCTGATGGACGAGCCGCTGAGCAACCTCGACGCCAAGCTGCGGCTGGAAATGCGGCACGAGATCCGCCGCATCCACCAGGAGGTTCGGCGCAGCACGATCTACGTCACCCACGACCAGGAGGAGGCGATGGCGCTCGCCGACCGCATCGTCGTCATGCAGGACGGGGTCGTGCTGCAGGTCGGCACGCCGCAGGAGCTGTATGCCCGCCCGGTCAGCTTGGATGTCGCGCGCTTCATGGGCTACCGCAACATCCTGCATTTCGATGGCGCCGTGCCAGTGGGGGAGCGCACGGTGCGGCTGCAACGCGGCGGCGCCTCGATCCTGGGCACGCTGCAATCCGGGGCTGCCGCCGGGCCGGTCAGCGCCGCCATCCGTCCCAATGAGGTCCAGGTCGGCGCCGGGCCGAACGGCATCGACGGCTGCGTGGTGCAGGCCGAGTATTGCGGCGCGGGCTACTTGGCCGACGTGGCCACGCCGTTCGGCATCCTGCATGTGGCCGTCACGCAACCAGTCCAGCCCGGCGAGACCTTGCGCCTGGTGCTGCCGCCGGCCCGGGTGCTGGCGTTCGGCGCCGGCGCGGCCGTGCAGGCTGCCGCACTCGCCGCGGAGTAGGGCGATGCCCGCCCCCAACAGTCATCGCGAGCCGGCTTCGGCGCGGCGATCCAGGGACGGCCAGGACGGTGCTCGTGCCCCTGGATTGCCGCGTCGCAAGCGCTCCTCGCAATGACGGCGCAGGGTGGGACGGCACGGCTTGGCGCAGCACCGCTACTTCTGGCGCCGGCAGTGCTCCTTGTCGTGCTGCTGTTCCTGTATCCCGCCGCCTACGGTGCGTTCCTGTCGTTCCAGCCAACCCACGGCGACGCCTGGGAGAACTACCGCCACTTCTTCGGTACCCCGCGCCTGGCCGGCACCATCCTGACGACGCTCGGCATCGCGGTCCCGGCCACGCTGATCAATGTCGGCCTAGCGCTGCCGGTCGCCTATCGCCTGCGGACGCCGTGGCGGCACCAGCGGCTGGTGACGACCATCCTGGTGGTGCCGATCACCCTGGGGACGGTGCTGGTGGCGGACGGGCTGCTGTCCTACCTGGGACCGCAGGGCTGGTTCAACCGGGTGCTGCTGTCGCTGCATCTGACGGCCGCGCCGGTACGGCTGGTGCACAACTACTGGGGCGTGCTGATGTCCCTGGTGATCGTCGGCTTCCCCTTCGCGTTCCTGCTGCTGCTGTCGTTCGCCACCGGCATCGACCCGGCGCTGTCCCGTGCCGCCGCCACCCTCGGCGCACGCCCCGGCGCGCAATTCCGCCACATCGCGCTGCCGCTGCTAGCCCCGGGGCTGGCGATGACCGCGGCGCTGTGCTTCGTCCAGGCGTTCGCGGTGTTCCCCTCCGCCGTGCTGGTCGGCGCACCATCGGGGCAGACCTACGTCATCTCCATCGCAGCCTACGAGGCGGCGTTCGAGCAGTTCGACGCCCCGCTCGGCAGCACCATCGCGCTGGTGATGGGGCTGGTGCAGTTGGCAGTGGTCGGCGCCGTGCTGGGCTTGCGCGGGCTGGCCTACCGCGGCCCGGCCGGAGGCGGGAAAGGATGAGCGGCGCCCTGACCGCCCCCCGGCTGCGCGGCCGTGCCTGGGGCACGGCGGTCTGGGTGGTGATGGGCTTCGTTCTGCTGAACATCGCCGGGCTAATCGGCGAGGTCGGGGTCAACTCGCTGTCCACGCGCTGGTTCGGCACCTGGCTGCCGGATGCGCTGACCACGCGATGGTACGCCGGCGCGTGGGAGGAGTTCGCGCTGCCCGACGTGCTGCTGACCACGATGGAGGTGGTGTTCGCCGTCGTGCTCATCTCCGCCGTGGTGGGCGTGCCGGCCGCCTATGCCCTGGCCCGCAGCAGCTTCCCCGGCAAGCGGCTCGTGACCTTGCTGTTCCTGCTGCCGCTGATCGTGCCCAGCATCACCTACGGCATCCCGCTGGCGACGGTGCTGTACCGCGCGGGCCTGGGCGGCACGATCTGGGGCGTGATCCTGGCCAATCTGGTGCCCTCGGTGCCGTTCGTGATCCTGACGATGACACCGTTCATCGAGCAGTTGGACCCTAGGCTGGAGGCCGCCGCCCGGGTGTTCGGCGCACGCACCCCCAGCCTGTTCCGCCACGTCCTGGTGCCGATGCTGGCGCCAGGCATCCTGGCGGCGTCCTTGCTGGTGCTGGTGCGGACCATCGGCATGTTCGAGCTGACGTTCCTCACCGCGGGGCCGGACAGCCAGACGCTGGTGGTGGCGCTGTACTATGCCGCGTTCGCGCCGGGCATCCGGGCGGGGCAGTCGGTAGATGCGATGGCAGTGGTTTACATGGGCGTGACTCTGTTCTGGCTGGTGGTGGCGCTGCGATTCATCGACCCGGCTGCCATCGTAGGGCGGGGGCGGCCGGCGCGCTGAGGGGTGGTTTGCCAAGCTGGGCATGCCCGGCCTAGAGGTGGCGGACTCGGGGCATTGTAGAAAACCGCGAATGCCGGACCCTTCCTCTCATAAAGCCTTCTCACCGGCTGGGCAGTCCTCGGCGAGCCTTGGCTGATGAAGCAGGACACTTCCGTAGGCGTCCCCGGCTTCTCGGAGGTCCGCGACATCGCCACCGCGCGGGCCGCGTTCCGCGCCTGGATGTTCGGCCATGCCCTGCCATTCTGGGGCGGACCCGGCATGGACCAGGCAACCGGCGCTGCGCAGGAGGCGCTGCGGCTGGACGGCGCCCCGGCTGGCCTGCCCTGGACGCGGATGCGGGTGCAGGCGCGGCAGCTTTACGCCTTCTCCCACGCCGCCCTGCTCGGCTGGCAGCCTGGGGCGGCGCTGGCAGGCGGCATCTATCGCTTCATCACCCGGCACGGCGAGCGGGACGGCGGCGGCTGGGCACGCCGCCTGGCCCCGGACGGCACCGTGCTGGATCCCGCGGCCGACCTGTATGACCAGGCGTTCGTGCTGTTCGCCCTGGCGTGGCACGCGCGCCTAACCGGGGAGGCGGAGCCGCTGGCGCGGGCGCGGCGCACCCTGGAATGGATTGTTGCCCACATGGCGCACCCGCCGGCCGGGCTGCGCAACGTGCTGCCGCATGAGGCCGGGCCGCGGCAGCAGAACCCGCACATGCACCTGCTGGAGGCGGCGCTGGCGCTGCTGGAGACCACGGGCGACGGGTTCTACGCCGACCAGGCGCACGGGCTGGCGTCCCTGTTCCACCGCCACCTGTTCGACCCCGCAACCGGCACGCTAGGCGAGTTCTTTACCGACGGGTGGGCACCGGCGCCGGGCGAAGCCGGCAGCCACGTCGAGCCTGGCCATCATTACGAGTGGGTCTGGCTGCTGGACCAGTACGAGCGCCTGACCGGCACGGACAACGCCGCCAGCATCAGCCGCCTGTATGACTTCGCGCGCCGGCATGGGACGGACCCCGCCAGCGCCCTGGTCTGGGACGTTGCAGGCCGGGACGGTGCGGTGCGGCAGCGTACCGCCCGCCTATGGCCGCAGACGGAGGCGTTGAAAGCGCACATCGTGATGGCCCGGCGCAACGGCGGCGGGGAGGACTTGATTGCGCCGGTCGTCCGCAACATCGGCACACGCTTCCTGACCGGATATCCCCAGGGCGCCTGGATCGACCAGCTTGACGCTACGGGAAGGCCAGCATCGAAGGGGGTGCCGACCAGCTCCTTCTATCACCTGTTCATGGCTTTTGCGGAACTGGACGGCATAGCGCCGAGGGCCGCATCGCTTTCGAACGGAGGGCGCGTGTAGGGCAGCCACGGCCTGTCTTCCAGGCCGCGGCCGTCCCCGTTCAAGCCGCCCGGCGCGGCCCTGACTGCCGGCCGCCCTGGCTCGACCGTCCCTGGCTTCGGCCACCGCCGCCGCCGAAACTCCGCCCACGCCCGCCGCCGCCGCCCAGCACGGGCGGCTTCATGGTGGACAGGCTGGCGGCCTCGCTGTGCAGCGAGTGGTCGCGGAACACTGGCACGGGCTGGCCGATTTCCTTCTCCACGTCGCGCAGCCACTGCCGCTGCTCGGCATCGCACAGGCTGATCGCCCAGCCCTCGCGCCCAGCCCGCGCGGTGCGGCCGATGCGGTGGACGTAAGTCTCGGCCACGTTCGGCAGGTCGTAGTTGAACACATGGCTCACGTCGTCCACGTCGATCCCGCGGGCCGCGATGTCGGTCGCCACCAGCACCTTCACCGACCCGGCCCGGAAGCCGGCCAAGGCACGCTCGCGGGCGCCCTGCGACTTGTTGCCGTGGATCGCCTCGGCGACGACGCCGTTCGCGGTCAGGTATTCCGCAACCTTGTTTGCCTCATGCTTCATCAGCGTGAACACGATGGCCCGCGCCACGCTAGGCGACTTCACCAGGGTGCCGATGGCGGCCTTCTTGTCGGCCTCATTCACGAACATCACCATCTGGCGCACGCGATCGACGGTGGTGCTGGGCGGGGCGACCTCCACGCGGACGGGGTTGCGCAGCATGGTGCCCACAAGTTCGGCAATGCTGCCCGGCATGGTGGCGCTGAACAGCAGGGTCTGCCGATCCCGCGGCAGGGTGGCAACGATGCGCTTGATGTCGCGCACGAAGCCCATGTCGAGCATCCGGTCGGCCTCGTCGAGCACCAGGACCTCGGTCCCCGACAGCTCGACGTGGCCCTGGCCCATCAGGTCCAGCAAGCGGCCCGGCGCAGCCACCAGCACATCGACGCCGCAGCGCATGGCATCCACCTGGCGGCCCTGGCCGACGCCGCCGAAAATGACCGTGTGGGTCAGGCGCATATGCTTGGCATAGGTGGCAAAGCTCTCGTCGATCTGCGACGCCAGCTCGCGCGTCGGCGCCAGCACCAGCACGCGGGCGCCCTTGGGCTTGGGCTGCACGCGGTGGGCGGCCAGGCGATGCAGGATGGGCAGGGCGAAGGCGGCGGTCTTGCCGGTGCCGGTCTGCGCCAGGCCCAGCAGGTCACGGCCCTGCAGCAAGTGCGGGATGGCGCCGGCCTGGATCGGGGTGGGGGTGGTATAGCCCTCATCGGCCAGGGCGCGCAGCAGCGGCTCGGCCAGGTTGAGTTCGGCAAACGTCGGGGTGGCGGTGGTCATGCGGGGGGGCGCCTCCTGGCGCCAGGTGTGGGAGGAGCGCGACGCGGACCGTGCTCAGGGATTGCGTGGCAATTTTGCCTTCCGCTGCAGCCTGCGTAGCGACTTTTGTGCAGCGCAGCAAGCACGACAACATGTTGGCGCTCCAATACAGGGCCGCAAGGGATAGGGTAACATAGATGTCATATCCCTGGCATGGGCCTTGCGCGGCCCAACTCGCCAGTTTACCCGGCGCACACCTTGGGATGGTAGCCTGCCCCGATGAACACCCTGTCCACCGGCCTCGATCGGGATGCGCCGTGCCGGTTCTGACCGTCCATCACCGCACCACCTACCGCTATCGCAAGCCCGTCGCCTTCGGGGAGCACCGGATGATGCTGCGTCCGCGCGACAGCCACGACCAGCACGTGCTGGAGTCGCTGCTGGAGATCACCCCCCAGCCGTCTGCGCTGCGCTGGCTGCACGACCCGTTCGGCAACAACGTCGCCATCGCCCGCTTCTCTGGCCGTGCGCCGGAGCTGACGTTCACCAGCACCTTGCGCGTGGAGCACGACGTGCAGGACCCCGCCCTGATCGCGGCCGGGCTGGACGACAACGCCCGCACCTACCCGTTCAGCTACGATTCCGACGACCTGCCGGACCTGGCGCGTTGCGTGGAGCGGGGCTACCCCGACACCTCGCACCGGTTGGACGCCTGGGTGCGCTCCTTCTTGCAGGCCGGCCAGCCGACGGACACGCTGCAGATGCTGACGGCCATGACGGCGCGCATCCGCCGGCAGTTCACCTACCGCGCCCGCCACGAGCCGGGGATACAGCCGCCGGCGACTACGCTGCACCTGGGCACCGGCACCTGCCGCGACTTTGCGGTGCTGATGATGGAGGCCGCCCGCTGCCTCGGCCTCGCGGCGCGGTTCATCACCGGATACATCTACGTTCCCAGCCGGGACCGGCCCGGCGCCGCCGACATCCGGGGCGGCGGCAACACCCATGCATGGCTGCAGGTGTACCTGCCCGGCGCCGGGTGGGTGGAGTTCGACCCCACCAACGGCATCGTCGGCAGCCGCGACCTGATCCGCGTGGCCGCCGTGCGCGACGCCAAGCAGGCGGTGCTGCTGTCGGGAAGCTGGACCGGGTCGGCGGCGGACTGCCTGGGGATGGAGGTCGCCATCCGCGTCACGCGGGACGAGGCCGGGCAGCGCGAGCGCCAGGCGCTGATTGCATAGCTCCCCCGTTTTGACATCCGCGCCCGCAACATTTTAAGGGACGCCCCATGATCCGAATTCAGAATGGCTTCACCATCTCCTACGACTGTCCGCAGCCGGTGCCGATGGTGCTGATGCTCAGCCTGCATCCGTCGCGGGAGGCGGACCTGCTGACGCCGCACGTCATCACGTTCAACCCGGGGATCGAGGCGCGGCGCTACGCCGACGACTTCGGCAACGTGTGCCACCGCATCATGGCGCCGGCGGGTCCGCTGACGTTGTCCTGCCTGTTCGAGGTGCAGGACGGCGGCCTGCCGGACGCAGTGGTGCCGGAGGCGAAGCAGATACCGGTCGATGAGCTGCCATCCGCGACGCTGGTGTACCTGCTGGGCAGCCGCTACTGCGACACCGACCTGCTGCGGGATACCGCGTGGTCGCTGTTCGGCGGGGTCGATCCGGGGTGGGCGCGGGTAAAGGCGATCTGCGATTTCACCTACGACCGCATCACCTTCGGCTACGAGTATGCCCGGCCGGACAAGACGGCGCGCAACGCCTATGACGAGCGCCGGGGCGTGTGCCGGGACTTTGCCCACCTGGCGCTGACGCTGTGCCGGTGCATGAACATCCCGGCGCGGTATTGCACGGGCTACATGGGCGACATCGGCATCCCGCCGGTGGACGCGCCGATGGACTTCTCCGGGTGGTTCGAGGTGTTCCTGGACGGTCCCGAGGGTCCGCGCTGGTACACCGGCGATGCTCGGCACAACGTACCCCGCATCGGCCGGGTGCTGATGGCGCGCGGGCGGGACGCGACGGACGTGGCGCTGGTGACGAGCTTCGGGCCGAACTGGCTGGCGAAGTTCGACGTGGTGGCGCAGGAGATGTCCTAAGCCCGCCTGGCGGATATGGCGGCACGGCCTGCCTTGACTGCCGCCGCACCACCGCGACCACCGGAGCCAGGCAGGCTTGAGGCTTGGCGTCCCGGAGCTAAATCGACGTCATCGCAAGGAGACCGTGATGACGACCTGGACGCGCGTGATTGATCCCGATGCGGCCATTGCCCTCCTGCCTGCATGGTTCGCGGCTCGGATGCTGGCGACGCGCGGCTCCTATGGCTTCCTTCTCGCAACCGGCGACGTTGTCCGGGTAAGCCGTGTGGCTGCGGTCCATGCCTCGTCCAACGGACTGGTGCTGGTCGATGTCCTGCTCGACCATGCCGGCGTGCCGGATGGCGTGGACATGGCATGGCGGACGAAGCACTTCCTTGGCGCACCCGTATCAGGCGCGAACCTCGCCACGTTGAACCTCGCTCAGGTGGTGATGGCCGTCGAGTTCGCGGTTGCCGAGATCGTCGAAACGGAGAACAGCGCCGCGGCTACGGGCGGCCAGGCGGTTCTCGCCGACATGCCTGCCCTTGGCACGGCTGTGGCGGAGGCTGCTGAACCTGTTGCCGTGACAGGCCTATAAGCTACGCCGGACTCCGGCCAGGAGCGCGGTCACGCCCCCAGCAACGCCCCAGACCGCCTAGCTTCTGTCCCGGCGATCTTCGCCACCGCTCGGCCCGCAGCGACGAAGCGCACGCTTTCCCGCGCAAACAGCACCCCGGCGTAGAGCGCGTGCAACGCAGCGCGCGATCCCGTCAGGGGATCGACGACCTCCGCAACCAAGCCGCCGGGTTCCACGCGCGCGCCCGGTTCCAGATGCAGCAGCAGGACGCCAGGAACCGGGGCAACCAGCAGCTCGACATCGGCCAGATTGGTCGGCTGACACCCGGTTGCGGGAAGGGCAGGAGTTGGGGCGTCGATGGCGCCGCACAGGGTCATCGCATCCACCAACGCCCCGGCGTCGGCGGCGGCCAGGCTATCGGACACGTCGGCCTCCCCGCGCAACTCAACCGTGACGGCACAACAGCCAAAGGGGACAGGGTGGTCCGGGCATCGCCGCCGCACCTCCAACCAAGGCCGGCTGCACGCCTCGTCAAATGGGTTGCCGCCGGACTCGTCGGCCAGCAGCAACGCCTGCGCCCCCAGCAGGGCGGCGAGCGGGCGGCATCGGTCCGCCAGCGGCGTCAGGGTGTAGAGGTGGACGACGCCCTCGTTCTCGCAATGCAGGTCCAGCACCAGGTCGGCATCCAGCGCCAGCCCGAGCAAGGTGCGTTTCAGGTGGTCCGCCGGGGTCGCTGCCGACATTGCCGCGTTGGCGTCCAGCAAGGCCGCCCGGACCAGCGCGGCATTCGCGGCCGGGTCGGCCCCCAAGCGGCCGGCTACCGCATCCGCAGCGGCATCCGCGGGGTCCGGGTAGCCGCGGTTGAAGTTCACGCCATCCGCAAGGTTGAACCGCCCCAGCAGGGTGCCCGCCACCCGCTGCTGCACGCCGATCGGGTTAGCCAGCGGCACCACGACGACCTCCCCCCGGATGTGCCCGGCGGCGTCGTGCGCCTGCAACAGCCCAATTAGGTGCTGCGCCACCAGCATCCCCGGCACTTCGTCCGCATGGAGCGCGGCCTGCACGTAAACCTTGGGCCGGCCGCCGGGCGTGCCGAAGCGGTGGACCTGCAACGTCTGCACGGTCCCCAGCGCCGTGCCGCCCAGCGTCATGGTCTCGACGGTCAAACCGCCGCGCGCAGGTCCAGGGTGCGCGGGTGCTCGGGGGATACGCTCACCGGTGGCTCGGCCATCGGTCCCGGCGTGTGGCCGATAGCCTCGAACCGGGCGCGGCGCCGGGCCTCGGCCTCGTTGGCGTTGACGGGGAAGGTGTCGTAGGCGCGTCCGCCGGGGTGGGCCACATGGTGCGTCATGCCGCCCAGCGAGCGCCCGGTCCAGCGGTCGTACACGTCGAACACCAGCGGCACCTGCGCGCCGATGGTTGGGTGCAGCGCGCCGTACGGCTCCCACGCCTTGAACCGCACCCCGGCGACGAACTCGCCCTCGACCCCCGTCGGCCCCAGCGGCACCGCCACGCCGTTGCAGGCCAGCACGAACCGCTCCGGCTCCCAGCCCGTCACCCGCGTCTGCACCCGCTCCACGGAGCTATCCACGTAGCGCACGGTCCCGCCCACCCCGGCGGTCTCCCCCAGGGCGTGCCAGGGTTCCAGCGCGTGCCGCAGCTCGACCGTCGCGCCGTGTATGGCCACCTCGCCCATCACGGGGAAGCGGAACTCGAAGTGCGGGCGGAACCACTCCGCATCAAGCTTCGTGCCATAGGAAGAGACCTCCTCCACCGCATCCAGCAGGTCCTGCCAAACGAAATGCGGCAGCAGGAAGTCGTCGTGCACCCGGGTACCCCACCGCACCAGCCGGCGCTCATACGGCGTGCGCCAGAACGCGGCGACGGCGGCGCGCATCAGCAGCATCTGCGCGCAGGACATGCGGGCGTGCGGCGGCATCTCGAAGGCGCGGAACTCCACCAGGCCCAACCGGCCCGACGAGCTGTCGGGGGAAAACAGCTTGTCGATGCAGAACTCGGTGCGGTGGGTGTTGCCGGTCATGTCGGTCAGGATGTTGCGCAGCATCCGGTCCACCTGCCACGGCGGCGGCTCGTGCCCCCCTTTGTCACGATCATACGTCATGCCACGGAAGGCGATCTCCAGCTCGCGCACGGCGTCCTGCCGGGCCTCGTCGATGCGGGGGTGCTGGCTCATGGGGCCGATGAACAGGCCGCTGAACAGGTAGGACGCGCTGGGGTGGTTGTGCCAGAACCCCAGCAGCGACTTCAGCAGGTCCGGTCGGCGCAGGAACGGGCTGTCCTCCGGCGTCATCGCGCCCATGACGACGTGGTTGCCGCCGCCGGTGCCGATGTGGCGGCCGTCCAGCATAAACTTCTCCGCCGTCAGGCCGACTTTGCGGGCCTCGTCATAGAGCTGCTCGGTCCGGCTCACCAACTCGCTCCAGGTGCCGGCAGGGTGGATGTTGACCTCGATCACGCCGGGGTCGGGGGTGATGGAGAAGCCCAGCAGGCGGCGGTCGTACGACGGCTTGTAGCCCTCCAGCACCACGGGCTGCTGCAGCTCGTCCGCCGTGGCCTCGATGGCGCCGACCAGGGCCAGCCAGTCCTCCGCAGCGGGCAGTGGCGGCAGATAAAGGTAGAGCAGCCCGCCACGCGCCTGCACCGTCATCGCCGTGCGGATGCCGCGGCCGGGGCGGCCATCCCCCATGGCGGCCAGCATCGCCGCGCGGGTAGGCAGCGGTCCCTGCTTCTCCAGGGGGTCGGCTTCCGGCTCGTCCTCGATCTCGGTGGGATCGACCCATGGCAGGCTGGCCAGGGGCAGCCGCACCCCGGCGGAGGCATCGCCGGGCACCAGGAACAGCTTGCCCTCGCGCATCTCCCACTTTTCGGTTTGCCAGTGCCGGGCGCCCTTGCGCCCCCCCCGGCGCAGCGGCAGCACGCTGCCAACGGGCTGGTCCAAACCCTGGCTGAACACCCGGATGATGCGGGCGCGCTCCTGCGGGTCGCGGGACTGCGCGGCCTCCGCGACCACGTTGGCCGGCATCCGGGCCTCACGCATCAGGAAGTATGGCTGGTCCTCATAGGCGTGCAGCACGGCGGCGGGATCGACGTGCAGGCGGCTGGCCAGGGCCAGGGCGAATCCATGCGCCATGTCGGCGTCGGCCTCGCCCTTGGCGGTGTCGGGATCGGCCAGCAGCGCCGGATCGGACCAGACGGACTCGCCATCCGGCCGCCATGTGGCGTTGATCGCCCAACGCGGGGTCTGCTCGCCGGGGTAGTGCTTGCCGGCGCCGTACTGCACGACGGCGCCCGGCCCCCACAGCGGCAGCAGGTGCCCCATCAGCCGCCCGGCCTCGCGCCGCTTGGTCGGCCCCAGGGCGTCCACGGTCCACTCCGCGCCCTCGGCGTCGCTGACGGACACGAAGGTCGGCTCCCCGCCCATAGTCAGGCGCAGGTCCCCCGCCTCCAGCGCCTGATCCACCTTGGCGCCCGCGGCCAGGATCGCCTGCCACTGCGGGTCCGTGTAGGGCATCGTCACCCGCGGCGTCTCGTTCACGCGGGCCACGGCCATCTCGACATCGAATTGTGTCCCGGCCGGCTCCATCAGGCCGGAGATCGGGGCGGCGGACATCGGCTCGGGGCTGGCAGCGAGCGGGATGTGGCCCTCGCCCGCCATCAGGCCCGACGTGGCGTCCAGGCCGATCCACCCGGCGCCGGGCAGGAAGGCCTCGGCCCAGGCGTGCAGGTCGGTGAAGTCCGACGTGGGGCCTTGCGGACCCGTCAGCGGCTTCACGTCCGGCGCCAGCTGGATCAGGTAGCCCGACACGAACCGCGCCGCATACCCCAGGTGGCGCAGCGCATGGGCCAGCAGCCAGGCGCTGTCCCGGCAGGACCCCTGCGCCTGCTGCAAGGTGTACTCGGGGTCCCATACCCCCGGCTCCATGCGGACGATGTAGCCCACGCGCTCCTGCACCCGGCGGTTCAGGTCCACCAGCATGTCGATGGTGCGGCGCGGCTCCCGCGGCACCTCGTTCAGCAGTCTCTGTAGCAGGGGACCGGCTGGCTCACGGCGGCGGAAGGGGGTCAGCTCCTCCTCCAGCACGGCGTCGTAAGCAAAAGGCCACTGCTCGGCCTCCGGCTCCAGGAAGAAGCCGAACGGATTGATGGTGGCCATGTCGGCAACCAGGTCCACCGTCACGTCGAAGTGCGTCACCCGTTCGGGGAATACTACGCGGGCCAGGAAGTTGCCCTGCGGATCCTGCTGCCAGTTGATGAAGTGCGGCTCGGGCTTCACGGTCAGGGAGTAGGATAGGATGGGCGTGCGGGTCTGCGGCGCTGGGCGCAGGCGGATGGTCTGCGGGCCAAGCTTCACCGCGTGGTCGTAGCGGTAGCTGGTGCGGTGCAGCAGGGCGGCGTGTACGCTCATGCGTGGTGGTCCGTGGTACGGCGGCGGCAGGATGTTTGCATCGCAACAACATCGCCGCAGCACAGGGTGGGCGCAAGGGACGATGCGGGTTGGCTTGCCAGCCATGAATGAAGGCCGGCCGGTGATCTCCGCCGCAGGCACTGCAAGGGGCCGATCGTGCGGGCAGGCACGCCTTCACTCTTCAGGCCCGGCAGGCGGCTGACGCCGGCATGTTGGCCGTCAGGGACCGACCGATATCGGACCCCTCTCCACCCGGGACGCCCATCCACCCGACCGGGCAGGGGCCGGTGCATGAACCCACTCTTCAACCGTCGAGCAGCCAAGCCCTGACCGTCAGCACAGCGTCCGCGAAGGCGGCGGGCGCTTCCTGGGGAAGGTTATGGCCGGCCTCGACCCAGCGATGCTCGTGGCGTCCGCTGAACATCCCTGCTTGGTCCGCGGTGCCGCCCGGCTTCAGCGTGTCACCCAACCCGTCAAGGGTGACGCTCGGCACGGTAATCGCCGGGCGGCGGGCGAGACGCTCCTCTAGATGTTCAAGCGACGGATCGCCCGCAGCGAGCCCAAAGGCGTGCCGATAGGAATGGACGACAATGTCCACGAAGTCCGGGTTGTCGAACGAGGTGGCAGTCCGCTCGAAGGTCGCATCGTCAAAGTGCCAGTCAGGCGACCATTGACGCCAAAGCATGCGGCAAAGCTCGCGCCGATAGGTCGCCAGGCAATCCCGGCCGCGCTCGCTTTGGAAGAGATGCTGATACCAGACGGCGTACTCGATCGCGGGCGCGTCGGTCCTGCCCATCCGGCTGATGTCGATGACATCGTAGCTCGCGAGCGACACAAGCCCGGCCACGCGGTCAGGCCACAATGCAGCCGCGACGCAGGATGCCAAGCCACCCCAATCGTAGCCGCCCAGGATTGCCCTTTCGATCCCGAGCGCATTGAGAAGTTCCAGGAGATCGTGGCCCAACGCCGCCTGCTGGCCGCTTCGCGGTGTATCCGAGGACAGGAACCGGGTAGGCCCGAAGCCACGCAGGTAGGGTACGAACACGCGGGCCCCACGACCAGCCAGTGCGGGCGCAACGTCATCGTAGGCGTGCACGTCGAAGGGAAAGTCGTGCGACAGGACAACAGGCCAGCCGTCCCGGGGGCCGAACTCGAGGTATGCGGCTTCGAGCACGCCGGCCTTGATGGTCCTCATACATTCCCCCGTCTGCGGCAGCCGACCTGATCACGAGGTGTATAGAGCATCCTCATGCACCCGTCCGAGCAGGGCATAGGACCGAGCTTCGCAGCCATGGAGCAAGCGTCCGGCAGTGCTCGCCGCGCAGGCATGGATTTGTGCGGACTGCTTGAGCACGGCCTGAACCAGCCGCTCCGGCCCGTTGCTAATATCGTGCCGATTGGACAAGCCTCCCGTAGGATGGCGGGACTGGACGGAGCTTCGGAATGCCGCACGACCATCACCACGGCCACCATGACCACCACGGGGGCCATGCCGGGCACAGCCATGCGCCGGCAACGTTCGGCCGCGCATTCGCGATCGGGGCCGTGGTGAATGCGGGCTTCGTGGCGTTGCAGGTATTCTATGGCCTGGCGGCGCACTCCGTCGCCCTGCTGGCGGACGCCGTGCACAACCTTGGGGACGTGCTAGGGCTGCTGATCGCCTGGGGAGCGGCTACTTTAACGCAACGCGCCCCGACGCCCAAGCGCACCTATGGCTGGGGCCGCAGCAGCATCCTGGCGGCGCTGGGCAACGCCGTCGTGCTGCTGCTCGGCTGCGGCGCCATCGCCGTGGAGGCGCTGGGCCGGTTCGGCACGCCGGCGCCGGTGGCGGCCGAGGTGGTGATGTGGGTCGCGGCGGCGGGCATCGTGGTCAATGGCGGCACGGCGCTGATGTTCATGCGCGGCCACGCCCATCGGCCCGGCGGCGACCTGAACGTGCGCGGCGCCTTCCTGCACATGGCGGCCGATGCAGCGGTTTCGTTGGGCGTCGTAGTGGCGGGCGGGGTGATCCTGCTGACGGGCTGGCAGTGGGTGGACCCGCTGACCAGCCTGGCCATTGTCGCCGTCATCACCTGGGCACCTGGGGTCTGCTGCGGCAGAGCGTTGACCTGGCGATGGATGCGGTGCCGCCGGGCATCGACCGCCTTGCCGTGCAGGCTGCCCTGGCCGCGTTGCCCGGCGTCCTGGAGGTGCACGACTTGCACATCTGGGGTCTCAGCACGACCCGCTCGGCGCTGACGGCGCACCTGGTGCTGGACCGGCCCAACCCCGCGCTAGTGCCGCTCGCCTGCACGATGCTGCATGACCGCTTCGGCCTGGATCACGCGACGCTGCAGGTGGAGGAGGGCGAGGCCGCGGCGGCATGCGCGCTGCGGCCGGAGGGAGTGGTCTGACCCTCGATGCCGTCGATGGCGACGAGGTTGTCAGTAGCCCAGGAGCAAGATGTCGAGGGCGCGCGTGACTTTGTCGTGATCGATATCCAGGGAAGCAACTGCCTGCCCGAGTTCCCGGGTCGGGATGGTTGCGATGGTTTGCGTAACCATGACGTGCTGCTCTCCATGGATGGCGAAAATCGGGTTCAGGTCCCGGATGGGCCTTGGCAAATCCTGCTCCGGCAACAGCAGCACGACAGTGCGGGTGGCCAAGCTGGCAAGCAGCCCGGCTTGCACGTCGAGCACATATCCACGGCGGTCCCGGCCCGGTCTGGTATAGACATCAAGGCGAGCCATCAGATTTGGCTGAACTCGGCAAATGGCACACCATGCTGCTCGACGTATCCGTTCCACGCCTCCATGGCTTCGCGGTTTTCCCGAAGCCAACGCTGCGTCTTGGCGTCCGCCACCGCCGCAGCAACCCCTCGCTCACAAGCTTGGGACACGTTGATCTCAAGGCTCCGAGCATCCGCCAACAGGGCTTCTGGCAGGGTTATGTTTGTCGGACGGCGCGGAACGGTCTGTGTACGGGTCATATTGCGCATGGAACCCTCTCCTGAATCTCCTAATGTTATGCACATACAAGATGCGCATATCAACATCCATGGAAATTGTCGAACCTCTCCACCAGTCGCCAGTTGCTGAGCAGCCGACCTGCCCCCCGATCCCACACCCAAAAACAGCCCTGGCCCGGTGCGTCATGCATCCGGCTGATTGGCGATTTGGCCAAATGACACATCAGGAGCGTGCCGGTACCCCCATGCCCAACAAGGGCGATATCACCCCTCTCTTCCAGTATCTCCGCCCATGCCGCGACCACCCGCGCCTGCGCGTCCACCGCCCGCTCCCAGCCCTGGAACGACGCCGCCGGGTGCGCGAAGAAGGCATCCGCCGCGGCCTGGAACCGGTCCGGCGGCAGGTAGCCCGTCGCGCGCCGGTCGTTCTCGTCCAGCCCCGGATGCACCCGCACCGGCAGGCCGTGCCGCCCCGCCAGCACCCCGGCCGCCTCGATGGCCTTGCACTCCGTGCTGGCCCACACGGCATCTGGCCGCGGCAGCACCCCGGCAAAGGCGCGCATCCGGTGCAGGCCAACATCGGACAGGTGCCAGCGCGGCACGGGCACCGCCGGGTCGATTACCACCTCGGGGTGGCTGATGTAGATGACGCGCGCCACCTACCGCTGGCCGCGCTTGCGGTTGACCTCCAGCTCGACGGGCGAAAGCTGGAAGCCGACCTGGATGCGGTAGGCGGCTGCGGTCTTCTTGGGCGTGACCGGCAGGCGCAGCTCCACGTCATCGCCGCTCAGGCGCAGGCGGTCGGTATTGGCCGGGAACGCGGCGCGCAACTGGAACACCTGCTTGTCCAGGATGCGCTCGCCGTCCAGCACGGCGACGAAGTAGGCCACCGTCGCCTCCCGCCCCGGCGCGGCCGGGCCGCGGGTCAGATCGATGCCGACCTGCACGGTGGTGACGACCGCGTCCGCCCCGTCCCGCTTGCAAGACCCGTTGACGCCGGTGATGCGCCCGTCCAGCACGGCGTCCGTCAGGTCCCGGCCAGCGCTGCGATAGCGTGTGAGGTCGGCGCCGTCCCGCAAGATGGCGACGGTGGGGCAGGGCGGGGCGAACTGGCCTGTTGTGTCGGCGCACCCTGCCAGCAGCAGGACCCCGGCGGCGCTGGCCCAGGCTGCCACAAGGCGGAAAGGGGCTGCTGCAAGGCGGAAGGTCGGGGTGGGCAGGTCAGCCATACAAAACTCCACGCAGTGCTGGCAGGGGCGGGGGTCGCGCCGGGCCGGGCGCGACACTAGTTGTAGCGGCAATGGCGCGTCGGCATAGTGCACGCGCCTGCAAGCCGGACGTCATGCCCCAGACCGAAGCCTTTCTCGACTCCCTTCCCGACGCCCTGCCCCTGCCGGGCCTGCAGGTCGTGCTCGCCGGACCCCGCGGCTTCTGCGCCGGTGTCGATCGGGCGATCCGTGTGGTGGAGGAGGCGCTGCGCCGCTACGGCACCCCGGTTTATGTGCGGCATGAGATCGTCCACAACCGCACCGTGGTGGAGGCTCTCGAGGCGCAGGGCGCGGTGTTCGTGGCGGAGCTGGACGAGGTTCCCTCCGACGCCCATGTGGTGTTCAGCGCCCATGGCGTGCCGAAGTCCGTCCCGGCGGAGGCCGAGCGCCGTCACCTGATCTACCTGGACGCCACCTGCCCCCTGGTCAGCAAGGTGCATCGGGAGGCCGAGCGCCATTATGCCGACGGCGGGCCTGGCCAGCGCCACATCCTGATGATCGGCCATGCCGGGCACCCGGAGGTCGTGGGCACCATGGGCCAGTTGCCGCCGGGCAGCGTGACCCTGGTGCAGAACACCGCAGACGCGGGCACCGTCACGCCGGCGACGCCCGGCCGGCTGGCGTTCATCACCCAGACCACGCTGTCGGTGGACGACACGGCCGAGATCGTCGCCACCCTGCGCCGCCGTTTCCCCGACATCGAGGGGCCGAAGCGGGAGGACATCTGCTACGCCACCACCAACCGCCAGGCGGCGGTGAAGGCCATCGCGCCGAACTGCGACCTGGTACTGGTGATCGGCAGCCCCAACAGCAGCAACTCGCAGCGGCTGCGCGAGGTGGCGGAGCGGGCCGGGGCACGGCGGGCGATTCTGCTGCCGAAGGCGGACCAGCTTGACTGGTCGGCGCTGGAGGGCGTGCGGCGGCTGGGCGTCACGGCCGGGGCGTCGGCGCCCGAGAGCCTGGTGCAGGATCTGCTGGGCCGGCTGGCGGCCCGCTACGTGCTGCAGGTCGAGGAGCGGCAGGTGACGCAGGAGGACGTGGTGTTCAAGCTGCCGGCGCCGCTCTGCTAGGTTTGCCGGGCTAAGCCGCCGCGTAATGGCTGTTTACACCGAGGTGTCGGACGAGGCCCTGGCCACGTTCCTAGACGACTACGACCTGGGTACCGCCGTCGCCTTCCGCGGCATCGCCGAAGGGGTGGAGAACAGCAACTTCCAGCTCCGCACCACCGCCGGCGATTTCATCCTGACGCTGTATGAGAAGCGGGTCGATCCCGTGGAGCTGCCCTGGTTCCTGGGGCTGATGGAGCATTTGGCCGTCCAGGGCATCACCTGCCCGCAGCCGGTGCACGGGCGGGACGGCGGCAGCCTGCGGCGCTTGGCCGGGCGGCCGGCGTGCATCACCACCTTTCTGTCCGGCGTCTGGCCGCGCCGGGTGCGGCCGGAGCACTGCGCGCCGCTGGGGAACGCCCTGGCCCGGCTGCACCTGGCCGGCGCCGGCTACAGCCCCACCCGTGCCAACACCCTGGGGCCTGCAAGCTGGGCGCCGCTGCTGGCCCGTAGCGGGAAGCGAGCAGACGAGGTGCAGCCAGGCCTGGCGGCGGAACTGGCCGGGGCGTTGGCGGGGATCACCGCGGCTTGGCCCTCCGGCCTGCCGCGCGGGCACATCCACGCCGACCTGTTCCCGGACAACGTGTTCTTCCTGGACGGGCGGCTGTCGGGGATCATCGACTTCTACTTCGCCGCGACGGACCTGCTGGCCTACGACCTCGCGGTGTGCCTGAACGCCTGGTGCTTCGAGCCGGATTTCTCATTCAACGTCACCCGCGCCCGTGCCTTGCTCGCCGCCTACGCCGCGGTCCGGCCCTTGTCGGACGGCGAGCGCGCCGCCCTGCCGGTGCTGTGCCAAGGAGCGGCGCTGCGGTTCCTGCTGACCCGGCTGTACGACTGGCTGAACACACCTCCGGGGGCACTGGTCACGCGCAAGGACCCGCTGGAGTACCTGCGCCGGCTGCGGTTCCACCTTTCGGCCCGGGATGCCCATGCCTACGAACTCTGACACCGTTGAAATCTGGACGGATGGTGGGTGCAAGCCCAACCCCGGCCCCGGCGGCTGGGCGGCCATCCTGCGCTTCGGCACGCATGAGCGGGAACTGACGGGGGCGGAGGCCGCGACAACCAACAACCGCATGGAGCTGACCGCCGCCGCCGCCGCGCTGGAGGCGCTGACGCGGCCCTGCCGGGTGGTGCTGCACACCGACAGCGAATACCTCCGCAATGGGGTGACGCGGTGGCAGACCGGATGGGTGCGGCGCAACTGGCGCAATGCGGCGGGGGACCCGGTGGCTAACATGGACCTGTGGCGGCGGGTGCTGGACGCGGCAAAGGCGCATGAGATCGATTGGCGGTGGGTGCGGGGGCACTCGGGGGATGTGATGAACGAGCGAGCGGATGTGCTGGCGACGGCGGCGCGGGTAGGGTTGGGGCGGTGAAGTTGTAAAGTGTACGGAATTGTCTGAATTGCAGATCGCTACCCTAACTCCGGCAAATGCTGTCGCGCCAGAATTTCGGCGCCAGGCTTGGTGAACTTGTCATGGCTGCCGCCGCGCTCGTTCGTCCAACCTTCCGCTTCGAGCCGTGCAACGACCTTGGCCCGATTGGTTTCCAGCTTCACCGCTATGACAATCCGCCATGCTGTGCAGATATTTGTACAAGGCATATTGCTTCGCAAGGTGCAAGCCTTCCACTTCAGGCCGCCGGCCAAACCATCAGCAGCAACGCCACCCTATGAATCACCCCGCGCCCCGCTTGACGGGGCGGCCCTTCCGCTATCCTACGGAGCCGTCTTCCAGGTGGGAGGCCGGCGCGGGCGGTCCGCCTGCCACGAAATGGAGAGCGGCAATGGCGGCTTGGGTCCGGTTCGAGCACGACGGCGAGGAGGGGTTCGGCCTGTTGGACCCCTCTGCGCCCGACCCTGGCCATCTCGACGGCGCCGCGGCGGCCATCCATGTCCACACCGGCACCCCGTTCGCCCCGGTCCCGTCCGGGCGCACGCTGCCCGTGGGGGAGGTTGCGCTGCTGCCGCCGGTCCGGCCCGGCAAGTTCATCGGCTTATGGAACAACTTCCACGAGCTTGCAGCGAAGCTAGGCACGGCGATCCCCACGGAGCCGCTCTACTTCCTGAAAGCCACGTCCAGCCTGCTCGCCCCAGGCGGCACGATCCAGCCGCCACCGGGCTATGCAGGGAAGGTGGTGTATGAGGGCGAGCTGGGCATCGTCATCGGCCGCACCTGCCGCATTGCCACGGAGGTGGAGGCCGCGGCGGCGATCTTCGGCTACACCTGCGTCAACGACGTGACCGCCCTGGACCTGTTGCAGGCCGACCCCTCCTTCCCGCAATGGGCGCGCGCCAAGGGGTGCGACAGCTTCGGCCCCTGCGGCCCCTGCGTCGTCACCGGGCTGGACCCCATGGGCCTGCGCGTCCGCACCCTGCTGAACGGGCGGGAACGGCAGAACTACCCCATCGCTGACATGATCCTGCCGCCCGCCCGCATCGTCAGCTTGCTGTCCCAGGAGATGACGCTGCAGCCAGGCGACCTGATCGCCTGCGGCACCTCGGTCGGCGTGCTGCCGCTCCGCCCCGGCGCGGTGGTGGAGGTCGTCATCGACGGCATCGGCACGCTGCGGAACCAAGTGGCGGCATAGGGCCTTAACCGCCCTTTAAAAGCTGCATCGTTAGGTTGACCCCTTCGACGGTCACGATGGAGCCAGCAGCCATGCAGCAGGCCAACTTTCAGCCATGGCTGACGCAACGCTAGACACCCGGCTGCACCTGGGCAGCCTGGCGGTAGTCGCCGTCGAGGCCAGCCGGATGGAGCTTGATGTCCTGTGTGAGATGCTGCTCGGCTTCGGGGTGCGCAGGCTCGCCCGGTTCCGCCTGGTCGAGGAGGCACAGGCGGGGCTGCGGCAGGATCCCATCGACCTGCTGTTCGTCGGTTCCGTCCCTGGTGATCCCGACGAGTACGGCCTGACAACCTGGCTGCGCCGCGACGGGCTGGCGGCGAACCGGACCGCGCCAGTGGTCCTGCTGACCGGCCATACGCAGGCGGCGAACGTTCTGCGCGCCCGGGACTGCGGCGCCAGCGTCGTGCTGGCCAAGCCGGTGCAGCCGGCGGTGCTGTTCGACCGTCTGGCTTGGCTGGTGCTGGACAGGCGGGCCTTCATTGACGTGTCCTCCTACATCGGCCCGGACCGGCGCTTCCGGAAGCTCGGGTCGCCGCCGGGCGCTGATGGCCGCCGCCGGAGCGACCTGTTGCTGAACTCGGGTGATGCGCTAGGTGAGGCGAAGGAGCCAAGCATGCCACAAAGCGGCACCGACGCCCTGCTACCGGTGACAACGGGATGACTGGCCCAGTGCGGCCCGGGCGCCTGGCCGCCCTGGCGCTCCGGCCCGGCGGGGTGACCGCCGATGTGGCGGTGGCTGCCGCCGGGGCGCGGCTTGCAGCCATCCAGGATCGGACGCTTGCGGAGATCGATGATGCCCTAGCCAGGATTCAGGCGATCAGCCTGCGTCTGGCCGACCAACCGGATGGTGAAGCATTGCAGGAGCTGTATGTCCTGGCCAATGCCGTGTTCGGCGTGGCCGGGCTATTCGGCCTGGAGACGCTGGGGGCCGTGTCCTACAGCCTGTGCGAGCTGATCGACCGCCTGCACGCCACCGGTGCCTGGCGGCTTGCCGCGGTCCGGGTGCACCTGGACAGCCTGGGCCTGGCGCGGCACGCCAGCCCCGGCAGCGCAGCCCAGCGTGCCGTCCTGGACGGCCTGCGGCGGGTGACGGACAGCGTGCCGCCGGGTTAGACCGCCAGCAGGCGGCGGGACAGCGCGATGACGCGGTGCGCCTCGCTCCACAAGTCATAGGCCGCCAGGCCGTTCAACGGCGCGAATTGGGCCGCCGTCACGTCGCCCCCGGCCTGCGGCGACCCGCCGGTCCAGCGGGCGGCGAAGTCCAGGATGGTGTAATGGAACTGCACGGTGCCGCTGGGATCGCGGGTGATGCTGTCCACATGCGCGGCCAGGTGCAGTGGCCCGGCGTGCAGCCCGGTTTCCTCCAGCAGTTCGCGCCGGGCGCCGGCCTCGGCGGTTTCGCCCAGCTTCTGCGCGCCGCCGGGAATGCTCCAGGCGCCGGCTGCGGGGGGTTTGCCGCGGCGGACCAGCAGGACGGCACCGGGGCGCATCAGGACGACGCCGATGCCGACCAGGGGGCGGGCGGGGTATTCGCGGGCAGTCATTGCGCGGCCCCGGTCTATCCCTGTTCGCCCAATCCTCTCAGGTCTGCAGCCAACTCCTCCGCGCGCGCCTTCGTCATCCGCAGCATGCAGTCGGCTGCGATCACCTGCGCGATCGTCCCGGGCACGGCAGACACGTAGGCGCAGCGCTGCCGGCGGTACTCCAGCCAGGCCCGTTCCGCGGCGCGTAGGGGTGGCTCTACGTCACCGCCGGCTACCCTGACCGCAGCCTGGTAGGCGGCATTGAGCCGCGCGTCCCACTGCGCCGAGAGCCGCCCGAGGCAGTCCACGATGTCCAGGGTTGAGGCGCCCCCGTGGCACGCCGCAATCCGCGGGTCGTCCTGCTGTGCAGCGCCCTGCGCCTGTGCCGGCCCCGGCAGCGTGAGACAGCCCATCAGGGCGCCGGCCTGAACGAGCCTGAAGGCGGTAGCGTCGCGGGCCATCGTTAAGTCCCCAAGAGGCGCCGCACGCGGCGAAGGGAGGTTGTCGGCCGCCAGGGCCTTGGCTTGCAAGCCCGGGCTGCCGGGCGTATCGGTCAACCAACCGTTTTCGCAGCGGATTTCAGGAGGCACGCCCATGGCAAGCAGCATGGCCATCACCCGCCGCACCACGCTTGGAGCGTTGCTGGCCGCGCCAGTGCTGCCGTCCCAGCCCGCCCGCGCCGCCACCCGCACCTTGAAGATCAGCCACCAGTTCCCCGGCGGCACCATCGACCAGGGCGACTTCCGCGACCGCCTGGTGCGCCGCTTCGCCGCCGAGGTGCAGAAGCGCACCAACGGCGAGCTGGATTTCGAGATCTATCCCGGCTCCTCCCTGATGAAGACCGTCGCCCAGTTCTCCTCGATGCGCCGGGGCGCGCTGGACATGACGCTGTATCCCCTGGCCTACGCCGGCGGCGAGGTGCCGGAGGTCAACGTCGGCCTGATGCCCTGCCTGGTCACGACCTACGAGCAGGGCCTGGCCTGGAAAAACCAGCCCATCGGCCAGCAACTGGTGAACGTGCTGGACAAGCGCGGCGTCCGCATCGTCACCTGGGTCTGGCAGGCCGGCGGCACCGCCTGCCGCAGCACGCCGGTGGTGCAGCCGGACGACGTGAAAGGCCTGAAGGTGCGCGGCGGGTCGCGTGAGATGGACCTGATGCTGAAGGCGGCGGGCGGCATCATCAGCTCGGTGCCCAGCAACGAGATCTACGCCGCGATGCAGACGGGGTCGCTGGATGCGGCGGTCACCAGCAGCACCAGCCTGATCAGCTTCCGGCTGGAGGAGATCAGCAAGGCCGTCACCAGCGGGCGCACCGGCAGCTTCTGGTTCATGCTGGAGCCGCTGCTGATCTCCAAGCAGATCTACGACAGCCTGCCCGCGCCGCACCAGAAGGCCATCGACGAGGTCGGCGCCGAGATGGAGGCGTTCGGCCTGCAGGCCGCCCGCGCCGACGACGACGACCTTGCGCGCGTGTTCGCCAAGGCCGGCGTGATGGTGCGCGACATGAATCCGGCCGCCATCGCCAAGTGGAAGGCGCTGGCCGAGGGCACCGCCTGGACCGACTTCTCCGCGCGCAGCCCGGCCTGCGCCAGCCTGCTGAAGCTCGCGCAAGCCGTGGCGTGAGCGCGTGAAAGTGGGCGCATGAGCGGCCATGGAATCGACGCCGCGGCGGGTGCGCTCCCAGAGGCCGATGTGCCGCGCCGGGGCGTGCTGGGCGTGGTGCAGGCCGGGCTGGACGGGATCAACGCCGTGATGGCGGTGCTGTCGTCCCTCGCCATCGCCGCCGCCGGGGCGGTGCTGACGTGGGAAGTCGCGGGCCGCTACTTCTTCAGCATCGCCAGCGACTGGCAGGACGAGCTGAGCACCTTCCTGCTGATCGGCGCCACCTTCGCCTCGGCGTCGTGGATACAGGCCCGGCGCGGCCACGTCGCCATCGACGCGCTGTCCCACATCCTGCCGCCCGCCGCCGACCGGGTGCGCCGGGTGGGGGCGGACGTGCTGAGCTTCCTGTTCGTGTCGTTCTTCGCCTGGAAGTGCGTCACCCTGCTGATGGAGGCGCTAGAGGACGGGCAGACCACGCCGTCCGCCTGGGGGCCGCCGCTGTGGATCCCCTATGGCTGCATGGCGGCGGGGATGATCCTGCTCGCGGTGCAGTTGCTGTTGCAGGTGCTGGCCAGCGGCCACCGGGACAGCCAGCCCGCGCACCTCGCCCCCTCGCCGCATTAAGGCCTCATGTCCACGCTGCAGCTCGGCCTGATGTATGGCGGCGCGACGCTCGCCGCGCTGTTCTCCGGGATGCCTATCGCCTTCGCGCTCGGCGGCGTGGCGATGGTGTTCATGGTGTTCCTCATGCCGGCGGCATCGCTCGATACCGTGGCGCAGAACGTCTATGAGGAGCTGGCCAGCATCACCCTGCTGACCATCCCGCTGTTCATCCTGAAGGGCGCGGCCATCGGCAAGTCGCGGGCGGGCAAGGACCTGTACGACGCGCTGCACACCTGGATGCACCGGGTGCCCGGCGGCCTGGGCGTGGCGGTCGTGCTAGCCTGCGGGCTGTTCGCCGCCATGGCCGGCAGCAGCCCGGCGACGTGCAGCGCCATCGGCAGCAGCGGCATCCCCGAGATGCGGCGGCGCGGCTACTCCCCCGGGTTCGCGGCCGGGCTGGTGGCGGCGGGCGGCACGCTGGGCATCCTGCTGCCGCCCAGCATCGTGCTGATCCTGTATGCCGTCGCCTCCGAGCAGTCGCTGGGCCGGCTGTTCCTGGCCGGAATCGGGCCGGGGGTGCTACTGGTGGCCCTGTTCGCCACCTACGCCGTGCTGCACTGGAAGCAGGAGTTCAGCCGGGCCGAGCGGCTTGCCGCAGGCGGCGGGATGCGGAGCGAAATCCTGCGGCAGGACACCTACACCCTGCGCGACAAGTTCAGCTCCCTGCCGCGCGTGCTGCCCTTCCTGCTGCTGCTGACCGGCGTGATGGTGGCCTTGTATGGCGGCATCGCGACGCCGAGCGAGACGGCCGGGCTGGGCGCGGTGCTGGCGCTGCTGCTGATCGCGGCGGTGTATGCCGCGTACCACCTGCGCGACCTCAAGCCAATCTTCGCCGGCACCCTGGGCGAGAGCGGGATGCTGCTGCTGATCATCGGCATGAGCCTGTTGTACAGCTACGTGATGAGCTACCTGCACATCAGCCAGGCGGCGGCGGGCTGGATCGTCGGGCTGCACCTGTCGAAGTACCTGCTGCTGCTGGCGATCCTGCTGCTGGTGGTGGCGTTGGGGTTCTTCCTGCCGCCGGTGTCGATCATCCTGATGACGGCGCCGATCATTCTGCCGCCGCTGCGCGAGGCCGGGTTCGACCTGATCTGGTTCGGCGTGGTGATGGCGGTGGTGATGGAGATGGGGCTGATCCACCCGCCGGTCGGGCTGAACATATTCGTCATTAACCGGATCGCGCCGGACATCGGGCTGGGCCCGATCATCTGGGGGACGCTGCCGTTCGTGGGGCTGATGGCGGTCGCGGTGGTGATCCTGGCGGTGGCGCCAGGGATCGCGATGTGGCTGCCGGATTTGGTTTACTCGAAATAGGTGCGGCGGGCAGGCGGTCCTGCCAGGGATGGAGCCATGTCGAACGTGGTCAGGCCACCCGATGTGGATGATGAGGCTGCCGAGGCAGAAGCCATCCGGCAGGCCGTTGCCGAAAGCGATGCCAACCCGAGAAGCGTGCCGCATGAAGAAGTGCGCGCCTGGCTGATGCGCCTCTATGCCGGGGAGTTCGACGCCGAAATGCCGGAACCTCAATGCCTTTGCGGGTTGGGTGGCGGCAGGCCGCAACAGCCCTGAGCGAGTCGCGCCGCCAGACTGGCCGCTGCCAGGCACAAGAACAGCAGGACGACCGGCAGCCGCTGGCAGGCGCAGGCTGCCACCAGTGCGGACAGCGCGACACGAGGGCGGCGATGCTGTTCAACCGGTCCTTCCCAAGACAGGCTGGCACCTGCGCCGATGCTGCCATTCCAGCATCTGCCAGGCCAGCAGGATCGGCACGCCCAATGTCACGTCGCGGGCGCGCCGCAGC
>JAABUX010000985.1_pt1 | contig 45270 bp, 41 predicted proteins | sample 5561851 | NCBI WGS metagenome assembly JAABUX01 (sample SAMN10711883, study PRJNA513361) | rock metagenome | isolation source: Antarctica rocks | place: Antarctica: Victoria Land, Richard Nunatak red sandstone | collected 2016-01-03 | reverse complement strand
TTTGTACCAGGCGCGCTGCTTCAATCTTGAACTCGCGTGTATACGTTTTCGGCTCTTTTGGCATGAGTTCCTCCCTTGGTTGAGTATAATCCAAGTTTGGCGACTCTATCAAATCGGGGCAAGGTCAGTATGGGATATGTCAATTCAGAACAGACAAGTTCTCTTGCATCTACGTGTACGCAAGTTCTACTGTGATCAGCCTGATTGTCCGCGACGCATTTTCACCGAGCGGCTTTCCCAAGTAACTTCGCCCCATGGTCGTTACACCTTTGGTCTGCGTCAGTTTCTTGGTCAACTTGGTCGGGAACAAGGCGGAGCATCTGGAGCGCGCAGCGCTCAACTCTTGGGTCTAGAAACAACCTCGCGAGCAGTCTTGCGCTTCATACATGCCCTTCCTCTGCCCGCCGTTGTTGATCCACAGATCATTGGCATCGATGACTGGGCCTGGAAGTGGCGTGAGCGGTATGGGGCTATCGTCGTGGACCTCGAACGGAACCAACCGATTGCTCTGCTTCCTGATCGCTCACAGAAGACGGTCGCACAATGGCTCAAGCGCTACCCCACGATCACCATCGTTGCGCGAGATCGGAGTAAGGAGTTTGCAGCCGCGATTACCGAGGCCCTTCCTCACGCCAAGCACGTAGCCGATCGCTGGCACCTCGCCAAAAATCTGACGGAATGCCTAGACAAAGTTGTTTCCAAGCGCTGGAAACAACTGACTGAAGCGGTGGACAAAGCTGAGCTGCCACCCGAACCCGTCCCCCTTTCTTCTCGGGCACATCGGCTCCGCCAGCCTGCTGGTGAAGTACGCTATCAGCAGGTACTCGCCCTCCAAAAGGCAGGGTTTCCCATAGGAACCATTGCCAAACGGCTGGGCGTTGGGCAACGGACGATCCAGCACTGGATCGCACAAGAACATGGTGCCTATGCGGGACCTCGTAAACCACGATGCAGCCCGCACGACTGGTCGACGCGGTATCTGCGGGAACGATGGGAGGCAGGTGAGCACAACGGTACACTCCTCTGGGAGGCGTTAAAAGCTCAAAGCTATACGGGATCAAGCCGGAGTGTCTATCGGCGTCTTGCCAAATGGCGGAATCATCCGCGAAAGATGGGATTGCCCGCTGCACCTGAGTCGATTCCTCACTCCCTCCTTGAAGATGTGACCCCAAACAAGGTTATTGGGTGGATGCTGGCCCGTCCGGGAACGCTGAGTCCGAAGGCCGAGGCGCAACTGGATCAGATCACGCAGATGGATGAGATCCTCGCGCAAGCACGAGAACTGACCCACGGCTTCCTGGATCTCATTCGCCACCACAGCGGAGAGGGACTCGAGAGCTGGCTCAAAAACGTACGGGCCTCTTCGATTCGGCAATTCCTCCCTTTTGCCCGTAGCATCGAGCGAGAGAAAGCAGCGATCCTCGCCGGACTGACGCTTCCCTACAGTACCGGGCCTGTGGAAGGACACATCAATCGCCTGAAACTGATCAAACGGCAAGCGTATGGTCGAGCCGAGCTTTCCTACTTGCAACACCGCTTCTTGCCAGCTGCCTAATCAGTATGGTAGAGTGAGTAAAAACGTATAGGCGCTCGCGCCAGGAGGAAAACACGATGCTTTCCTGGGGACCCCAGGCACTGCCACGGACACAACGGATGGCCATTGCCCACGAGATTGCTGAACGAGTAAAAGAGCGTTTTCACCCGGAGGTGGTCGCGATTGGCCTCTATGGGTCGCTGGCACGGGAGGAAGATGGCCCCTATTCTGATATCGAACTCTTTGGGGTACTGCGGACCGACCACTACACATATTGCTATGAATGGTGTACGCCAGCATGGAAAGCAGAAGTGGATCTCTATGGCAAGCAGACGCTGCGGGAACGGGCCGCACGCGTCGATGAGCGATGGCCACTCACCCACAGTGCGCTCCAGACCGTCCTTCCCCTCTACGACCCCGAGCAGTTTTTTGCAGAGATCCGCACCATTGTCCAGTCTCGTCCTGAAGTGCTGTTTCGAGAGGCCATCGAACATCTTGTGGTGGAGAATGTTTTTGAAGACATTGGCAAAATCCGCAATGCCCAGGTATTAGGCACCCTCACGACGCTTCCAGCTCTTGTGCTGAAGCTTGTCCAGGCTGTCGCCTTGGTCGTGGGCTTGGCGAACCGACACTGTTATACCACGGGAACACGTGTCATCTCGGAAGCGGTGGCCTTGCCGGATCTGCCCGATGGGTTTCGCGAACTGGGACAGGTGGTCATGACGGGGGACTTACGCGACGGGGAACAATTGGGAGCAGCGTGTGAGCGTCTTTGGCGAGGGCTTAACATCTGGGCGGAGGGCTATGGATATCAGATCATCTCGCCTCAACAGATTCCATTTTAAGGATGAGACGTCAACGGGCTGACGAGATGTTTGTCCATGACGCGCGCAATCTCTTCACAGCACCTAGCCTCCACCAAACCGGTCCGAGAACCAAGATATGTGTCAATTTTCATGGGTTGAAGGAGGAGCAACGATGTGTCCTCTGTTTTGAAACGTGTCTTGCCATCTGGAAAAGTTATGGGTTCATACACAACTTTGGTGAAACAGCGTTCGCTTGCTAGTCATTGATAGAGAGAAAACCCTACCAGGCGTGAAGAACACGTTGACGTAGGAGAGGGAAGCTTGCTCGTCCGTACGCCATTCTTTTAATTAACTTAAGCTTGTTCACTTGGCCTTCTACTTGCCCATTGGAATGCTTCAATGTTAACCCAGCCAGCACAGCTTCTTTATCTCGCTCAAGCCCTTTCGAGAAACGGTGTATTTCAGGAATATTGCTGGCCTCAACCTGTCTTTTCCAATCCTCCAAACGCGCTCCTTCGAGCTTTCTCATGATCTGCCCAAATGATTGTATCAGTGGATGCAGTGTTGCTAATTCCTGGCTCGCCAAACATAACTCGGTCAGGTCCATACGTTCACTCTCCTCTAGCTCATCAAAAGAGCGAACGACAAGCCAGATCATTTCTTGAACCGAAATGCGAGAAAGAATGGGAAGTTGAGGGAGTTCGACTGACTCCTGTTTGAGGGTCTTGAGAAAGCGATACATCGTTTTATCCGTTCCCGTGTATCCTTGCTCTTTGATCTCGTGATACAGTTGCGACCCTTGCTTGCATCCCTCTTTCCATCTCTTGAGGATGTAGGGGGCATAGGGGTCAAACAAGCTTCGACGCTTCCGCCGCTGTTTGGTTCCAGGACATACCCCCTGTTTTCGCCAATTGAGCAGGGTTCGTGTTGTGACTCCAAGTCGTTGGGCGATCTCATCAGGAGAGAAGCCGAGCTTTTGGAAGGTGATCATCTGCTCAAATCGCTCTTGATTCTTTGCCAATCGTGAGCGTCTTTGAAGCTCATTGGCTGGATCAGGAGTAGGCCGCCATTCTTTTCCCTTCGATGCTTGGGATCGAGGAAATGGGATCACATCTTTCTTCTTGATCTCCTTGTAGCAGCGCGTAACAACTGGTTCGACAGCTTCAACCAGATTCTTCATTAAATGAAAGCGATCTGCACACTGAATCGCTTGAGGCGCACCTTTGCATGCCGCCTGAGCATACTCATGGCCGCGATCTCGGCTCACATACCGGATCTCTGGATGGCTCTGCATCCAAGCTGCGGTACTCTCGATAGCTCGCTCTGGCAGAAGATCGATCACCTGGTGAGAGCTTAAATCCACAAGAATCGTCCCAAATTTGCGCCCACGTTGAAACGAAAAATCGTCAATTCCCAGCGTCGTAACTGTACTTGGAGCGGGCGTAACAATATCCATGATGCGACGGATGATAGTCATCCACGACGTAGCAATCCCCAAACGAGCTGCAAGTCGTGTTCCCAGGCTTCCAGATGTCGCCAAGCCGATAGCTTGAAGAGCTTGAACAAAGCGGACTGTTGCCTGTGCCCACGGTTCCACAAAAGCAGGCAACCTTTCTGTAAAGATCTTGCGTTGGCATTCGGGGTTCCAGCAAAAGAATTTGCGAACCGTGAGGTGGAGATAGACCGCTTGGCCAACGCTTGGAAGGTCTTTGAGTCGGCGTTGGTATCGGCTATGCACTGTATCCGACTCCTGAGAACAAAGGGGACAGCAAGCCGATTTTTGGACTGAGAGCACCTTGACCAACAAGCACCTTTCCTCTTGGCAGACCTCAGTGATACGCAATCCCTGGGGAAGAGGCAGAAAAGCAAACCCTTCCATCATCAACTCCTCATGAACACTAGAGGTTCCTATCTCACAAAGAGTTTATCATTTTCTCTCTATCAATGACTAGCAAGCGAACGCTGTTTCACCAAAGTTGTGTATGAACCAAGTTATGTGTCAGACTTCCTCCCCCTTTCATACTCCTCCTATGGCTTCTCTGGCTCCTTGACAGAACTGAGATGAAAAGATATTCGTCCGAAAAAATGAAATTTTATTTGTCAATCAACAGGTATGGAGTCCGCCTCCTCAGGTGTATACGGAATTTTTGTGACTTGATAAACCTGCCAAGTGGCAACAAATTGCGTCAAAGACACCGAATTTCAGGTAATATCAGGGATTGCTCAATTGTTTACAAGAACCTCTAGCAATCACTCATATCTCGTTCGAGCGAAACTTTTGTACTTGAAAGAGCTAGCTGACTCAGAATATCGCCGCTTTGAAGCAATTGCTTGCCGAAAAATCACAGAAAATTGGTCAATTAGCCTCCCGTTCATCAAAATGAAGGGACGAGAATTTTTGGCACCCTTATGAGTCGAAAAGGACATTTGGCAAGGTAATGGTGTCAAAGAAATTGCTGCCTCCTTGCTTCATCAAGCGTAAGTTGCGTGGCAAGGTTATGCGTCAACGGGCAATTTTATGAATCAAGTCACAGTAAAAACGATCTTTTGAACGTTCTCATGTACACCTCTACCCACATTTCTCCTCTTGTCATGACAAATAGTTTGAACATCAAGAATCACAGCCCACTTTGCTCTATGTGGTCGTCCGGGATCGAGGTGGCAAGGCGATGGGCGTGTTGCAACACCGGGTGAATCTGTGGCCCAGCCAGAAAGCGCGAACGCAGTGTTTCATCCGTGATGCCCTGAGCCAATTTCTGGATGATCTTCGCGGCCTCCCCAAACGCGGTGCGCGCTTGCTCCTGTTCGCCTGCTTTCTCACTCACACTTCCCAACGCTGCCTGGATCTGCCACTGTTCTGCTGGCAAACCGATCTCCGTTGCCAGCTGAGCGGCCTCGCGCAAGTGCCTGATGGCTTGCTCTCTCTCTCCATCCCAGGCGGCGAGGATCGCTAGCGATTGGAGGTAGGGAATGCGAAAGCGCCGATGAGACCCCAGGTGTTTCCCTTGTCGTCGTACTTCTTCTCGCGCCTGGCGTTCATCATCCGTTCGTAGTAAGGCCTCTGTTTCATGCTGAAAGGAGAAATCCAGAATGAACGATGACCTCTCAGTGCTCTTACGTAGAGCGATGGCTTGCAATGCATACAGACGAGCCTGTCCCCACTCTCCTGCTACTCCATAGTGCTTACACAGCCGCGACAGGATGTGTACATAATAGAATTTGAAGACCCCCATCTCTGCTTCAGGGATGGCCTCTTCAAGCATGCTGCGCGCCTGTTCCCATTGCTGCACGGCTTGATACGTACCCCCCAGGGCAGTGAGAAACTGATGAAAAATGAGCGTCGGAGGAAGAGTCTGCGCCAGCGGGAGAATGTTTTGAGTGAGCACGAGTGCCTCTTCATAGGCCCCTGTGTCCAGAAAGCCATACGTGAGGCTGATCGCATTGGCAACGTGTACCCAGACATACTTACTCTCTTGTGCGAGTGCGAGTGCTTTGCGCCCACTCCGTATGCTCCCTTGCACCTGCCCGATATGCACTTGTGAGAATGCCAGCACTCCCCAGTAAAAGGCTCCGCTCGCGCGATTCGTTAAAGATTGGGTGAGCGAAGCACCAGTGATAAAGGAGGGAAGTGATAGCTCCCGCGAAGCGAAAGGCTCGGTGCCAAGGGGGGTATACAGCGTCAGTGACGCTTCCAAACAGCGCACGGCCTCCTCGAAGTCCCCTCCAAGAAGATGGATATATCCAAGTAAGGAGAGACATCTGGCTTCCAGATCCTGGTCGAGGTTTTCGCGTGCCAGAGAGAGTGCCTGCGTTCCATGCTGCATGGCACCCTTTAGGTCGTCCCACACCGTGGCAATGATCTGTGCCCAGTTCCACTCCGTTTCTGCTAGTGCCTTCTGATCGTGACTCGTCTCTGCCACCCGCAGAGCTTCCTCCAACAGTGCATATATCTGTGGTTTATCAAACGATTGTTGGAGTGCCAGGGTCGCCAGGCGGTTGAAGGTCAGGCTGATCAGTGTGGGCAACAGGTTTTGCTGTGCATAGGCGAGCAGTTCTTTATAGGTCTCCCTGGCTTTTTCCCAGGCGTTCTGGAAGGCATACGCCTGTCCCAGATGGGCATAGAGGTGCTCGACCTCTGTAGCCGTAAGCTCCACCTGTATCCGCTGTGGCTCCTGCAGCAAGGCACGCGCCTGTTCGTAATGCCTGATGGCATCTGCGACGGCGAAGACGGCTACCGCCTCCATGCCAGCCTGCACACTGAAGCGATAGGCCGCCTCGGCCTCCCCAGAAAGCCTCGCATGATACGCCAGCTCGGAAGCCCTGGCTCCCTCGCGCTCAAGGAGGGCCAAGGTACGCTGATGCAAGACCTGCCGCCGTGCCTCGCCAAGTTCGGTGTAGACCACATCGCGGATCAGGTCGTGCGTGAAGCGATAGATGCTGGGACGCCCTATCCCTCCATCCTCCTGATGCAAGAGGCCACTCTTCATGGCTTCCTCCAGTGCTTCGACGCCTGCCTGGACTCCTATGTGTGTAACATGCCACAAGTTTCGCGAGCTCGACTTATTGCCCAGCACGGCACTGGCCATCACCAACTGGCGTGCTTGCTGGCCGAGCTTCGACAGGCGGGCTTGGATCAGTGCCCGTACCGAGGGCGGTAACAGCTCACGCCGCGATTGCTCCTGCCCGACCGCTTCGACCAGATCCATCGATGGCTCCAGTCGCCAGGTGCCATCGGCTCCCCGCCGTGGTACGAGCCACTCCCGCTCTCGCAACAACTTGAGGGTCTCCAAGAGGTACAACGGCTGCCCCCCAGTCTGCACAAATAGGAAGTCGCCCAGCGCAACCAGGGGAACCGCAGGCTCAGACAAAAGCGATCCTCCTGACCCAGTGATGGAGAAGCGAACCGTGCCGTGTTCACCCACCCCGACAAGCGCCTCGATGAGCTGGAGTGTCTCTGCCCGACTGAGGGGCTGCAACGAGACCTGCGTCACAGGGAGATCACGTCCCAGGTTAACCAGCTGAGCAGAAAGCTGCGTGTTGAGTTCCAGCTCTTCACTGCGTGCCGCCCCCAGTAGCAGCGCCCGGCTGCCCTGTTCCTTCCAGGAGCGTCCCAGGTAGCGTAGCAGGTCTGAGGAGGCCTCATCCGCCCACTGCAGGTCATCCACGAGCAGCAGCAGCGGTGCGCGCTGGCACAGGGCGTCGAGAAGCCGCGCCACCGCTTCAAAGAGCCGTCCTTTGGCGGTTAGCTCATCCTCGGTGGGAGTCGGCAGGTCGGGATAGCGCACCCGCAGTTCCGGCAGCACACGCGAGAGCTCAGCCAGCCACACGTCCTCCAGCAAATCCTCTGGCGCGTTCTCCACCTCCAGGCGCTCTCGCAGGGCTTCGACCAGTGGCTGGTAGGGCAACCGTCCCCCTATCTCGAAGGCATGCCCATGCAGCACCTCTGCCCCCTGCGCTCTAGCCCAAGCCACAAACTCATCGACCAGCCGCGTTTTACCAATGCCTGCCTCACCAAACACCAGCACCGCCTGCGGCTGCCCACTCCGGGCCTGCTCAAAGCTCCCGACTAATTGGCGGAAAGCCGCTGTCCGGCCAAGCAGTGGGGCGACCAGCTCGGATGGTGGGCGGCTCTCCGCAGTGGTCGTCCAGACGATAGAGTGCTGGTGACGTGCTGCAAGTGCTCGACTGTGTTCAGCCAGGGCGACCGTTTCCGGCGAGGGCGTGATCTGCAATGTCTCGACCAGCCGCGCCTGCAGAGTGGTGTACACCTGCAAGGCCGCCGTTGCATCCCCCTGTGCCAGGTTCACACGCATGAGTCGTCGATAGGCCTCCTCCGACAGCGGATCAAGCGTCACCCAGCGGGCGAGGGTGGCTCTGGCCGACTCCAACTCCCCAGCAGCATCTTGCCAAGAGGAGAGCCGATCCAACAATAGGAGCAAGCGCATGTGCCACTGCTGTTGTTGTTGCTCACGCCATTCGTCAAAGGGGGAATCCTCCCCCAGCCAGAAGCCATCCAGAAAGGGACCACGCACCAAGGCAAGGGCACGCTCAACGAGCGTGACAAGGGCGGCACGCTGCTCCTGAGACGGGAGCGTGGAGTGCAGTTTTGCCTGCTGATAGGCTTGTTGCACCACATCCAGATCCAGCTCGATGGATGCCTGTGGGTTCAGGCCAAGCAGGTCTCGCTCACTGAGGAGCGGATGGCTATGCTGGGGAACAGCGTCTTCAGGATCGGTGAGTAGTCTGCGTAGGGGTACGAGCGCATTGCGCAGAGCGAGGCGTCCCTTCTCGGGTCCACTGTCAGGCCACAGGAAGGTGGCCAGCTTGCTGCGGGAATGCATGTCGCCCTCGACCGCCAGGTAAAGCAGCAAGGCCTGGGCCTTGCGCAGGGGGAAGGTGAGGCGACTGCCCCCACGAAATACTTCTGGTGGACCGAGCACGGCCAGCCGTAACAGATTCATGACCTGTCCTCATCCTTAATAGGACAACGCATGGAATGAGTAAGCAAAGAAGGGTTGTTCTCCTGATTCTGACTTTCTGTAGAGGTATCGTATCATACGAGGTCGTTGCAGGTCAAACCCATATTACCCTACTGGAGACATGCATCTCGTGCATAACGCTGCTCATAACGTTTTCATAACGCTTGCCACGTATACTTGCAGCAGAAAGGACGGGGTATAGCCAAAAAGGTCGTGGAAAGAGCAATGAGGCACCCCACACAGGAGTGCCAACTTCTGGAGCACCTCGGCAGACCGGGATGCAGGAGGAGGAAAAACCAATGAGGAGTGGTGTCTCATGGCACAAATACAGATCGTCTGTCCCCTGCACTCGGGAACCCAGGAGCGGTGGCGACGACCGGCTCAGGAGGTAGCCGGATCACGTCGGGAGCAGTTCGCAACGTTCTGCCAACAAGCGGGAATTACTCAGGTGCAGGTCTGGGTAGTGCAAAGGCTGAGCGGCGAACTTTTACTCATGACTCTGCATACGCAGGAGCCGCAACAGGCCCTGTTGGAGCTGGCTCCCTCAGCGCAGCCGTTTGAGCGCTGGTTGAGAGAACAGTTTCAGCTCTTACTTGGCTGGAATCTGCAGGAGGTGCTGCTAGATCAGCACCATGATCTGATCTTCACCTGGTCAGGCGAGAGCAGTTCTCCATCATGAGGGTGGAGATGCGTCTTCCGCTGGATGGAGGGTTTGAGCATGTCTCAGGAAAGGCACGCACTGTTATCAAAGGCCCACCCCTATGTTGAGCCGAGTGCGAGAGAGGCACGAACTCCTGAGAGCAAGCACTGTCCGACCGAGGCGGAGCTCTCTCTTAGGCTAGAGTGACTCTGGCCATGGAGCGTTTTCGTAGAAGCATGAAACGGGACAATCTCACCGATTGCCCCAACCAACACCCAAAGGAGTATGACATGACAGTTCTCACGATTCATGAACAGCAAGAGATCGACCGCGCCAACACAGAAGGCAAGCAGCCGGTGGTGTTCGTGCATGGCCTCTGGCTGCTCTCCAGTAGCTGGGACAACTGGCGCGCGCTGTTTGAAGAGCAGGGCTATACCACACTCGCCCCCGGCTGGCCCGATGACCCAGACACCGTCGAGGAAGCCAAGCAAGACCTGGAGGTCTTCGCCCACAAGCGGATTCAGCAGGTGATGGATTACTACCTTGACGCCATCCGCCAACTCAAGAGGAAGCCCGTCGTCATTGGCCATTCCTTCGGCGGCCTCATCGCACAACGGTTGGCAGGGGAGGGCATGGCCGTCGTGACGGTTGCGATTGATGCTGTCCCGTTCCGTGGCGTACTTCCCCTGCCACTCTCGGCGCTCAAGTCGTCATCGGCGGTCCTGGGCAATCCTCTCAACTACACCCGCGCCGTCCCGCTGACGTACGAACAGTTCCGTTTCGCCTTCGCCAACGCGGTAGACGAGAGCGAAGCCCACCAGTTGTACGAGACGTACTCGGTGCCTGGTTCCGGTGTGCCGGTCTTCCAGGCAGCCACCTCTAACCTCAATCCGTGGACGGAGGCCCAGGTCGACACCAAGAATCCCGAGCGTGGACCGTTGTTGATCATTTCAGGCGAGCAAGACAACACCGTGCCGGTGGCGATCTCCAATGCCTCCTACAAGCACCAGGAGAAAAATCCCGGCGTGACCGAGATCCGCGAGATGCTCAATCGCGGGCATTCTCTGACCATTGACCATGGATGGCGGGAAGTGGCCGAGACCGCGCTCGCCTTCATCGCGCAACAGTTGAAGATCGGCCAGTCGGAGCAATATACGGCCCATTCGTGAAGTACCTGGAAACGTTCTCTGATGAAATGGCCTCGTACTCCGAGTTTGGCGCACATGGGACAGGACGAATGGAGTGGTTTCGGACGCTTGCGAACTCGGAGTCCGGTTGACATTCACCTCGGCATGTTTGCGTGTTCAGCAGGGCTGAGAAAAGTCACCGCAAGCATTCACAACTGGTTCACGCGAATCGTCTACATGTTCTCTCCCGCACAGGCAGAGCATTAAAATGAAAGAAGGAGCAATCTTATGTATTCACAGGATCATTTGACCACGAACACTCATGGAGAGCTAGATGCCCTCCCTCGCTCGACGCGACGCAGATTTCTCACGTATCTTGGAGCGGGCACTTGCCCTCCAATGTGAGCACTGATACACGCGTTTCCTGGAAAAATAGCTCCCCATCAGGTATACTGTTTCTTAAATCTGTAAATTGTATTTCTCATCGCGGGATTGACGAACCGTTGATACGCGGAAGACGAGCCCACCTATCAGGCGAGAATCCTCATGGCCGCACTGGAAGTACAGGGCATTGATCTGTTCAAAATAGCGGGCCGTTCCATTTCAGGATGGGTTCCGAGCCTCAAAACAGGCACCGTGATCAGACAACCGTTTTGTAGCCAGCTCGAAGAACGCCTTTTGATGTGGCTCGAATACCACCCTCTGGTTGCCAGCTACGCGCGTGGCGACATTGACCCAGAGTTTGCTACGAAGTACCGGCTGCCGATCCCGCAGCATGCGCCGTTCGCGATTGGCTACACGTTTGAGAGCAACCCCCATCACTACTTGCCCGATGTCGTGGGCACTTTAGCAAACGGAAAGCCGTTCATCGCCGAGGCGGGCATGGAGGATGACAAGCGGGGGGATCGTAACCTTGCCAAAGCCGAGGCCGCACGAAGGCTCGTACGCCTGCAACAAGGTACCTTCTGGATTGGCACCGAACGCCGTCTTTCCAAACGTCTCCACTACAATCTAGTCCTACAGATGTAAGTATTGAGAGAAAACATAAGTGCTAAGATAACTATTTAGACCCCCTGGCAATCTGCCTCTCAAGCGGGGCGAATCTGGAGAGGTCGGGATAGGGAAAAGTGTGCGCAAAGACTTTCGATAAGCTTTCAACCCGACAGGTCCACCTCTTGAAAGGAGCCGTCGCAAGAAATTGACTCGCTTGCCATCGATCTGTGAGCATTCTCCAGAAAAGAGCAAGCTAGAAGAAGTTTTTCTGCCAGCTCCGTGCTAAGGTGTTTATGCTCGCAATTGACAAGCATCAACATGAGAGAGGTCTGATTAAGCTGATAGAAACACAGCAGTGACGTTCTGGAGTCGTTCTGCTTCGGTATCAAAGAGCAGGACTGGAGGAGCCTTTCGGCTCTTCATGGATTGGAAAGGAAACCATCATGAAATTTCTTCTCACCTCGGCTGGTATCAAAAACGACAGCATTCGTAACGCCCTGGTTGATCTGCTGGGCAAACCGATCGCCGAGTCCAGCGCCCTCTGCATTCCTACTGCGGTGTACGCCATGCCCGGCGGTGCTGGCATGGCATGGCGGCTGATCCGCGGAGTGGAGGCGACCCCCTTGTGCGAAGTGGGTTGGAAGCCGTTGGGAGTGCTGGAGCTCACCGCTCTCCCCAGTATCAAAGAAGAACATTGGGTCCCTCTGGTCCAGGAGACTGACGCCCTGCTGGTTGGAGGCGGCGATCCCATGTATCTGTGCTACTGGATGCGGCAGTCCGGACTGGCGGACCTCTTGCCGTCGCTGCGCGAGACGGTCTACGTGGGGGTGAGCGCCGGGAGCATGGTGATGGCCCCCAACGTCGGGGAGGACTTCGTCCGCTGGAATCCGCCCACCGGTAGCGATAGAGCGCTGGGAATGGTTGATTTTTCGTTGTTTCCGCACCTGGATCACCCCTCTATGCCGGACAATTCCCTGGCCAACGCAGAAAGATGGGCCGCCGGGATACCAGTACCGGCGTATGCGATCGACGATCAGACCGCCATCAAAGTGATCGACGGAGCAGTCGAAGTTGTCTCCGAAGGCCATTGGAAACGGTTTACGCCCTAGCTCAATCCGTCCGCAAGTCGCTGTACCGCTGGTTTGTTGACTCCGGATTTCGCTGTAAGCGGCACATCGTAACGCCGTGTGGGATGAGGTCGGCCTTGCCGCTTTGGTCGTTTCAGGCTCGGAGCGATCCCACACGGCGTTACGATGTGCCGCTTTTTTGACGAGAACGCGTCGCCTGATCCGTCAGGTTATTTACATTGATTTCAGCCAACACCCTAGATATGGAGCGGTTTGCCCAGGTACGGTTCTCCAAGTGCTCATATTGGAGGGCAAGTGCTTATGTTGGAGGGCTAAACCTGCTCACATCGGAGGACATTTACCAGCTAGCTCTGCGGCTTGTCGTAGTTCATCATCCAGGTGACACCGAACTGGTCGGTGCCGTGGGCGATGATGGCACCCCAGCCGCTGTCGGTCGGCGCAAACACCTCTTTGCCGCCGTCCACCAGCTTGGCGTAGAAATCTCGCAGCTGTTCCTCGCTGTCACAATTCAGCACCAGACTGTAACCGTTACCGCGCTCCAACCCAGCCTGATCGCTTTGGAGGTCGCTGCCCATAAAGTGAATACCGCTGGCTTGGAAGTCCAGGTGTATAACGCGCTCGCCCTCAAACTGCACCTCGGCATCACCACCGAACACACCCTTGTAAAACTTGATCGCCTCCTGGCCATTATTCGCGAAATTGATGTACGGTACAATGTTTGCCATAGTCTTTCCTTCTCATTAGTTCTACCTACTAGCCTACCTTATTCCTGATGTGCTGTTAAGAATCAAGACGGTTCTAGCTTCGTCGATGATGCCCAGCCAAGCATAAGCACTATGAAAGACTCCTTCGGATTATTTCTCTAAATATTTATTAACTCTCTCGAGTAATAATTCGCACCGCCTTACTGTAAATCCCAGAGTTAAACTGGTGGTTTTCACAACAATTATCCTGGTGAGCAAGATCTCTCAAATATCTTGCTCACCAGGATAATTGTTGTATTTTCGTCAGAATAATGTTGGGATTTACACCATTGAGAGAGAACCTGGCAAACTTGACGGTTCCTGCTGCCTCTTCTTTATCTTCGTCCTCGCTCCACCGTTCGATATGCAAGAGGCGTGAATTCTTGAACAAGGACATGTAGAATGTAATAGCTTCTTCAGCTTTGCTGCACTGTTCTCCGACGAACAAGAAGTGTGAAATGAACTTTTGCTTTGAAGTGTCCATTGAAACCTCCTCCTTCTACGAAATGAGATAGACGATCAACGAGATGCGATATGGAGATCATCATAGCATAATGAATGCGAAAAAACTTCTTCGATCTTGCTCTTCTCCACCTACAGTCAGCACCCATTCCCAGAAAAGGTGAGAGGCCCTCTATCAACCTCGGCGATGACACCAACTTTTATGACCAATTTGAGTGCGCACCCCTTTCAAGCATCATACCGCGAGGTGTCAACTCGTTGACGTTCCGACGCCGACAGGGCTCACCCCTCGTGAGATGCGAACACTGCCTGTAGGAGAAACTGCCATTATTCCGTTGAAAGCCGTCCAACGAAACACACGGAAAGCTCAAAGGAAATGATGAGCCAACAGCGACTGTACGAGGGAATCCTCTTTCTAGACAGGAACAAACGCTATTGCATCTATGAACCCGGAAGGTCAGCACTTCAAACAATCACCTTGACGTCTGGATGCCCTTTAGAAGTCTTGCTCAACCATGAGTGGGTGATTGGGTGCGTTGAAGGCGATGGACGAGATTACTGGCTCTTTGTGAGGACTGGTGGCAAATTCTTGCTTGCTGAGCAGATGATGGTTCGTTACAGAGAGACTGAGTAGAGAATCGGCAAGGGGACATATCATACTAGCTCAAGACATGGGGTACGTATTTTTGCACTGACTCTTTACGAGTAAAACCTTAAAAATATGAAACACGAGTGGTGACACTAATGGGATCGTAGTTGATCAAATGCTGCTGGTTGTTTTTCTTGATCGAGAAACCTCTTGATGAGCAAGGCAGCTTCTTGAGGGGTGCGTTTTGAGGTATCAATTTCTATATCATATTGACAAAACGCATGAACTATCTCGGTCTGTTCTCTGGCAAGCCCGATCTCTCTATCTCCACGCGCTTGCTCTCTGCGTTCTAGTTCATCAAGGGGACAATGGAGGCCAACAAGCACCACGGGAAATCCTTGCAGAATGGTGAGATATTCATCCAATTCATTGCTCTCAAGGAGTAAATCATCGACCACAACGTTGATTCCTACTGTTGCCAGTGCCGCAACGCAATGACGCATCCCACTAAGCAGTTTTGGCCCCCAATACGGCAACATTCTTTGTTGCAGCATATGTCGTGGACTTTCTGGGTCAGGATCATATATGTGATATTTTCTCGGAAACAGCAGAAGCCAGTTATCCCTAGAAATATGGACAAAAGGCTCTTCTAATATCTCTTGTAATTCCTGAGCCAATGTTGACTTTCCTGATGAACTGGTCCCATTGAGAAGAAGAATAGTTCCTTTTTTCATTTTGTATCCTTTGTGTTCTTCTTTGCAGAAGAGACCTATTTCTTCTCTCTATTTTATAACAGGTTTTATGGGCCTGACAATCTTATGTACGCTTGAGATGCTGCGCTGTAACATATACTGCCCATTTTTTCGCAAAAGGTCACTACAAAAATACGTATCCTACGTGTTGAGTCAGTATGGACATATTTGTAAATATCCTCTTGCTGGTCTAAAATATACTGGTCTTTGATGATACATAATCTACTCAGCAATACGATTGCACGGTGCGCCAGAAGCGTTGGTCAGCGATAACGGAGCCATCTTCAAGGCGAAACAGGCTATGAAAATTTATGAATTACTCGGTATTCGCAAAGAGTTCATTGCCAAGCGTCAACCCTGGATGAGCTATATAGAGACAACCTTCAATATACAACGAAGGATGGGAGATTATCACTTCAAAAAAGCGAAAACGTGGGAAGATATGCGGGTTGAGCATGACCGTTGGGTTGCCGATTACAATTTCCAGGTCCACTACGCACATCGCCATCGTGAAGACAATCGACACTCTCCGGCAGAAGTTCTGGGATGGGTGCAAGGGAAGGTCTGGCGACCAGAACAACTCGATCACATTTTCTATTCAACACGCTTTGTACGCCTCCTGAACCAGCATGGCTATTTCAGGTTTCGGCACTGGAAGCTTTACGGCGAACGAGGATTGGCGAAGCGGAAGGCGACAATCTGGCTTTCCAAGGAGCATTTGACCGTGGAATATGGAGACGAACCACTCTCTCAGTACGCAGTCCAGTACCAACCCGACGAAAAGCATTTGCGTGATATTAAAGAACCTCACCATTTTGAAACACGATATCGTTCATCTCAACTTTGGTTGTGGCAGCAAGGAGAGGTCGAATGGCATATGGTCCGACGTCTCCCTGATTACGTCCCTCGGAAAAAGCGTGTTGCTCATGAAGGAATGCATCAAGCAACGCTCTTTCCTTAAATTGAGCAAAAGAAAAATCTACTCTACTTTTCTAATTGCTGGATGTGCTAATCCAAGGAGGCAAACACATGCTGTGATTGAACCGGCAACAATAAATACTGTTGCTGGTCCAAAGTGTTGAGTTGCCACCCCCGCGATGCCATTGCCAATTGGCTATGGGACACGAGTACAAAGAAGATCAATACTTGATACGCGTCCGAGTTTGTCACGTGGTACTAACTCCTGTAACGTGTTCGTCCAGATCAGCTCTCCAATCGAACCGAATGCTCCCCCTAGCCCAGCAACACACAAAATTATGACGAGTGGGAGTGGTAAACCAAATGCAATTCCTACGACACCGCTGAGGGCATATGCACCGAAAGCAAGAAAACCACGATGTCGAATTTTTGTTGCACGCCCAAGCCAAACGGCTGCAATGATTGAACCAATTGCAGTCAGAGAGTAGATGAAACCTAATGTGTCCACCCCTGCATGTAACCTTTCTTTCACAAGAAACGGCATCGTGACGAAGTAAGGTGCGCTATTGGTTAGCGTCGTCACGGAAGCAACGGCAATATTGACCCAGAGCCAAGGTGAAGCCAAAACGATTTTGATTCCTTCTTGCACATCATGAAGGATATGTTTCTGCTCTCCATCTACCACTGACGGCTGTGAGGAACGAACAAGAGGCACAACACATGCTGCTGAGATAAAGAAGGAAAGACCGTCAAGGGCAAACGCAAGTGGTGTTCCTCCAATAAGGACAATGAATGCGCCAAGTCCCGGTCCTAGGATACTCGTAATATTTGCGCTCACACTTGTGAGGGAGTTTGCGCTCGGTAGCAGGTGCATTGGCATCATCTCTGGAATTGCTGCGGTGTAGACTGGTTGAAAGAACGCATCAACGAAACCAAACAACAGACTTGCCATATAGATATGCCATACTTCCAAGCGTGAGATACGAGTCTTCGCCTGTGGAACACCAGCTTTCCAAACGGAAAAGCGAACAAGGTTGATGGCACTCGCGGTCAAAATGTGCAACAGATGAAACCGACCCACGACATCCTTTACTCAGGTTGTTACTAATCATTGCAATAAAAACGCACCCACGGGAGTTTCCGGCTGCTCTCCACGCTCACTTTCTTCTTGAATTCTGCTGGTTTTATTGCACACCGTTAATTTGAGTAGCCCTAACAAGGGAAACATTTTTATCTTGCATGGGCCTCTCAAGCCAATGAACTGGTAACCTCCGCGCGAGATCTAGCGTCCGTGTAGCATAGATTGAAATGTGTTGGATAGACGGCGTTTTTTTGCTATGGTATCATCCCTTTACTTGAGAAATGGTAGCAAGGGGGATGATGTCGATGCGTGGAAAGGGAAGGAAACAAGGCCGTTTTGCGGCACTTAGCGGCATCAAAAAACTTGCCTCACCACCAGGAAGCCCATATCCTCTGCTGATTGTAGATGCAACTGGACTACCTGTGTTTTTTCTCTGCGAATGGTATCGTCGCCAAAAAGAAGTGAATCCGGGCCGAACCGCTGATACTTACTTGGATATGCTCCTTCCGTGGGCTGGTTTCTTGTTGCGTCACGGCTACACCTGGAATGACCAGCCCGACCGCATACGCGCGTTTCTCATCGAGTTCCTCCGTGACGATGTGAAGTGCTTGGTCAGCCCTGATGCCAAGCGAGAAGATGGTTTGCTCGTCGAAATCAGCGGAGCCTCACCACTCGCAAAAAGTTCTCTCGGTGTCCTGCTCGCAGCACTAACTAACCTATACGAGACGCTCAGTGGAGCTGGCTATTACGCCTATCAGAATCCGCTCCGCTCAGGACGGATGGTCGCTCTCAAACGGGAGCACATCCGACAGCTCAAGAACGCTGGAGCACCTGATCATGCAGGCATTCGAGAGGAGAGCTGGAGTGAAACCAATCGAGCTTTTCATACGAATCAGTTTCGACAACGACGTGGGAAGGTATGGGAGCCAGAAATTGTTCTTGAGCCCGAAACCGTACAAGAGCGCATCCATCAGACCATCGATTACATGATCAATCATGTGGTCTTCCAGCGCGACCAGGTCATCTTGCTCTTGTTACGGCAGACTGGTGCTCGCCTTTCAGAAGTGATTGAAATGACCGTTGGAGGTTATCGCAATGCTCGGCGGGCTGGTCGCGCACTCATCAAAAACAAAGGGAGCCATGGCCGGGAAGAAAAAACCATCTACTTTACACAGAGCGTTGAGCGGCATCTGCAACATTACATTCGCACAGAGCGAGCGAAGTATGATCTGCAGGGACACAAGCGGCTGGAAGACCTAGACGACAGCGAGCCATTGTTTCTGACTCGGACGGGTAAGCCCTACACGCGCGCCGCATTTTACTACCATTGGCAGAAACTGTTTGTTCCTGCGCAGCGCCAATTTGGGAAAGGCAGTACGTGGAGTTTAGCCCCCATGATCTTCGACATTTACGTGTCACACGCGCTGTTACCAAGATCCGAAAGGATGCCAAGGGCGATCTCGCACTTGAAGCTGAACTGTTAGAAGGCTTTCAGCACCTCATGGGCTGGCGGAGCCGGGAAACCATGGTCACATACACCAGGATCATGAACAAACGCAAAGCCATTGAGGTTGTGTTCAATGATGAAGAAGAGCAAGAGAAGGACGCAGAGCCCACACAAGCACAAGGCCCCCAAATGTGTGAGCACCAATCTCTACCAGAAAAACATGTTTCTCCAACCCCGGAAGTGGTTTCAACGAACGAAGAGGGTGATGAATTTGGATGGTACGAGGAGTGAAAAAAGAGGGAATGATGCAACAACGTATCGTCTCTGTTGAGGAGGATCAGGGCCACCCGGAAGATGGAGCCCAAAACTCAGCTCAGGAAAAAGATCAACTGATACAGCGAAAACGGAGGGCAAACAAATTTGTTAACTGGACCAGAGAGGCTCAAATCCAAGCGTTTCTTACCTGGCTTCCCAAGCCATTGCATGACGCGCCAGCCGTTGTCTGGGCGGAAATCCCGGCGGAGGTCATGGGATACTGTATTCACACCATTGGTAATAGCCTAGATATCGAGATGCTTGCAGTCATCGCGGCATCTGTTCGTGGAGCTATGGATGTCGCCTCAGAACGTGGCATCCTTTCAAAAATGAACCGGCTTTTCCGAACACTCCGATCAAGGTACCATATGCAGAGCCTTGCTGATCTTCGGCAAGAGCACATCTGGTACGAGTGGGCAACTCATCAAGAGCGAACTGCAGAAACAACCGAACAGATCAAAGCTTATTCAACTGTTGTAACTGGGCATCTACCCCATTATCTGCTTCGCTTGAATACAGCAGACCGCCAGAGAATGCAGCAATATGCTCTTCCCCCGTTTCCGTCTGACATCATGAAAAAGTATTTTACTGCCAAACCCGTCATGGTAGCCCAACAGGCCAAAAGGAAGGCTCAAACAGATATCTTGGTTCCTTTGTATCCTGTCTTACGTCAGCTCGTGCGTTTTCGGAAGTAACTGGCCGAGCGGACTATCACCGTCATTCGCGAAGCTCGCCGGAAAGTAGAAGCCGGTGAGGTGGCTCTCCCTTTTCGTTTTCAGCATATGGATACAATCCCAGAGATCAACCGTGATGCCGGGTCGGTCTCAGAAGTCCAGATCCAAGGGCGAGGAGTAACAATGACCTTTATCTTGTGGGATCGGAAAACATGGGTCGAACATCATCCCGATCGCTATTCTGAGGCCGCTCGCAAAGAGGTCAGAATGGAAAGGCGAGCATATGCACCAGAGCAAAACACTTTTTTTGTCCAATTTGATGGAAAAAGTTCCGATCTTTTGTGGATCGGTGATCTCGTTGAGTATCGCCTCCTCCAACATTTCAACAAGCAGAGTTTGCATCAGGAGGGGTATCAGGAGCGCTGGCAACTAGCCCGCAGACTTGGATTCACAAATGGGTGTGTCTGCTCTCGGCCTGGTTTGCTTGATGCGGGATATCTCTGGTTAACAGAAGTTGGTCATCAAAATGGAGATCTGGTCTTTGAGCCAGAAGCCCTGTTTCGAGCGAACAGTACTCGTCTCAACGCAAAAAAGCAGCGAACTAGACGCCAGGGGGGCGTGAAGGGCGAGGACGCACCGGTCCCTTCCCGCGATCCACTGCTCAACTACAAAAAGCCCCAGATCATCACTCGTTTGCGGTCTGCCCAGCAGCAAATCCTTGAGCAGCAACAACAAATGGCTCTGCTAGCCGAAAACAGTGTCGTACTCGGAGCAAGAATTGCGGAATTGGAGGCAAAGCTTGCGGAATTGGAACCCTACCGAACTTTTGTCGAACGGATTCGTAGCCGAGTGCGCCAGGAAGAGCATGGAAACAACATGCTACCACCACAAATGTGATGCACAGTTGACTCTTCTTTCAAGGGAAACAAGGCAAGAAGTAGATTCTCACATCTTACAAAATGGCCTCCACCAAACAACGGGTACTTTTAATATGTGTAACCGATCACAAGAGTCGATGTCGTCTAGTATCCTTCGTGTCTTGCGCCTTTCCAAAGCAGGTTCTAAAACGGCTTGCTCGTTCTTCTGAAAGACCAGCGATCCTTCGTGTCACCCTCTGTCACCTTCCGTCATCATGCTTGCTGACGAGAGCAATCCCGCGCCAAATACGCGCCTTTTTCGTCCGGTCGGCGCGACAGCCATAGACTTTCAACTGCGCGATAAAGGCTCTTCGGGAGAGGGGGAATCGTTCTCGCTGCTTCTGGGCCCACTGTCCATAGGTCTGCCAGAGATCGGCAGAACGGCACCAGGCGCGCGGATGCAGTTCACAGCAGGCATCGAGAAATGCTTGCAGAGGATTGTTCTCAGGGGAAGCAAGATCGATTGACACGGAGGAAAGAATTGATGCTCTTTCTACACGATACTCCTCGCTGCGTGGATCGCGCGTCTTTTCCCCGCTCAGGTCAGAAGTCCCTTCTGCCTGAACATCGGTCTGCTCTTGAAAAAGCTGAGCACAGAGCACGCGCGTGACGCCCGTTTTGGGATGAGTCTCTCCCAACGTCTGCGAGCGGAACTCAAGTGCGCGTTGGGCTAAAGCGAGAGCCTCGTCAAGGCGACCTTGTTTCTGCCGCAAGAGTGCCAGATCATGCAGTGTTTGTGCTGTCTCAGGATGATTCTTGCCCAGGTATTGTTCGCGAGTAGAGAGTGTGTATTGATAGAGTGACTCTGCTTCTGAGTATTCTCCCCGATCTCGAAGGAGATTTGCCAGACCATTGAGCGAAGTGGCCTGGTGGGAATACGCAGAGGGTTCCTGGCTTTGCTTACTGATCTGCAACGCACGCGCATAGAGCAGCTCCGCTTCGATGCTCCTCTGCTGATTTTGGAGGAGGTCAGCGAGATTGTTCAACACCTGGACCATATCAGGGTGATTGGGCCCCAGAACTTGCTCCAGGGTTGACCACGCACGCCGCAAGAGGGGTTCAGCCTCTATATCCCTTCCCTGATCCTGATAGACCTCAGCTAGATTGTTCAGCACCTGGGCTACGCGAATATGCTCAGGCCCGAGTGTTTGCTCATGCACGCCCAATGCGCGCAGGTAGAGTGCCTCTGCCTCCGTATACTTGCCCTGTTCCCGGTACAGCAGAGCGAGGTTGTTCAGCGTAGTCGCTGTATCAGAATGGTTGGGACCCAGCCTCTGCTCTCGAATGGACAAAACGCGCTGGAAGAGCGGCTCCGCTTCTGGGTACTTGCCCTGGCTTCCGTAAAGCACCGCCAGGTTATTTAGTGCCCCTGCTGTATCAGAATGGTTGGGACCCAGCCTCTGCTCTCGAATGGACAAAACGCGCTGGAAAAGCGGCTCCGCTTCCGGGTACTTGCCCTGATGCCAGTAGAGTACCGCCAGATAGTTGAGCACTCGAGCTACTTCGGGATGATCAGGTCCCTGGGCCAGCTCTCGAATGTGTACCGCCCGTTGGAAGAGCGGCTCCGCCTCCGCGTATCGTCCACAATTACGGAGATACTGAGCTGCTTTGTAGGCGAGCGAGGCAAGCGTGAGGGATTCCTCGACAGGTCCGGTCCAATCCAGACACCGCAGCGCGTGGGCCAGCAATCGTTCGCAGGATTTCCAGATGGCATGCTCAGACTCTGGCAGGACTTCAGGAAACACCGCGTCAAGCGCATCAATACACCGACTGATCCACAACGTCTGCTCCGCCTCCGTCATCGTACCCAGGAGGACTGCCTGCACTAGGCGATGCATCGAGAGGGTCTGTGTTTCTGGATGGCGCTGGATCAGGGACAGGTTCCGTAGCGCGGCAATGGTCTGATCGTATTGGACAGGATGGCTGACCAACTCCGCTACATCCGGCCAAAGGTATGCAGCGCCCTCCACAAACAGTTCTTCAGGAATGGCTTCTGAGTGGAGAAAGGCACAAATCCATAAGAGCTGTAATGCTGTTGGCTGCTCACACTCAACGCGCTCATAGGCAAGCTTAAAGGTGGTGGTGACCGACTGTGGGTGATTTGCTCCTGAAGAGCTTCCACGGCGATTCAGCAAGGAGGAACGCTGTTGCGTGTAGCGTTGCAAATAGCTCGTAAGACTACATCCCGTTTCTTCAATGTAAGCCCCTGCCTGATCCAGGGCCAAGGGCAAGCCTCCCAGGATCGTCACAAGTTCCACCGCTGCCTCATACGCGTCAGGCAGACGCACGATCAGTTGGTCCCATTCGAAAGCTTCTGGTGGCAGGACTTTGGCCCGACGCAGCAGGAACAACATTCCCTCCTTTGGCTCCATAGGGGACAAATTGATGCCTTGGGCAAGGGTACCCAGTGCCTGGCTGCGCGTGGTGATGAGTATGGCTCCTTGCCGGACAGGGGGTAGGAAACGATCGAGTAAGGCGAGATCCTCCACATTATCCCAGATCAAGAGCCACTGCCTGTGTGTCGAGAGCCAGCGTTGCAGCACTGCGATAACCTGCTGCTGGTCCGTGTCATCTCGCCCGGGCAACTGAAGGGTCTCGGCAATGTGCAGGAGGCTGGCGACAATCTGCCCCTCGGTTTCAGCCCTGATCCAGAAGACCGCGCTGTACTCAAGGGCATGACGATAGGCATACTCCAGGGCGATCTGTGTTTTCCCAATGCCACCTAACCCGTGCAGCGCGGACGATTGCGTCAGGGCAACCGCCCGATCAACGCCCAGTTGTGCATGCAGCACCTCCAGGGTCTCCTCGCGCCCACTGAAATACGGGTTGCGCGGCAAGGGAACGAACCAGTGTGGGGAGAGCGCGGTGAGACTGGCTTCCAGCAGGTGCCGCGTCTCCTGATTATCGAGCTTGAGGCATCGGGCCAGTTCCAAGACCTGCGCTTTGCTTTCGGGAAGGGAGTCTCCCTGTTCCCAGCGGACCAGGGTCCGGCGATGAACCCCAAGAGCTTCAGCCAATCCTTGCTGGGTGAGGCGCCGACGGCGGCGTAGGGTTTTGAGGAGCGTTCCGAAAGAAGAGAAGTTGTAACCGATCATCGTCATGCCTGTGGTCTCCTTCCTGTGGCTGACTCCAAATCGTTCGTTCTGTTCCACAATGTGACAGGCTTTGCCACATCGGTTCCTCTATACTTAAAACGGTGAACAGTGATAAAGGTCACATTGCTATTGAACGGAAAGGAGGAAGAGAAAGCAAAGGAAAGTGTACGTTAGAGTGGCTCACAGGTACGCGAGCCTGTACCTTCGAAACGTTCAAATCAATGCATTCAGCTCGTAGCCAGTTCAGAGCCGCGAGCTCTCCGTCAATTTTTACAAAAGGAAAAGAAGGCATGCTGGCATACCTTGCAAACGGGCCTGCCCCCTGCGTTCTTATTGTCCTTGTAAGTGTGTTTCTCATTTTACTTGTAAACTATAAAGGAACCTTTATTGGAGGATACTTCTTATGAAGAAAATCAGCATCAATGGTAAGGGAGCCCTGCTCCGCGTGTTCGCTCTACTGCTCTTGTGTGGTGCAGTTGCCGCCCTCTTGGATGTAAACACTCCTATGTCAGCATCAGCAGCTGCAGTCAGGGTCACCCCGACTGTAGCAACAGATATGCCACTCACGCCACCACCTGGCTTCAAGCCTGCAATGAAGACAGACCTCAGTCAACTGGTCGGAAGGGATCCCAGCGTGAAGGTGGAAACGCTGACGTTGCCAGCCCCCTTGTGAGCTGCCATCCAGAAGGCACAGCTAGGTGCAAGTTGCCAGATTCTCCACTATTGGGCCGAGGCAAACCATCTGTCACTCCCGCAAGGAACACTCACGGCTTCCTCTTCCGTGGCAGCCAGTAGCTATTGGTACTGGTGGGCGAGTGATATGATCTGTAGCAGCACCGGGTTTGGCTGCGCGGCCTGGTCGTTGCACTTAACGATGGACGGAGTCGCTAACGGCACCCGCGTGTATCAATGGGACGAGGGATGCACGCCGGGCGGGGGCGGGTTCTTAACAGTCGTCGATTGGTGTGGCTTTCTCCACAATGGTGGTGGATGGCCGACTAATGGCATGCAGTTTGGTCTAAACGGCCACGTCTGCACGATCTCGATTGGCCCTGTAGGCGGTATCTGCTTTAACCACGGCATTCGTCGGTGGATCGACGACTGGGGGAATCCTGGCGGGCTTTACACTTGGTAAGAGGCAGCACCATGATAGGGAGGGGCATCAGGAAGAAGAGGGGGGAGAAGCGAGATAGGCGTTCGCATCGCACTGGCAGGACGAGGAGAGACAGTACTGATCGTCGGTGTGGGTGCAGTCCAACTTTGGACCGCTGACACGCAATGTAGTCATCAATCTTCAATCTTGGAATCCCCTTCCAGGTTGATGGGTTCGTAGATCGGCAAACATGGCATGTACTGCACACCAAACCCCGCCAGATGATCATGGATCTTCCGCGAAGTTGATGAAAACTGCTTGCTTGTTGACAAAAAAGCTTATATGAAGTAGCCTAGGAAGCGGATCGAGGAATTTGAAATTTCTTCCAAATCCCCTTCTATAACTCCTCATTCCTGAATCATCAACTTCGCGGAAGACCCACGATGGTTCTCCCGCGCTTTTGATGAAGCCTGCTTGCTTGAGAGCAGATGATCTGTAGGAGAAAAAGAGGGTGCAGCTCTTCTCTCCTCCTCAGAGTACAAAGGGTGAGAAATTTAAGGAGAAGTGCCTGAATGAGGAGGGATCACACGTTTCCGATGCAAGATTCTTTGTGAAGGAAACACGCGAACCCCTCGTTTCTCGTAAAAGGGAACAAGGTCAGATGTACAAAACAAGGTGATGGTCTCAATATGGGAAAGAGCATCAAGAAGTCGCGCCATCAAGAGCCTTGCAATGCCTCTACGCTGATAGGAGGGATGAACCATCACATCTTCAATATATGCATGCAAACACTGATCAGAGACAATCCGTGCAAAGCCGATCAAATGATCTGCATCCCAGGCACCTATCGCACTATCCTGATGGAGGACATGGGCAATCTGTTCTTCTGTACGCTCAGGCCACCACCCGACACTGCTGTAAAGTGAACGGACTGCTTGATCGTCAATGGGTCGTTCTTGCTGGAGAAATACCTCGACAGTTGACATGCTTTCGCTCCTTTCGCTTGCATAGACACTCTCTTCTTTTCATGGGGAGAGCGCAAATAGTTCCTACGGTGCCATCTGCCCAGAAGGCTGGGTATTACAATGCATGAAGAACACGTTGACGCAACAAGGGAAACTTTGCCCGACCATACATCATGCGCTTGAGGAGTTTGAGCTTATTGACATTTCCCTCAACCAAGCCATTGCTTTGGGGAAGGGTCAGCCCGGCCACCACGGCTGCTTTGTCTCGTTCAATACTCACAACAAAGCCCTGTAATTCGCCGATCTGGCTGGCTCTGACGTGTTCAAGCCAGGCGTCGAGCTGTTCTCCAGTGCGTGTCCGCAACATCTGGGCGAATTGCTGAACCAACTCATACGCCTGATCCACCTCAGCATGTAAAAGCCGAAGCAGAGCGAGCGTTTCTTGCTCGTCGGCATCCAGCTCGAAAGTCCGGCGAAGAAACAGGAAGACAGCTTGTCGTGCCAAAACAGGAGGCCGTGGAAACTGCTCGGGCCTTTGGGCATTCTTCCGCCCTTCTGGAAGGGAACGAACCAGTTGCTTGTATATGACCTTGTAGGTCAGGGGGACACCATCAGCGATCAGTTCCCGATGCAACTGAGCGATGTTGTGGCACCCTGCTTCCCACCGCTGGGCAATCTCTTTGAGATAGGGATCAAGGCGGGTTTTTCGTGGGCGTGGTGGTTGTTCGGGAAATGTAGCATGAGTCAGCCAGCGCGAGACCGTCGTGCGGGCTACCCCAACTCGCTCAGCAATCGCTGCCTGCGAGAGGCCCTGTTTACGGAAGGCGACGATTTGCTGATATTGGGCAAGACGCTCCTCTCGCTTCGCTTGGCTCACCTGCACTTCCTTTGAACTCAATTTCGGTGGCAGTTTGGATTGCGCTCCTTCCAGAGGAGTGGCTCTTAACTCCTCAGTTTGGTGGGTCCGATGAGCGGCCAGATGACGTGCCAGCATTCCCTCCAAGGCTTCTCCAAGATTTTTTATTAGGTGAAATCTGTCTGCGCACTGGATGGCTTGGGGAGCACCAGTGGCTGCCGCAGATGCATAGTCGCCGCCACGATCCCGGCTCACCAACACGATTTCTGGGTGTGTTGCCATCCAAACAGCAGAGGTTTCTGCCTTTCGATCAGGCAATACATCAATCACTTTATGGCTTTGCAGGTCTACGAGGATGGTGCCGAATTTTCTCCCACGACGGAAGGAAAAGTCATCGATCCCAAGTTCCAATACCTGTTCTACCGCTCCTGTTGGAAGCGCCATGATACGACGAAGGAGCGTGGTTGGTGACGTTTGAATAGCCAGACGTGCAGCCAGTCGGGTTCCCAACTCTCCGCAGGTCGCCAAGCCAAGAGATTGAAGAGCCTCACAAAGACGGACCGTGAGACGTGCCCACGGCAGAACAAAGGCGGGAAGTCGTTCCGTAAAGATCTTCCTGATACAGCCAGTATTGTCACAGAAGAATCGACGGACATGTAAGATGAGCTGGATACGGAAGCCTGTACTGGGCAAATCGACCACCATGCGAGTATATTGGCTATGGCGACGTTCAGCAGGGCAGAAACAGAGCGGACAACACGACCTCTCTTTCGTCGAGATCACCTGAACTATCAAGAGATCATCGCGTAAGTTGATCGTTGCAATCTTTAATCCTGCGGGAAGAGGGAGAAATGGAGAGGAAAACAGAACAGAACTCCAAAGGTGAGATCACTCTGGTTTGCGATCTCACCTTTCATTCTATCATTTTTTACCAAGCAAGCCAGCTTCATCAAAATCGGCGGAGAACCACTTCGTGGGGCATTTACCACTTGGTAAATGCCCTACCAAGTGGGCAGGTTTGGTCCTCAAACGTGAGGATTTGCCCTCAATCTTGAGCACCTGTACACACCATTTCCTGAAGAACCGCTCCTCATCTGGCTTCTTTCATCGATGTCTTGTAATTTGGAGGGAGGCTCAGGATACGTATAAAATTCAATCACTATGAGTGATTTTTACACGTATCCTGAAGCTGTTGGCGGATTGATTTTCCAAGCTCAAAGGGAAATGGCATGACGGCGCGTGTAGGCAAACCTTTGGCTATGCGCCAACAGCATCTCTCCTGGACCTTCTCTTCGAGCATTGTTCTGTATGTAGGAAGATATGCTCTCAGCATTGAGAATCTTGCAAGATTCTGGCAGCCTCAGATGGACTCTCGACTGAGATGCAGAACCGCTTTGCCGATGAATTGTCTTTGCAGCAAGCGTTGTGCAATATCACCAATGTCGTGCCAAGAAGCCTCCACCTCGATGGGCGTCCGCAATCGTTGCTCTGCTACCAGTTGCGCGAGCCAGGCCAGATCTTCAGACGCAGCACGACGATCTAATTCTGCAAACATCCTCAGCTTGTAGAGGGTAATTCCCCCAGGAACCATGAAATTTCTGACATCAATGGTGACTTCTGGCGATGCCGACCAGCCCAGCGTGACGCAGGTTGCCCCTGGTGCCAGCAGAGAGAATGCACTCGCCAGTGCTTTTCCACCGAGCGACTCGATAATCAAATGGTACGGGCCATAGGCACCAGCTTCCGAGAGATCGTCCCCCACGATCACCTCATCGGCTCCCGCCTCTCGTACGAGCGCCTCGTTGCGAGCATGGCGAGCCGTGCCGACGACAGAGGCACCGCTGAGCCGGGCGAGCTGATGCGCGAAGAGTCCCACCCCACCTGTGGAACCGGTAATCAACATTCGCTTGTGCAGGAGCGGCCCTCCTTTCTCAAGAGCCCAGAGCGCGGTGAGGCCAGCAGTCGGTAAGGTTGCCGCCTGAGCAAACGTCACGCTGGCGGGAAGTTCGGCCAGCCTGTTGGTAGGAACCGCCACCTGCTCAGCCCATGAACCTGCATCAACCAAGGCCATCACCCGGCTCCCGGCCTTCGGCCCTGTCCCAGAAGCCGCTTGCTGGATGACGGTTCCGGCCAGATCCCAACCGAATCGCGAGCCCACTTCGGCCATCATAGCAAACATCACTTCTCCTCGATTCAACGAAATGGTCTCCACCTGAACAAGCGCTTCCGACGAGCCAGCCTGGGGCGCTTCGACCTCTTTGATGGCAAGCCGCCCTGGAACCTCAGGATCAACAACGATCGCTCGTATGGAACTCATGTATCTCTTCCCTTTCTCTGAGAGCAATGTGGGAAAATCCCCCATTAGACGTAGGGTTGGGGTGCGCGGTTGTGTGACCACACCATGCATGCACCGGGCAGGTTCGCCTCGCGCCAGAGCCTCCGACCGCGAGTTCGGTCAGCGCTCGACGGGGGCCTATCGGTTCACGTCTTCACTGCTGTGATGGCTCCACTCACCTCATCCGTCACTAGTGTATAATGAAGGACAGATTTTCACGAGAGAAGCGTTTATCCTAGAACTAGCACTTCTCGTTTCCGGTCACAGAACAGAGCGGAGCATGTCGCATGCCTATGAAGCAATTGGAGTTGGATCGTCATCACGAATTAGCAGCGTTCTTGCGCAGCCGCCGCGCTCACGTCTCGCCAGAACAGGTGGGATTACCGAGAGGGATACGAAGGCGGACCCCGGGCTTACGGCGGGGAGAAGTGGCTCTGCTGGCCGGAGTCAGCCCGGAGTGGTATACCTGGCTGGAGCAGGGACGGGATATTCACGTCTCAGCGCACGTGTTGGAACGTCTGGCGAGCGTATTACAGCTGGACGCGAACGAACGCGTCCATGTATTTTTGCTCGCTCTCAGACAGTCCCCTCCCGTCGAGACGTTTTCACCACCGACGATCAGCCCGACCTTTCACCAGTTTCTCACGCAACTTGGGACCATCCCGGCGTGCGTCGTTGATGCTCGTTTGAATGTCGTGGCGTGGAATGCTGCCTATCGCGTCGTTTTTGGCGACTTTGCCACGCGAACTGCACAAGAGCGCAACTTGATCTGGCAAGTATTCACTTCCCCTGTACCTCAAGCAAACGAGGAGTGGAAGGAACTGGCACGCGTGTATCTGGCGCAATTTCGCGCTGCCTATGGTCGTTTCATCAACGATCCCTGGTGGGCTACACAGATCGCTGAACTCTCCCGGATCAGTCCAGAGTTTCGGGAATTATGGGCCCGTCATGATGTACACAACGTGTCGGAAGGACGCCAAACGATGCATCATCCGCTTGTCGGAGAACTGGCCTTTGATTTTATCTGGTTCCAGGCGGGCGATTGCCGCTATCTGCAACTGCTGATTCACACGCCGCGTAGTAACTCTGGAACCGCCGAGAAAATCGAGCAGCTTCTCGCCTTTGAGTCTGACATGCCAACGGTTCGTCAATCCCTCAATGAGGAATACAATGTACAGGTTTAGAAAAACCGCTCCTCATCATCTGCACTTGAGAAGCGATGTCTTGTACATTGGAGGGAGGAGGTGTCTGATCAGAATCAGAGAAGTCAGCACCTGATTTATCCAACCATATCCCAGTTCGTTTTCCCTGTTGTAGACCAGCGTCGGCCCGTCACGGGCGTCTGCATTTTGCGTGGCTCGTGCGGTGGGAACCGGAGGATGCCTTTGCTTGGAGAGAGCGAACGTGTTCTTCCACAATCAGGACATTCCACAGATGGAACACCGCTGTCGGTACATTGTTTGAGATCGATGGGGATCACCGTTCGAGAAAAGGTGCATCTGGGTGCTGTGCTCGTTTGCACTGGTTCTTCCGCCGTTCCAACCGTTTCTGTCGGGGAGGCACGCTCATTTTCCTGGACTGCTTGCCGTTCCGGCTCGTTCCCGTTTGCACGATCTTTCGTCTCTGCACTCTGATCTTCAACAGGAACATCAGGGCCTGCTCCATCAATGATCCAAAGCGTATCATGACGCAGCACAAGCAGTTCTGCGGCGGACTTGAGCCGCTCGGCTCGCATATTCGTTTCTCCGGCCTCATACGTCCATTCCAGAGCCGTCGTTACCAACTTCATCAGGTTATCCATTGTGACGCGGCCTGAGTGGGTCGGGTCGAGGACGGGATGCGTCAGCCAGGCGTAGATTGTGCCTGCCCATTGGTGCAAGTTGAGCTGTGGAAAGAGTTGCTGAAACACCGCTTCCAGGGTGGCTAGGATGTCGCGGACTTCTTCGGAGGTGTGGTCTGCAATTCGACAGAACGGTTGGAGTTTGTCCAGACGGCGGCGGAATTGCAGAAAGGCTTGGATCAGGCAGATCATCGTTTCCTTCAAGGGGTAGAGCTACGTAAACTGTCACCGGGGGCAGAGTAGAGGGTAAGAGCTAGAGAAGTAATGGGAATGTACTTATAGAGTAATACATGCATCTCAGCATTGAGTTGGGAACTGCTTCATTGCCTGGTTGTAGGCAGGTTGAGCACCTGCGAGATGTACAGGTCCCTTCTTTTCTCTTGTGGACGCTCTCTTTCCTTTTATTTCAGCAAAACAACGGGGACCTTACGTGTGATCTTCGCCTGAACCTCAGCGAGACCAGGTAACTTCTGTAACTGGATGCTACCGAGGCGGTCCCACTCCGTGCTTTTGATGACGGTGGCTCTGGCCTCGAACTTCTCAGTGCCGAGTTCGACCGTTACATCAGGATGCGTGACCAGGTTGTGATACCAACTGGGATTGGTTAGCACTCCCCTATTTCCGGCGAACACGTAGATGCGACTGCCTTCAGACAAATAGACGGCCCTTGAGTATGAATGGATACTGTTGCTTCATTCGGTTTCGTAGGGATTGCCTCTCTTTTCTTAGCTGGAAGGTTCCTCGCGATCCCCACTTTAGAAGGGACAACGGCCCGTTTTTTAGGTATCTCTCCCCGCTTTTTGAATGAAGCAACAGTATCCATTCATACTCAAGGGTCAAGGATTGCGTGAGCAAGGTCGAAGCCATGTGTTCCAGCCAGAGGTAAAAACTCACATTCAATCCCTGTCACTGTTTGAGCTTTAGAACCTATAGTTACTGAATGTATGGCGACATCATGTCAGGTTTTAATTCACTCGGCACGGAATTGAAGAAACAGTTCTTCAAGCTCTCTAAGCCTAGAGAGAAACAACCACTTTTTTAGCAGATACGCCTTTCCTTTGAGCATCCATCCCAGCTTGAATGTATTCGAGACCGGAGCCGATGATGTATGGTTCTGGGGCCGCTACGTAGCGGTTTTCTACAAGAGCGTTAGGGAGAAAATCTTCGTAGATAACTTTACTCACCTCATTGTCCATAAGACTGTTCCCGAAAATGTATTTGGTACGTATACCCCTGACACGCGATTTCACCTGCAATGATACGTTCGATGATAGAAGCTGAAGGACGAGCCGAGGAAGCTGCCGACGCTGGGTAAAGTTTTCAAACGAGATAGCCGGGCTTGCCATGGAGACAAATTTGTTCCCAATACAAGCGTGGATGATATCCACACAGTACTCGGCTGATCCTTTTCCAGAAGCGAGTGCTCCGGCGATTGTCTTGCCTTCAAAAGCAGTGATAACGTCTTTGACGACGGTCTTGCTCGTATAGTCGAAGACCTGACTTGCCCCCAGCTTTTTCACGTAGTCGAAGTTCCGTGGAGATGCGGTTGTGATGACTTCATAGCCAGCAGCGACAGCGAGCTGGATGGCATTGCTGCCGACGCTCGTTGAGCCTCCCCAGATGAGAAGAGTCTTCCCTGTGGGTTGGGGAGCCGCGGAGGGATACTGTAGTGCTAGCTGATCTTTCTGAAACAGGCCGCAGGCTGCGGTAGACAGGGCCAGAGGCAGAACAGAGGCGTTTTCGTAAGGCATTGTGCTGGGGATTGGTGCTGCCATATGAGCGAGAACGACGGTGTATTCCTGAAAGGAACCCTCCGCCGGGCTGTTGCGTTTTCTATCCGTTCCCACGGCATGCCCAAGAACACGGTCCCCCACAGAGAAACGAGTGACACCTTTCCCGACCTCTATGACCTCGCCTGCGAGATCTGAGCCGAGGATAGAGGGATATTTTATCCAAGAGAACACGATATTACCAGCAGCCTGTATAATCCAATCGAGGGGGTTGATAGCTACTGCGTGGTTCTTGACGACAATTTCGCCCTCATGTGGATGGGTGTATGGTGCGGACTTCACCTCTATTTTCGTTTGTTTCGTTACGATCCAAGCTGCTGTATTCGTTGGCATTGTATGTATCCTTTCATGTGAAGTTGCTAGAAGGAACTCACCGCCAATGGCTTCGGCCAGTTCCGGCCCGAAGAGGGCACCGGGGGTGTACGATCCCGGTCGGCCTTCGCCCTTGAGTAGCCGTTCTGCGACTTCCGCTGCAACCATGGCGGTAAACACTTGGGCGTCACCCACGCGCAGCCAGCCTTCCTGATTCGTCCCGTCCAGCCATTGAACGGAGGCGTGTCCCCATGAGTGCTCTCGTGGGCGTTTCCGAGAAGAGAGTTTTAAGCGGGCAAGCCGACGTTTTGCGAAGGTGCGTAGTGACTTAATGTGTGATAGTGCCATCGCGAATGGAAGAATCGCGCGGACAGCCGGACCGGTAGGTATCTCACTGGAAGCGGCTAGTACGTAAGGAGCACCGCTCGCTCGGTGCGCCGCGACAAGTTCACCAAACGGAACGCTTGCGGCGGCGACACGTGAACCATCGGGAAGTGTAATGGTGGCGAGGCCGCTGCCAACTCGGTTTCGCACAAGGCGGCCATTCTTGTAGTACCGTCCGCCGTAGGGCAGGCCATCAATGATCGTTGCTGCAAGGGCTTCACCAAACACCCCCGCCTCAATCTCAACAGAGGCCAGCGCGTCTGTCCGAACTCGGACAGGAGTCGGACGGTCTTGACACAGCTTCATAACAACGCTCTCGGTGGCCAGCACGCCGAATCCGGCACCAGTTACCAACGTGCGGCCTGCGACGACCGCTTCCTCATGCAGATCAAGCAACGTAGATACGGAGATTACGTCGTTTGCCAGATCGATGTAGTGACTGCACGGGAGGCAAGCGCGAGCAATCAGCACCGCGGTTTCGGTGAAAGGGCCGATGGTGTTGATGACGAGAGCTGGCCGCTGCCGCCTGATCTCAGTCGCAATCTCCTCAGGTGAACTGGCGACAATGGTCCGTAGCTCTTTCTCAAGGCTTGCGGCCACCTGGCTCAGGCGTTCCCTGTCACGCCCAACCAGCACGAGTACGGTGTTGCTCTCAACGAGACGAGCAGCCACAGCGCGGCCTACGCGACCAGTTGCTCCCAAAATCCATACTTCGTTTGTTACGCGACTCTGTGCCATAGTACCCTCCTTGATGTGCCCCGGATACTGTCTTTCAAAAATCACCTCCCGGAGCTTTTACTCCACACGCACGAGCAATGCATCTGCTCAACAGAGTCGTTCTCACTGCCTGCGCTTCTCATTTTCGATCTCTCGTAGTTACATATTGTTGTCTTTGCAACACTATGTTACACTAGAGAGTATAGCTTGGACTGGAACACTTGGCAAGCAGCAATGCTTGTCTTTTGTGACGTATGCAACACAGAGGGAAATATGTCGCACGAAGAACAGATCGACTTGCGCATTCGACGCACGCATAAATTCTTACAAGAAGCAATGATTGAACTGATTACCGAGCAAGGGTTCGATGCCATCACCGTGGGCGATATTGCCGAACGGGCCATGATCAACCGAGCCACGTTCTACCGCCATTATCAGGATAAATACGATCTGGTGGCGAAGATCTTTGAGGACACAGCCAATGAACTTGCTGAGAATATGAAGCCCTTCCGCAAAGATACTGGTCAGGGTGAGACGGAGAACCCACCAGAGATCTGGATCCAGTTCTTTGAGCATGTTGCTGAACATGCCCAGCTGTACCGAGCGATGCTGGGGAAAAACGGCAGTTCGTGGTTTGCATCCCGGATGCGTGAGTACACCATCAAGCTCATGCTTGAGCAAGAGAGACGGTGGAAACACCAGGTGGAACTTAGTCAACCGGTCGATCCAGCCATGCCCCAAGAACTCCCTGCAATGCACAGCGTGCCTTTCGCGTCGGGCTTCCAGCCGTGGATGCCTTTCCACACAAGACCTGGCAGCAGCTGCTCGTCCGAAGTTGGCAGCAGATGCAGCACGATTTGTTCGCCCATCAGCATGCGGCAGGCTACCTGCCCTTGCGGGAGGCGATTGCGAGTTATCTGGCGACTGCGCGTGGTGTGCGCTGCACGGCGGAACAGGTCATTATGGTCAGTGGCTCGCAACAAGGCATTGACCTTGCGGCACGGGTGCTCCTCAATCCAGGAGAGAAGGTCTGGATGGAGGATCCCGGCTATCTGGGAGCTCGTGGTGCTTTGCTTGGGGCAGGGGCACAGCTCGTTCCCGTTCCCATTGATGCACAGGGGCTGGTCGTCCAGATGGGACAAGAACACGCTCCCCACGCTCGTCTTGCGTTTGTGACTCCTTCGCACCAATTCCCGCTTGGAGTGACGATGAGTATGACACGCAGACTGAGCTTGTTAGAGTGGGCGCGTTCGGCAGGTGCCTGGATTCTTGAGGACGACTACGATAGTGAGTTTCGCTACGTTGGTCGTCCCTTGGCGGCCTTACAGGGAATAGATAGGGCGAACCGGGTCATCTATCTTGGAACCATGAGCAAGGTCCTCTTTCCCGCCTTGCGGCTTGGCTATCTCGTGGCACCTCCTGAGCTGGTCAATGCGTTCGTTGCAGCCCACCTGTTTACCGATATGTCTCTTCCCCTGCTGGAGCAGATGACGCTGGCAGCTTTTCTGAACGAGGGCCATTTTGTGCGCCATATTCATCATATGCGCCAGGTGTATTGGAAGCGGCAAGCGATGCTGGTGGAACTCACTGATGAACAGAAGCTGGCAGGCGCACTCGAACTACAACCAGCCATGGCTGGGATGCATATGATCGGATGGCTTGCTTGGGGACAGGATGATCGACAGGTAGCTCGTGCAGCAGCAAGCGTCGGCGTGGACGTTTCTCCGTTATTGCTCTATGCCCTCGAAGGAAACTCGAGACCAGGCATCCTGTTAGGGTATGCTGCCGTAAGGGAGCAGGAAATGCGTACAGGCATCGAGCGTTTGGCGTCTATCCTCGTGCCACCGAAGTAAAGGATGTTTTTGTTGCTATGGGGGTCCCAACATTTTTACCCATCAAAATCTTCTCTCAGGAAGTGATAGTACGGGTAGAAGATGTTATGAATGAATTTCAAGAGATGTATTAGCTCTCCAATCAAAGAGACATGCGACCACGTTCGATATGTTCCGTTCAAAACAGCTACTCCACGTCTCTCATGAGCCAAAAGACACCTTATGAATGCGTCTTTCCATATGAAATACATCTCAGTTATTTCAATTCTTCTCTTATTCAGAGGGGTGACCATATCAAAACAGGAAAAACATAGGTTAAGCAAGAGATTGCCTTCTAAAGCCAATCCATCCCATAGGAGTATGTAAGCGAACCAGTGAGAAATACGAAAGAATAATCGTTTTGATTGATCTGCCCGAAAACATGACGGAATGAAGGACGTATAAGCAAAATTTCCTCTTAAAATCCTCCTCCTACCGGCTTAATGGTGCATCCGGTAAATTCAGGAAACCTTTGGAAGCACAGCAATTCCAGAGCGGCGACGAGGGTGGTGTCGCCTTCGTCGTCCCCACACAAAGGGATGTTTATGTGCATTCCAGTAGGCAGTGGCCTTGCTGACTGCTTCTTCCATCTGCTCCCAGGTCTCAAAACGTCGTCCCTTCAAAGCCAAAGAGCGCAAGGTCTTCCACCATGGTTCAATCAGGTTGAGATAGGCCACATATTTGGGCTGAAAGACGAATTCCCACCGAGGATGAGCCAGATTGAAGAGCAGCACATCCCAAGCTCGATGGACATTCAAATTGTCCAAGATCGCATACACCCGCTCGGTTTCGGGAGGCAGCCATGCCTTCACTCGCACAAGAAACTCGATCCAGTTCTTCGTCGTCCGTCCGGTGTAGCTGACGGTCAAGACCTCCCCCGTTGTAGGCTCCAAAGACAGAGCCGGAAGGACCGCGCCGCCCATACTCAATCTCTTGTTTCGCTCGTCCTGCTGGCGTGTCAGCCGTCGGCTCGGTTGGGAGCAGTTGTTGTCCTTGATAACTCTTGGCTGACTCGGGCCCCATCTCATCGAGACACACTACCACACTCGCTTGGGCCGTGGCGGTGTAGAGGGTGTGGATGGCCCCCTTTTTTGTGCGAAGTCGGGATCAACTCGCTCGCCAAACCACGTCTCTTCATGCCGCCATCCCAGCCCTTCAGCCAAGAAGATTTCGCTGATCCGACTGCCTTTGATGGGGATACCCTTCATCTCATTGATGGAGGTCTCTAGTCGGTCTAATGTCCAGGAAGCAAAGGGTTGCTCCTGTTCTTCGGGCTGGGTTAAGGCGGTCTGGATGACCACGGCTATTTGCTCTGGGGGGGAAACGGGAGGTCGTCCAGAGCGCGGAGACTCCTCCAACCCCTTCATCCCCAGTTCGTTGAAACGCTCTCGCCAGAGTCGCGTGGTTTTCTCACACAGGTCAAGCCGCTTGGCAATGTCCGGGACGCTCTCGCCGAGTTTCGCATACCAGATGATTTTGGTTCGCGTCACTTTCCAGGTGGGGAGGGTTCGTGAGTGGATCTGCACTTACCGGATGCACCACTAAGGACATCGCGCTGTCAAAACAGGAGCAATGAATTACTCTAAAGCTCCCATCAGCATATTGGACCTTTATACGCAATGACCACAGGTGTCCACTTGTTGGTGTCTGCTTACAATTCCAGAGATACTCTCCTGGTCGAAGTCAACAGTTCACCGCGCGATGTGCTAAGAGAGGCATTTTTTGTCGTTGGACCAACTGAATTCTGTATCTCCTTGACAATCTCATACCGTATCGAAGGCTAAGGCAAAAAAGAGCATGTATTTATTGTAGCCTTGCGCGTGGGGTTAGACCCACCAGAAGCAGGAACCAGACGCCCTCGAATATGGCATCGATAATAGACTTAGACTAGGGGTTTGCTAATCGCTAGAACAGGAAGTTGGAATAGCGAATAGGAGAAATGGGTCACATGATGCCCAAAAAACCGAGTAGACCCCAATATTCAGAGTTTTTCGGAGGAAGAGTAGACATATCACCACTCCCGTATGTGACTGCTCTTCCTCTATTGATGTCCGTGAAGCCAAGATTCGTAGAAGTTACTCTACTGCTTTTTCCACTTTTGAGGTTTCTTTGGTAAGAATACCTCTCATCTCCTGCTTCTAGCTCTTTCAGGCTACGTTCCTCTTCCAACTTCCTGTTCCTACTATCTGCGAACCCCAGTATGAAAGGGGCATCAGAGAGGTTTCCGAATACGCTCTTGGGTATCAGTTTGGGATTATAGGCAACAGCAAGTACGAGGGATGTGTGTCTCCCGTATAGATGGTATTTGTTCCAGCCAGCATCGCCAGATTACGATCTTCAGGATCATTATGGAGGAAGTATCCCCCACTATCGTGCGCTCCAATTGTGATTGCGAGACGATGTCCCGTTGCGAACACCATGCTCGTCGGCCAAATCTCTATGTCCACAGGAACAATCTGCCCAGGAGTGAGCTTCTGTACCTGGTCATGAGTGTGGAATGGGCGATAGTCCGTTGAACGCTGTGGATCGAGCTTGCGCTGCGAGGCACGCAACCACCCAGCCGTGACGGCAACTGGCTCGCCCTGTCCTCCGATCCCGGAAACCTCGTTGCCGTTGGCGTCAAAATTGCGAATGGTCACAAAAAGGTCCATATCCTGAGCGGTTGAAGATATCCACAATTTCAGTGCGAGCGGTCCAGTCACTTCGGTATCGTGCATAAATGGAGCTGTCGTGAAGGTAATGTCTCCCTCGGGTGCCATATAGTCAACCCGCGCCTCCGTCTCTGGTGACTGAGAGTCGATGCCGGTGTCGGCAGCATCGAGATAGAAACGTGTCCACTGTGTTCGGGCGAGAGGCCATTCCTGCTCATCGCGCCATACCACCTCGCTCCCGTTGCGAATCGCAAGTTGAACAGGTGGTTGGTCGAGCCAGCCCGTTTCCACCCCTTTGAGCCAGTAGTCAAAGAAGCGTTTCTGAAGGGATCGTGCTTCCTCCGTATAAAAGGGAGCGTAGTGACTGCCAACCCACACACTCAGCCATTTATGGGGGGAGGAGAGACCAAGGTATCCCTCAATGTTGCCTCGCAGATGCAGTCCCAGGTTGCCCTAGTTCCCGACGGAGAAGACGGGGACGGTAATCTGACGAACATCTGGCAAACGGGATTGATAGTAGTCATCATCCAGAATATGCGTCTTGACATCAGCGATCAAATCAGCCCGGTTCGCAGCTCGTTCCTCTTCAGAGAGACTTCCATCGTGCCCATACTGAATGCCAGCTACCTGCCGTTTATACCAGCCGACGACAAAGCCGTTGCTAAGGATACCGCCATGCCTAGCACCATCGCGGTACCAATCAACCATCCCTTCCCAGGGGAGGATCGCGGCAAGGTGAGGCGGTTGGAGCGCAGCGACCTCCCATTGAGTGATCGCATAGTAGGAGACCCCGTTCAATCCCACCTTACCATTGCTCCACAGCTGGACTGCTGCCCATTCAATCGCATCATAAAAGTCCTCTGCTTCTTGATGTGAAAAGAGATCCATACGCCCCGGCGATGCTCCAATACCACGTTGATCAACTCGAATCACAACGTACCCCTGTGCGACCCACCAGTCAGGATTGGGGGTCTCCCAATTTAAGTGCGGACCGTGCTCAGCAATTTGGGCATACGCTTCAGGATTGAAGTCCCGAAAGTGAATATCCTTCCCGTAAGGACCAACCGTCATCAACACCGGGTATGCGCCAGATTCTGAGGGGCGATAGACATTCCCTCGAAGTTCTAGTCCGTCTCGCATTGGAATGGCGACATCACGTTCAAAGATAAGTTGATTTTGCATGAGATACTCCTGTAATATGCTAGCAGCAGAGAAGACGAAGTACTACGACGCTATCACTGGCACCAGAAGAAATGAATCGTACTTCCCTCCAGCATACATCAGGTGCGTTCCTTTGTTCACTGTTTCCTTGTGTTCATACCGCAGCATTGCGTGTGGGGGAGTGGGAATGATCTCACTGCCTTTCGCGACCAACACCAGACTTTCACCAGCTTTAAACAGCGTGCTCGACGGCAAGATTTCAATGTCCACCGGGACGATCTCGCCCTTGTTGAGCTTTAATACTCTCTTGTGCTTCAACCATGGCTGAGCAGGCGTCGATCTCTCTGTATCCAGCTCTCGATGGGAAACTCGCAGCCATCCAGTAGCCACTTGCCCCCACTCAATATGATTAAAGTCGGGCAGGTATACTTCATTGCCGCGTCTATCATACTTCTTCACGCCGACAAAGAGATCCATATCATCCGTATCGTTGGTCGAAACCCAAAGTTTGAGCTTCATATATCCGGTCAGCTCGGTGTTCTCTTGAAAGGTCATGTGAAACCGTAATGCATTGTTCTCTGTCTGAGCAGGCTCGGCCTGATAGGTGAGTTCTGTTTCTTTTTGGGGAGGGAGACCCTGCAAGGTCATGTCTTCGCCATTAAGATAGAGTTTGGTATACGTGGTCCGGGCTATCGGCCATTCATTCTCGAAGCGGACCTGTCCCTGGAAGAACCGTTCTCTGACTTCGAGGCGTACCTGGGGCATCTCCCTCCAGTCATTCTCGATCCCTTTCAGGAAGGAATCAAAAAACAATTTCTGTCGCTCCAGTGCTTCTCGACTGTAGTAGTATTCCCACTCCTTCCGGCCATGGACCTCCAGCCACTTGTCTTTGGATGCCGCCTGTTTAAACCCCTCGAAGGACCCCCGATTATGCAACCCCTGGGTAGACCAACTGGCACAAACAAACATGGGCACATTGATATTGGTCAATGTGGGCCGTCTCTGCTCCCAGAATTCATCCAATAACGGATGCTCTTTTTGTTCCGAAATCAAATCTTCTACATCATTATTTGGCCACCTTGCTTTCAGTCCCTGTACCCAAATCCGATAGAAATCCGTATCAGGTATTCCCCCGTGAAATGCAATTTCTCGATACATATCATTGAGACCTTCCCAGGGGATCATCGCCTTCAGGTGGGGAGGATTCAAAGCAGCCACAAGCCATTGGGTGACGCTCAGATATGAGACGCCGTTTGTCCCCACATTGCCGTTGCACCACTTCTGGACACCAGCCCATTCAATAACTTCGTAATAGTCCTGGGCTTCAAGGGCAGACCAGGGACGGAGTGCACCCTCCGAATTTGAGCTTCCCCGCACGGCAACTTTGATCACCACATAATCGTTGGGCACCCAGAAACCGGGGTCCGGCGACTCAAAAGGGGTAAAGTCAGATACCTGTATCACACCGCTGGTCGGCCAGACAAACATGGATTTCTTATCTTTCCCGTAGCCGTCAGCTGACATGACCGCTGGAAACGTTCCAGGCTTATCTGGGCGAAAAACATTCACAGACAGGGTGATCCCATCTCGCATGGTAACGGGAACATCCTTCTCCATAATCATTTCTTGATGCCCATAATGCACCGTAGCCACGACTATTTTGTTCAATCCTGGTTGTACGTCGTTGAAATCTGTTGGTTTGAGGTCGGGGTGACCCATGAGTGTATTCATGCGTGTCTGTTTTCCTTTCTGTTGTGTCTCGCCAAATGATGGAAAATGGAAACACTGTCTTACAGTTCCTGCTTCACTGGTGGTGACTTAGACACCCTATCACCTTCATCCAAGCCATGACGGATGAAACCTGAATGATCCTGTAAACTAGCGTTGCTAGGTTTACAAAGCAAGTATAATTTAGCAATGCTAGATTGTCAAGCGAGGCACCACTTGTATGCATAGACATGTTAGGAGACAGCTTGAACCAGGGGTCTGCAAAAGAACGCTAGATTATTCTACCTGCTCGTGGCGTTTGGATGCTTTTTTCCCAGGTTGGCACGCAATCCATCCAGAAGCAGGAACAATCCCTCTTCAAACCATGTATCAGCAGAGGCGGATGAGAGAACTTCAGCACGGTGAAAAAAGGCACCAATCTTGGGAAAACGTTTTTCATCGACAGGGGGCATCATGGAATGAGTACTTTCCTCACCCTTTCTATACGCAAAAAAAGAGGGATCAGCTTGGAATTCAAAGACGGCACCCATGACATAGTGAATGACGGTTATCACTCCAGTGACTGCCGTGCTTCCATCGAAGCCAGCATGCTGAAGGATGTTCAAAGCTAATTCTATGCCCTCGAAGAAATCGTTGAGCGACAGGTCCGCTTCTGCCAGGACGCGCGCCCCATCGCGATGAGCAAGCATTGTCTTGCGCAATCGGCGAGCCCATGCTGCCAACCAATCGGCCCAATCTTGCTCAGGCTCTGGGGATTGGAGTTCAGTAAAAGCCTCGGCGATCATCAACGCAGCCATACAGTTGAGCAGTTCTTGCTTGTTCGTAAAGTGCCAATATAACGACGGGTTCTGAATATCCAGGTACGCGGCAAGGCGGCGCATGGTCAAACTATCCAGCCCAACCTCATCCAATAACCGCAGTGCGGCACGTGCCACCGTCTCACGTTGCAACGGCATGCTTGGTCTCCTTCAAGTTCGGGGAATCAGGTATGGCTATCCATGCAAGAGAGAAATCACCCAGGTATTTCCCTAGCGACGCTCTAGAGCACGTTCCCATTATACCATGAAACGCTTGATAGGAATATTGGCAAAGCCTAGTTTCCAGGGCTTTTTGGTTTACCCGATTTACCCTTACTGCATACAGACATGCATGCACGGAACATCTTTGGTGACGAATGAGAAAGATGCAATTCGGGTAAACCAAAAAGCCCTGGCCTAGTTTCTTCGGGAATGGGATCTATGGGACCTGAAGACAACGCCATCAACTTCTTTCTTATACATCCCAAATACACCTCTTTACTAGGTCTACTTTATGAATCCCTTACTTCTACCTCTCATCTTCTTTGGAAACCAACCTTCAATAATGCAAATTGCTCTCAGTCCTAAAATATGTGTTATCTGAGAGTTGGCTCAAGAATACTTCCAAACCGTAGCGACCAACAAGGTCGTGGAGAAAATGATGTCCCTCATATACAAGAGCTTTTTAGGAAATATCGTGCCTCCATCTCACAATTGGAAGACTTGAAGGACTTTAGATGGATATGACGGATATCGAAGTCCGGGTCCTGCCTTATGCTTCACCAAGGGTACAGACACTCTCCGCATCTGAAGCTGTGTTTTTGGCAAGATCAAGAGTTCCAATACCAGCTTACAGTGAACATTCAAACTCATCCTGATTGCTTTGCTGGTTTGCAATATTGCTAATGCCCAATCCAGAGGCTGCTGCTGTTGAAGGAGTAGTCGATACAATTTCTTAGAGCTTTAGAGAGCGGGATCAGACAGAAAAGAAACCTTTTGCTCTCTTAAGAACCTCATCAAAAGATGCTGCTAGGGAGTTTCCTTTCAAAAACCATACATTTTTCCTTCTTCCTTAAAATCCTTCCCGTTGTTTTTCACATCGTTCGTACTCAAGTCTCACTGGGGCATCTGTACTACTTGCTTGTATTTCTTCAGCATCCTTTGCTATGGTAGCAACAGTCGCTTCAGCGACCAACTTTGACGAGATTTGGAGTGTCAGATATGCCCACACGAGAACTCCTCTCAGCAGCGCAACGTACCCAGTTTCTCGGTGTTCCTACTGAGATGAGCGAACAGATGCTAGCTCGCTATTATACCCTCTCCGATGATGATCGAAGTTTGATTAAGCAGCATAGACGCAATCATCTGGGGTTTGCTGTTCAGCTTGGCTATTTGCGGTTTCCTGGACGGACCTGGGCGGCCAATGGAGAGGTTTCCCCGTTGGTCGTCTCCTACATGGCGAACCAGCTGAAGGTCAATCCGATGAGTATTGTCCAGTACGGACAAGATCGCGAGGCCACCCGCTATGAACACCTTGCAGAACTCGAAACGGTCTGTGGATTCCGCCCTTTCACCAAGCGGGAGTACGGGAGCTGGCCCTCTGGCTCTTACCTACCGCTCGCAAGACGGATGCAGGAACCGTTCTGGTTTCCTCCCTCATTGAGGAAATTGAGGAAATGCGATCCCGCAAGATTACCATTCCGGCCCTCTCGACCGTTGAGCGACTCGCTTGGGAAACGCGTCGGCGTGCCCAACGACAGGTCTATCGACAGCTCACAGAAGGACTGACCGACGTGCAACGAGCCCAACTCAAAGCGTTGCTCACCGTCCCGGCGGTTTCTCGGCAGACGATCCTCGTTTGGTTACGACAACCACCAGGCGCAGTTTCTCCAAGCAATTTTCAGAAAGTCATTGAACGCTTGGAGTGGATACATTCTCTCTCCCTTGATCCACAGGTTGCGTCCCAGGTTCATCACAATCCCCGCTTTTCTTGCAGATATATACGTAGGAACCGTCAGTTGTGTTGTCTTGGTGCAAGCGTGAACATGGAGTGAAGGGATTCGCCAGCGGGGGATCCATAGTATGGAGATTTCTCCTAAGGTAATCATGGATGTTTAAGACGGATGAACTCCGTTGTGCCTCTTACGACTACAATGAAAGAAATTCCTAGTAATTGCACCAACTAGGGGTCCAGTTAAGGAAAACTGAACGCGCTCTGCAAGAGGCGTGAGGTACTCAAACGAGTGCTTCGCGCCTCAGTCGAACTGCCTCCTCGAACGCTTTCTATCATGAGTCGAAGGGCTTTACCAAGCGTGAGATGGTGAGAGAACTCATGCACCAACGTAGGGACTTGTTCTCGCAAGACCTCCGCCACTCCTGTCCCACTGTGGTGGGGATCGTCCCAGCACACTAAGAGCATCACCTACAACGTTGCACCACCATCGCAATGAGTAACAACTTCGTTGGAGTTCGGCCTAGGGAATACCTTTACAGTGACATCGTAGGTACCACTCATGGTATTGCTGTGAGTGGTACCTACGATGTCACTGTAAAGCTGTCGCCAGTACAGAATCTTGCCACTCAAGAATAGAAGATTCTACTATAATGCATTTCACTATTCTGTTCGCTACGCGATGCACTCTTTGCTCAATGATCGAACACATCTTGGTCATGAAGACTCACATGAAAATCGAGCACACGCCTCACCAGGTCACGGCCTTGTAGACTTAAGAAGACGGTTTCACGGTGCGTCGAAGTTTCTCCCTGAACGGTACAAAGAGCTTCCAGTGTGTTTTCAACGAGATGAACGAGGTCACGAATTGCGCTTCGCAACGCTAGCCACGGGAATATGTACAAGCGGCCACCGATGAGGAGGAGTCCATCAACTCCACTTGTGATCCACGACATATCATCAGGAGGTTCTGGAAGACGAATCAGCGGCAGTGAGAGACGTTTGAGTATTCGGACTTCCTCACGTCCATTGACCAAGAGTGGAACCGTTTCGCCGAACTCTCCAGACGAGCCCATAACTGGATAGTAGTGAAACCCTTGAAGCCGCTGTCCAGTAATCAAGGTGAGCAGTGGTGTCCGTGAGCGAACAGCACACTCAG
>JAABUX010000984.1_pt1 | contig 45307 bp, 37 predicted proteins | sample 5561851 | NCBI WGS metagenome assembly JAABUX01 (sample SAMN10711883, study PRJNA513361) | rock metagenome | isolation source: Antarctica rocks | place: Antarctica: Victoria Land, Richard Nunatak red sandstone | collected 2016-01-03 | reverse complement strand
GCCGGGCGATCCGAGAGGCCCTCCCTGAACTGCAGCACCGTCACCAGCGCCATCCGCCACGGCGCCTCGACCGGCCGTCCCCGCAGCAGATACACCCGATCCAGGTCGTGATCGCGCACGAAGCCGCCCAGCAGATCGCGCATCTCCATCGCCACGGACCCCTGGGGGAAGGCCGCCCGCGCCACGCGCACCGTCTCCGCGGGGATCGTTCCCGGCCCGCCATACTGCAACGACATCGTCTCCCCTCCTTACCTTAACGACGGTGCGCGCCGCGATCCCTGCGGATCCATCCCCGCGCGCCCCCTGCTTTTGTGATACCAAACTGCGCCCCAGCGTGTGGGAAAAGGAGGGGGCTATTTGCCAACAGTATCAATCTCGGGGCGCACCCCTACCGGACTATGAGGGATAGAGGCCTGGCTCGTGGCGGGTGCACCTCAAAATAGTGGACCGCGGCCGACCGGGCCTGCGCCTGCGGTCGCAGGGCAAACCACCGCGCTGGACCGGGACCGGCCGCAGCCGGTCGGGGGCCAGTCAGCCAGGGGCCGACTGCGGTCGGGTGTGGGTCGCCGTCACCCTGCTCCTGGCCCCGATCTGACACCGCAGTGTCCGTCGTGTGCCATGCGACCGCAGTCGCAGGTCGGATTCCACAATTGTAAGGTGCACCCGCTCGTGGCCAAACGCTCGTCGCTTATCGCGGTGAGGTGTTACCATACGCAGGGACGGCGAGAAGCCCGTCCGCTCAATCTCGCGGAGGATGTGCCTTCCCCTTGCAGCAGCAGTTGGTCCAGCTCACGGTTGCCCCCGACCCAGCGCGGGTCGCGCCGGGCGCGATGCTGCCCATCGCGCTGAGCGTCCACAATGCGACGCGCGACGCGCTACAAGGGCGTATCGTCGCGCGCGGCCTGGAGGGCGGATGGTCCGAACTGACCACGCCGCCGCTGACGCTGGCGCCGGACGCCACCGTCGGGGCCACGCTGGCCCTGCGCCCGGACGCCTCCCTGCGGGAAGGCCACTACCCGCTCACCGTCGCGGTGGTGGCGGACGATGACCGCACCGTCTACGCCACGACCGTGGTGGACCTGCAGGTCGGTGACGACGTCACGGCGGTCCTGGATGTCCAGCCAGTGGAGGTCGTCGGGCCGTCGGGCGTCTTCCTGGTCACCGTCTATAACGGGACGCGCTGGATCAGCACGATCGAGCTCACGGTGCGCGACCGCGATGGCGGCGCGCTGCGCGTCTCTATCTCTCCCAGAGACCTGCTTGTGGTCCTGCCTGGCGCCGCGGCCACGGCACAGGTGCGCGTGACGCCCGCGCGGGAGGCGGATGAGGAGCAGGAGGCCGAGGCCGACCGTGCCCGGGTCTACGAGATAGAGGTCCTGGGCCTCCAGACCGGCCAGAGCGCCAGCCAGAGCGGTCCGTCACTGCGGCGTGAGGTACGCTTTGTCCACACGCCGCGGCCAGGAAGCGCGCGCGCCGGATGGATGGTCGGGCTGCCGTTGCTCCGGCGTGGAGCGGCGCTCTGGATCGCGGCGACCGGGGTCCTGCTGGCGCTGCTGCTCGTGATCGGCATGCGTGTCCTTACCGCTGACAGGCCTGCCGCCGCGCCGACCGCGACGCCGACCCGGACCGCCGCCCCCACGCGGACGGCCATGCCAATGGCGCCGACGCCAGCGGATCGGTCGACACCGTCGGGCCGGGGAATCACGGGCCGCGCCGCGCCATCGCCCGTCGCAACGTCCACGCCGCTCGCGCCCCGCATCGGACAATTCGCGCTGCTGCAGCGGCGGCGTGACGCGCCCTACTTGCTGATCTGGCGCACGAGTGACGCGACGCGGGTAACGCTGAATGGCAAGCCAGTGGCATCCACCGGGCAGCTCAGGCTGGCGTGGCCGCTCAAGGGCGCGGCCTACCGTCTCGTCGCCGGTACGAGCACACGACGGACGACGCGGCAGCTCCAGGTCGCGGTCGATTCGTCCGGCGCCGATCGCTACACAGGACAGTCGATCCGGCTCTCGCTGCCGCGCGTGATCGCCTTCACCCTTGCGCGCAAGGATGGCGCGCTCTACGCGGCCTGGCGGGTCAGTAACGCCCTGCAGGCGCGCCTGCAGGGCCAGCCAGTGCGCGAAGCCGGTGAGCGGATCGTGCCCCGCGGCGCGACGACCGTGACGCTCCACCTCATCAACGCGGTAGGGATCACGCAACGCGTGCTGCGCGTGCCCGTGGTTCCGCCAACGCCGACTCCACGCCCGACCGCGACGGCCACGCCGATGCCCACATCGGCGCCGACCGCGACGCTTCATGCCACGGCGACCCCGTTGCCGACAGCCACGGCCACCCCCTTGCCTAGCCCGACAGCCACGCCCCGCCCCACCAAGACGCCGCGGCCGACTGCAACAGCCACCGCCACCGTCACCGTCACGGCCACACCGCTACCGCCAACTGCCACGCTCATACCTCTGCCAACTACCACTCCGAGTCCGTTGCCTACCGCCACCGCGACCCTGTTGCCTAGTCCAACGGCCACGCCGCGCCCCACCAAGACATCGACCGCGACGGCAACCGCGACAGCTCGCCCCACGCGCACGCCGCGGCCAACGGCCACGGTTCGTCCTACTCTAACGCCGACGGTCACGCCGCGCCCTACCAAGACACCGACCGCGACAGCCCGCCCTACCAAGACACCGACCGCGACAGCCCGCCCTACCAAGACACCGACCGCGACGGCGACCGCCCGCCCTACCAAGACGCCGCGGCCAACGGCCACGCCCCGCCCCACGCGCACGCCGCGACCAACGGCCACAGTTCGTCCTACTCTAACGCTAACGCCGACGGCCACGCCTCGCCCCACCAAGACGCCGCGGCCAACGGCCACGGCCACGCCTCGCCCTACCAGGACGCCGCGGCCAACGGCGACGGCGACCGCCCGCCCTACCAAGACGCCACGGCCAACGGCCACGCCGCGCCCCACGCGCACACCCAGGCCAAGGGCGACACCGGCCCCGACCGCGACCACAATCGTTTTGCCCACGGGCCAGACGATAGACCCGACCCCTACGTCGCGCGTGGCACGGCCGACGCGCACGCCCCGTCCGACCGCGACACCCACCGTCCGGCCCACGCCAACGCCAATGCCGACGCGCACGTCCCGTCCGACCGCGACTGCGACTGCGACCGCTACACCGCGACCCACGTCGACGCCCCAGCAAGGGGCCATAGGCACGATCGCTCCCAACGTGCTGTTTCCCACTGCAACTCCCCCACGCTAGTCGTGGCGACGCCCACCGCGATCTCCCAATCCTGACGTGGCCAGATAGCCAGACAGAATGGCAGGCCCTGACGTCGCCTCGTTGCGGCGGCGACGGAGCAGTCGCCACGTCGCCGGGATCGTGGCCGTCGTCGGCGCGGGGACCGACGTAGCGGGGCAGGCCAGCGGTCCGCGTTTTTAACACCACTACTACCTGTTACAGTCCAGTAGTGGTAATATGGTCTGTGAGATCAACGCTGTCCTGACGCCCGGGATCGGCCGAGAGACGATGAGGTAGAATAGACAGACATCGCCCCCGTGGTCGTGTGAGCCCGCGCGGCGTCGGGCGTGCCATGCGTTGGAAAGGGAACGATGGAGTTTTTCCGGTATCTGAACGTCCTGAAGAAGTACCTGCCGCTGATTGTGTTGCTGACGGCGCTCGGCGCCGGTTCGGCCTACGCCTTCAGCAAGCGCCAGCACAAAGTCTACAGCGCCACAGCCACGCTCTCGATCAACGCCGCCGCGCCGGCCACGATCATCCCCTATCTCAACAGCGCCGTCAACGGCGCCACCGGCGTCGCGCCCGTCGAGCAGTTGGCCAGCAGCTACAGCTTCTTCCTCAAGACGCGCTCCTTCGACGCGTCGGTGGCCCAGAAACTCGGTGGTGGTGTGGCCCCTGGCGCCATTGCTGGCAGCGTTTCCAGCGCGCTTGTGCCCGGCACGAACTATTTCCAGATCACTGTCACCTGGGGCGACCCCGCTCTCGCGGCGACCATCGCTAATGACATCGCCAGCGCCTTTATTGACGAGAACAAGGCGCTGCAAGCGGCGACGCAGGCAGGGCAAAGCGGCTCCGACATCAACATCGCCATCAATTACTTCCACGGTCAAAGTGTGCAAGCACAGAAACAGTACGACAGCTTGCTGCACAACCCGCGCTCTAACCCGGCGCGCGTCCAGGAGGCCCTGGCCCGCTTCAATAGCGTCAACGACGACTACCACCGGCTGCTGGCCACGGCCGGGGCAAGCGCGCAACAGAACTCGACCAATAGCGCGTCCATACAGGACAAGGCCGTCCCATCGGGCGTGCCGATCTCGCCCAAGGTGACGCAGAACACCCTGTTCGGGCTGCTGGCCGGGCTGCTGGTCGGCGTGGCCCTGGCCTTCGGGCTCGACTACCTGGACTACTCGCTGCGCACGCCCGAGGACGTGGAGCGGCTGCTGGGGCAGGCGCCGCTGGGCCTGCTGGGCGTGATTGGCGTGGATTCGCCGAAGGGGCGCCTCGGCCTGTTCAAGCTCTTCGGCCGTCGCCCGAAGCCCGCGCCCAAGCCCACCCCCGCGACCATGATGATCAATGGCGCCAGCAACGGCAATGGGGCCAATGGCGCCAGCAACGGCAATGGCGCCAACGGCCACGACATGGCTCAGCTAGAGCAACTGACCCCGTTCCCCGTGCTGAACCCGCAACTCGTCACGCTTAACCACCCCAAGGCCCCCATCACGGAGGCCTTCCGCACCCTGCGCACCAACATTGAGTTCAGCAGCCTCGACACGCCGCTCAAGAGTTTGGTCGTCACAAGCTCGGTGCCCTCCGAGGGCAAAAGCACTATCGCCGCCAACCTGGCCATCGCCATGGCCCAGGCCGGCAAGCGCGTCATCCTCGTCGACGCCGACCTGCGCCGGCCGTCCGTCGGCCGGCTCTTCGGCCTCAAGACGGCAACGGGCTTCACCACCGTGCTGCTGGCGCGCGAGAACCGGGCCGGCGCGATCGACAGGGCGCTGCAACCGACGATGGTGCCCAACCTGTTGGTGATGACCAGCGGGCCGCATCCGCCTAATCCGGCCGAACTGCTGGCCTCGCAGAGCGCGACCGAGGTGCTGCGCGAACTGGAGGCGCGCTCGGACCTGGTGATCCTGGACACGCCGCCGATGGGCCCGCTGACCGACGCGGTGGTGCTCTCGGCGCGCGTCAGCGGCACCATCGTCGTCGCCCGCGCCGCTTCCACCCGTCGCACCGTGGTCGGAAACAGTGTCAACACGCTGCGCAAAGTGGGCGGCAACGTGCTCGGGACCGTGCTCAACATGGTCGACCTCAAAGGCATCGGCAGCTACTCATACTACTACTACTACAATTCCGAGTACTACTACGGCCGCGAGGAGACGCCGACCACAGGTGGAACGCGGCGATAGGGCGGCCCTCACCCCCACCCCATGGCTGACTGGCCCCTCGGTTCCTAGCCGCGGAACACGACGGTCCAGCGCGCTCTCCCGTGCGCGGGAGAGGGGAGAGATACAGCTCTCCCCGTGTCGCCTGGCCACCGCCTCCGCCGCCAATCGACGCCATCCCATCCCTTCCCCACGCGAATGGATATACTGTCCAGCCGGCTCAGCGCGAATCGGGCATGATACTCTTCAGCCAACTCAGCATGAATCGGCTATGCTTATGGAAGTACCAGCGCGGCCTCGGCGGTTTGCGAACAAGCCACGGCGATGAGACGCTGATCATCGTCGGGGCCGCCACTCCCGCGGCGACCGTTGCGCTGGATAACGCCGTGCCGTCCCACCGACATGGTTGGCAGCAGTGTTTCAGTATGTCCTGTCCATGGCAGTGCGGTCAGCTGCCAGCCTCCGCGTACGCCCGCGCCACGCGGAGCATGCTCATCGCGTCGCCGAGCCCGACCTTGACCCCTGGGATGGCACGCATCATCACGAGCGGCAGGGCACGGCGCGCCGCATTCTCTACGTCAACCCCGCCGCCCAGCGAGGCGGCGGCGAGGTCGTCATCCGCAACCTGGCTCAGGGCATGCGCCGGTACGGCTATCAGGTCGAGGTCGTGCTGCTCGCGCGTGGCCCGCTGGCCGCGGAGTTCCGCGCCCTGGGCATACGGACATCTGTACTCCCGGCGGGACGCTTCCGTCAAAAACGGTTGTTGTTGCGCACGCTCTGGCATCTGGCGCGCTTGATGCGGCGACGCGACATCGCGCTGGTGCAGAGCGCGGGGGCAAAGGGACACATCTACGGTGGCCTGGCGGCGGCTCTCGCCGGGGTCCCGGCGACGTGGCGACTGCAGGACTACCCGTCACTGACGCATCCATGGGCGTACCTCGCGCTGCGGGTTCCCGCGGACGGCGTGGTCGCCAACGCACAGAGAACGCTCGAGCGGTACGCGCGGCTGTCTCGTTTGCCCCGGTTGGTCGACGTGATCTATCCGGGCGTCGATCTGGGCGTCTTCCCGTCCGGTACGCCTCCCGAGCCGGCGTCGCAGTCTCTGCGCGAGGAACTGGGCCTACCGGCGGACGCGCCGCTAGTGACCATACTCGGGCGGCTGCAGCGATGGAAAGGGCAGCACATTTTTCTGGAGGCGGCCGAGGCCGTATCGCGGCGCTGTCCCGAGGCGCGCTTCCTCGTCGTGGGCGACGAGTTGCTCGGCCTCGAGCCGGAGTACCCGCCGCTGCTGCGCCGGTTGGCCGACGAGGGCGAACTCGCCGGGCGCGTGACCTTCACGGGGCAGCGCGACGACGTGCGGCGCGTCCTGGCCGCCAGCGACGTCCTGGTGCATGCGTCGATCCTGCCCGAGCCCTTCGGACAGGTCATCGTCGAGGCCATGGCGCAGGGCAAGGCGGTGATCGCGAGCGCGGCCGGCGGCCCCCTGGAAATCGTCGACCATGGCCGCAACGGGCTGCTGACCCCGCCCGGCGACGCGGCGGCGCTGGGCGAGGCCATCGTCTCCCTCCTTGACGATCAGGAGAAGCGCGCTAGCCTCGGCGTCGCCGCGCGGCTGACCGTCGAGCATCGCTTCACCGTGCCCATGATGGTCGAACGCTTCGCGCACTACTATGACGCCGTCCTGCGCTCACGGGGAGGGACGACAGCTGAGACAGGGCCATTTAGTTCTCGTGGCAGGCTGACCAAGCCATAGCCCTGGCAGCTGAGAGGATGCACCTCGTTTTTGTGGAATGGGGACAGACCAGGCCTGCGACGGCGGTCGCGGGTCGGAGTCCACAATTTTAAGGTGCACCCCAGCTGAGATAGATGGCTTGACGCGTGTGATGGCCCTGACCGACAATGAAGGCTGTTCCCCTGCATCCCTCCCATGACATCTACCCCTTTGTTAAGGAGACACCGTCATAAGCGGCATCGTCGGTATCCTCAACCTCGACGGCGCGCCCGCCGACCGCGACCTCTTGCGGCAACTCACCGATACCATGGCCTACCGCGGCCCCAACGCCCAATCCGTGTGGGCCGACGGAGCGGTGGGCCTTGGTCATACCCTGCTCCGCACAACCGACGACGCTCAGAATGACGGGCAACCCTGTCGTCTGGACGGCGGCGACGTATGGATCGTGGCCGATGCGCGCCTGGACGGCCGTCGTGAGCTCGTCGCGCGGCTCCAGGCGCGCGGCATCCCCGCGTTGGATGCGAGCCGAACGCCCGATGTCACGCTGATCCTCCACGCCTATCACGCGTGGGGCGAGGAGTGCGTGCGCTATCTGCTGGGCGATTTTGCTTTCGTCGTCTGGGACGGCCCCGCGCGACGGCTGTTCCGTGCCCGCGACCCGCTGGGCCTCAAGCTCTTCTACTACGCCCGCGTGGGCGCAAGCGTCCTTGTCGGCAAGCGGAGAGGAGCGACGCGGACAGATGGCCGATCGTAGAAGCCGCGGACGAGGCCGTCCTATCATCGTCGCCGTCGTCGCGCTAGTGGCGTTCGGCCTGGGGTTTGCCGTGGGGCTGGCTGTGCCACGCGACAGTGGGCAACACCATGGTGTCGCCACCCGCCCCGTTCAGACCGTTCCGGACAGGATGCCGAACCTGGTCACGGACCTACACCTGAACGCGCTCAGCGCGCCCTACACCGATCCCCGTCAGCTCACCGCCCTGCCCTTCGGCGTCGCCTCGCACTGGCTGCACCCCTGGCGCGCGTATCTCGATACCGTGCCGGCTGGCGCCTTTCTCGACGGCATTGGCATGAACTACAACGCCGACCCCACGGTCAACCCCGATCTGGTGATGCGCATGCTGGCCGCGCACGGCGTCCACCGTATCCGCTACGAAATCTCCTGGAATCAGCTTGACTATGCAACGGAGACGCAGTTGGTCGGCACCACGTGGATAAAGCGACTGATGCAGGTGGCGAAGGCGTACGGCGTCCGCCCCACCATCCTGCTCAACGCAAACCAGGGCGTGCCCTGCCCCGCGCTGCTGTTCTCGCGCACCCTCGCGGCGCCCGCCCATGTCGGCGACACCTCCGTGACTCTCACGGACGCCAGCGGCCTCGTGGTGGGCTACAGCGGCCTCTCCAACCTGACGGGCTACTGGGCCGCCGAGGCGCTGATCACGGGCATCTCAGGCAACACCGTCACGCTCTCCAAACCGCTGCCCGCGTCGATCGGCAACGGGACGGGCCTGCTCAAAGCAGGGGCCGTCGTGCCCATGGCCACCCTCAAGTATCGCCCGTTCGGGCCGCCCAACACGCCCGCGTACGCCGCCACCATGGCGGGCTGGCTGAAATACGTCGATCTGGTCGCGCGGACCGTCGCCGCCGATTTGGGGACCACGGGCCGGTCCAACCTGGGCTTCGATATGGAGATCTGGAACGAGCTGGCCTTCGGCAGCGCCTTTCTCTACATCAACCAATACGACACGCTCCATCCGCACACCTACCCCGCCGCGGGCGACCGCTACGGCGAGGGTACCAGCGTGTGGGCCAACATCGTCGCGGCGACAGCGGGCTACGCCGAGGCGCATCCCACGGACTTCGCGGGAGTGCGGCTCGACGACGGCTTCGGCAATACTATCCCCTGGCCGGCCTGTGGCTCGGAACCGGCGCGCATCGCCGCCATCAGCAGGCACCCCTATGCCGGCCGGCATACCTACCCCGGAGATCCCGGTGAGGCCGGCATCGTGACGGCCGACGCGCTGGGACATCCCGACACCCACCCCTTTACCCCCACGTACAGCGCGCTGTTCCCGGAGTACTTCGGCGAGAGCATACAGATTGAGACGATGCTGCGCGATGCAAGCGCACTGACCTCCAGCGTGAATGGCGCGCTGCACGGCCGCGACGCACGGCTGATCGGGGGCAAAGTGGTGCCCTGCCAGAGCTGGATCACGGAGGTCAACTTTGCGCCCAGCGACGACGGCATCACCGACCCGGCCACGGCTCTGGCGATCAAAGCCCGTACCTCCGCGCGTTACCTGGCCTTCTACCTGAACAAGGGCGTCACGCAGCTGGACTTCTACTCCGCCGCCTCGGGCGACCTCTACACCGGCATGGTACGGGACAACTTCCTGGCCTACGCTGCGCACGCCACGGCCTACCCCAAGGACGACCGCCCCTACACCTCGCCGGCCCTGACCGTGATCGGGCGCATGGCGGCACGCATGGACGAGGGGCTCGACCGTGGCCTGACCGCGGCCACGACACGCCGGCTGCAGGTACTCGGCATCGGTGACACCCACAATCACCTGCAGTTCCACGGCGACGGCACCGCGGCGCACCCCAACCTCTACGACCGCGATGTGTTCGCCTTCCTGCCCTACCAGGTCAACGCCCACCGCTTCGTGATCCCCTACTACGTGGTGACGCGCGACGTGCTGCACGTCTACGATCCCCACGCCACGGGCGACCGCCGCTACCAGATGCCGCCCGAGCAGTTCACCCTGCAGGTGGCCGGCCTGCACGCCCAAGGCGCGACGATCAGCGCCTACGACCCCATCAACGACCGCGCGGTCCCGGTGCAGGTGCTCGCAGCGGGCACGCAAGAGGTCACGCTGCGCGTCACGGCCGCGGACTATCCGTACCTGCTCACCGTGCAGGAGCAGTCGTGATGGACAGGAGACTGGTCATTTACTACTCCACTTGTCTCATTCCAATCTTGCGTGGAGTCTGTTATGATCGTGCTGGAAGCATAATTTGATTCGGTCGTAGCAAAGACAAGTCGTACCCGTAGCATAGCGCAGGTAAGGACCACATCACCTTCATGTCCGCCGACCCCGCCCTGGCGATCCACCCCGGACAATCCGATGTATCCGACGACGATGAGTTTACCACGACCATCGAACCCACGAGAGGCTGGGCTCCGCTCAACCTCGGTGTACTATGGCGCTACCATGAATTGCTCTATTTCCTGGCCTGGCGCGACATCAAGGTGCGCTACAAGCAGACGGCCCTCGGTGCCGCCTGGGTCGTCGTCCAGCCGCTCTTGACCGTGCTCATCTTCACCGTCGTGTTCGGGCACTTCGCCAAAATTCCCTCTGAGGGCGTGCCCTACCCCGTCTTCGCCTTCTGCGGCCTGCTGCCCTGGACCTTCTTTGCCAGCGCGCTGACGCGGTCGTCGAACAGCCTGGTCGCGAACGCCAACCTGGTCTCCAAGGTCTACTTCCCGCGCCTCATCATGCCCCTGTCCGCCTCGCTTGCTGTTCTGCTTGATTTTGCCATCTCGTTCGTGGTGCTTCTGGTTATGATGCTGGTCGCCCACGTGGCCCCAACGGCAGGTGTCGTCTTCTTGCCGTTCTTCCTGTTGCTGGCCCTGGCGGCGGCCCTGGCCCTGGGCCTATGGCTCTCCGCGCTCAACGTGCGCTACCGCGACGTCAACCATCTGGTGCCGTTCATCGCGCAGATCGGCGTGTATGCCACGCCGGTGGCCTATCCCGCCAGCTTGATCCATAACAACCTGCTGCACGCCGCTTACTTCCTCAATCCAATGGCAGGCGCGGTGGAAGGCTTCCGTTGGGCGCTGTTCGGGTCGAAGGAGTTGGACCTGCCGTCGCTCGCCATCTCGGTTATTGTCACCGTGGCGCTGCTGGTTGGCGGACTGTACTACTTCCGGCGCATGGAACAGCAGTTCGCGGACGTGGTGTAGGGGTATGCAGAGGTGGCGTCGATGAGCAGCACCGTTATCAGCGTCGAGGGACTGGGCAAGAAGTATCGCCTGGGCGCCCAGGCGCAGCCGTACCGCACGATGCGCGAGGCCATCACGGACATGGCAAGGTTCCCGCTTGCGGCTGCATCACGCCTGCGCCGGCGCGGGTCGCCTGCCGGCGAAAGTGGGGGCGGAGGCAAGCGGCCCGAGTTCTGGGCCGTGAGGGACGTTGGCTTCGAGGTCAAGCGGGGCGAGGTTCTCGGCATTATCGGGCGCAATGGCGCGGGCAAAAGTACGTTGCTCAAGCTGCTCAGCCACATCACGGAGCCGACGGAGGGGCGTATCCGGCTCAAAGGACGTGTGGCCTCGCTGCTTGAAGTGGGCACGGGCTTCCACCCTGAGCTAACCGGCCGCGAAAACATCTTGCTCAACGGCGCGATCCTGGGTATGTCGCGCGCCGAGATTACGCGCAAGTTCGACGAGATCGTGGCCTTTGCCGAGGTCGAGCGGTTTATCGACACGCAGGTCAAGCACTACTCTAGCGGCATGTACCTACGTCTCGCCTTTGCCGTGGCCGCGCACCTGGAGCCGGAGATCCTCATCGTCGACGAGGTGCTGGCGGTGGGCGACGCGAGCTTCCAGCGCAAGTGCCTCAACAAAATGGAAGACGTGGGTCAGCAGGGGCGTACCGTCCTGTTCGTGTCTCACAACATGCCTGCTGTAACCCGGCTGTGCGAGAGGGTCATCCTGCTCGACAAGGGAAGCGTCCTGATGAACGCCCCGGCGCATCAAGTTGTGAGCACATACCTTAGTTCGGGACTGGGCACGACGGCGCATCGGACATGGCCCGACATTGCCGAAGCGCCGGGCAATGACATCGTACGGCTGCGCGAGGTGCGCGTGCGTTCGGAAGATGGGCGGACCACGGATGCGGCCGATATCCGGAGGCCGGTGGGTGTCGAGATGACCTACGACGTGCTGCAATCGGGCCATCGCCTGACGCCTAACCTCCACTTTTTCAATGACGAGGGGCTCTGCGCGTTCGTCGTGGCCGACCACCACAGCAAGGACTGGCAAGACCGCCCCAAGCCGGCCGGGCGCTACGTGACAACTGCCTGGGTCCCCGGCAACTTCCTGAGCGAGGGCTCACTGATCGTGGACGCGGCGATCAGCACGATGGACCCCGTGACGGTGCATGTCCACGAGCGGGACGCGGTGGCGTTTCAAGTTGTCGACAGCCTGGACGGGGACTCGGCGCGCGGCGGCTACGCAGGGCATATACCGGGGATCGTCAGGCCACTGCTGGACTGGACGACCGCCTATGATCCCGAGCCGCGACTGACGGGCGCCAGAGTGAGTGAGGCTTTGACGACATGAAAGTGGTGATCCTCGCGGGCGGACTGGGCACGCGCCTGGCCGAAGAGACCGAGGTGCGGCCCAAGCCGATGGTGGAGATCGGCGGCCGTCCCATCCTCTGGCACATCATGAAGCACTACGCGCACCACGGCTTCAACGAGTTCTACATCGCCCTTGGCTACAAGGGCGACGTCATCAAGCACTACTTCCTGGATTACTACTCCCTGAGCAGCAACATGACGGTCTCGCTCAAGTCCGGCCGGGTCGAGGTGATCGACGGCGACTGGGAGGACTGGACGGTCCATATGGTGGACACCGGCCAGGATACAAACACGGGCGGCCGCGTCAAGCGCCTGGAGCCCTGGCTGCGCGACGACACGTTCATGGTCACCTACGGCGACGGCGTCTGCAACGTCGACCTGCGGGACCTGCTGCTGTTCCATCGCGCGCAGGACCGCGTCGCCACCGTCACCGCCGTGCGCCCCCCGGCGCGCTTTGGCGGCCTCGTCTTCGACGGAGACCTCGTGGCAAACTTCACGGAGAAACCGCAGGCCGGCGAGGGCTGGATCAACGGCGGCTTCCTGGTCTGTGAGCCCGCCATCTTCGACTACCTGCCCGGCGACGCGGCGAGCCTGGAGGCGCAGGCGCTGGAGCAACTGGCGCGTGACCGGCAGCTCGCGGCCTACCGCCACGGCGACTTCTGGCAGTGCATGGACACGCTGCGCGACAAGCACCGCCTGGAAGAGTGGTGGCAGTCGGGCCGGGCGCCCTGGAAGGTATGGTAATCTGGTAGGGATGATAACGGTGGACGAGTTCTGGCAGGGGCGGCGGGTGTTCGTGACCGGCGCGACCGGGCTGGTCGGCTCCTGGCTGGTCAAAGACCTGGTGGCGCGCGGAGCCCACGTCGTGGTCCTGGTGCGCGACCCCGACCCGCAATCCGAGTTCTACCGCTCGGGCGACGACCGGCACACCGCCGTCGTGCATGGCGCCCTGGAAGACTACGGGACGCTCGAGCGCGCGGTCAACGAGCACGAGATCGACACGGTGTTCCACCTGGCCGCCCAGCCCATCGTCGGCGTGGCCTATCGCTCCCCGCTGCAAACGTTTGAGGCCAACATCCGGGGTACCTACAACCTGCTGGAGGCCTGTCGCCGGCACCGTGGGCTGGTCCAGCGCGTCGTGGTCGCCTCGAGCGACAAGGCCTACGGGACGCAGCCGGCGCTGCCCTATACCGAGGACATGCCGCTGCAAGGGCGCAGCCCCTACGAGGTCTCCAAGAGCTGCGCCGACCTGATCGCCCAGAGCTATCACGATACCTACGGCCTGCCCGTGGCCATCGCGCGCTGCGGCAACATCTACGGCGGCGGCGACCTCAATTGGAGCCGCATCGTGCCCGATACAATCCGGGCCTGTCTACGCGGCGCGCGTCCCGTCATCCGCAGCGACGGGACCTACGTGCGCGACTACATCTACGTCAAGGACGTCGCCGGCGCCTACCTGCGCCTGGCCGAGCGCCTCGACGACCCGGCTATCCAGGGTGAAGCGTTCAACGTCAGCCCCGAGCAGGCCGTCACCGTGCTGGAGCTCGTCGCGCGCATTCAGCGCCTGATGGGCTGCGCGCATCTGACGCCCGACATCCAGAACACGGCGCGGGGCGAGATCCACTCGCAATATCTCGACGCGGCCAAGGCGGCGCGGCTGCTTGAGTGGAGCCCGCGCTTTACGCTGGACGACGGCTTGACGGAGACAATCTCCTGGTATCGCGCGTATCTGGAGCAGCCGGGAGACGCCGAGTTGATGGCAACGAGCGCCACGACGGGGGCGCGCTGATGACGCGCGAGACGACGTGCCGCTCCTGCGGCCGCGCCGACCTGACGGTGGTGCTCTCGCTCGGCCAGACGCCCCTGGCCAACTCGCTTCTGAGCGTGGACGAACTTGACCGGCCCGAGCCGACGTATCCGCTGGAGTTGGCCTTCTGTCCCGGCTGCACGCTGGTGCAGATCACCGAGACGGTGTCGCCGGAACAGTTGTTCCGGGACTACATGTATTTCTCGTCGTTCTCCGACACCATGCTCACGCACGCACGCGCGCTTGTCCGTCGTTTGACGGAGGAGCGGGGGCTCGACGGGGACAGCCTGGCCGTGGAGATTGCCAGCAACGATGGCTATCTGCTGCAGTACTACCGCGACGCAGGCGTCCCCGTCCTGGGTGTCGAGCCGGCGCGCAACGTCGCGCGCGTGGCCGAGGAGCGCGGCATCCCTACGCTGGCCGAATTCTTCAACCTGCAGGTGGCGCAAGGGCTCGCGCGCGAGGGGCGCCGGGCCGATGTCATCCATGCCAACAACGTGCTGGCGCACGTGGCCGACCTGAACGGCGTGGTGGCGGGCATGGCGGCGCTGCTCAAGCCGGACGGCGTGGCCGTGATCGAGACGCCGTACGTCAAGGATCTGATCGACCATACGGAGTTCGACACGATCTACCACGAACACCTGTGCTACTACTCGCTGACGGCGCTCGACCGGCTGTTCCGCCGCCATGGGCTAGCGGTAGTCGACGTGGAGCGCCTGCCCATCCACGGCGGCTCCCTGCGCGTGTTTGCCCAAAGAGAAGAGGTCCAGGTCCCCTCGGCCCAGGTGCGGGACATGCTGCGGGACGAGGCTGACTGGGGCGTCGGCGACGTGGCGTTCTACGCCGGTTTCGGCGCGCAGGTGGCGCGCCTGCGCGAGGATTTATGCGCCTTGCTGGCCGACCTGAAGGCGGACGGCAAGCGCATCGCCGCCTATGGCGCGTCGGCCAAGGGCAGCACGCTGCTGAACTACTGCGGCATCGGGCGCGAGACGCTCGACTTCGTGGTGGACCGCAGCACGGTGAAACAAGGGCACTATACGCCGGGCACGCACTTGCCGATCTATGCGCCAGGTAAACTGCTGGAAGAGATGCCGGATGCCGTACTGCTGCTGACCTGGAACTTCGCCGATGAGATCCTGTCTCAGCAAGCCGCGTACCGCGAGCGCGGCGGCCGTTTCATCATCCCCGTGCCGAGTCCGAGGATCGTCTGATGGACAGGGTAACGCGGACAGTGTGGGGCCATTGCGCGAAGGGACGGCCATGATTTTTACCGAAACGGCGCTGGCTGGCGCGTTCATCGTGGAGCCGGAGCGGCTGGAAGACGAGCGGGGCTTTTTCGCCCGCACCTGGTGCCGCGACGAATTCGAGGCGCACGGGCTCGATCCCTCGCTCGTGCAGTGCAACGTGTCTTACAATAAGCGAGAGGGTACCTTGCGTGGCCTGCATTATCAGGCCGCCCCCTATGAAGAGGTCAAGCTTGTCCGGTGCACGCGGGGCGCCATCTACGACGTCATTGTCGATCTACGTCCCGAATCGGACACCTACAAACGATGGGACGCGGTCGAGCTAACGGCGGATAATTACCGCATGCTATACATTCCGAAAGGCGTCGCCCATGGTTTCCAAACGCTCCAAGACGACTGCGAGGTCTTCTACCAGATGTCCGAGTTCTACCACCCGGAATGTGCCCGCGGAGTGCGTTGGGATGACGTATCGCTTCGTATCGCATGGCCGCTCCCCGATCCGGTCATGTCGTCAAGGGACCGTAGCTATGCTGATATCGCGCAATCGTCACGATAGCCGCTATGACCAGTAGATCATATGCATCCAGCGCGTAAAGGACTCGTCATGTGGGGTGCTGCGGGGCATGCAAAAGTATTGCACGAGTGTTTACCCCCTGGATTCGAGTTGGTCGCCATGTTCGACAATAGCCCGACCGCCACGAATCCTTTCCCTGAAGTTCCGCTCTACGTGGGCACGGACGGCTTTCACCGATGGTTAGAAAGGGGGGATGCGCGGCAGACGGCATTTCTTCTCGCTATCGGAGGAGACAAGGGGCGTGACCGTCTGGCCTTGCACTCTATGCTTGAGCAACAGGGCATCATGCCGTTGAGTGTCGTCCATCCGCGCGCTTTCGTAGCTCATAGCGCGAGAATAGCTGCAGGTTGTCACGTCCTCGTCGGTGCATCAGTATGTGTTAATGTCACTATGGGGATGCAAACAATCGTAAACACCAATGCCAGTGTGGATCATGAGTGCGTGATCGGAGCAGGGGTTCATATCGCGCCGGGCGCCACATTAGCGGGGTGCGTGGAGGTAGCGGACGGCGCAATGATCGGCGTCGGAGCGGTCGTCCTCCCGCGGCTGAAGGTAGGCGCCGATTCCATCGTCGGCGCCGGGTCCGTGGTAGTCAAAGATGTGCCGGACAACGTGATCGTCTACGGTAACCCCGCGCGGGTCGTTCGTACCAGAGGAGACTAGCATGCCGATCAACGAAGAGAAACTTAACCGCATGGTCCGCGACCAAGACATCAAGCGCCTTGCGCATGAATTATTTCTGGAGAGCACTAAATACAACTATTCGTACAACTTCACCTGGCTTGGGCGTCCCATCATCCAATACCCACAAGATATGATAGCGGTGCAAGAAATCATCTGGCAGGTCCAGCCCGACCTCATCGTCGAGACAGGAATAGCACATGGCGGCTCCCTGATTTTTTCGGCGTCGCTTTTGGAACTCCTGGGCGGCGATGGAAGGGTCGTGGGCATCGATATCGACATCCGTCAACACAACCGCACGGTGATAGAACAGCATCCTCTGTACAAAAGAATCACGATGATCCAGGGATCGTCCATCGACGAGAGCATCGTCGAAGAGGTGCGAAGGGTTGCGCAGGGCAGGCAGCGCGTCCTGGTGATATTAGATTCCAATCACACGCACGATCACGTGCGTCAAGAATTGATGCTCTACTCGCCACTGGTGACTAACGGCAGCTATGTAATCGTATTCGATACAGTGGTCGACGAGATGCCGGAGGGCTCTTTCCCTGACCGTCCCTGGGGCGTGGGCAACAATCCCAAAACCGCCGTGCGGGAGTTCCTGCGTCAGAATGACCGGTTTGAGATCGACAAAAGCATCGCAGACAAGCTGCTCATCACGGTCGCCCCAGATGGGTACCTTAAGTGCATAAAGGACTGATCGATATGGAGCGTATTCCTGTATCCGGCCCCTGGATCACCAAGAAAGAAATAGACTACGTGACGGATGCTGTCACCAACGCCTGGTACGGCAACGCGAACATGTACCACGTGCGCTTCGAGCCGGCGTTCGCCGCGTATGTGGGCCGGCGGTACGCGATCGCCCTGCCTTCCTGTACCTCGGCGCTGCACCTCTCACTGCTCAGCGCGGGAGTGGGACCGGGCGACGAGGTGATCGTCCCTGACATCACGTGGATCGCGACCTCCGCGCCCATCAGTTACGTCGGCGCCACACCTGCCTTCGCGGACATCGACGCCAGGTCGTGGTGCCTGGACGTGCGGTCCTTCGAGGCCACTATCACGCCCAAGACTAAGGCGGTCATCGTCGTCAATCTCTACGGCAACATGCCGGAGATGGACGGTATCCTGGATGTAGCCGAGCGGCATGGCATCGCCGTCATCGAGGACGCCGCCGAGTCGATCGGCTCCGAGTACAAGGATAAGAAGGCGGGGAGCTTCGGCCTTGCCAGCGCGTTCAGCTTCCACGGCTCCAAGACCCTCACCACCGGTGAGGGCGGCATGCTGCTGACCGACGACAAGGATTTCTACGACCGCTGCCGCTACTTAGCCGACCATGGACGTAAGCCGGGAGACAAAGCGTTCTACAACGCCGAGGTCGCCTACAAATATAAAATGTCCAGTATGCAGGCGGCTCTGGGCTTGGCGCAGTTGGAGCGCGTGGATGAGTTGGTGACGCGCAAACGAGAGATTTTTTCTTGGTACCACCAAGCACTCAGCAAAATGGAAGGGTTGAGGCTTAACTCAGAGGCGCCGGACGTAAAGAATACGTACTGGATGGTCACAGGCATTGTCGATGCATCTCTATCCGTAACTAAGGAGCAACTTATTATAGAGATGGCAAAAAGCAATATCGACTGCCGTCCATTCTTTTACCCGCTAAGTTCTCTTCCCGCGTATTCCCATCTACCACAGTCGGAGCAAGCTAGGAGCCGCAATACAGTAGCATATGACATATCACCCTTTGCGCTCAACCTACCAAGCGGCTTGAACCTGACCCGCGATGATGTTGCATGCGTGTGCGACAATCTATTAGCTCTCATATGTAGTTCGTCGGGCGCATGTATCTAATTGATCTTTGATCTGTAGCCTCAAAGATGCCTAATATGAGCATGAGCTTGACCACAAGGTCGCAAAATGACTAGTCCTTATAACCTGGTGATTGTCATCCCGACACGCAACCGCTCTGACCTCGCGGTTAATGCCATCCGCTCTGTGTTATGTCAGAGACAAGATTCTATTAGCGTGCTTGTCTCTGATAATTCGACTGATCCCGGAGAGGTACGCTTACTGCAGAGCTTCTGCAATCAACTGTCACATCCTCGTCTGTTGTACGTCCGGCCATCTGAATCATTGCCGATGTCAGAGCACTGGGAGTGGGCATTGGGGCAGGCTATGCTACTATGTCCTGCAAGTCATTATGCGTTTCTAACTGATCGTATGGTGTTTAAGAGCGGCATGCTTTCGAAGCTTTTATCCATCATTCAACGCCATCCACAGGCAGTAGTTGCATACAACCACAATAGAATTAATGACTATGATAAATCAATTCGACTAGAGCAAGTACCTTGGACCGGTAAGATTATGGAGCTTAAGTCAAGACAACTAATGGCGGCGACGTCACAGATGTATCTCCACAATAGCCTGCCTCGCATGCTAAATTGCGCCGTGCCTCGGTTCGTCTTTGATGAAATTCGTGAGCAATTCGGCAACATATTTCTCTCCATTTCTCCCGACTACTGTTTTGCCTTCCGCAGTCTTGCGGTCCTTGAGTTCATCCTGTACTATGATCGTCCCATCCTGATCCATTATGCCTTACGTCGTAGCAATGGAGCGAGTTATACCAGAGGTATTATGTCAAAAGATAGTGCGGATTTCATCAGCAATCTAGGCACAACGACCCTTAGTTTTGCTGCGCCGGTCCCTGAGTTCAGAACGGTAGGCAATGCAATTATTCACGAGTACTGTGTTGTGCGGCAGGCAATGGGTGACACTATGTGCCCAGATGTCGACTTTTCAGCCTATCTGCAGCATATTGCACGGGAAATCGAACTCATGCGGGACATTCAACTTCAGTCCGACATGCGAGCACTCCTATGGGCTCATGGTTGGCGACCCAGTACTGTTTTGGAGCAAGCTGCTCCTACGAGGTCAATGCTGATTGTCCTGCGGAAGCTTTGTTCACCGCGGAAAGTCCTGAACAGAGCTAAACGACTCGCTAGCCAAAGCCTACGATCCATGTTCAACAATGTGTGGGGGTCTTATTTAACGCAGAAACCAATTTTGGGCAATGTCTTAGGCCCATATTTAGCACAGCAATCGAGCGTCTGCTTTTTAACAACAGAGGCAGCAATTCGCTTTTCCAATCGCTTCATGCCGAAACCTCAGCTGAACCTGGAGAGTCTTTCGCTCCTATTAAAAGATGATAGTCGTATTGTCGATTCGCTCATCTAAAATGACGCGGTAGATGGCGTAACTCTCTCTGATTTTATGATTTATGTTGTGGCTGAGCCGCGTTGAGGTTCTGAAGGGTACAACAATGGACACTGCCGCACGCAAGAGACGGATCGCTTTCTGGTCGCCGCTCCCTCCTCAGCGCAGTGGGGTCGCGGACTACAGCGTAGAGTTGTTAGAGCAGTTGACCGAACTCTGCGAGGTCGAGATATTCGTCGACGATAGTTACGTGCCCGCTATCGAACTCTATACTCGTTTCGTCATCTATCCCGACAGTACGTACGAGCTACGACACAAGCAGGCTCCTTTTGACATCAACGTGTATCATATGGGCAACAATTTGTTCCATAGGCGTATGCTTGCCCAAGCCTTTGCCCATCCAAGTCTGGTCGTGCTGCGTGATGTATCGCTCTTTGATCTGTACCACCACCTTTGGTTGAGCACCGGCCAACAAAGGGAATTTCTCGACGAGGTCGAGTATGCGTGCAGCTCCGCGGATCGCATACGAGCGAAAGCTATGGTGAACGGCACACATCCTGTCGACCGGCTTGCGTTGATGATGACACGCCGGCTCATCGAGACTAGCCTTGGTACCATCGCACACAAATGTATAACAACGTTAAGTTGCTTGACTGCACCTTGGCGACGCTGGGGCAGCTGATGCCCGTGTTCATTTCTATTGAGACGGCTAAATGACTAAAAGAATCCTGGTTTTCTTCCCACAAAATCCCTACCCTCCTCAAAGTGGGGCGCATTATCGTGTTCTGGAAGTGCTAGCTGGACTGAAGCAACTAGGTTGCCATATTACACTGCTCAGTTCGACGTATACGTCACCAACGAAGTGGACTGGGAAAAGCATTGCTGCTTTGAAAGAGCAATGGGTGCATAGTGTTTTTATCTACGCCGCGACCCGTTGGGACTATCGGTTTACGCGACGGGCCGAAAGCTATTACCGCTGGACGCGGACCAGGCCATCCATCGATTCCTTTCTGCAAAGTCCACCAGGAATGCGCTGGTGGTTTCGTAGACTCGCTCATAGGGTGCGGCCCGATGTCGTGCTGATGAACTACGCTTACTGGGATGGCTTGCTCCATTACGCTTGGCCAAGCAAGGCAACTCGTATCATCGACACACTCGATTTAGTATCTCTTAATAGAGCTATGCAAGCAGCGATTACACCCTATGTCAGTGAGGGGTACATTGATCCTGCGGCGATCAATGACGAGGTGGTAGAAGACGGTTTCTTCGACCGTCTCGGGCTTTCAGTTGATCCAAAAGAGTTCAAAGTATTTGATCATTATGACTACACGATCGCTATCACGCAGCAAGAGGCTGAGATTATCAAGCGTGGGACACGCCGATCGACAGTCGTAACGCTGCCAATGACATTCCGTCCAGCATATGTGACAAATAGCTACGCGGGCGGCCCCCTGTTCACTACCGGGCCTAATCTGTTCAACGTGCAAGGGTATCTTTATTTCGTCAAACGTGTGCTGCCCTATGTCCTTCGTGAGGAGCCGTCCTTCTTGCTCCAAGTCATGGGGATGTGGCCGCCGGGTATCAGCGTCGCCGCTGCCGCAGGTATTGTACTGCGCGGCTTCGTCCCTGATTTGTCGGTTGAATATGCCACCGCGTCGTTTTCAGTCTGCCCTGTTTTTGCAGGAACCGGCCAGCAGATCAAAATCGTGGAGGCGATGGCGCATGGTCTACCTGTCGTTGCCTTATCACCCGCCGCCGCTCGCTCACCAATACGTAATGGGGTGAACGGCCTGATCGTATCCAATGCGGCGGATTTCGGCGCGCAAGTCGTTCGTTTGTGGAGAGATCGTGACCTGTGCCAGCGACTAGGTCAGGCTGCCCGCGAAACAATCGCACAGGAGTTCTCGACGAAACAACTGACCGCCCAATTGAGCATGCTGATAGGCGAGCGGGCTCCATCAAACAGGACACAACGCTCCTGAGTAATTCATTATGCGCATAGCATTGTACGAAAACTTGCCCTCGGGCGGGGCCAAGCGGGCCACTGTCGAATACGCCCGCGTCCTCTCGTCTCACGGACACATCGTGGATTGGTGGACGACCGATGCGGCTGACTCCACCTTTCTTTCGGCGACGGAGGTCGCGAATCGTCGCGTCTGCTATCCCTGGCCGCAACGGCGTACCCCAGCTCGATCTATCCCCTTTTTGCATGGATATCGGCTGGCCGCGGAAGATGTCGGCCGGCTGCAACGAATCGAGGAAACCGCCCGGCATATGGCGGCGGAGATAGACCAACAAGGCTATGACGTGGTTTTTGCGCATACATGTCAGCCCGTGCAGGGGCCGTACCTTTTGCGCTTTCTCCGTACTCCGTCGGTCTACTATTGCCAGGAGCCAACCCGCATCTTCTATGACCCGCCGATCTATCGTCCCTATCACCATCCGCCGCTACGCCGACGCGATATGTTGCGGACGCGCTGGTACGCGCCCGCCGGCCTACTCGAAACGCGCCTGCGACGGCAGGCCGATATCGTCAACGTCCGGCAGGCAACAGCGATCGTGGCGAACTCTTATTTCTCGGCCGAGTCGATCTACCGTGCGTACAGACGGCGTGCCCTCGTATCATACCTTGGCATCAACGTCGACCTGTTTCGGCCCCTCGACGTGCCGCGCGACGATTATGTCTTATCGGTCGGTGCGCTTTCCCCTACAAAGGGATACGACTTTCTTGTCGCGTCGCTAGGCTGCCTTCCCGCCGTCAGACGACCTCGCCTCATGATAGCGTGCAATGTTTTCTACAAGCCGGAGCACGACTACGTGCAAAAACTGGCGGCTCGTTGGGGGGTATCTGTCGAAGTCCGTTCGCGCGTGACCGATGAGGAGTTGGTCGACCTGTACAATCGGGCGAGGGCGTTTGTATACGCGCCAGTACTGGAGCCGTTTGGGTTCGCGCCGCTGGAGGCGATGGCGTGCGGCGTCCCAGTCGTTGCGGTAGCCGAAGGTGGGGTGCGCGAGACGGTGCGCGACGGAGAAACGGGGCTGTTAGCGCAACGCCAGCCAGCACGTTTTGCCGCCGTCCTGGATCGATTGCTCGGCGACCAGGAGCTATACACGCGCCTGAGCGTCGCGGGGATGGCAGCCGTGCGGTCTTTCTGGACATGGGAGCATGCATACGACAGGTTGATGCCATTCATGGAGGAAACACGCCGATGCCCGGTCACACGCAACAATTGATGAACGTCATGGGGTCGGGCTCCCTGGCCGTGAGACATCACCCTTCCGTGCACATCATTGTTCTCAACTGGAATGGATGGCAAGATACAGTGGAGTGCATTGCCGCGCTCCAACAGCTTGATTACCCCGACTATCACATCGTCGTCGCTGACAATAGTTCGACTGATGGATCGGAGCAACACATCCGCTCCGCCTATCCAGACATCGATCTGCTCCAGACCGGAGCCAATCTTGGTTATGCCGGCGGTAATAACGTTGCTATCCGACATGCATTGCAACACGGCGCCGAGTATATCCTGATCGTGAACCCAGATCTTGTGCTAGAATCTCAGGCGCTACACGTGCTCATCCAGACGGCTATCGCGCATCCTGATATCGGTGCGCTGAGCCCGGTTGTGTTCTATAAGGATCGGCCTCACGACCTCTGGTCTAGTGGAACGCACATTGATTGGCAGCAAGGACGGATTACCTGCGACACCACGTCCCCTCCACCGGCGTCTTTCTATCCTAGTGAAGGGGCGGCAGGGTGCTGTATGCTGCTGAGTGCCCGAGCTTTACAAACGGTTGGTCTCTTCGACGAGCGGTATTTCCTTATCCATGAAGAGACTGATCTGTGCCAACGTATGCTAGCAGCAGGATTCCGCGTCGGTTTTTGCACGGACGTGTCAGTGCTCCATCAAGGGCATAGTGCCTTGAAAAACGAATCGCCGAAACAAACGTACTACAGCACCAGGAACCGTTTGGTCTTTTTCCGGCGGCATAGGACTCGACACGATGTATCCCCATGGTTACTCCTATGGAGATTGAGCCGGCAAGATCTATTGTGTCTGCCCATTGCAAAAGCCTTGATACGCCGAGATAACCGCGCCTTTGCACGGGTGTATGCCTACGTCGACTTTGTCCTGGCCCGGTTGGGACGCTCCCCTCGCTATGAATGACAAACAGGTAAACGCGCTGTCGGCTTTACGCGTTGGCTTCGAGGCGTCCGACCTATCCCCCGAGCGGGGCGGGCTGTACACATACGCCTCGCAGTTGCTAGCGCATCTGGGCCAGCTATCCGACGCTCCTCAGATTACCCTGATTGATGGCTGGGGACGTCACACACGGCAAGAATTGCTCATCATCAACGGTGGGAGCCTGCCGGCTGACCGGTTCGCGCGTAGTAGGCCTCTGCCCCTGCTGCACCTGGCGCCCGGCGTCTGGCAGCGGCGCCCGTTTAGCTCACTGGCCTGGCGCGCCGACCATCACCTGATCAGGCCGTTCTGGCGCTGGACGGATAGGGTGGATCCGCTGGCCCGGGGCGTGGCCTCCTGGCGGCTGCCCCGTGTGCTGAGCGGCGCGCTTGACCTATGCCACTGGCCGTTCGAGGAGGTGTTCCTGCCCCTGCATGACATGGCCCACGTCGTCACCCTGCACGACACAATCGTGTTACGCTACCCTGAGTGGCACGAGCGATGGTACGTCGGCGAGTTCACCCACCGCCTGCGCCTCGTCGCACGCTACGCCACGCGTATCATCGCGGACTCGGACAATACGCGGCGCGATGTGATCGAGCTGCTTGGCGTCTCGCCCGACCGCATCGACGTGGTCCCGCTTGCGCCGCGGCCCGAGTTTCGCCCGCCGAGCGACCTTGCCGCTTACCGCGACGCGCTTGCGCGCCATGGGCTGCGCGAGGGTGAATACGCGCTCTACGCGGGGCAGTTCACGACGCGCAAGAACATTGTGCGGCTCGCTACTGCCTTTAAGCAGGCGATCGAGCGAGCAGGCCGCCGCGGTAAGGGGATCCGGCTCGTGCTGGCGGGCAAGCGCGGCCCGGCGACCGTGGGCATCGAGCGAGAACTACAGGCTCTCGGATTGCACGATCGTCTGGTCATGCTGGGCTTTGTCCCCCAGGATGACCTTGTCGCTCTGATGCATGGCGCCCGTGTCGTCGTGTACGTGTCGCTCTACGAGGGGTTTGGCCTGCCGCCCCTGGAGGCCATGGCCACCGGCGCCGCCGTTATCGCGTCGAACAATTCGTCGGTTGGCGACGTGATGGGCGACGCCGGGCTGCTGGTTGATCCGTACAGCGTGGATGAGATCGCCGCGGCCCTCCAACAGGTGATGACCGACGACGCGCTGAGGGACGACCTGATTGCCCATGGGCTCACCAGGGCGGCGCAATTCTCGTGGACCAGGACGGCGGAGTTGACCATGGAGAGCTACCGGCGCGCCGTGGCCACGCCCCGGGACAGGGTATCGTAGTGCGCTTGCTGTTCCTGACGCCCCGCTATTATCCGGCCACGGGGGGCGTGGAGAGCCTGGTGCGCGATCTCTCGCGCACGCTGGTGGGCGGTGGCCACCAGGTGACCGTGCTGGCCCCGATCCGCGCTACCATCGACATCCTGCCGTCCCGGCTATCCTACGCGGCGCGCCATGTGCCGGACGAGGACGACGATGGCGTGCGCGTCGTGGGGTTGAATCCCCCGCCCTGGGCGCGTCTGCTCCAGCTGCCCGTCGCGATCCGCGACAACCCCACGGTCGGCGGCAAGTTCTATGACCGGCTGGCGCGGCTGCAGGCGCCGCTGTATTGTCTGGCCAATCGGCCGCGCATCGACCAGCTCGCGGCGCGGGCCGATGTCGTGCACGTGTTCGGCGCCGAACAACTCGCCGCCCTTGCCTCATCGGCGACCCGCCGTCGCGGCCTGCCCCTGGTGGTGACGCCTTTCGCCCATCCGGGGCAGTGGGGCGACGACTCGGTGACCCGCGCCGTGTGCCGCCGCGCGGACGCGGTGGTCGGCTTGCTGCCGTCCGAGTGTCGCCTCTACCAGGGCTGGGGCGTGGCCGCCGACCGCCTGCACACGATCGGCGTGGGGGTCAACCCGATCGACACGGGCGGCGCGGCTGCTTTCCGCGCCGCGCATGCCCTTGACGATGCGCCGGTCGTGCTGTTCGTCGGCCGCAAGGAGCCCTACAAGGGCTATACGACGCTGCTGGAGGCCGCGCCCACGGTCTGGGCGAGCCACCCTGACGCGCGCTTCGTGTTCCTTGGCCCCGACACGCCTGAGTCGACGGAGACCTTCGCGGCCCGCCGGGAGGAGCGCCGCGTCCTCAACCAGGGACGCGTCGACGAGGCGGCCAAGGCGGCGGCCCTCGCGGCCTGTACGTTGCTGGCGCTGCCCTCGTCGAGCGAGATCATGCCCACGGTGTTCCTGGAAGCCTGGAGCGCGCGCCGGCCCGTCGTGGCCGGAGATACGCCGTACCAGCGCGAGCTGATGGACGACGGGCGCCGGGGCCTGCTGGCGCTGCCGCGCGACGCCGCTGCCCTGGCGACGGCGCTGCTCCAGTTGCTCGACGACGCGGAGTTGCGCGCGACGCTCTCCGACGCCGGGTACAACCGCTACCTGACGGACCATACGTTCTCCAGCGTGTCCCGGCAACACCTGGACCTGTACCACTCAGTGATCGAGGCGCGAAGGACGGCCCGGCGATGACAGGCCCAGCCAACTCAGGAGATGCGTCGTGCGTCGCTGTCACCGGCGCCAGCGGTTTCCTGGGACGCCACGTGGTTGGCGCGTTTGCCGCCGCCGGCTGGCGCGCGCTTGCGCTGAGCCGGTCCGACCGGCCACTCGCGCTGGATCGGATGGAGACGTCAGGGCCGCACGATAGCGTCGCGGCCATGCGGCACGATGGGGGTGTGGAGGGCTGGCAAAACCTCTTCCATGACCATGCCGTGGACGTGGTGTGCCACCTGGCCGGCGGGTCCAGCGTCCCGCAATCGGTGGCCAGCCCGCTCTCGGGGTTGCGGGATACGATCGCGCCCTCTCTCGCCCTGCTCGAGGCGGTGCGGCTATACAGCCCGGCGACCCGCGTGCTCTTCGCGTCGTCGGCGGCGGTGTACGGCAACCCGGAGGTCTTGCCGGTCCCGGAGAGCGCCCGCTGCCGGCCGCTGTCCCCGTATGGTCTGGCCAAGCTCAGCGTGGAGCTGTACCTGACGCTCTACCACGACCTCTACGGTGTGCGCGGCGCCAGCCTGCGTCCCTTCTCGGCCTATGGTCCGGGCCAGCGCAAGCAGCTCGTCTGGGACCTGTTGCAGCGCCTCGCCGCCAACCCCGCGGAGTTGACGCTGCTGGGTGACGGCTCGCAGTCGCGGGACTTCATCTACGCCGAGGACGTGGCGCGCGCGTTCGTCCATGTCGCCATGTCCGCGCCTCTTGTCGGAGAATCCTATAACATAGGGATGGGACAGGAGGTCACGACGCGCATGCTGGCCGAAGGGCTCTGCGCGGTTCTGGGTGTGCAACCAACCCTGCGCTTCTCCGGGGCGATACGTCCGGGCGAACCGCGGCGGTGGCGTGCGGATATTCATGCGCTGTCCGCGCTCGGATGTACCCCGCACGTCCCGCTGGCGGAGGGTTTAGCCCGCACAGTTGCGTGGTGGCATTCATTAGTATATGACACGGGATGCTGATAGGTTAATGAAGACTTGGGAATCGAGCGTACGTCAGGTAAAGCGACGGATTGTGCGGAGGGTACGATGACGCTAGAGCAGGTCGACGGTTCGCGGGTACTGGTGGAGGCGGACAGGCCAGCCTGGTACGGCGCGATGTATCAGGCACAACGCACCGATCTGCTGCCGCTGATACCACGGACTGTCCGGTGTGTACTGGATATTGGTTGTTGCACGGGCGACCTGGGCGCTGCTCTCAAGAGACGGGGAACTTCTTACGTCGCGGGCGTGGAGATCGATGCCGAGGCGGCAGCCATCGCCGCGCGGGAGTTGGATCAGGTCGTCACTGCCAACGTCGACACGGAGGACCTGCCCTTCTCAAAGGCATCGTTCGATTGTGCTATCTACGGCGATGTACTCGAACACCTGACCGATCCCTGGAGCGCCATGCGCCGGCATGCCGCCTATGTCGAGCCCGGCGGCACCGTGCTAACAAGCATCCCCAACGTACAGTACTGGCGGGTCGTCTTGAACCTGTTGCGCGGGCGCTGGACCTATACCACCGGCGGCAGCCTCGACTGGGGTCACCTGCGCTTCTTCACATTGGCGACGATGGTGAGTATGGTCGAGCAGGCCGGTTACGAGCACGTCGAGGTGTTCCATAGCGCCCACGGCCGGCGCTCAGGCCCTATTTATGCGCTCCTCCCGGCGCGACTGCGGCCGTTCATCGTCTGGCGCTACTATATCCGCGCGACGAGGCGAGCCTGATGGCGTCCGTCCTGATCGTCGTCGGGAACTATAACGGCGCTCGGTTGCTGCCGCAGTGTTTGCCGTCGCTCCAATCTCAGACGTTCCCCGACTGCTCCGTGCTGGTCGTGGACAATTGCAGCCCGGATGACAGCGTCGCGGTCGCGCGGTCGCACGGCGTCGATGTGCTGCCCATGCCCATAAACGGTGGTCTGGGACCGGCGTATAACGCCGGGGCCGCCGCGTCAGATTCGGACTACATTTTCTTCATGAACAACGACATGCGGCTCGATCCGCGGTGCATCGAGGAGCTTGTCCGGGTGCTAGAGACGCATCCCGACGCTTTCGCCGCCGATCCATTGCAGTGGTCATGGGACGGCGCGCCCTTACTCCATGCCAAGACTATCCTGCGCCCTGGCCGTTGGTTCGGCGAGATAGTGCCGGGCTTCAACCTCAGCTATACTCCCGACGCCGGATCGCTGGCCCCGGTCTGCTGGGGCTGCGCCGGCTCGCTGCTGGTGCGGCGCTCCATGTTCGAGCAGCTCAGTGGCTTCGACCACACCTTTTTCCTGAACTTCGAGGATGTCGATCTGTGCTGGCGCGCCTGGCGTTCGGGTTGGACCACCTGGTATGTGCCCTCGGCGCGCTTGTGGCATCGCCTGGGGTCGTCGCAGGGCGCCGCTGTCGCGACGCAAGCCGCGGAACCGCGTGGGCGCAAGAGGCCGAGCCCACTGGCATTGCGCGTCCTGCGTAGCGGCGAGAAGAACCGCTTGCGTTTCGTCTTGAAGGTCATGGACCGTCCGTACATCGCGCGCTACGTCGCCAGCCTTGTTGTGCGTTGGGCCGGCCATCTCCTGGCAGGCCGCGCGACCGACGCGGGCGGCATCGTGCGCGCCGTGGTTGGCTGTCTGGCCGAGGGCACGGACATCTGGCGTGAGCGGCGACGCCTCAGTGCGCGGAGCACGCTCGACAACGCGGAGTTGTACGCGTTGTGGGGCGACCTGGGGTGCCTGACGCCGCGCGGGCGCGACACGTCCAGGGGCGCTCGCCCTGTCGCCGCCACCCAGGAGAACAGGTGAGCATGACCAACACCGCGGTCCCCGTCGTCAGCGTCGTGGTCGCGACGTACAACAGAAGCGCGCGACTTCGTACTCTCCTCCACGCGCTGGCGAATCAAACCCTGGTTGGCCGCGCCGCCTTTGAGGTCGTAGTCGTGGACGATCACTCGACGGATGCGACGCCCGAAACCGTCGCCGCGCTCAAGGCCCAGTTGCCCATTCCCGTGATGTACGTGCGCCAGGATCGTAACGGTGGACCCGCGCGGGCGCGGAACGAGGGGGTGCGACGCGCTCAGGCCGCGATCGTTGCTTTCACGGACGATGATTGCGTTCCGCGGCCACCGTGGCTGGAAGAGCTGGTCACCGGTTGCCAGGAGGATGGCGCGGTTGGAGCCGAGGGGCCAATCGTGACCGATGCGCATCGCGGTACCGCGCTGACGCATCATATCTCCAACGAGACGCCGGGCGCGCTGTTCACGGCCAATGTCGCCTATCGGCGCGACGCGCTGTTCCATGCCGGCCTGTTTGACGAATGTTTCCCCTTCCCGCACAACGAAGACGTCGACCTGGGGCTGCGCATGAGCCGCTTTGGCCAGATCGTCTTCCGGCCCGCGGCAGTCGTCTATCATCCACTGGTGCCGGTCCCGTTGCTCGCCAACGCGAAAAGAACGCGTTATTCTCTGTCCAATATCCGCCTGTTCCTGAAGCATCCCGAGCGCATGCCTCACACTCCACTGCCACACCTTCTCTGGGCGCGCACGGTCGTGGACCTGCTTGTGTCGATCTGCAAGGACCAAATGGGTAGAACGCCGTTGCTTGCGCGCGATCCAGTTGGATATGCAGCGCAATTCCTCTACAACCTTTTGCGGCTATGCCATACACTCTACTTGATACCACGGTATAGGAAAGAGGAAATGACGCAACGGCGTTTGCTTGGTCTGTATCCGCGGCCAGGATCGGGAGGAGCTATCCACGACGGTGCATCACGATAGGATTCGTTAATGACGCGTGTTAGTGTGATTGTCCCGACGTATGGCCGTCCCGATTCGCTGGAGCGGTGCATCAGGGCGCTTAGCCATCAGACGCGCGTGCCGGATCAGGTGGTGGTCACGGTCCGCGCCGACGATGCTATCAGCCACCAGCACCTTGAGGAGTTGTGCCGCGCACTGCCCGCCCTGCCCATTGAGCGGGTAACGGTCAATGCCGCCGGGAAGTCGAATGCGATCAACGCGGCGCTCAAGGTAGCGACGGGCGATGTGTTGTGCTTCACCGACGACGACGCGGAGCCCTTCCCCGATTGGGTAGAGCGCATCGAGCGCACCCTCGCGGATGGGCGCATTGGTGGGGTCGGCGGACGGGACATTGTCATTCATCCCCATGGCCGCGACGATGGCGTCTGCCACGTGGTGGGACGGCTCTCATGGTACGGCCGCCTCACCGGGAACCACCACCTCCGCCTGGTTCCACCGCTCGTGCGTCGAGTCGATATCCTCAAAGGTGTCAATATGGCCTTCACGCGTGATGCGCTGGGAGGATTCAATCTCGATAAAAACCTGCGCTGGAAAGGGGCATTTCACGACGAAATAGACTATTGTCTATACGTCACGAACCGCGGCAAGACGCTCCTCTATGACCCCGACTTGCAGGTCACACACCGGCCCGCGCCGCGCACTTGGTCGGCGGACAGGAGAGACTTCGCGGCGATGCAGTTCGAATCGGCGTTCAACCTGACGTATCTGCTCTTGAAACACCTGCCATGGCCGCGCAAGATAGCTTTTCTCGCCTATCAGCTACTGGTCGGTCAACGCACCGCGCTTGGACTCCTTACTTTCCCTTACACGCTAACCCGGCGCGATATGATTTACGGCCAGTTTCCAGCCGGCCCGAGGTTACAGGCTATGGCTATTGCGGGTAAACTTGCCGCCCTCTACATCTTTACACGCACGCGTATACAGGCCGAGAGCCGATGATAATGCCTACGACAGGACCAAAGGTTAGCGTGATTATGCCGGCCCGCAACGCCGCGGCTTACCTGGAGCAGGCCATTGAATCGGCGCGTCGGCAGGCGTTTACGGATTGGGAGTTGCTGGTCACCGACGACGGCAGTACGGATGCGACCGCCGAGATCGCCCGTGGCCTCGGCGCTACCGTTCTGACCCACGTCGAGGCGCGCGGCGCCGGCGCCGCCCGCAATACGGCCATCGCGGCCGCGTCTGGAGAGTTGCTGGCTTTCCTCGATGCGGACGACGTGTGGGAGCCATTGTTTCTGCGGGTTGCCATGCAATCGCTGGCCACGTCCGGCGCCGCACTCTTCTGCGCCAACGGACGGGTGATCGATAGTAGCGGACAACCTGGCGCCCCGCTCTTTATAAGGTCGCCCTTGCGCGCTACCCCTTGCGCCACGTGGCGTAAAATGGCCGACGTGTCTTTCCTGTGCCCGTCGCAAGTCGTCGTGCGCCGATCGGCCCTGCCGTCTCCTATGCCCTTCGACCCTGCCATGTCCCCCGCCGAGGATTGGGACCTCTGGCTCACGCTGCTTGAGGGGAAGGCGCCCTTTGTGTACAGTTCGGAGATACTGATGAACTACCGGCGGCACGAGGGTAATACCTCCGGCTCCGGCAGCGGTGATCGGCATCACGCGGCGCAACGACGTGTGTTGAGAAAGCACTACAATCACGCCAGCAGTCCATTTGAGAAGGCAACTTATCTGCGCACGCTGGCGCGCCTGGAGACGGACCGCGCGCTGCGCGATCCGTCTCCGCAAGGGCTGAACACGCTGCGCTGGGCCGTCTCGCGTCATCCTGGCGCGCTTTTCGATCTCCTGGTGCAACCGCGTCTCCGCTCCGCGGCGCGCAAAGCGATGGTCATGGCCCGTGGTTTGGGGAGCGTGACGTAACAGCGGGCGAACGGGCGCCGCGTCGCTATCCAGGGTCTGTGAATTTTACACCTGCGACTGCGGTCGCATGGCAGCAGACGGACACCGCGGTGTCGATGCGGGCGCGGTGACGCGCTGGGTGTGAGGGCGCGGGCGCTCCCTCCCGACCGCAGTCGTCGCGCGCTGCCATGCGACCGCAGTCGCAGGCCCTCTGTCCGTAGAATTCACGGACCGTGCGTCGCTATCGTATAGTGTGGAGTTTGATACGATACGTAGTGATCGCAAGAATCTGCTAGGCCGGATGCCGCACCTGGAAGGACGTATATCTATGTTGTCCCTATCCTCTCGCTCAATATCAACGTTTCGACCAGTCGTGGCTGGTATTGTCCTCGCGTCCTGCCTGATGAGTCTGGGCCTCGGCTATGTTATCTCCACGGGCGACCCGACGCCCCTCTTGATCGCGGTCACCGCCATCTGCGCGATGGCGCTCTTCCTCGTGCCGACGTGGTGGGCCATCCTGCTCTATTTCGCCTATTCCGCCTTTTCCCCGCTGTTCAAGTACGTTGCCACGTACAATTCGATCATACACCTGGCGCCGACGCTTATCCTCGGCCCCATCCTGCTTCGCTGGTTCGCGGACCGCTTTGGCGGACGGGGTGGTGATACGGCCGCTATACCAGCATCCGCTCCGGTCAAGGCATTTGTTGTCCTGGCCTGCCTGATGGTTTTTGCTCCCCTGACCGTTCCTCTGGTCGCGTTGGGCGGCATCATCAGCTATATCCTACCTATCATTTTCTTTCCGCTCGCTTTTTATGAGTTGCGGACCGCCAGGCGCATACAGCTTTTTCTGCTGCTGATCGTCGCCCTATCCTTGCTGGGGTCCGCCCTCACACTCGTCTTCCTGGCCCTCGGGCAGCGCGGCGTGGCAGCGTTGGGGCCTGGCTTCGCGCAAGCCGCGCTCAATCCGGGCACCGTCTATACCGATGCCGCTACACAACTTAGTGGCTGGTTGCCCCTGTCGATCGTCAGCGACGTCACGGGCTACATGACCGCTCTTGTCCTGCTCGCCGCCCTCCTCACTAGTGGCGGCGCGTGGTCGCATCGGGCTGGCCTGATCGTGACGGCGCCGGCCGTCTTGCTGCTGGCGACCAGCCTCATTGCCTCCGGCATCCGCATTACCATCGCCGGGGCGGCCATCGGCATCCTCGTCGTGGTCCTCGCCGGGCGTCGTCGCGCGGTCGTGCCGGTGTTGATCGGCGTGGCGTTCGCCGGCGTTGTCTTGAACGTCGTGGCCAGCCTCACCCACGGCGCCGGCATCCTGCGCTTCGCCTCCTTGCTCAATCCCGCGCAAGCGCTGCAATCCAGCGGGCGCACCGATCTGCTCGGGCAAATCGTTCCCCTGGCCACCAACTATCCGCTTGGTCAGGGCATGGGGCGGGTCGGTCCCGGCGCGGGGGCCGTCATCGGCGCCGCCGGGTCCAATGTCACGCGGCTGGGCTTTGACAACATGCTGCTGGCCATCATGTCCGAGTTGGGGGTGCTGGGAGGCGTCTTGCTCGTGGTCATCACCGTCATGTTCATCGCCTACGAGTGGCGGACCTATCGCGGCCTGACCGACCCGGCGCTGAAGAGTATCGCCCTGGGCTGCCTGGCCGCTACGGTCGCTCTCACCGCGACGTGGATCGCCGGCCCAACCTTGATGCAAGCCCCCGGCAGCATCTACCACTGGGCTCTGGCCGGCCTGTGCTTTGCTCTGCCGAGGATCGAGCAGTCAGCGCGCGCGGCGGATGCGCGGCCGGCGTCAGTGGCGCTGGCGTGAAGATCGCCTTCTACCATGCCACGCTCCCCAATCCCCGGCGAGGGAAAGAGGGCGGCGTCAGCTATGTCGTCCATTACCTCGCCAATGCCCTTCGCGGGCGCGGGCACGATGTGACCCTGTTCTCGTTCGATCCGGCGCCGCCCGACGCCCTCTATTCCGCGCGGCGGTTGCCGTTGGCGCGCTGGGCCGAGCCACTGCCCGGCCGCCTCACGTTGACGCCCCTGCTCCTGAGCGGGCTTGACCTGCGCGGCTTCGACGTGATGCACGCGCACGGCGACGACCACTTTGTCACGCGCCGTCCGCTGCCCTGGGTGCGCACGTTCTATGGCTCGGCCAGGCGCGAACGGCAAAGCGCCGTCCGGCTGCGCCGGCGCCTGTCGCAGTCGGCCCTGATCCCGCTGGAGGCGCTCTCCGCACGATTAGCCGACGTCTCCATCGGTATCTCGCGCGACACGGCCGTCTGCGTCCCCGGCATCGACGAGGTGATCCCCTGCGGCGTCGACCTCGACGTCTTCCGTCCCTCGCAGGGTCCTCGCTCCACGTCGCCCTCCATCCTCTTCGTCGGCACGGTGCGCGGGCGCAAGCGCGGCGATCTCTTGCTGCGGCTGTTCCAGCAGCACATCCGCCCCGCGTTGCCGGACGCGACGCTGTGGATGGTCTGCGAACCCGGCGAGGACATCGCCGGCGTGCGCTGGTGCGGCAAGGTATCCACGGCCGAGCTTGTCGCCCTGTATCAGCAGGCCTGGGCGTTCTGTCTGCCCAGTACCTACGAGGGCTTCGGCATCCCCTACGTCGAGGCCCTGGCCTGTGGGACGCCCGTGATGGCCAGCCCGAATCCGGGAGCGCGCGAGATCCTGGATGAGGGGCGCTATGGGGTGCTGGCCGGCGACGACGACCTTGCCACCAGCCTCGTCGATCTGCTGCGCGACGATCGCCAGCGCGAGAGGTTGGGACATGACGGCCTGCTTCGCGCGAGTGAGTATGGCTGGGACGAGATCGCCGCGCGGTACGAACAGGTGTACGAGCGCGCTATCGCCAATAGGCAGGGGAGTCGGCCGTGAGCAGCGCGACACCCGCGACACCCGAGGCCGCGTCCGCGCTGCGCGTTCGCGTGACAGTCGTGTCGCACACCTATGCTGTCGCGCTCAACCGCCAGAAGCTGGACCGCCTGGCCGCGCTCGGCTTCGCCTTGCAGGTCATCGTGCCGCGGCGGCGCCACGAGCCGCTGCGCGAGATTTACGTGGAGCGGCGCGCTTGGGAGCCCTACGCGCTCCTGGACCTGCCGACGTGGCCTAATCACCCCAACGCCTTGATGTATGCGCCGCGGGCTCTTACGCGCGCCCTCAGCGCCTTCCGGCCGCACATCATTCAGATCGAGGAGGAACCGCACAGCCTGGCGATGGCGCAGGTCTTGCTGGCGCTTTCCGCGTTGCCTCGCTCGATCAGGCTGGTGTCCTTCACCTGGAGGAACGTGGAGGAGCGGTACCCTCCGCCGTTCTCACTCGTCGAGCGGTGGGCCGACCGCCGTGTCGACCGCGTCATCGTGGGCAACGAGGATGCGCGGCGGTTGGTGCTGGCGCGCGGCGTGCCACCGGAGCGTGTGGTGAAGATCCCGCAGTTGGGCGTCGACCTCGCCACGTTCCACCCGCGCGCTCGGTCGTTGGAGGAGCCTGGCGGGCCGGAGCGGCCGCTGCACGTCGGCTATATCGGCCGCCTGGCGCCGGAGAAGGGGGTAGACACCTTGCTGCGCGCGGTGCGCGACACCAATCCTGCCATATGCCTGACGGTGCGGGGCGCCGGACCGGGCCGTGACCGTCTGGTAGCCCTGGCCGCCGAGTTGGGCCTGATGGAGAAGGTTAACTTCCTGCCGGGCGTTCCCCATGATGAGGTTGCTGCTCTCATGCAGGAGTTTGATGTCCTTGTCCTGCCGTCGCGTACGACGGCGAACTGGAAAGAGCAGTTCGGCCACGTGCTGATCGAGGCGATGGCCTGCGGTGTCCCCGTCATCGGCTCCGACTCGGGCGCCATCCCCGAGGTGATCGGCGACGCCGGCCTCATCTTCCCCGAGGATGACGCCGCGGCCCTGGCCGGTTTACTGCGGCGTTTGCTGACGGATCGGGGACTGCGCGAGGAGCTGAGCGCCTGCGGCCTGGCACGGGTGACGATGCTGTATCAGCAGGAAGCCGTCGCGCGCCAGACGGCGAACGTGTATGCCGAGCTGCTTGGCTTGATAGGTGGGCGAAGGGCTGAGATGGTCACAGGGCAGCCTCATGACTGATGTGCAGCGTCCAACCTCCGCCTGCGGTCCGCTCTCTATCCTGATGCTGACCGACTTCCTCTACGAGGATGCGCCCGGTGGCAGCCGCCGCGTGGTCAAGGAGGTGGCCGAGGGGTTGGCCGCGCGAGGACATCGCGTCACCATCGTGGTCCCACGGTGGGACGGCGGCGACGCGGAGCGCGATGAGCGCGGGGGCATCGCGATCTACAGATATGGACACGGAGACAGGGGGCTGCGCGCTCTTCCGGCTCTCGTGTCCGATGGCCGCCGCGTCCTGGCCGAGCTTCGCCGGGAACAGGGACACCCATTCGACATCCTCCATGCCCATTTCGCCTATTCGCACCTACCCGCGTTGTTCTCACGGCGACTGGACCTTGCATGGGCGACGGCGCGTAGCTTCTACGGTCCGTGGGCTCTGGAGGGGTTGGCGGAGCGCGGCCCACAACGGCAGGCGGACGTGAAAGGCGCGCTCGGGCAATGGGCGGAGTTCAAGGGGCGGTCCTTGGTCGAAACGTGGTCACTGGCTCGCGCGGATGCCGTGATCGCTTTGAGCGACTATTCGGTTCAACAACTGACGCGGATGTACAAGGTGCAACGGCAGGCCATCACACTCGTGCCAGGCGGGGTCGACGCGCGGCGCTTCACACCGCCGGATGCGTCCAAGGAGGAGGTGCGTCGCCGTCTCGGCTTACCCGTCGACGGGCCGCTACTGCTCACGGTGCGGCGCCTGGCCGCGCGCATGGGTCTGGACAATCTCATCGCCGCGATGCCTCACGTTGCGCGCTCCCTGCCGATCGCGCCGCGGCTGGTGATCGTGGGGCAGGGCGAGCTCCGGGCGCACCTGGAGGCACAGGTCGCGGCGTTGGGGCTGGGCGACCGCGTGCACTTCGCCGGCTTCGTCCCCGACGACCTGCTGCCCCAGTATTACCAGGCGGCCGATCTCTTCGTCCTGCCGACGCGCTCACTGGAAGGATTTGGCATAATCACTCTCGAGGCCTTCGCGTCCGGCCTGCCGGTCCTGGGTACGCCGGTGGGGGCAACTCCCGAGTTGCTGGCGCGGGTGGATCGACGGCTGATCCTCGAGGGCTCCGAACCGGATGCTATAGCGTCGGGAATCGTACGCTATTTCACCTCGGTGCGGGGGCAGGTCTCATCGCCCCGGCTACGCGAGCTGGCGCTGACCCGCTATACCTGGGACATGGTCGTGGAACGCACGCGGGACGCGTATGAAGGGGCGCTGGACGAGGTGAGGCGGCTTGCACGGTGATACGCTGGCTTTGGGCGTGGTACAGTGACGCCTGGATATGGCGATGTCATCGCCAGTTAAGTGACCCTTGCGCGAAGGAGTGTCGATGGTGGATCGCTTGTTGGCAACCATGGTCAAGTATGTTCCCAAGGGTCGTCTCACGTCGCTGGGGCACTTCTCTGCCAGCCGTCCCTGGGCACGCAAGGTTCTTTTGGCCCTCTCCAACCGATTGATGCGCGGCCCGCAACCTATTCCCTATGGAGCTGGTCGGGGTCTGATGTTTCAGAACGCCGGCTCTCAGATCGGATACTCCCTTGGCACAACGGAGCCTCTCGTTCAAGACGCGCTCACACATCACTTGCGAGCGGGCATGGTCGTCTACGATCTTGGCTGCAATGTCGGCTTTTTTGCTGTCATCATGGCCCGCCTCGTCGGTAGCAATGGCCGCGTGGTTGCTTTCGACCCCCTCCCTGCCCATATCGAGGCGTGCGCTCACAACGCCAGACTCAACGCATTGGAGAATGTGACCACCGTGACTGCGGCCGTTGGAGCGGTCAGCGAGATGCGCGAGTTCCAGATCACGCGGCTTGCAACGGCAAGCCACCTGGCGCGGGAAGGGGCAGCGCGCCCGTTAGAGTACGTGCGATCCGAGATGGTTCGCGTCATGACGATCGACGAGTATGTGTATGACCAGGGTAATCAACCTCCCGACTTTATCAAGATGGATGTAGAGGGAGAAGAAATCAACGCCATCGAAGGCATGCGGAAAACGCTCAACGAATACAGGCCTACCCTATTGTGCGAAGTGCATGGGCAGAGCAAACAGATGGCCGATGCGCTTGCCGAGCTTGGCTACACGGCAACGGTATTGGAATCGAATACGCCCCTAAAAGATGCTCCCTGGGGCGTGCACATCATTGCCATGCCCACGGCGCCGGCACATGGCCGCTAAGCGGGTCGCGCTTGTGTCGGCCACGGCGGTGTTGGGCGGCGGCGAGTTGTATGGCACGACGTTAATGGCCGCGCTCGATCCGGCCCGCTACCGACCAGTGGTGATCTGCCCACCTACTGGCGACCTGCCCGATCTGCTGCGGGCGCGCGAGCTGCGCACGCTGCCCCTCGTCCTGCCTGACCGCATCTCGGGCGCGGCGCGAGCCTCGTTCTCGTTCGGCCCGCGCTCGCTCGCCCCCACGGCTCTGGCCGCGTGCGAGGCCGCCTCCGCCGTGATCGCGGCGCTGCGCCGCTCGGGGGCGCGCCTGGCGCATATCAACTCGATCAAGGCCGGCTTTTTCGCCGCGCCCGTGGCCCGCGCGCTGGGCCTGCCGGTGGTGTGGGACTTCAAGGACCTCGTCACGCCCGACCACTACTCGCCGAAGCTCAGGCGCGTCGTGGTGGCCTACCTGAACCTGTTTGCCACGCGCGTCATCGCCAACTCGGGCGCGATCCGGACCGAACTGGTGCGGGCGGGGGTGCGCGAGGATAAGGTCGTGGCCCTGCACAACGGCATCGACCTGGCGCGCTTCACGCCCGCGCTCGCCGACGCGGGACGGGCGCGCCTGCGGGCCGAGTTGGGGCTGACGCCCGACCAGCCGGTCGCGGTGATCGTGGGCCGCCTGGCGCCATGGAAGGGGCACGAGCTGTTTATCAGGGCCGCGACACGGGTCCACGCGGCGCTGCCCGAATCGCGCTTCCTGGTGGTGGGCGACAGCGCCTTTGACCCGCCGGAGTACCGGGAACGTCTGGAGCGCCTGGCGTCCGAGGGTGGACTGGACACGGCGCTGCGCTTCCTGGGCTTCCGCGACGACGTGCCCGCCGTGATGGGCGCGGCCGACGTGGTGGTCCACTGCAGCATCCTGCCCGAGCCGCTGGGCCTCACGCCCATTGAGGCCATGGCCCTGGGCCGACCGGTGGTCGCGGCGGCGGCGGGCGGCCCGTTGGAAACGGTGGCCGATGGCGAAACCGGGCTGCTGACGCCGCTGGGCGACGCCGACGCGCTGGCGGCGGCGCTACGACGCCTCTTCGGCGACGCCGATCTGCGCGCGCGCATGGGCGCGGCCGGACGCGAGCGGGCCGAGCGCATGTTCGACCTCAGGGAGAACGCGCGGGCCGTGATGGACGTGTACGACGCGGCGCTAGCCGATTAGGCAGTCACAGTGTAGGTAGATTGGGACGCGCTAATCCGCGAGAGGGAGTGAGACGAATGTCACGGTTCATGCCTGCCCCGATGCGCGCCATGGCGGCGCGCGCCTATCCCTGGCAACCCTGGTTGTGGGACAGGCCCGTTCGCTTCCTCGGCCGCCGGATGCTGGTCGCGGCCCTGGACACATGGGCGCCAGCCCTCCTCGACGAGCAGTGGGTGCTCCCGCTCGATCCAGGCTTACGCATCGTCTCTCCGCTGCGAGATATGCATGGCCGCCTCATCTTTACCCATGGAGCGACGGAGTATGCGACAGCCCACTTGTTGGAGCGGCTCGTGGCGCGCGAGTGGGTGTGCGTCGATGTCGGCGCTAACCGCGGCGAGTATACTCTGATGCTGGCCAGGCGAGCCGATCGCGGCGCCACCTACGCCTTTGAGCCGGTCGATACGCTGTTTGCGCGCCTGGAGGCTAACGTCCGGCTTAACCAGTTGTCGAACGTCGTGACGGCCAACGTGGCCGCGCATCAGTACGACGGGCAATGCACGTTCTATGTGAACCGCCACAATGTCAGGACAGGGCTGTCGTCGTTGTCGCCGTCCGACTATTTCGCCGAGGCAGGGCTGGAGGAGCAAACTGTTCCATGTGTCAGGCTGGACTCCGCGCTCGCCGGGGCCAACAGAGTCGATCTGGTCAAGATCGATGTCGAAGGTCACGAGATCGATGTCCTGCGCGGCGCGCGGCATATTCTGGACGCGTTCTCTCCCATCGTCATCTTCGAGTTTGGCTCGCCCAACGCACCGGCGTCGCCGGACGCGGCGGACGACCTGGTATCCCGAGGCTATGATCTGCATTGCGTGCGCTACGACGCGCACGAGGGGGCCACGCTGCTCCCCCTGTCAGACCTGCAGCCGGAGACCCTGGCGCGCTATCACTCGCCCTACGAGCCAATCAATCTGGTCGCGGTCCCACCTCGACGACGCGCAACGGTCGCTCATCTCCTCAAGGCCGAGTAGCTGGCAGCCCCGGAGACGGTCCGGTCCACCACTCCAGCCAGCTTGCGCTTGAACGCCTCTTTGTCGAAGCCCATGGCATGCTCGCGCAGCCGGGCAGGATCGTAACGATCAGTGTCGAAGCCGCGCAGGACCTGCTCCAGCGCGTTCACCGTCTGTGCCCGGAAGAACGTCCCGGTCACGCCCTCGACCACCGTCTCCAGCGCGCCGCCAGCCGCGTAGGCGATGATGGGCCGGCCGCTGGCCATGGCTTCGAGAGGGGTGAGGCCGAAGTCCTCTTCGCCCGGCAGGATAAAGGCGCGGCAGCTGGCGTAGTGGCGGCGCAACTCGTCGTCGGAGACGCGGCCCAGGAAGCGCACCGTGGGGCCGGCCATGGCCTCCAGGCGCGCGCGGTCGGGCCCCTCGCCAGCCACCAGCAGCGGTAGATCCAGCCGCGTGCAGGATTGCACTGCCAGGTCGATGCGCTTGTAGGCGTTGAGGCGCGAGACGACAAAGTAGTAGCCCTCCACGTGGTCGCTGGGGGCGAAGCGCGCGGCGTCGATCGGCGAGTGGCAGACCACGGCCTCGCGGTTGTAGTAGTGCTTGATGCGTTGCGCCGTGTTGGCGGAGCCGGCCACGAACTGCGTGACGCGCTGCGCCGCCGCGTAGTCCCAGGGTCGCAGCGCGGTCCCCAGCGCGCCCACGCCGAGGCGTACGGGCAGCGAGGCCCCTTGCTGGGCGAAGTAGGCCTGCGCGCCCCATAGGAAGCGTGTGACGGCGTTGCAGTAGCAGACGTGCGGGACGCCCGGCGGCGGGCGCACGCCCTTGGCGAAGGCCGTGGTGGAACTGAGCACCACGTCGTAGCCGCGCAGGTCGAACCGGGCAAAGGCAAAGGGATAGAGGGGCAACAGCGCGCGGCTGATCTGGTTGGAGGTGGTGATGCGCTGGATGAACGACGGCCGCACATCCATCCGTCGGAACGAGGGCCATGTGGTGTCCCTGTTGTAGACCGAGGTATAGATGGGCGCGTCGGGGTACATCTCGTGCATCACCTCGACCACCCGCTCGGCCCCGCCGCGCTGCACCAGATAGTCGTGGACGATCGCAACTTTTAGAGGCATGGCTTGTGACATCCCCTACCAGGAAGCCCGCGACTGCCCGGCTAGACCGGGACCGGCCGCGGCCGGTCCCGCCCGCATGTGTCGCATGGAAGCGAACGACGACCGCGGTCGGGAGGGCTCATGCAAACAACTCTGAGCCTCCATCAACGTATGACTCGGATAGTGCATGGCCTGTGCCCGACAAGTATCGTCGTCTCTCGTGACACCGCAGTGTCTGTGCGCTTCCATGCGACCGCAGTCGCAGGCCCCTGTTGCCCCATCACACCACGCTGGTCGTTTGCCGCACCGCGCCGGTCTGCAGCATCACCTTCTCGGCCTCGCTGTAGCTGTCGGTCAGGTCAGGGTGATTGGCCGCCCACGCCACGTACTCGTCGACGACGGCCTGGGGGCTCCTGGTGTTGTGCCAGCCAAGCGCGCGCAGGGCGGCGGTGTCGGAAAAGACGTGCCGCGTGTCGCCGAAGCGGTACTGGCCGGGCACGGTAGGCATGATGTCTTTGCCCACGGACCGGGCGACCATGGCCGCGAAGTCGAGCACGCTGGTGGCGTGGCCGCCGCCCACGTTGAAGGAGCGGAAGTCGGCGCGCGGGTCGCGCAACACGAGCGCGTTTGCCGCCGCGACATCGCCGACGTAGACGTAGTCGCGCAGCTGCCGGCCGTCCTCGTAGGCCACGGGCGCCCGGCCCAGCAGCATGCGCGTGGCAAAGATGCGCATGGCCCCGCTGTAGGCGTTGGTGAAGCTCTGGCGCGGCCCCTGCACGATGCTGTAGCGCATGCAGACGCTGGGGATGTCGTAGCGGCGGCCCAGGTTGAGCGCGACCATCTCTTGCGTATACTTGCTCATGGCGTACTGGTTGTGCGGGTTGACGCGCGCCTCGTCGGTCCAGGTTGGTTGCAGCGTCGCGCCGCAGCCGGGGCAGATGGGCTCCCATTGACGCTGGCGCAGTTGCGTCTCGGGGCGCAGGTCGGGGTAGCGTACGGCGGCGTCGGGACCGGGCGCGCGGAGGGTGTGGGGACAGTTCTTGTCGGGGCAGGTGTACTTGGCCTCGCCGTACACGGCCTGCGAGGAGGCGACGACGACCTTCTGGATGGGCAGCTTGTGCTCGACGATCAACTCGTAGATGAGGGCCGTGCCGACGGTGTTGATGTGGAAGAAGGTTGAGAAGTCGGTCAGGTAGTCCTGGTAGGCCGCGAGGTGGATCACGGCGTCGACGCCGGTCAGCGCGGCCAGCATGTCCTCACGGTTGCGCACGTCACCGTGCAGGAACTCGGCCTCGGGCTGGAGGTAGGCCGGGCGCTCGCCTTTAGGGTGGACAGGAGGGCGCAGGGCGTCGAGGATGCGGATGCCGTGGCCCTGCGTGAGCAGGAGGTCGACGGTGTGCGAGCCGATGAAGCCGGCGCCGCCGGTGACAAGCACTTTCATAGAGTCTACTATCCTTCTACGCCCCGGCCTGCGACTGCGGTCGCATGGCAGCGGGCGACGACTGCGGTCGGGTAGGACCACCGGGGCGTCGCGGCGCTGCCGCTGTCCGCGGGAGCACGGCCTGACGTCCTCGTCCTGACATCGCAATCCGCGAGAGCACGGCCTGATGTCCTCGTCCTGACACGGCAGTGTCCGCGCGCTGCCATGCGACCGCAGTCGTAGGCCCCATGGTTTGCCATGCGACCGCAGTCGCAGGCCCAGCAGGCCGGGGGTGAGGGCTCCTCATGCGCCCTTGCACATGACCAGGACGGTCAGCAGCATGATGCGCAGGTCGAGCAGCAGCGAACGCTCACGCACGTAGGTGATGTCGAGGGCCACCATCTCGGCGAAGGTGAGGCGGCCGCGCCCGCTGACCTGCGCCAGCCCGGTCAGGCCCGGACGGACAGCCAGGCGCTCCATGGTGGATGCGTCGTACATCTCGAACTCGAACTCGATGGGCGGACGGGGGCCGACAATGTTCATCTCGCCGCGCAGCACGTTGAACAGTTGGGGAATCTCGTCGAGGCTCAGGCGGCGCAGCACGCGGCCGACGCCGGTCACACGCGGGTCGCCGACAACTTTGAAGACGGCGCGCTCCTGGCCGGTCACGGGGTCGCGCTCGATGGCGAAGGGCTTGTTCAGCTTGACGTAGGATTCGAGGAAGGCGCGGTGGGCGCTGTCGTCGTTGTCCTGGGTCATGGTGCGGAACTTATAGTAGGTGAAGGGCCGGCCACCGCGCCCGATGACCGTCCGCGTGTAGAAGACGGGGCCGGGCGAACTGACCCGGATGGCGACGGCGATGAGCAGCCACAGCGGGCTGAGCAGGAGCAAAATGGCGCCGGCCAGCACAAAGTTGACGACGCGCGCCGCGCGGTCATAGGCGGCGCGCGGCGCGACGGCGTCAGCCCCGACGTGCGGTGAGATCTGCCGCGCGACCCTGGCAATGCCACGCGCCGCGATGTCTGTGGTGGAGGATGCGTCAGTGTAGTCGTAGCTCTGGGGGTCATCGGGGCTCACAAGCGCCATTAATCTCTATCCCACTCCGGTCGTCCGGTCGCTTTTCCAGCCGCGGCTCAGCGCGTTGGGGTCTGTGCGGGCTGCCTCCGTGATCACGAGAATAAGTCTACCATGGGCTAGTCAAGATGCGGTCAAGGGGGCTCAGCCTGTTATGTGGCTGCATGACAACAGACTCGTCCCCACATGCCTAACTCCTGTCATCGTAGCAGATATGCCTACTTTCTGCCATAGCACTATCCGCGTGCGGGTGCGCCTCAAAAAAGTGGATCGCGGTCGGGTGTGGTCCGCCGTCACCTCGCTCTTGGCCTCGTTCTGACACCGCAGTGTCCGTGCGCTGCCATGCGACCGCAGTCGCAGGTCGAACCCCACAATTTTAGGCGCACCCTCCGCGTACGGACGTGCCCCACGATGGTGAGCGCCGCCTGACCCTTCACGGGCAGGGCAGGGTTCGGACTCCTTAAAGAAGGCTCCGTACGGTCATCCGTGCCCTGTCCCTCTTCCCTGGTCGTCAGTTCTCCCGACCCGTCAAGGTTCGTTCCCTGCCACGATCATTTATGTTTGTGGATGGTCGAGATTCTCCTATGTTCCGTCGGCTGTTCCGTCGGCGGCCCGGCGCCAACATGATGGCCGCGGGAATGACGGCAAACAGGGCCACCCGCGGTGTCCTCTCACGCCGGTGCCCCACGGCCGCGGAGTCGGCGGCGACCGCCGCCGCGCCAGCGGCCAACAGGGCGATGCTCACGATGGCGCCGAAGGCCACGGGACGATGGAGTAGGGCGCGGACCGTCCAGATGTTGGCCAGGCCGAGCGCGATGCCGATGCACAGCAAAACGGCGTAGGCCATGTCCCACAGCAGCCGCGGCGTCCCCGCGACCTGG